>Ga0182024_10016572_pt1 | contig 13960 bp, 15 predicted proteins | sample P32metaG_FD_120480 | JGI IMG/M metagenome (GOLD analysis project Ga0182024, IMG submission 120480) | Permafrost microbial communities from Stordalen Mire, Sweden - P3-2 metaG (Illumina Assembly) | ecosystem: Environmental > Terrestrial > Soil > Wetlands > Permafrost | place: Sweden: Stordalen... | reverse complement strand
TCAGCAACGGAATGAGCAGAAACAGTGCCATGAACAGCAGTGCGCAGCAGATCAGAAGGCGCCGCCTCATCGGCGCTCGCCATGCCGCGTGATGGCCCAATTTTGCAGCGCGTTTATCCCTAACATGATGGCGAAGGACAGCACCATCATGACCACGGCTATCGCCGCCGCACCCGCATAGTCGTATTGCTCGAGCTTCGTGACGATGAGCAGCGGCGCAATTTCAGTCGATTTCGGCATGTTGCCGGCGATGAAGATCACCGAGCCATACTCCCCGACCGCACGCGCGAACGCCAAGGCGAATCCGGTGAGCATCGGCGGCCACAATACCGGCAGCATCACGCTGACGAATGTCTGCAGCCCAGAGGCGCCCAATGTCCAGGCCGCTTGCTCCACTTCCCGATCCAGATCCTCGATCACCGGCTGCAGGGTGCGCACCACGAACGGCAAGCCGATGAAGGTGAGCGCGACCATGATGCCGAGCGGCGTGAATGCCACCTTGACGCCGAGCATCGCGAAACCACGCCCGAGCCAGCCATGCGGCGCATATAGCGCGGTCAGCGCGATGCCGGCCACCGCCGTCGGCAGTGCGAACGGCAGATCGACCATGGCGTCCGCGACTCTCTTGAACGGAAAGGTATAACGCACCAGCACCCAGGCGATGACCAGCCCGAACACCGAATTGACGAACGCGGCGACCAGCGACGCAGTGAAGCTCAGGCGCAGCGAAGCGAGAACACGGGGGGCGGTCACGGCCTCATAGAAATGCAGCCACCCCGCGCCAAAACTGCGGATGAATACGGCGGAGAGCGGAATCAGGACCAGAAGCGAGAGATACAGCATGGTGTATCCCAGGGTCAGTCCAAAGCCCGGCAGTACCCGCCGCGGCCTCGGTGCTGCGAATGCGTCCATTATTGACCGTAGATCTTATCGAAGATGCCGTGATCGGCGAAGTGTTTCGCCTGCGCCTTGGCCCAGCCGCCGAAAACGGCATCGATGGTCACGAGTTTCGGGACGGTTGCGAACTGGGCGGCATATTTTGCGGCGACCGCCGGATCGCGCGGCCGATAGAAATGCCTGGCGGCGATCTCCTGGCCCTCGCTCGAGTACAGGTATCGCAGATACTCCTCGGCGACCTTGCGGGTGCCGTGCTCATCGACATTGCGGTCCACCACGCTCACCGGTGGTTCGGCGACGATGCTCAGGGAGGGCGCGACGATGTCGAATTTATTGGGTCCAAGCTCCTTGACGGCGAGGAATGCCTCGTTTTCCCAGGTTAGCAGCACATCGCCGATGCCGCGCTCGACGAAGGTTATGGTCGCGCCGCGAGCGCCCGAGTCGAGCACCGGCACGTTGTGATACAGCGCCTTGACGAATGCTTCTGCGCTCGTGTCGTTGCCGCCGGGCTGTTGCAGCGCCCAGGCCCAGGCCGCCAGATAGTTCCAGCGCGCGCCGCCCGAGGTCTTCGGACTGGCCGTGATGACCGATATGCCCGGACGCACCAGATCGCTCCAGTCGTGGATGCCCTTCGGGTTTCCCTTGCGCACCAGGAAAACGATGGTGGACGTGTAGGGGGTGCTGTTGTTCGGCAAGCGCGACTGCCAGTTCGGCGGCACCAACGCCCCGTGCGCTGCCAGGGCGTCGATGTCGTAAGCCAGAGCCAGCGTCACGACATCGGCATCGAGTCCGTCGATCACCGCGCGCGCCTGTTTTCCCGAGCCTCCGTGGCTTTGATTGACGATCACCGTATCGCCCGTCCTGGCTTTCCAATAGACGGCAAACGCCGCGTTGAACTCCTTGTAGAGTTCGTGCGTCGGGTCGTAGGAAACATTGAGGAGTTGGACGGTGGCGGCCGGCAGCGACGACCAAGCGCACAAGCTCAGTGCCAAAAGGGTCGTTGAAATCAGGCGTAAATTACGGAGCATAGAACTCGCAGTTTGATTGCATCCTGCAGGTTAGGTCGATCCGGCTTCGGCCGGAACGACTATCGGAACATCTACATATGCCGCTAAGGTATATCGCGCACCGGAATCTGCAGATCGGCGAGTATCCGGTCTACTTCGCCCTGGGTCTCCAATTTTTCGGTTTCCCGCACCAATTTGCGCGGTAAATGCGGCGCCAATAGCTCGATGAACTCGTACATATAGGCGCGCAGCAAGGCGCTGCGCCGAAAACCGATCCAAGTCGTGTGCCCCTCGAATAAATGCGCGGCATCGAGGGCGATCAAGTCGGCGTCCGCGTTGGGATCGATCGCCAGGCGCGCCAGAATCCCCACGCCCAAACCGATGCGCACGTAGGTCTTGATCACATCCGAGTCGCGCGCCGTGAGCGCGACATCCAACGACAGCCCGGCGGTCTCGAACAGCGCTGGCAACGAGGATCGGCCGGAAAAGCTGAATACATAGGTGACGATCGGATACTCGGCGAGCTTCTTCAGCGTCAATTTGCCCGCCGCCGCCAGCGGATGCCCGCGCGGCACCACGACCGCGCGATGCCAGTGGTACACCGGCAGCCGCACCAGATGCGGGAACAGCTCCTCGGAGCCCGTCGCGATGGCGAAATCGACGCGATCGCGCGCCACCATTTCCGCGATTTGCTCCGAGGTACCTTGATGCAGGTGCAAACGGACTTTCGGATACTTGATGCGAAATGCGCGAATCACCTGCGGCAGGACGTAGCGCGCCTGAGTGTGCGTGGTGGCGATCGACAGCGTGCCGCCGTCGGCTTTGCGCAGCTCCGCCGAAGTGCGCCGGATGTTCTGCATTTCGCGCAGAATGCTGGTGGCGCGCGAGATGATCTCTTCGCCGGCCGCGGTGGTGCGCGTCAGCGCCCGGCCCTCGCGCTCGAAGAGCTGAAAGCCCAGTTCCTCCTCGAGTAATTTCAGCTGGCGGCTGACGCCGGGCTGCGAGGTATGCAGCTGCCTGGCTGCTGCCGTGATGTTCAAACCATTTTCATGGACCGCTACCAAATAGCGCAACTGCTGGAATTTCATCGCCCTCCCGAAGGCCTTATGCAGATTGGTTATACCGCGCTAGGATATAAGGTTCGCCGCCCGGTTGCCCGCTGCTGGGAATCACCAAACTGTATGTACTAATGCCCCGTAATTCGTTCTATAGGGTGGCACTAGCCCCTATAGTTTGGGGTTCATGAGCAACCTATCCAAGAACTTGAGCGAGCGCGTGGAGCATAGCGTTGCACAACTCCGAGCCTCCGTCTCGGAATTCAAAAACGTCTGCTATGCCAATAGTTTAGGCGCGGAATCCATGGTCCTGACCGACCTGATCTGGGGTTCCGTGCCCGAGATCGAAATGTTCAGTATCGACACGGGGCGCCTGTATCCGGAGACCTACGATCTGATCGAGCGCCTGCAAAACCGTTATGGCCGCGCCCTGCGCATCTATTATCCTGAGGCCTCCGACGTGGAGGACTGGGTGGGCAAAAACGGCATCAACGGCTTTCGCGATGGCGTGAACCAGCGTCACGGGTGCTGCTCCGTCCGCAAGGTGGAGCCCTTCCGCCGCGCGGTCGCGGGCCGCGGCGCGTGGGTCACCGGCATTCGACGCGCTCAATCGGCCGGGCGCGCCCTGGCGGCGCCCGTGGCATGGGATGCTGCATATGGTTTGCACAAGATCAGTCCCTTGCTGGATTGGTCCGAAGACGAGATTTGGGAGTACATCCGCAAGAAGCGCCTGCCCTACAATTCATTGCACGATTCCGGATTTCCCAGCATCGGCTGCGCACCCTGCACGCGCGCCGTGCAGCCCGGCGAGGACAAGCGCTCCGGACGTTGGTGGTGGGAACGCAGCGAGTCGCGCGAGTGCGGCCTGCATCCCCGCCACGCCCGCGCCGTGCGCGGTGATACCCGGTGAACTACTTTCCGGTGTTCTTCGACCTCGCCGCGCAGAAAGTGCTGGTGGTCGGCGCCGGAGAGGTTGCACTTCGCAAGGTTGAATTGCTCATGCGTAGCGGCGCGGCCGTCACGGTGGTGGCGCCCGATATTCATCCGGAGCTGATGCGCCGCGCCGGAGCCGGTCTGATCAAATTGGCCCTCCGGGAATTCGTTCCCGAGGATCTCTTGGGCTCGCGCCTAGTCATAGTTGCGACATCGCATCGCGCCCTGAATCGCTGGATCGCCAACTTGAGCGATTCACGCGGCATTCCCGTCAACGTTGTCGATGACAGCGAGGCCTCCCGCTTCATCGTGCCGGCCATCGTCGATCGCGATCCGGTGCTGGTGGCGGTGGCCACTTCGGGCACCTCGCCGGTACTGGCGCGGCGTCTGCGCGAGAGGTTGGAAGCGCTGATTCCGAAACGAATCGGCGAGGCGGCACTGTGGTTGCGGTCGTTGCGCAGCACCGCGCAGAGCCAGTTGCGCGACATCGACGCACGGCGGCGTTTTTTTGAAGCCGTCATCGATGGTCCCGCCATGCGGCGTTTCATCGATGGCGATGCGCAGGGCGCGCGCCGCATCGCCCAGCAGTTGTTGGCGACGAGTTCGACCGCGCCTCGCGCTGCCGGCGAGGTGACGCTCGTGGGTGCAGGTCCGGGTGATGCGGAACTGCTGACCTTGAAAGCATTGCGTGCGCTGCAGGACGCCGACGTCATCCTGCATGATCGTCTGGTATCCGAGTCGGTGCTGGATATGGCGCGGCGCGATGCCGAGCGCATCTGCGTCGGCAAGGCTGCGGGCAGTCTCGGCAGCACGCAGGAACAAATCAACCAGTTGCTCATCGAACACGCATCCGCCGGCAAGCGCGTGGTGCGCCTGAAGGGCGGCGATCCCTTCATCTTCGGCCGCGGCGGCGAGGAACTCGAGGCGCTCGCTGCGGCGCGCATTAATTTTTCGGTGGTTCCTGGGATCACGGCGGCGGCCGGTTGTGCCGCCTACGCCGGCATTCCTCTGACACATCGCGACTACGCTCACAGCGTGAGCTTCGTCACCGGACATGCCGACAAGACCGGCAAGGAACCCGATTGGCGCGCGCTCTGTAGCCCCGGCCACACGGCGGTGTTCTACATGGGACTGGCGCGTCTGGAACACATCGTCGGCCGGCTGTTGGAACACGGCGCCTCGCCCAGCCTGCCCGCAGGGCTGGTCGTGCACGGCACGCTGCCGCAGCAGCGGGTCATCGTCGGCACGCTGGCCACGCTCGTCGATATCGCCGCGCGCGCGGCATTGGAATCGCCGGCCCTGCTCGTGGTCGGCCACGTGGTGGCCTTGCATGAATCGCTCGCCTGGTTCGGCAATACCGGGATCCTGGCCGCTTCGCAGAGCGCTTAGCGCGTCGAATTCAAGGCCCGGCTTGGCCCGGGGCGACCACCGCCTGCGTAAATCCCTTCTCGGCCACCCACTCTTTGTTGAACAGTCGCGACGCATACTTCGCGCCGCCGTCGCATAGGATGGTGACGACGGTATGCCCCGGTCCCAACTGTTTGGCCACCTGCACGGCGGCCGCCACATTGATGCCCGCGGTACTGCCGAGCAACAGTCCTTCCTCGCGCAGCAATCGATACACATAGTGCATGGTTTGCGCATCGGACACGCGCAGCGCGTCATCGATGGGCGCGCCCTCGAGATTGGCGGTCACGCGGCCGGTGCCGATTCCTTCGGTGATGGACGAGCCGCCATCGCTTTTCAGCTCGCCGTCTTTGAAGTAGTGGTATAGGGCGCTGCCCGGCGGATCCACCAGCACGATGCGAATCGAGGCAGATTTCGACTTCAGATAACGAGCGATGCCGGCCAAGGTGCCGCCCGTGCCGGTAGCTGCACAGAAAGCATCGATCTTGCCGCCGGTATCGGCCCAGATTTCCGGACCGGTCGATTCGAAATGCGCATCGCGGTTGGCGGTATTGTCGAATTGATTGGCCCAAATGGCGTTTGGCAATTCCTGCGCGAGACGACCGGCAACTTTCTGGTATTGGTTGGGATTGCTGTAGGGCACGGCTGGCACCTTGCGCAAATCCGCCCCCAAGGCTTCGATGATTTGATACTTCTCGGCAGCTTGATTGTCCGGCATCACGATGACGCACTTGTAGCCGCGTGCATTGCACACATGCGCAAGCCCGATGCCGGTGTTGCCGGCGGTGCCCTCGACCACCGTGCCGCCCGGTCGCAGCGTTCCGCGGCGCTCGGCGTCGAGCACGATCCATTTCGCGGCGCGATCCTTGACCGAACCCCCGGGATTCATGAATTCGGCCTTACCGAGGATTTCGCAGCCCGTTTCCTCGCTCAATCGATGCAGGCGAATCAGCGGCGTATTGCCTACGGCGCCGGTAAACCCGTTGAGTAAGCTCACGTTGTATCTCCACCGGCCAGGGATGAGGCAAGGCAAAAGAATCCCCGGTCTAGCCGGGGAACTTGAGTGGAACAGGTGCCGAGGTAAGAACCCGCACGTCCGAAGCTGGAAGATGCGCCGCACAAAAGTGCCAGAACGCTCGACCTTGTCTGTCGTCCGGTGTTGCAAGTATGTAACGCCGGAAATAAACACCAACCGCTTGGTAAAGATATTATAACGGATAACATAGAGAAATCCAATGGTTAGAACGCAGTAATTACAACTTGCTGCACTAAGTCAAATATGTCGTCAAATTGTGACACACGCCACAGTTGCGAGTTCACGGCCATGGGCGCAGGTCGCATTCCGCACCGAAGCTTCGCTGCGCTAGTTCACGTAACCCCTTAACTGGACCCTTTTAAATAACCCCTTGAAGTGTCGGCCATTCGGTGGCGAGCCGGTCGAAATCCGGTGAATCGGCGCGCACCACGCAGAATCTCTGGCCCGTCGGCGCCTCCATCACCCACCATTGGCTTAACGTCTGAACGCGCTTGGCACCCAGCTTCTCCAGACGTTGCACTTCAGCCTCGATGTCATCGGTTTCGATGTCCAGATGTACGCGGCTTGGATGGCCCACGATCTGCACCTCGATGTGCAGCCCGTGCTGCTTGTCCTCCAAGCGCATGTAGCGATCCTTCTCGGCGGGCGGCAGCGTTCGCTGCGGCATACCTAGGGCGCGGCCCCAGAAATTCGCCGCGCCGTCCAGATCGTCACCCTGGCAATCGATAATGAATCCGGATAGTTTGCTTTTGTGCATGAGTGCCTCAAGATTTAGCGACCCGCTCGCAGGAAGTCTTTCATGAAATATTTACATACGATGGTTCGTGTCACGGACATCGAGCAATCGCTGCGCTTCTATCGCGACGCCCTCGGCCTGCAGGAATTATCGCGCAACGATCATGCTCAGGGGCGTTATACCTTGGTTTTTTTGGCGGCCCCCGGTGATGGCGGTGCGCAGGTCGAATTGACGTACAACTGGGATCCGGAGCCCTACGCCGGTGGACGCAATTTCGGGCACCTTGCCTACGCCGTCGATGACATCTACGCCGCCTGCGGGCGCTTGATGGAGCATGGGGTGACCATCAATCGGCCGCCGCGCGACGGGCGCATGGCCTTCGTCCGCTCGCCCGACAACATCTCGATCGAATTGCTGCAGAAGGGAGCGGCACTTGCACCTGCGGAACCCTGGAAGAGCATGCCGAATACCGGCGCGTGGTAGTTCGAATCCAGGCTCCTAGAACATCTCGGACGCGTCGGGCGCCTTGATTTCGACCTTGGTGCGCGAAGGGATGTGATCGCCGGTGATCATTTCATCGTAGCCCTGGCCCGGGCACACCATCGGGTAGACCCCGGCGTCGCGGTCGATCATTACCTCGAGAAACGCGGGACCCTTGAACCGGATGAATTCCGCGATGACCCGCGGCACTTCCGACTTCTTGTCGAGCCGCACCGCGAATTTGAAGCCGTCGGCCTGCGCCGCCTTGACGAAGTCCTTGGTGTGCAGGCTCTTGTCGCTGGCGCTCAAGCGGCCCTTGTGGAACAGCTTCTGCCATTGCTTGACCATGCCGTCGCCGCAATTGTTGAGCACCACGATCTTCACCGGCAAATCGTAGGTCGTGACGGTTTCCAGTTCACCGATGTTCATGCGGATGCTGGCATCGCCATCGATGTCGATGACCAAGCGATCGCGCTGCGCCACCTGCGCCCCGACCGCAGCCGGCAGGCCGAATCCCATCGTGCCCATGCTTCCCGAGGTCAACCACAGGCGCGGGCTGCGGAAATCGAAATACTGCGCAGCCCACATTTGGTGCTGTCCGACGCCGGTGGTGATGATGGCCTCGCCCTTGGTCAGCGCGTTGATCGACTCGATTACGTAGTACGGCTGGATCAGCTCGCTGTCGCGGTCGAAATTCATGGCGTACTTGGCCCGCAATTCATCGCAATGCCGGTGCCAGGCCGACCAATCGCGCTTGAAACCCTTGCGCTTGCCGTAGTCCAGCAGGCCCAGCAATGCATCGGGCATCAAACCCACGTGGCTCCAGTGCACCCGCTTGACCTTGCCGATCTCCGAGGCGTCGATGTCGAAATGCGCGATGAACTTGGCTTGCGGCGCGAATTTCGCCGGATTGCCCGCAACCCGGTCGTCGAAGCGCGCGCCCAGCGCCAGCAGGCAGTCGCAGTCCTCGACCGCGTAGTTGGCGAAGGCGGCGCCATGCATGCCCAGCATGCGCATCGACAGCGCCGCGGCGGTATCCACCGCGCCGATTCCCATGAGCGTGGTGACCACGGGTATCTGCAGTTGCTTGGCGAATTCACGCAACGCGAACGAGGCGCCGCCGTTGATCACTCCCCCGCCGGCGTATATCAAGGGACGCTGTGCGGCGCCCAGCGCCGCGAAGAAATCGGCACAGGCCGCATCCGGCAATTTGCTGGCTTCGAGCCGGTTCATACGCTGGCGATAGCCGGGAATGGGCAGCCGGCCCGAGCCGTGGAACACGCCTTTCCAATTCTGCACGTCCTTCGGCACGTCCAAGACCACGGGTCCGGGGCGTCCGGTGCGCGCGATTTCAAAGGCCGTGCGTACCGTCGCTTCGAGTTTGGCCGGGTCGGTGATTAGAAACACGTGCTTGGCCACGGCGCCCATGATGCTCGGCACGGGCGCCTCCTGGAACGCATCGGTGCCGATGGCGGTCGTGGCTACCTGGCCGCAGATCACCACGATGGGTACGGAGTCCGCCATGCAGTCGCGCACCGGCGTGACCATGTTGGTGGCGCCGGGTCCGGAGGTGACCAGCGCCACACCGACCCGGCCGCTGGCCCGTGCAAAGCCCGCCGCCATGAAGCCCGCGCCCTGCTCATTGGCCGGAACGATCAGCGGCATGGACGAGCCCTGCTCCTGATTGAAGCGAAACAGGGAATCGTAGATCGGCAGTATGGCGCCGCCGCTATACCCGAAAACCGTCTCCACGCCTTCGTCGGCCAACACCTGGACCAGCATGTCCGCGCCGCTCATGGCAGCGCCTGCCAGCGGATGTGCGGTCTGATTCAGCATGTCATTGCGGTCTTTCAAGAAGGAAAGACTAGCAGTTCTCGCCCTGGCGCCCAAGTGCCACCCTCCCGTATCCTTAGGCGCCATGCGCCACTTAATCGCCATTCTTCTGCAAAACGAGGCCGGCGCGCTGACCCGGGTCACGGGACTCATTTCATCGCGGGGCTACAACATCGAGTCTCTCTCCGTCGCGCCGACCAACGATCCGACGGTATCGCGGGTGACGCTGGTCACGATCGGCTCCGATGAAGTCATCGCCCAGATCAACGCGCAGCTGCTGAAGCTGGTCGATGTGGTGGCCGTCGAAGACATGACCGGCGGCGATCATCTCGCGCGCGAATTGCTGCTGATCAAGTTGCAGGTACCCGTCGAACACGTGGAGGTCGTTGGCACATTGCTGCGCCGGGTCAACGGCAGGGTATTGTCGGCAAACCCGTCGAGTTTCATCGTTGAACTGACCAGCACGGAAACCGAGATCGGCGAGTTCATCGCGAATGTGGCGGCATTCGGCGAAATCGTCGAGGTGGTGCGCAGCGGCGTGCTGGGCATCGCGCGCGGCAATCCCCGCCTGCACGCCGTCAAATGAGCGCCCTTGAGTACACGCTCTACGATTACCTGCCATCCGGCAACGGCTATAAGGTGCGCCTCACGGCCAAGCGGCTCGACATTCCTTATCGCCTGGTGTCGATGGACATCAAGCACGGCGCGACGCGCACGGCGGAATTTCTCGCCAAGAATCCGAACGGCAGAATTCCGTTGCTCGAGGTTCCCGGCCGCGGCTTTCTGGCCGAGAGCCACGCCATCATCGGCTTCCTGGCGCGAGGATCCGAGCTTTATCCCGATGATTCCTGGGAGTGCGCGCAGCTTTGGCAGTGGCTTTGTTTCGAACAATACAATCTGGAGCCGAATGTCGGCACGGTGCGCTTCTGGCTGACCTCGCTGCACAAGTCCGCGGCCGAACTCGGCGAACGTTTGACCGAGAAGCTTGCCAAGGGTCACGAAGCGCTCGGGGTGCTGGAACGCGGGCTCGAATCCAAGCGCTTCTTGGTGGGCGATCGCTTCACTCTGGCGGACATCGCGCTGTACGCCTATACGCACGTGGCGCCGGAGGGCGGCTTCTCGCTCGATGCCTACCCGAACATTCGCGGCTGGCTCGAGCGCGTCGCCGCCGAACCGAAGCACGCACCGATCACCGCGCCGTGACAGCGCTGCGCGGCGAACCGGCTGGCAGCGGCGTTTTACGTTAAAATTTGCCGCTTGATTTTACTTAATATTTTTGCGGCCGAAAAAATCGGAGCGGGTGAACGCTGCTCACCAACATCGTGCTGCACTATGTCGAGCACGTGCTGATAAAGAACAATCCGATCAAAGTAGTCTGAGCTTTTCGAGGAAATTACCAGTCCATGCCCGAAATCGAGGTCAAACCCGAGCACGCCGACGACCCCAACACCCGCCGCGTGGGAATATTGGTGGGCGTCGTCGGCATACTCCTTTCCGTCGTAACCATCGCGTCTCATCGCGCGCACACCGATGCGGTGATCCATCGCACCGAATCGAACGATTTATGGAGCTATTACCAAGCGAAAAAAATTCGCGAGAACACCGATGAAGTCGCGCAGTCTTTGCTGCAAACCTTGAGCAACGAGCCGGCCAAGATCGAGGCCGCGATGAAAAAACTCGATGCGGCGCGGGCCAAATATGCCGCCGATGCGGAGAAGCTGCAGGACGATGCGCGCGGTAAGGACAAAGAAACCGAATTGGAAGAGCGGCGCGCACTGTTCTTCGACATCGGCGAGGGCCTGCTGGAACTCGGCCTGGTGCTGTGCTCCTTGTATTTCCTTGCGCGTAAGCCCTTTTTCCCCGTGTTTGGCGTCATTGCGGGAGTCGCCGGCACGGCGCTGGGGATCTGGGGGTCATTGCTCGGCGTGTGGAGTTCCGGCGCTTGATACGGCGCTGCAAGTCACGCTTCTCGCGCGCATCCGCGCCCGCGGCTGCGGCAGCGGTTGCGCTCGCCATGCTCGCCCTCGCGGGCAGCGCCCTGGCGGCCACAGCGTTGGCGGCCACCGCCCTGGCGGCCACCGCGTTCGGCGCCGGCGCCGCGGCAGGGTCTGGGCCGCGCGTGGAAGCACGCTCAGCCGATTTGCTGGCCGTTGGATTGGTGCAGGGCGACCGCATGAGCATTCACTTGAGCCGTGTGCTCGATAATGCGCCGCTGCGCGATGCTGTCGTGAACGTGGTGCTGCGCGGCGAGACGCATGCGACCGTCGCAGAAGCCGATGGCAGCTATACGCTGGTCGCCAAAGATTTGACCTTGACCGGTGCCGCCGCCATCGAGTTCCAAGTGACTCAGGAGCAGCTGCACGAGAATCTAAAAGGCGTCTTGCAGGTGGCCTCGCCAACTCCGGCACCGGACGATCGAAGCAACTCCAGGCAAATGTGGTGGTGGGCGCTGAACTTCGGAGTCTGTATCGGATTTCTGGTGCTGATCTCGAGGCGCAAGAAAAGCGCGCAATCCTAGCGACGCCGCGCTTATAAAGCCGCGTTGTCGGTCTCGCCCGTACGGATGCGCAACACGCGGATGATGTCGGTGACGAAGATTTTACCGTCGCCGACCTTGCCGGTCTTCGAAGCTCCCACGATGGCTTCCATGACTTGATCGACCAGCTCGTTTTTCACGGCCACCTCGATACGCGTCTTCGGCACGAAATCGACGACATATTCGGCGCCTCGGTACAACTCGGTATGCCCGCGCTGGCGGCCGAATCCCTTCACTTCGGTCACGGTCATGCCGGAGACGCCGATTTCGGAGAGCGCCGCTCGAACATCGTCCAGTTTGAACGGTTTGATAATGGCGGTGATCAATTTCATCCGAGTTCCTCGCAAAATACTCCGGCCCTTCGCCGGCGGCGCAGCGCCCCTCCCATAATACTAGTACGAATAATCCGGACAGGCACGAGGGATTGCGGCGGGAACCCCATCGGGTACCTTTCGGGACGGCCCGCGACCCGCTATAAAGACGGCATCCGATCTGGATGGCAAATCCTCAGGAATTCGATGATTTCAAGCATAGTTATCGTCGGCGGCGGCCAAGCCGGCGCCCAGGCGGTCGATACCCTGCGGCGCGAGGGCTTCAGTGGCCGGCTGGTGCTGGTATCCGATGAACCGGAGTTGCCGTATCAGCGGCCGCCGCTGTCCAAGAAATATCTGTCGGCCGAATTGGCCGCCGATCGGCTGCTGTTTCGTCATCGAGCCTTCTACGATGAACACCGCGTTGAACTTAAGCTGGGCGTGCGCGCGGTGCGGCTCGACGCGGCGCAGTGCTTGCTGCAGCTCGATAACGGCGAGAACCTGACCTACGACAGGCTATTGCTGTGTTTAGGTGCCGTATCGAGGCCCATAACCTGCCCCGGCGCGAAACTGATCGGAGTGCACTATCTGCGCACCCTCGCCGATGTCGCGCCGATCCGCGCGGCATTCAAACCGGGTGCGCGCGCGGTAGTCATCGGCGGCGGCTACATTGGGCTCGAGACCGCGGCCACGGCGCGCAAGATGGGCTGCGAAGTCACCGTGCTCGAGATGGCCGATAGAGTCATGAACCGGGTGGTGGCACCCAGCGTGTCGCACTACTTCGCGCAGGAGCACATCGCTCACGGAATACAATTGCTGTGCGACGTGCGGGTCGTGGCGGTCGAGGGCGGCCAGCGGGCCGAGCAGGTCGTGTGCGCCGACGGTAGCCGCTACCAGGCCGACATCGTCATCGTCGGGGTCGGAGCGCTCGCCAACACCGAACTTGCCGACAGCGCCGGACTGCACTGCGATAACGGCATCGTGGTCGACGAGTACTGCCGCAGCAGCGATCCCAAGATTTATGCAGCGGGCGACTGCACCAATCATCCTTCCCCGCGCTTCGGCCGGCGCGTGCGGCTGGAGTCGGTGGATAATGCCTTCGAGCAAGCGAAGGCCGCCGCGCTCAATATGCTCGGCCGGCCGACCGCGCACGATCGGGTCCCCTGGTTCTGGTCCGATCAATATGACAACAAGTTGTTGATCGTCGGACTCTCGCAGGACCACGACCATCAGGTGTTGCGCGGCGATCCGGTCTCGCGCAGCTTCAGCGTTTGCTACTTGAAGGGACGCGAGCTGCTGGCTGTGGAGGCCGTCAATCACTCCAAGGACTATATGGCTGCGCGCAAACTCATAGCCGACCGCGCGTTGCTGGATCCTGTGAAACTCCGCGATGTGAACATTGGGCTCAAAGAAGCCGTCTGATGCCTACGGTCATCTTCATCGAGCCGGACGGAGCGCGGCGCGAGATCGATGCCCCCATCGGAGCGACCGTGATGGAAGCAGCGGTGCAAAACCAAGTGCACGGCATAGTGGCTTTATGCGGCGGCGCCTGCGCCTGCGCGACCTGCCATGTTTATGTCGGTTCAGCCTGGTTGGCTAGGGTCGGGCCGCTCGAGGAAATGGAGGAAGGCATGCTCGAAGGCGCCTGGCAACGCCGCGAGAACAGCCGCTTGAGCTGTCAAATCCATGTCAGCGCGGATTTGGACGGGTTGGAAGTGACGGTACCCCG
>Ga0182024_10016571_pt1 | contig 13960 bp, 10 predicted proteins | sample P32metaG_FD_120480 | JGI IMG/M metagenome (GOLD analysis project Ga0182024, IMG submission 120480) | Permafrost microbial communities from Stordalen Mire, Sweden - P3-2 metaG (Illumina Assembly) | ecosystem: Environmental > Terrestrial > Soil > Wetlands > Permafrost | place: Sweden: Stordalen... | reverse complement strand
TTTTCTAGTCTTAAGATTTCGTCGTCAAAATTATTGCTAAACGGCGTGGGTTTGTCAGGGATACCGTTCGGCGCATCGATCCCGATGATCAAGTCGCCACCGGATGTATTTGCAAGCGAAGAAACGTCGGCGGGGCCCGAGTGATGCGTTGGGCTCCGGATGCACCAATGCGGCGATCATGCCTGGAGGCAGATCGGGATCAATTTCGCGGGCGTGCATACGCGTCGCTGGCGTCAGCCTGCGGGAACGCCTCGCGCCCGTACCCCGGTCGCTACGGCAGATTCGATCAGGCCCGCGACCGCAGCCCCGGCCATCCCATCCGCGCCGATGCTAGATTGTCCACCGACCGCGCCGACGAAATCACTTACCTCATCACGATAAATGTCCATGACCTCGACCGGCGCAAACGCGAGCGACTTTCCATCTTGGGTCTGAATGGTAGCTGAGCCGGTCAACGTGTTATCCGCCCTGATCCAACCTGCGTCACCATAGATCTCGATGCGGCTGCCGGGACTATTGTTGGCGCTGCTCGTCTCCATGATCCCAATTCCGGCCTTATCGAGTTTGACTAAAACGGCCGTGCTGTCCTCGGTTGACGCCGCGAATTTCTGCGACGCAAGAATCGCGCCTGCCGTTTGTCCTTCCGCGCCGCTGATCCACAGCATCAGATCCAGGAGATGGGAACCGATGTCGTTAATGACCCAGCCGCCACTTTCGGTTGGAGACTGCCGCCAATTGGGTGGGCCCATGTCCTCGTAATATGGATACCTCCAAAACCGGTGAATGCGGAAATAGCCGATTTGGCCAACCACACCGGAGCCGACGAGTTCGCGGAGATGGCCATGTGAAGGACGGAACCGATGCTGGCAGCCCACGCGCAAGGTGACTTTGGCCTCGGTCACCGCTTGTACGGCGGCATCGGCGTCGCGTCGCGTGGTCGCGAGCGGCTTCTCGACCAAGACGTGTTTTCCGGCCGCCGCACACTGCACCGCTTGCCGCGCATGCATATGATTCGGCGAGCAGAGCCAGACGGCGTCTACCTGGGGATCAGCGAGCAGCTCTTCAAGTGACTCGTAGCCGCGCGGTAGCCCGTGCTGCTCGGCGAACCGCGTGCCCCTACCAGGAGCGCTCCCTGCGGCGCCGACGAGCGAAGCGACAGGATTTTGTTTGAGAGTGGGTGCGGCAATCCGGTTTGCGTGACCTGTGGTGCCGAGAATAGCGAATCTGAGAGGCTTGGAATTGGGCATGACTGCTCGTTTCGTTTTCAACTCAAAAGATCGATGCATCAGTTAAGATGATCGGTTCCTAGTCAGGCTCTTCGCTGCCTGTCCCATCCGAAAATCACATTCCCACATATTGATGGTGTAGTCCGCACAAGATGGGGATGGTGACAATTCGCCCAGACCGCTGGATCTGCCGGCACAATGGGGCATCTTTCTTGAGGGCCAATTGGGTGCGTGCCTGTGACCCGAGCACCTGCAGGATGAAAATCATCACATCGGATGATGCCCCGATTCTCCCTTGCCGCCGCATCAAATGCCGGATGGAGTCTTCGGAAGGGACAAGGACGCATTACGCCTGCTACGCACGTTGGGAAAACCTTCGTTCGAAGATCAGCTCGGCCAACCGGTTCTTCATCATTTCAATCGAGCCGCCGGCGATCATCCAGCCGCGAGTTCGCCGGACGCAATATTCGACCAACATTTCCCTCGAAAATCCCATACCACCCATCACCTGAAGCGACTCATTGGCAACCTCGAACCCCGCCCGATTGCAGGCCAGCTTTGCCATGGCGGTATCGTAGGCGGACGGAAGGGTGTTTTCGGCGTTACGCACCGCCCGATAAAGTAGCAATTGCGCGGCGTCGAGTTGCGTCGCCATTTCAGCAAATTTCCATTGCACGCCTTGGAACTCGCATAGTGGCCTACCGAATTGCTTGCGCGTCAACGTATGCGAACGGGCCTGGTTATAGGCATACCGGCCGAGCGCCAGCGCGCGTGCACTGTTGCCGAGTCGCTCGACATTGAACCCGACAATCTGCTTTTTGAATCCGCCCTTGCCGAGCAGCACATTGTCCGGCTTGATGTAGCAATCGCTGAAATAGAGTTGGCACCAGGGGTCTCCACCCATAAAGCCCGACGGCTGACCGAGGCTGAATCCGGGCATGCCGCGCTCGATTATCACCGAACCAATCCCGTCGACGCCGGGACCGAACCTTACATAGACGAGAAAGAGATCGGCATCCGCGCTATTGGTGGTAAATACCTTGGTACCGCTGATGCGGAATCCCTCGCCATCGGTTGTCGCTGCGGTCTTCAAGTCGGTTACCGCCGAACCCGCTTCTGGTTCGGTCATCGCCACCGCCATGAGCGACTCCGCCTTTAAAAGTTTCGGTAGATATCGTCTCTTCTGCTCAGCGGACGCGTATTCCATAAAGGTTCGGATGGCACCGAAATTATAGGCGTGGATCAAATCGGAGCTACGCGGACAAACGAGCGCGACCTGCTCAATCGCCAGAACTGCGTCCATCAGCGTTCCGCCGACCCCGCCGTCGGCCTCGGCAAGTCCAATTCCAACGAGTCCTTGCTTGGCGAGAAGGCGCGCGACGTCCCACGGAAATCCGCTCTGATGCGCTCGTTCCACCGTTCCGTCCGCTAAATGCCGTTCTGCGAAGCTGCGAACGGAGTCGCAAAACATCTGCTGTTCTTGGCTCAATTCAAAATCCATCGCATTACCCTTCCTCGCGACCACGGACCCCGGGCGCCACGCGCTCCTGCAGTTGACAGTGGCCAATAAACTTGCATACTTGTTCAATCATATGGACAACAATACACCTGTGCAAGCGAATGATGATGTGCGCCGCGATTTGTTCGCGCCGCGCGTAATCGCCGTCGTTGGCGCCTCCTCAGGCGAGAATGCGGTGACGGCAAGGCCATTGCGATTCCTCAAGCGGCATCGCTTTCCGGGCGCGATTTACGCTGTGAACCCGCGCCACAAATCGATCGCCGGCGTCGCTTGCTATGGGTCGATTCGGAACCTGCCGCAGCGCCCCGATGTGGCCCTGATCGGCGTTCCGTCCGGCAGCCTAGAGGCAGCGGTGGCCGATTGTATCGCAGCCGGTGTGCCGCTGATCTGCATTTTTACCGCAGCAGTCGACGCAAGTACCAAGGCGCGGATTGTCGACCTCGCGCGCGCCGGCGGCAGCCGTCTGCTCGGCCCGAACAGCCTCGGCTTCATTGATACTCACAGCCGGACCGCCTGCACCTATTCGCAAGTCGCACTTTTGCGCCGCATTCCGCGCGGGCACCTTTCAATCGTATCTCAAAGCGGCGGCCTCGGCGGATGCCTCCTCAATCGCGCCATCGACGGCGGAATCGGCATCGCACGTTTTCTCACTCCCGGCGCAGGAATCGACATCGACCTTCCGGAACTGCTCGACGATCTCGCGCGATCGCCGCAAACGCGGGCGGTCGCAGCCATCGTCGAGTCAATATCGGACGGGGAGCGATTTATCGGCGCGGTCGAACGACTGCATGCGGCGCAAAAGCGACTGGTAATCTTGCGGATCGGCGGATCAGCCACCGGACGCGCCCTGGCGGTCTCGCACACAGGCGCGCTGGCGAGCGACGAGCATATTTTCGCCGCTGTCTGCCGTGGGCTCCGTGTTCCGCTCGTCGGCAGCCTCGACGAATTGGTCGAGGTGGCCGCTGCCTACACCGCGACCAAGAATGTGGGTGGACCATCGGTCGGGATAGTCACTTCATCGGGCGGCGCCGCCATCATGGTGGCTGACGCATTCGAGGCCCAGAACCTTTCAATGCCGGCGCCATCCCCGGCGACCGCAAGAACTCTGCGGACAACGCTTCCTTCGACTGCCACCATCTCCAACCCACTCGATATCGGAGCCGGACAGGGATCGCAGGCTTTCCGTACAGCTCTGCAGACTATGTCGTCCGAACCGGCCTTCGATTCGATCGTTGTGGCGCTGACGATGGTTGCGGGGGATCAGGCGGATGCCGTAATCCCCGAACTGATCGACGCCGCATCTCAACATGCGCGGCCATTGGCGGTCATTTGGCCCGCGGGCAGCCTAGTGGCGCCCTGGCGCCGCCGACTGCGCAAACACGGCATTGCTGTGTTTGAGAATCCTGCATTCGCCGCCACAGCGTTGCGGGAGAATCGACCTGGGCCGAGCCGCCCACAGCCTGTGATGACGACACAAACGGCGTTTGTCGCGCGCGCGAGGACGATCATTGCCGGAGCGCCTGGCGTTCGTACCGAATGGCGGACGCGTCAGCTGCTCGAAGTCTATGGCATCGAATCGCCAGCCGAAGCGCTTGTTGCGAGCCGCGACGACGCGGTTTCCGCGGCACAGCGAATTGGCTTCCCCGTTGCACTCAAGGTGCAGTCGCCGTTGCTGCCGCATCGGGCGAAAGCCGGAGCTCTCCTGCTCGATCTTGGCGACGCGCAAGCCGTTGCCGAAGGTTACGACCGACTGCTGGCGGCACTGAACCCGGCGGCCAAACAAGAGCTCGACGGCATTCTCGTCCAGGCGATGGTGGTGCCCGAGCATGAAATCCTCCTCGGCGTCCTGCGCGATCCGATCTTTGGACCGATCATCGCGTGCGGCGCCGGGGGCGGTAATGTCGAGAAACGCAACGACATTTTCTTTGTGCTGCCGAGCGATGATCGCAACGAATTCGCAACGTTGCTGAGCAAGCAAGAACTCGGAACGCGCATAGGCGCCGCCGGGATTGTGGCTGTTTCCGATCTGATGGTGCGTCTGTCACAACTAGCAATCGACATCGGCCCGTCGCTTGCCGAACTTGATATCAATCCAGTAGCCCTGCTCTCCGGCGGCACGCGCGCACTTGCGCTCGACGCGCTCGCGGTCACGACCGATGTGGAGGCGCAACTCGAACCGTCTGAACAGCGGCTGCGGCAAGGAACCGCTCAATGATGCGAAATTCTCCCATTGCGTCCCGCGCGGAAAACGCTTCGCCGCTCTATTACCGGGTCAAATCAGTGCTTGAGGAACGGATTCGTTCCGGCCGTTTGGCGGCGCGCAGCCAACTGCCATCGGAAAGCGACCTTTGCGAGGAGTTCGGAGTCAGTCGCGGAACCGTTCGGGAAGCTTTGCGTGAATTGGTGGCATCCGGTCTGGTCGATCGGCATCACGGCAAAGGTAGCTTTGTAAGCTCCGAGCCCGTGTTTGGCTCACCACCGTTGAAATACACTGGCTTGTTGGAAGATCTCTACGATCAAGTGACCAAGGTGGAGGTTCGATCGGTCCAGATCGATGTGGCGCCGGGGCCGCCAGCAGTCCTGCGCGCCCTCGCCCTCGATCCGGGAACGCCACTGACCATCGTGCGCCGCGATCGCCACCTCGATAAACAACCATTCGCTTATACAATCAACTTCTTGCCGACCGACATCGGTGAGCGCATTAATGTTACGACCCTCCGCAAATATCCGCTTTTGCGCGTGATCGAGCAGGATCTTGGAATCAAGATCGACTCGGCTGAACAGAGCATGCGCGCAACGCTTGCCGAGGCCGAAATTGCGAAGCGGCTCTCTGTTCCTTTTGCATCGCCATTGATGTTCGCGGAGCGGCTTTATTTCGCGAGCCGCGGCAAGCCGCTCTATATCGCTCAGAGCTTCTATCGCGCCGATCGATATCAATTCACCGTTCGTTTGAAGCGGTATCGTGAGGAAGGGCAGTGGCGTTGGGATTATCAAAAATCAAGGACATGAGGAGGAAATCATGGAGCGAATGACAAAGGACATGAGGAGAAAATCATGGGGCAAATAACAGTTGCGAAAGCAATTGCTCGCGTTCTCGAACAGATAGGTACGGAAGTTGTTTTCGGCGTAAACGGTCACGGCAATTGGGCGCTGCTTGATGCGCTGATCAACGAGACGAAGATTCGAGGCGTTCCGGCTCGAGCTGAGGATCAGGCCGTCCAGATGGCGGACGGGTATTGGCGCATGCGCCGCGCGGCGCCGCTGCCGATCATCACAACGACCGTCGGCCCCGGCAACATGAACATTGTGCCGGCCGTGGCAACCGCGTTCTATGAATCTATAGCAATGCTCGTCCTCGCCGGAGCTGGCGCGACACATTGGTTTGACCGCGGCGGCATGGAGGAGTCCTACCGCAATGGTCCGGAAGACTGGGTCGCGGTGGTAAAGCCAATCACCAAGAAGGCGTTCATGGTGACCCGGCCCGACAACGCGATCGACATGCTTTTGCGTGCCTATCAGGTCGCGATTTCAGGTCGTCCTGGCCCGGTCGTCATTCAGATCCCGTACGACATCCAGCACACAAACATCTCGGACGCACTGCCAGACCCGACACCATATAAGCAGGTGCATTCACCTGCGCCGGACCCAAATGGGGTTGCCGAAGCCGCCAAGCTGCTCGCCGCTGCTCAAAAACCAATGATTGTGGTCGGTAGCGGCATTAACAATGCCCATGCACGAGACGAGCTGCTACGCTTCGCCGAAGCGACGGGAATTCCGGTTGCTACCACTACTACAGGAAAGGGCGGCTTCCCCGAGGAGCACCGCCTTTCGCTTGGCTGCATCGGCCGCGCCGGCACCGGCCAAGCTAACAATGCGGCGCGCCGTTGCGACATCGTCGTCGGGGTAGGTACGCATTTCACCGACATAGACACCGCCGGCTGGACTCTCTTCGATATTCCGAAAGTCACCCGCCTTATCCATCTCGACATAGATCCCAGCGAACTCGGCAGGTCCTATCCCGCAGCGGTAGCGATGATCTGCGATGCGCGGCTCGGCCTCGCAGCACTGAGAGCAGCGACGTCTGCGGCAGGCGTCACTGAACGCCGCGATTGGGTGAACGATATCGCACCCGAACGCAAGAAGTGGGAAGAGTCGGTTGCTGACCAGCGCGTCTCTGACATAGGGCCGCTGCATTACGCCCGTATCTGCCACGACACCGCGACGGTGGTGGCCGAGAAGGATCCGCAAATGCCGGTTTTTTTCGACACCGGACACCTGCTGAGCTTCATGCCGGGTTTTTTCAAGGCATCATCGCCGCATATCGCGCATGATGGTTTCTTCCATCGCATGGGATGGAGCGCTTCGGCGATCATCGGTGCCAGCATCGCGCAGGGTGATCGGCCGGCGCTGGCGCTGATTGGCGACGGCTCATTCATTATGGGCGGCACAGCCGTAGCAACGGCAGTCGAGCAGAATTTGCCGATAGTCTGGGTCGTGCTCAACAACCGTTCGCTGCAGATCGAGCGTGAGTTGATGTTGCGCATCTACGGACGCGAGACCTTCTGCGACTACCGCAAGGTCGGAAGCCCGGAATTGTGGAATCCGGATATCAGCAAATGGGCCGAGGCGATGGGCGCGAAAGCCCTGCATGTCGGAAAAGCCGCCGATTACGCGCCCGCTTTGCGGCGCGCGCTCGATGCCCGCGCACCAACCGTGATCGACGTTGACGTCTCCTTGGACGTCAAGGGCTACCGGGCCGTCTGGTACCCCTACCCGACAGACTTCTACAAATCCTGGAAACCAGGACCTCTGAGCGACCCGCAATAACAACAACAAGTTGCCGTCAACGGCACACAACCCACACAAGGAGGAATACAGTGAAAGTGTTCACACCACTGCGGATGAAACTAGCAATTGTTGCCTGTTCCGTTCTTTTGGGCGGGTCGCTTGCCAACGCGGTCGAAACCGTCAAGCTCGGCATTGGTCTGAGCATGACGGGGCCGCTTGCCTTCCTGAGCCAACAATATCTGCAAGGGATGAAGGCAGCCGTCGAGGTCGTCAACAAAGCCGGCGGCGTCGGCGGCGGCCGCATGCTCGAACTCGTGGTACGCGACCACAAAGGCGTTCCGTCGGAGGCGGTCGCTGTCACCAAGCGACTAATCGAAGAGGATAAGGCTACGATCGTCGATATCGATCTGCCAAGCACTGTCGCAATTGCCGCGGAAGCCGTCACCAAGGAGTCCAAGGTCCCGCAGATCGCTGGTTTCACCTTTGCCCCCGCTGCGGTACAGCAGGGCAATACATTCTTCTTCCGCGCCTGCACAACCTCCGACTTGATCGGCGATGCGCTCGCGCAGTCGATTGTCGCCGATAAAAACAACAAGACGATCGCAATGTTGGCGCCCAACGACGATTATGGCCGCAGCGCCATCAAGTCGCTGAGCGAAGCAATTGCTCGGGCCGGCGGACCCAAAGTGGTCTATGCCGACTACTACGAACGAACACAGAGTGACTTCAGCGCCGTCTTGCTCAAGATGAAATCGCTAAACCCGGATAGCCTGTTCATCGACGTGCGCTGGCCGGCCAGTCTGACAGTGCTCAAGCAGATGGTCGAAGTCGGCCTGAAAAAGCCGCTGTTCAGCAGCGTTAATTTCTACAACGCTAAGCTTGCCGAACAGGCGGGACTTCTGCTGGAGGGAGCGCAGATGTCGGTTGCCTGGGCGCCGGTTTTTACGGATCCGGCTTCGGTCGAGTTCGTCAAGGCGTACGAGGCAATGTTCAAACAGACACCCGACGACTCCGCCTCGCTCGGTTGGACCACAACCATGGTGGCGGCCCAGGCCTTGAAGGCTGCAGGTCCCGGCTTCGATTCCGAGGCGTTGCGCAAGGCGCTCAGCAACGTCAACTACAAAAGTCCTCAGGGCCCGGTGAAGTTCGACGCCAAGGGCGATGCCAGCGTCGCTGCACATGTTCTGCGGTTCAAGGACGGCGGTTACCAACTCGTTCGCTGATCGAGGGGTATCAGTCGTGTTGGAGCTTGCTTTCCAACAGGTGGTCAACGGTCTGCTGGTGGGCGCTATCTATGCGCTGATGGCTCTGGGCCTGATGGTGATTCTCGGAATTCTGAGGATCATCAACATGGCCCAGGGCGAGCTCTATATGCTCGGCGGTTACTTCTGCTATTTCGCCTCCGTCACATTGGGCGTCGGCTACGTTCCGGCAATCATCCTGGCGATGATCGCGACCGCCGGCGTCGGCGTGTTGATGGAACGGTTGGCCGTCCGGCCGCTGCTGCGTCGGCCGTTCTACATGGTCTTCCTGTCGACATTCGCAGTATCGATGATTCTTGAAAATGCAGCCGAACTGATCTGGGGGCCGGATCCTCAGAACATTCCTTCGCCGTTCTCGTCCTCGCCGATCATCATCGGCCCGATTTTTCTTACAAGCCAGAAGCTCTTCATCTTTGCCGTCGCGCTGGTCACAATCGTCTCGTTCGCGGCGTTCCTGCGTTGGACGCGCGTCGGCATGGCAATCCGTGCGCTCGCGCGCGATCGCGACGCCGCGCTGTTGATGGGCATCAACGCCGACCGGATTCAATCGATCACCTTCGGTATCGGCGCGGCGCTGTCGGGAGCGGCCGGCGCATTGCTCGGCGCGATGTTCAACGTTTATCCGACGATGGGACAGCTGCCTCTGCTTAAGGGGTTCGCCCTCGTGGTGATGGGCGGCATGGGAAGCGTGAGCGGCGTATTCGTGGCCGGGCTGATGCTGGGTGTAGCCGAAGGCCTGACCGCCGGGTTCCTGTCGATCGGCTATGTCGACCTCGTCGCCTTCGCCACCATGCTCGTCGTGCTGCTGATTCGCCCTCAGGGACTGTCCAAGTGGGGGAAGTCTGGTGTCTAGAGCAGCCACATGGCTGGCGTGGCTACTGGCTCTCGCGGCACTGCCCGCGTTGATGCCCAATCCCTACGTTCAATACGTGGTCAATTCCGCGCTGATTCTTGCTTTCGCAACCATCGGGCTCAACATCATCTTTGGCTATGCCGGGCAACATGCATTCGGCTTTCCGGTCTTCTTCGGCGTCGGGGCGTACGCGTCGGCGCTGCTATCGATCGATGCGGCTCTGCCCGTCGGTTTGGCAATCCCCGCGGGCGCACTGGTTGCCGGTGGAATATCGGCGTTGATCGGATTTCCTTCGTTCCGCCTGCGTGGAATCTATTTTGGCGTCGCCACGATCGCGTTTTCATACGTCATCTACATTATCGCGCAGAACTGGGTCGATCTCACTCACGGCCCGATGGGCATTCCACTCGTACCGCCGCTACATTTGCTGCCCGATCGTGCCGCGTTCGGCGTAAGCCGCGACGTGCAGACCCGGCTCATCGTCGTAAGCACAATTGCCATCGTGATCTTCATGCTCGACCGCATATTGCGATCGCCAATCGGGCGGGCGTGGCTCGCCATCCGTGAGAACGAGAACCTTGCATCCAGCCTAGGGATTGCACCGTTGCGCTACCAGATGGCCGCCTTCGTAACGGGTGCGGTAATATCCGGGCTCGGCGGCGGCTTCTACGCGCATTATGTCGGCTTCGTCAGCCCGACCGAGCTTGGCTTTCATTATATCGGCGTCGTCTTCATCATGCTGATCGCCGGTGGCACGAGCACATTGGCGGGCCCGCTCATCGGTTCCGTGGTTTTCGGCGTTCTGCCCGAATTACTGCGCGTTGCCGAGATGGCGCGCAATCTCCTGCTCGGCGTAATCCTCCTGCTGTGCATCGTCGCCATGCCGGAAGGGCTGGCTGGAATCTGGAAGCGGCTGCAGGCCGCGCGTGCCAGGCACGGCCGGGGCTCCCTGGACGCTCCGATACCCGTCGTGACACACGTGGAAGAGAAGATCGCACAAATCGCACCGTCACTCTCGACGAGCGGCAGCCTCGAAATCCGTGATCTCACAAAGCAGTTCGACGGGCTGACGGCACTCCAAGACGTGAGCTTCAGCATACAGACTGGCGAGGTGGTCGGCCTGATCGGACCGAACGGCGCTGGAAAGACAACGCTGTTCAACGTGATTACCGGCGTGCTACCGCCGACCTCCGGCAGCGTTTTTTATTGCGGCCGCGAAATCGGCGGGAACACACCACACGCCATCGCCGCACTCGGCATCACACGAACCTACCAAATCACCAGCGTCTTTCCGGAGCTGACGGCGGCGGAAAACGTCATGGTCGCGACGCATCTGTGGTCGTGTCATAACCCATTCGCCGCGCTGGTGCGCAGCAAGCGTTTTCGTACGGCGGAAGCGGCCGTCGGCCGAACCGCAGAAATGGCTTTGGCGCTGGTCGGGCTGCAGGCCAGCCGCCACATTCCGGCCGGCGTCCTGTCCTACGGCGATCAGCGTCGCCTGGAAGTCGCCGTGGCGCTCGCAACCGGCGCGCGTTTTATCTTGCTTGACGAGCCCGCCGCCGGACTCAATGCGGGGGAGACCGAGGAGCTATGCGGGCTGATCAGGCGCCTGCGCTCCGCCGGATTCACCGTGGTCGTGATCGAGCACGACATGCGCATGGTGATGCGCTTGTGTGACCGTATCATCGTGATCAACTACGGTCGCAAGATATTCGACGGGTCTCCCAAAGAAGCAGCGGTTCATCCCGAAGTCGTCGATGCGTATCTCGGAGCGGGCACCTCCAATGCTTGAGCTCATCAACGTCCACGCTGGTTACGGCAGAATGGCCGTGCTGCACGGTATTTCCATGACCGTCGGCGCAGGCGAGATTGTCAGCCTGATTGGCAGTAATGGAGCGGGCAAGAGCACGACGCTCAGAACCATTTCCGGCATGCTCACCGTCCGCGAAGGCAAAATTCAATACAAGGGGACGCAACTTTCAAACCGCCCCTGGGGCGTGGTGAGCGCGGGAATCTCACAGATTCCGGAGGGACGCCGGCTCTTCGCCGACATGACCGTGCACGAGAATCTTATACTCGGTGCCTATACCTGCCCCACTGGCGATCTCGCGCCGCGTCTGGAACAAGTCTACGCGCTCTTCCCACGGCTGCGCGAGCGCAGCCGCCAATTCACTGGCTCGTTGAGCGGCGGCGAGCAACAGATGGCGGCCATCGGACGCGGTTTGATGGCAAAGCCTGATTTGCTCATGCTCGATGAACCGTCGATGGGGCTTGCGCCGAAGATGGTGGCCCAGGTAGCCGAGATCGTTAAAACGATCCGTCATCTGGGGATCAGCATCCTGCTTGTCGAGCAGAACGCTCGGATCGCCCTGGAAATTGCCGATCGCACCTATGTACTGCAGATGGGAAGGATCGTGACGGAAGGTCCGAGCGCTACACTGCGCGACGACCCATTCATTCGCCGCGCCTATCTCGGCCTCTGAAGATATCCGCCGGTTCGTTCGCTACGTCGTGTACGCGCGACGTTCAGCCATTCAGCCTACAGGCGCCTTTTTGATCGCACAGGGAGCTTTTTGAACGCACGAACTGCGCCGACAATTGCGCTCTCGACCGGCAATCGCTCAATGCTGGACGCGCCTACGAAACCTTGCGCTGTGGTCCGCCCCAAAACATAGGCGGCGTCTTCCGGATTTTCCATGGGACCACCATGGGCCAAGGCGATCACCTTCGAATTTACAGCGCGCGCTGCATCGATGATTTCCTGTGTCGCCTTTGCGGCGTCGTCCAGGGACATAGCAGCTCCGGCGCCAATCGTCCCGCCGCTGGTTAGGCCGACGTGCGGAACAATCAAGTCTACGCCCGCTTGCGCCATTTGGATTCCTTCCTCTGGAGTGCGAATATAGCAGGTCGTATAGAGGCCAACTTCTCTGGCCGTTGCTATCATTTCAACTTCACGGCCGAAGCCCAATCCAACCGACTCGAAGTCGCGGCGGATATTGCCGTCGAACCTGCATACGGTGGGATAGTTGATCACCCCCGAAAACCCAGCCTCCCCGAGCTGGATAAGAAACTTGCGCATATTCCGCGTCGGATCGGTACCGCACACGCCTGCCAAAACGGGGGTATTCTTTACGGCCGGAAGGACATGACCCTCACCAAGTTCCAGCACGATTTCGTTAGCATTCCCGTAGGGCATCAGGCCGCAGATGGACGGCAGGCCGTCCATGCGAAACTTGCCGCTGTTGTAAATGACGATCAGATCGATGCCGCCAAGTTCCGCACATTTTGCGGAAAGCCCGTTCCCGGCGCCCGCGACAATGATCGGACCGCCCGACGATATTACAGCCCGCAAGCGGGATTCCACCTCGTCTCGTGAATATCGATGTCCCATGTGTCCCCCGCGCATAGCGTTCTTGTTTCGGGTCGATTCGGTCACTGCTTAATTCGTCGTCGTTGGCGCGACATCACTTGACCGGAGCATTTCCAGCAGATGTGCGACGGCTGTTTCGGCGCAGATCGGATCGTTGATATTGGCGTCAAGCCGCACGACATCACCACGATTGCCGAGGTGTTTCACGGCTTCATTCATGAACGCCTCGTCGGCCTCCGGCGCGTAAAATACCCCGCCGACGCGGTCATACTCGGAGAATCCACCAAGCGGCAGGATCAGAACCGCTGGACGTTTCGCATTGGCAAGCTTCTCGCCGACCCAACGTCCGAGAGTAACGTTCTCGCCGGCCGTAGTTCGCATCAAAGTCGTATTCGGACTATGCGAATGTAATAACCGATCTGCGTATTTTGCTGGTACCGTGTCCGGCGTTGTGAAGTTGACCATATCCATCGCGCCCGGCAGCACAACCTGAGGAATGCCACGCAATCCCGCCGCTTGCAGACGAAGCGGACCAGCACTCAGGAATCCTCCGCACAGCTCGTCTGCAAGCTCTGTCGTCGTCAAATCGAGCACCGCATCGACCACGTCTTGCTCGACTAATTCCTCCATCGCCCGCCCGCCTGTGCCGTTGGCATGGAATATCATGGTCTCGCAGTCGGCCTTTGTCAGCAAGTCATGGCAGCGCATAGCCGCCGGAGTGGTCGCGCCAAAAGCGGTGATGGCCACCGTAGGACGCCCGGCATTACCCCGCACCCGTCCAGTTCCTGCGCCCATCTCGACCATGCCGCAAACCGCCGCAGCGCCATTTATCAGCGCGCTGCGGAGGATCGGATTCATCCCGATGATGTCGGTAATCGTGTTGACCATGACGATGTCGCGGGTGCCGACGTAGCTGGCAACCTTGGCGGTCGCCGCCATCGT
>Ga0182024_10016570_pt1 | contig 13961 bp, 13 predicted proteins | sample P32metaG_FD_120480 | JGI IMG/M metagenome (GOLD analysis project Ga0182024, IMG submission 120480) | Permafrost microbial communities from Stordalen Mire, Sweden - P3-2 metaG (Illumina Assembly) | ecosystem: Environmental > Terrestrial > Soil > Wetlands > Permafrost | place: Sweden: Stordalen... | reverse complement strand
CCGAATCAACACGTCGCTCGGGCCGATCGACGGAACGGGGATGTGCTCGAGGGTGAAGCCCGGCGCCGAGCTCATCTTGCGCAACGCCCGCATGGTGCCGGGGATCGCCGGCGCCGTGACAGGATGATACGGGGTGGTCGAGGTCATCGGGCGCGGTCTTCGGTAGCAGCGCGAGCCGGCCCCGCGGCTTGCTCGGCGCTAGGGTTTTGCCGTACTCGGCGGTGAGACAAGCCGTCGACGTACCCGTGAACCGCGAAGGCGTCAGCCCGCGCCGTGCGAAACGGCCAGACCGCTTTGCACCCGCCAGAGCGAGGCGTAGATCCCGTTGAGCGCGAGCAGCTCGTCGTGGCGTCCCTCTTCCTCGACCCTGCCGCTCGGGCCGAGGACGTAAATGACGTCCGCGTGCCGCACGGTCGAGAGCCGGTGCGCGATGATGATCACCGTTCGGCTGATTGAAACGTGCTCGAGCGCGAGCTGGATCGCCGCTTCCGTTTCGTAGTCGACCGACGACGTCGCCTCGTCGAGAATCAGCACCGGCGGATCCTTCAGAATCGCCCGCGCCAAACTGATCCGCTGGCGCTGGCCGCCGGAGAGCTTCACGCCACGCTCGCCGACGACCGTGTCGTACCCGTTCGGAAGCTGCCGAATGAAAGCATCCGCCTCGGCGAGCAGAGCGGCCTCCTCGATCTGGTGGTCGAGCGCGTCGAACGAGCCGTACGTGATGTTCTCGTGCACCGTGCCGTCGAACAGGAACACGTCCTGGCTGACGTACCCGATCGCCCGCCGCAGGTCGGGGAGCCGTATGTCGCTCACGTTCACGCCGTCGATGGTGATGTGTCCGTCTTGAATCTCGTACAAGCGCAGGAGCGCTTTTATGATCGTCGTCTTTCCCGCACCCGTACTGCCGACGATCGCGGTGGTCTTCCCGGCGGGAACGCGCATCGAGAAGTCGGACAAGATCGGGCGCCCTGGCTGATAGCTGAACTCCACGTGGTCGAAGACGATCTCGCCTCTGACCGACCCTGCGGGGAGCGGCTCCGTTCCCAGGTCGACGGCGACGGGGATGTCGAGCAGGCCGAGTGCGCGGCTCAGCGCCGCCACCGCACGCTCGAAGCCTTCGATGGCGTCGCCCAGCGTGCTCAGCGGCCACACGAACTTGTGCGTCATCGAGATGATCGACGCGTAGGTGCCGGGAGCCACACGCCCGCCGAGCACTTCGTAGCCTCCGACGACCATCGTGCCGCTGAAGGCGAAAAGAATTGCGGCGCGGACCATCGGCGTGAACCGGGCTGCTATTTCGTCGCTCTCGTTGTAGCTGTCTTTGTACTCGTCGCTAAGCTTGCGAATTCGCTCGACTTCGTACGCTTCGGTCGAGTATGTCTTGATCGTCGCGATGGCGTCCAGATTGCCGACGAGCTGACCGCTGACTATCGCCGACTTCTCGCGGGCGAGCGCAAATGACTCGGCCGTCCACTTTTCGAAGTTGAACGAAATCCAAACGATCACGGGAATCGGCAGCACGGCGATCCAGGCGATCGACGGCGCGACGAGATAAAACAACGGACCCATGATGAGCAAGTTCGTGAGAACGTGGACGAAGTGGTTCGCCCCTTCGTTGAGGAACAGCTGCAGCTGGTTCACGTCGTCGTTGATGATCGAAGCGAGATCGCCGGTACGCTCGTCCTCGAAATATCCCAGGCCGAGCCGCTGGACATGAGCGTAGACGGCGACGCGAATATCGCGCTGAACGGATTGGCCGAGGTTGCGCCACGTGATCGACGCGTAGTACTGGATTCCGGACTCGATGATCCAGCTCAGCGCGCTGACGCCCGAGATCACCCACAGCTGCGAGGCGACCGTTGCGAAGCCCAATCCGGCAAGGAACGAGCTGGGCCCGCCCGCGAGGATCGTGACCGCGAATCCCAGCAGCACCGACGGCGTGAGGTCGAGAATGCGGGTGAGCGACGAGCAGACCGCAGCGACGATGAACCGGCGCCGGTACCGCTTGGCGATCGCGAGCAGATGCTCGAACGGATGGCGCTGGATCGGACCTGAGTAGTTCTCGAGGACGATCGCCTGCTTTTGCTTGTGGGCCCAGTGCGTTTCGCTCCACGATCGGACGACGATCACGACGCTGGTGACGAGCACCCCAGCGCCCACGAGGACCGGCAACGAGAACACCGCCGGGCCGATGAAGGCGCGCGAGAGAAGCACGCCGGCCGCGAACGTCCCGGTTGCGCCGCCGAGGGCGACGCCCGACGCGCGGGCCGCGGAGTTGGCGCGCCCCTTCTCGACCGTGAGCGCGTTCTCGACCGCGCGGCGCACTATGCGCTCGACGTCCTCGCTGCTCAGCGACGCGTCGAAAAGCACGAGGACGCGGCTCGTGACCGAGTTGGCGCCAACGTCACGAATCCCGCGCTCGCGCGACACCGCCTCTTCGACGAGTCGCGCCAGCTCGTACCGGCCGCGGAGAACGTCCACCCACCACCGCTCTCGCCCAGGCGTGACGGAAGCCGGCTGCATGACGATTCGGCTCGCCGGGGTCGTCACTTACGCGCGCTCCATCGTGGCGACCCCGGACGAGGACGTCAGACGGTGTCCGGGGTCAGGCCGCCTCGGCGCCCTCGGTTTTGCCAGATGCCGATCCACGCGCCGCTCGCTCGGCTTTCGCCTCGGCCTTGAGGTCGTCGATGTCCTCGCGGACCTCTTCCTGGATCGCGAGGGCGTTCTTCACCGTGCTCTTGATGATTGGACGAACGACCGACGCCACGGCCGGTGCAGCGACGAGACCGACCAGAAATCCGAACCACATACCCGTACTCCTTCGTTCAGATCGAGACACCCCGGACCGTAACACACTACGGCCGCCCGGCTGCTATGCTGCGTGAGCCAAACAAACTCCTGCGGCCTGGTTCTTCGGTGCGGCGCTCGGTGACGTGCGCCGGAGGCATGAGATTCCACAGGCTCGGCATGGCGTCGGCACGCACTTCGATCACGCTGGTAACGTCGCTTCGCAGCGCCTCGCGCAAGGCATTCGTCAGTTCGTCCGGCGTCGTCACCAGGCTCGCCGAAAGCCCGAACGACGCGACGAGCGCCGAGAAGTCTGGGTTCAGCAACGTCGCGCCTGGGAGGGCATAGCCGAACCGCTCAGTTTGCAAACGAACCACTTCACCGTACGCGCAGTCGTTGACGAGCACGACGATGACCTTCACCCCGTACTGACGCGCCGTCGCCAACTCGGAGACGCAGAACTGGAAACCTCCGTCGCCGATGATGGCGAGCACCTCGCGCGACGGGTTCGCGAAGCGCGCCCCGAGCGCCGCCGGAAGCGCGAAGCCGAGCGTTCCCTGGAACCCGGCGGTGACGAGTTCGCGCGGGCGCCGAATCGGAAGGGCGGTCGTCGCGTAATAGCCGAGCTGCGTCGAGTCTGCAACGACAACGGCCCCGGCCGGCAGTTCGCGTTCCAGCACCGCGCAGTAGTCCGCTTGCGGGTGCAAGCCGGCGATCTGCTCGGCGACCCGGCGCCGCAGCGAGCGCAATTCTTCGCGCGGCCAGGTTTCGCTCGGCGGCGCGTCCCGTCCACATCCTTCGAGCAGCGCCATCACGGTCGGCGCGACGTCCGCGACGATCGCCAGCTCGGACGCGACCGGTTTTCCGATCTGTTCCGCGTCGATGTCGACGCGAACGAGGCGCATTCCGGCGGCGCGATGCTTCCAGATCGCGAGCGGCCAGAACATGCGCGTCCCGAGCGCGAGCACGACGTCGGCGTTGCCCCACAGCACGTGACCCTCGAGCGACCCCATCGCCAAGGGATCGTCGTCGTTCAGCGTGCCGCGCCCGTTCGTCGTCATCATCACCGGCGCGCCGAGGGCGTGTGCCAGCGCTCGCACTTGATCGGGTGCGTTCGCGCAACCACCCCCGGCGATGATCAGCGGGCGCTTCGCCTCGCGCAGCAGCGCCGACGCGGCTGCGACGAGGACCGCATCCGGTTTCGAGGCGACGCCTTCCTTCGGCGCTGCGGCGCGCACGTCGGTTTCGACGGCGGTCGCGGCGATGTCGACCGGCAGCTCGAGAAGCACCGGACGAGGACGGCCGGCGTGCGCCTCGTGAATCGCTTCGAGCAAAAGCGGCGCGATCTCGCGCGCGTCGGTGACCGTTCGAGACCACTTGCAGACGTGCCCGATCATCTCGCGCTGGCGCGGGACCTCGTGATGTGCGCCCCAGCCGCGATCGGCGAGGCGGCTGTCGGCCTGTCCGACGATGCACAGCAACGGCGTGTTGCACGCCCACGCCGTCGCCAACGCCGTGCCGGCGTTGAGCAATCCCGGGCCCGGCACGACCATCAGGACGCCGAGCTCGCCGCTCGCCTGCGCGTAGCCGAACGCCATGAACGCTGCGCCTTGCTCGTGACGAGCGTTGATCAGCCGGATGCTGGGAGCTCGCGCCGTCAGCGCGGCGTGCAACGAATCGAGTTGAACGCCGGGCAGGCTGAACACCGCGCTGACTCCGTGCGCGGCCAGAACATCGGCGACGACCTCGGCCCCGGTCGAGGTCGTCACAGCGCGAGCGATTCGAGCATCTCGGGCCGCACCTCCAGCCCGAGTCCAGGACGGTCGGGGACCGTGTAGAACCCGTCGTCGAATACGAGCGGTTCCGCGAACAAGCGTTCCGCCGCCGGCTCGCGACCGACGCACTCGTAGGCGGGCGCGGCGTGACGCTCGGCAGCGATCCAATGCAGCGTTGCTGCCAAACCGATCGTCGAGTGGTTGCAATGCGGGATCACGGTCTTACCGAACACGTCTGCGAGCACACCGATGCGTCGCAATTCCGAAATTCCGCCGCACTTCGTGACGTCCGGCTGCAGAATGTCCACGCCGGCATGCTGGATCAGGTCGCGGAAATGCCAGCGCGTGTATTCCTGTTCGCCGGCCGCGATCGGAAGGTCCAACGCGTCCGCGATGCGGCGCAGGCCGGAGTAATCGTGATGCGCGACCGGCTCCTCGAAGAACGCGACGCCGAGCTCCTGCAACCGCCGGCCCTGCCGCAGCGCGACGCCTTCCGAATAGCCGTTGTTCGCGTCGAAGGCGACGCGAACGCCTTCGCCGGCCAGCACTTTGACGGCGCGAACGAGGTCAAGGTCGCCGTCGGGATCGACGTCTCGCCGGTGCGCGCCCCAGTGGGTGCGTATCTTCACCGCGCGGAACCCTCGCTCGAGCGACGCTGCGACCTGCGCGCAGATCTCCTCGCGCGGCGCATCGGCGGCACCGCCGATACTCGCGTACATCGGGATGCGGTTGCGCCACGCGCCGCCGAGCAGTGCGCACACGGGGACGCCGGCAAGCTTTCCCGCGATGTCCCACAACGCGATGTCGACCCCCGAAATTCCGTGCAGCTGGATCCCTTTGTCGCCTTGGCGCGAGGTCGTCTCGTCGTACAAACGGTGCCACAGCACGTCGACCTCGCGCGGGTCACTGCCGACGAGCATCGGCGCCAGGACGTGCTCGACGAACTCGGCGACCCACTTCGCCGCCCACGGCTCTCGAACCGGATAGCACTCGCCCACGCCGGCGATCCCGTTCGTCGTGTGAACGAGGACGAAGACGTTGCAGCCTTGGAGCGCGACGGCACGGACCGAGCTGATGCGCGGCGTCATTCGGTTGCGCACCGCGCGATCTCGAGTGCGCGCGCCGCGGCGGTTCGCAGGTACTCGGTGTCGAGTCCAACCGCAAGCATGCGCACGCCCAAGCTCGCATAGTCGGCGGCTCCGTCGGCGCCCTCGGCGAAGACGCCGCACGGAATCCCGTTTGCCGCGCAGACGCGAGCGGCCCGCGCGACGTAGGCGCGAACGCGGGGATCGCCGGGGCGGCATGCCAAGCCGTCGATCGAGAGCGCGAGGTCGGCCGGTCCCACGAACACTGCCGCGATCCCGGGCTCCGCGACGATCGCTTCCAACTCGCCCATCGCCCGCACCGATTCGATCATCACGATGCATTGCGCCAAGTCGTCGGCGCGATCGACATAGTCGGGACCGAAGCGAATGCGCGCGCGCGTCGGCCCGACCGAGCGAATTCCCGCCGGCGGATAGCGCGTCGCGGCGATCGCTCTCCGCGCGTCGTCGCGGTTCTCGATGCTCGGGACGATGACACCCGCCGCACCGGCATCGAGCGCCCAGCCGATCGCCGCCGGGTCGTTCGCCGGGACGCGCACGAGCGCCGTCACGGGCCTCGCCCCGATCGCCTGCAAGATCGTCACTGTCTGCGCCGCGTCGATCATGCCGTGCTGCGCGTCGATGCACAACCAGTCGAAGCCGGCGGCGGCAAGGATCTCCGCGCCGATCGAACAGGGCATCGCGATGAACGCACCTAGCGTTACCTTTCCGTCGCGCCGCGCCGCGCGCAACGGGTCGTCCGCCGGCAACCTCACCAGGGAATTCCGGAACCTGTTTCGGCAAGCCCGTGCTGGGCCAACCAGCACTTCAGCGGAACCTCGTCGTCGTCCGGCGACGAATACCCATACGCGCCCTTGGCGTAATTGAGCAGCTGCCGGCGGACCGGGTCCGCGTCGGCGAGATAGTGCTCGACCGTCATGTCGTCGCGCGGGCGCAACCAACGATAGCTGTATCCGTAGAACAAGACCTTGCGCGTGTGCGCGGCGGTATTCGGCGCGGCCGAGTGCCAGATGCGCCGGTCGAAGATCACGGCGGTGCCGGCCCGCACGCACACCGGCGTCGCCCCATACGGCTGCTCGCCGACATTTCGAACCTCCAAGTACGGATCGCGGTGGCTAGCGGGTACGACGTGCATGCTGCCGGCGGCGGGATTGGTGGTGTCGGTCAGAAAGTACGCGACCTTGAGCGAGATGCGCGGATGCGGGGGCGGTCCCAGCTCGAAGTTGAGCCGGCCGCCGTCGCGGTGCCAGCCCCACACGTCCTTCGGCGACCGAAGCTCGTGCGAGGTGTTGAGCGCGGGGTTGTGGCGGTGAAGGTAATGCTGTCGCGACGGCCGCCCGTCATCCGGCATCGGCGGAGCAGTGCACAGATGCGAGTGATAAAGCTGCACGTTCCAGCCGAGGATCCCCCACACTTTCGGAAAGACGCGCAGCCAATCGATCAGCTCGAGGAACTCGTCGTGCAGACCGATGAAGTCGAGAAGCAGCGTGCGATCGCGCGCATCGACCGCGTGCTCTCGCTGCAGATCGAGCCGTACCGCGTCGGCAGCCGCCAACAGCCGCTCGAGCTGTTCGGAGCCGAGCGCCTCGGGGACGACCAGGTAACCGTCGCGCTCGAAAGCCGCGCGCTCTCCCTCGGTCAAGACGTGGCGCAATGCCAGCTCATCCATCGGGGTACGCGGCTACCCATGCTCGCAGCGGCACGTCGGCAGGCGTCGGGAGATGATAGCCAGTCAACGTCTCCGTCGCGCCGAGCAGTTGCCGCCGGACCGGAGAGACGCGTTCGAGGAGCGCCGGCGGCATCTCACGATAGTCCTGGGGGCGCAGCCACCGGTAGCCATAGGCGAAGAACAGACAGATGCGCGGTTGATCGCTCGTGTTGGGCGCGCCGGCATGCCACAGCCTCTGCTCGAAGATGAGCGCGTCGCCCGGCTCGGCGAGTATCTCGATTGCCCCGTACGGCTGGTTCGTCGCGGGATCGACGGCGGGCTTTCCGATCAGCCGGTGACTACCCGGCACCACCCGCATCGCACCCTGGCCGGGGCCGGAAAGCGCGGTCAGCCAATAGGCGACCTTGACCGAGATCCGCGGATGCGGCTCGGCCATGTCGAGCGGAGAGGTCCCGACGTCGCGGTGCCAGCCCAGCGGCGTTCGGGCCAGCTCCTCGGCGCTCAGCGGCGCGCGATGCCGCACCATCAAATGAGAGCCCATCAGGAAGATGTTCTCGTTCAGCATGTCGAGCACGAGCGGAAAGACACTCGGCTCGTCGATGAGTTCCAAGAAAGACGGATCTTGCACGACGACGTTCCGCGTCTCCCAGCGGTGGACACCCTCCGCTTGGCGCGCATCGCTCGTCGGGTGGAACAGTGACCACCATTCGCCGACGGAGGAGCGGTTTGCGCCGTCGTCGCCGTTCTCGTTGCGATACAGACGCAACGACGCCGCGAGAAGCTCCTCGACCTGCTGCGCGCCAAGCGCCCCCGGAACGAGCAAGTATCCGTTCGACTCGAACTGTTCGCGCTGCTCGGGACTGAGCGCTATGCCCACACCTGCGTCCTTTGTGCGGCCGGGATCAGCCCGAGACGATCATACACCTCTTCCAGCGTTGCGTTCGCGCGGCGGCCGGCCTTCGCCGCGCCTTCTGCCAGGATGCGGTCCAAGCCCGCCTCGTCCGAACGGATGGCGGCGTAGCGCTCGCGAACAGGCGCGAGCGTTTCGTTGACGATGTCGGCTAAGTCCGATTTGAACCTGCCGTAGCCCACGCCCGCGTAGTGCTTTTCGACGGCGTCGTGCTCCATGCCGGCGAGCGCGGAGTACAAGCTCACCAGGTTCGAAATGCCGGGGCGGGCTGGATTGTACGCGACGTGGCTCAAGGAGTCGGTGACCGCGCGCGCGAGCTTCGAACGCACCGCCTCCGGATCGTCGAGCAGCGCGAGGACGTTCTTGTCGAGCTTGTCAGACTTTGACATCTTCGATTCGGGATCTTGCAGGCTCATGATCCGCGCGCCCAGCTTCGGGATCATCGGTTCGGGCACGTGAAACACGTCACCATAGGTCGCGTTGAAGCGAATGGCGAGATCGCGCGCGAGCTCCAGGTGCTGCTTCTGATCCGCACCGACCGGGACTCGGTCGGTCTTGTAGAGCAAAATATCCGACGCCATCAGCACGGGGTACAGATACAGTCCGGCGTTGACGCTTCCGCCCTTGCCGTCGGACTTCGCCTTGAACTGCGTCATGCGGCTGAGCTCGCCCAGCGTGGCGAAGCACGTCAGCACCCATTGCAGCTCGCTATGCGCCGGCACGTGGGATTGGGCGAAGACGACACTCTTGGCCGGATCGATCCCGCAAGCGACGTACAGCGCGACGAAGTCGTAGCAGCGCTGCCGCAGGTCGGCCGGATCGTGGCGGACGGTGAGTGCGTGCAGATCGACGAGTGGGAAGAAGCAGTCGTACTCGTCCTGCATGCGAACCCACTCGGCGATCGCGCCGACGTAGTTGCCGACGTGAAGGCGCCCAGTCGGCTGGATCGCGCTGACGACGACCTGCTTCAGCACGGCACGAACATGACCTTGCCGTGCGCACCGCGGCGCAAAACGTCGACCGCGTCCGCGAACTGCTCGAGAGCGAAGCGATGCGTGATGACGCGGTTCAGAACCGCGGCGTGCCGGACGACGAGGTCAATCGCCCATGCGAAGTCGACGGGCTCGTAGCCGAGTTGCGTGTACAAACGCAGTTCTTTCTTGACCAGGCTCGACACGTCGCATCGAACGCCCTTGACCATGCAGCCGCTTTCCAAGATCACTCCGCGCGGCTTGACGGCGTCGATGCAGTACCCGAGGGACTCTTCGTTCCCGCCGGCGTCCAACACCACGTCGGGCGCCGTGGCGAGATGTTCGACCGGAAGATTCTTCTCGTAGAACTCGTCGATCACCGCTCCGATGCGCTCCGCTTGCACTCTATGACCGGTGATCGCGATGGTCCGCGCATTGACCGCGCGCGCATGGACCGCCGAGAGCAGTCCGATCGGACCCGAACCGATGATCAGGACATCCTTCCCGGCTAGGTCGACCTGCCGCAGCGCCTTGGTGCTCGCCATCGTTTCCACGAGCACCGCCGTTTCGTCGTCCAGCGAGTTCGGGACCTCGAAGAGAACCGTGTCGTCCGGGACGGGCGTGTACTCGGACCATCCGCCCGTGTCCGGTATGGTCAGGCCGAAGAGCCGATCCCGTTCGCACACGTTCGGCATTCCGCGCAAGCATGCCGCACATCGGTTGCACGGTAGAATGGTCGCCCACGTGTAGCGCTTGCCGTCTATCTCCCCGACGTTCTCGTGCCCGAGTACCATCGGGGTCGCGAGCCGCAAGCTGCCGGTGATGGCATGCTTGTCGGTGCCGCAAATTCCCGATGCGCGCATCCGCGCGCGGCGCACTCCGTCCGGCATCGTGATCTCGTCCAGACAGAGCTCTCCGGGAGCCCTCAGAACCAAGGCTTTGGAGACCATGCTCATTCCCTGAAGAGTTCGTCGACGCGCTGCTTCGCGTCGCGCTCGACGGACGACATGCGCGCGTGGTGCTGCTCGAGCACCGTTCGGACTGTCTCCGCCGCAGATCGTATGACCGAGGCCGGGTCCTCAACCCTCGCGGCATCATTCCCATCCTCGCCGAACCAGGCCAGGATCGACCGCGCCACGGGGAGTCCTGCGTCCGGATCGCCCGTCAGGCTGAGAATCTTCTGCTCGCCCTCGCCGGGCACGTTCGCAAGCTGGACGCTGTCGTCGGGCCGGCTCTTGCCCATCTTCGGTCCTTGGAGGCCCGGGATCATGCGGTGATACGTGATGCTCGGAGACGTGAAGCCGTCGAAGCCGGCAACCAGCGCTTTGGTCAGAATGAAATGGCTGATCTCGTCGATCCCCAAAGTGACAAGCGTGTTCTGAAAACCGAGGACCTGCGGCAGCAAGATGTCCGCACTCATCGTGAGCGAGGCGACCGCCTCGCCGAGCGTGAGCCGGCGGTCGTAGATCGTCTCGAGCTCGGGAATGTCGATCTGTCCGGTCAACAGCGACACTTCACGCAGCAGCCGCGAATGACGGCTTTGCAAGTACAGCTCTGCGCTCGAAAGATCGATCCCGGCCGCCGCGACGTGGAGAACGAGGTCCTCCGTGATGGCGCGAATCATCGCCTTCGGGACCTTGCGCACGACCGCGGCTTCCACGTCGGCGATCGGGATGAACAGCTTGGCGCCGTAGACGCGTTGGTAGTACGCCATCTGACGCAGGACGGTCAGCGTGCCGAGATGGACGAAGCCGCTGGCCATGAAGCCGCTGACGAGCGCGGCGCGCTGACCGCTTTGCACCGCGCCGAACCAGAGGTCGAACCGGTCGTGGCCGAGGATGAGGGGTCGCCGCGTGAAGAACGGCTCGTCCTTTAACGTAAAGACGAACGGCTCGAGGCCGTACTCGCGCACGAGCCTGGCATATTCGTCCTCGCAAAGCCTTCCCATCTCCCACGGGTTCACGAACGCGGTGCGAGGCTTGGCGGAGCTCATCGTACGCTCACACCGCTCGGGATGCGGTCGCCGAAGAGCGCGCCGTCTCGAACAGCCTCGGCCACGTCTTCTATCGCCTGCCGCACGGCGGCGGCCGCCACCTCGGTGAACGGCCGGCGCGACACGTGATCGGAGATGATGAGAACCGCCCGAAGCGTTCGGCGTTGGCGCTCCGCAGTGGCGAAGAGCCAGCCACATTCCATGTCCACGCAGTCAACGTGCTCTTCGAGAAAGCCGCGCTGCTGGTCCGATTCGTTGAAACAGCTCACCGTGCCGACCCGAACGTCCCGATAGGCGAGCGGAGAAGGCGAGGTGCGCGCAAAGCTGGACGGTCCGAGCAGTGCCGCCGACGGCTCAACGACGTCGCCGGCCGAAACCGCTCCAAGCCCTCCGGCGAACCCGAGAAAGAGCACCGGAACGTCGGGCTCCAAAGCGCAGAGCGCATCGATCGCAGGTGTCGCTTGCGGGGTAAGTACGACGAGCCCGCCGTGTGCCGACTTGCACGGCCACCATCCGTCAGCCGACGCTTTAGCCGGCCCGAGCGCGTCGTAGATTGCGCCGATCGGCGTGAGGATTGCGAACGGCAGCCTTCGGTCGCCCCCGAAGAACGTTCGACGATGACGGCTGCGCATCGCCGGCGCGTTCAGCTCAGGGATGAACATGGGAGGCGGCACCGGCGGTCGCTGCTTCGACGAGCGGGATCGGGCAGCAAGGCGTGCGGCTCGTCCAGGGCGACATCGTGGCGCCGATGTGCCCCAAGGATTCGGCGAGCGAGTGCTGTTTGATGTTTCCGAGCGTGAATCGCTCGGGCGACAGTTTGTAGAGCCACGAGCAGGTACTGACGTCGCCGTTCGACGCGATGTTCACGAGATGTGTTCCACCGGGGCATCCGTCGGCCCCGCCACCCGTTTTGCCGGCTCGGAAGTCGATCTCAATCTTCCCCTTCCAGCGCGAGCGCGCTCGCTCGACGCGTTCTTCGACGCGCGGCAATGCGGCCGCCGGCAGCGCAAGGTCCGGATGCTCGATCGCACGGCCGCCCGATGGCAGCACGGTCTGCAGGACGACATTGGTAACTCCCAAGCCGACGAGCATCTCGATGAAATCTTCGGCGTATTCGGCGTTGTGCGGCGCCAAAACGCCGGTGACGCGGAGCGGGATCTCGGCTTCGACGCAGGCCCGAATTCCGCGAATCGCGCGGACGAACGAGGTCGGGTGCAGCCGCACGACTTGGTGCAGCTCCGCGGTGTGACCGTCGATGCTGATATCGACTCCCGCGACGCGAGCCCGTTTGAGCTGCGCGATCGTGTCGCTCCGCAACGCGGTCCCATTGCTCGCGATGTACACGTTTGTCCGGTCGGGATCGATGGCCGAAACGATCTGCATGAAGTCGCGCGCCAAGAACGGTTCCCCGCCCGAAAATAGCACTTCCGTGACATCGGCCTCGCCCAGCGATCTCGCAACCGCGATCATTCGCTCCGTGGGAACGTCGTCAGCGCGTGAAACGCTCGGCCCGGAATAGGTACAACAGTGGCGGCACTCAAGGTTGCAATAGCGGCTCACTTCCCAAAGCAAGAACCGGCCTCTTGCTGGTACGGAAAAGCGGCACCGAACGGTCGACACCCATGCCGTCATAACCCCCAGTATACTAGGCAGGGCGGCAAAAGGCCAGCCGTTCCCTAATAATGGCACGGCCGGCGATGTGGCGGCCGCCTCCTGGAACTTATTCCGCAGCGCGCCCAAGCCGAAGCGCGAGTCTTTCGCCAGCTCGACCCGGTGCACTGCGTCGCGCGCGCATCATCGCCGGCCCAACGTCTCTTCGGTCGGGATCCGCATCCCGGGCCGAACGTCGCCGACGCAGGTCGGCACCTAATACGCGCCGGACCGTCGAGCGACTCGCCCCCTAGCAGCACCTTCGTCGCCCGCCTCGACGGTGTCGCGCACCTGCTCGACGAGCGCGTCGCGGAGGTCGGTGCGCGAGCGGCCCGATCTGCGTCGCGCGACCCACGGGGTCGCCGACTCAGCGCGCGTCATCTCGACCGTCGTACGAGCCGGCGGTGCGGCCGGGGAAACCCGCAACATCGATGTAGCGGACGCCGGCGGCGGCCCGATGCCGCAGCACGGCTACGGTTTGCCGTACTGCGCGGTGAGATAGTCGACGATCGGCGTAACCTGATCGTCGGTGATCGGCGCGCCGTAGGCAGTGCGCATCTTGACGACCTCGGCGGTCCATTGCGCACGGCTGAGCACCGGCTGGGTGGAGACGTATGCGGACGAGTGGCACGTCAAACAGCTGGCCTGAGCGACGCCGACGCCAGGGCCGGGTTTGAACGCCATCCCGGCATCGCCGGGGAGGGTGATCGACACCGCGCCCTTCGGCGGAGCGACGGTGGCCGCCGCGGCCGCACCTGCGCCCAACAGCGCGATGGCTGCGGTGATCGCAACGCGTTTCATCCGACGGCCACCTTATAGGTCTCGACGACGTTGCGCAGATAGCCCGACGGATTCCAACCTTGCGTCGCCGGCTGTATCGCGCCGTCGTTCGCGGTGGCGCGCACGGCGATCGTGTACGTTTCGCCGGCGCGCGTATGCAACTCCGCCGACCAGCGCCGAAAGCTGTACTTGCCGACGTCCGGACCGAGCGCCGCGTCGCGCCACGTCGTGCCGCCGTCGAGACTGACCTCGACCCGCTTGATCCCGCTGCCCCCGTCGAACGCGATCCCACGGAGCTCCTGCATCTTCGGATCGATCTT
>Ga0182024_10016569_pt1 | contig 13961 bp, 13 predicted proteins | sample P32metaG_FD_120480 | JGI IMG/M metagenome (GOLD analysis project Ga0182024, IMG submission 120480) | Permafrost microbial communities from Stordalen Mire, Sweden - P3-2 metaG (Illumina Assembly) | ecosystem: Environmental > Terrestrial > Soil > Wetlands > Permafrost | place: Sweden: Stordalen... | reverse complement strand
GAGACGTTTCCGTTCAACACCTTGTTCGATGGCCGCTTCGTCCCGGCCAGCAATCTGCCCTGGGAATACCTGCCGACCTACATCCTGCTGGCGCTTCCCGAACTGGTTCTCGTCCTGCTGATCGCCGCCCCCGTGCTCGGCCTTGTCTTCGCGATCGGGTTGGCGAGGCATCGCTTCGGTTGGCGGCGCGAGACCGTGCTCGGGCTCTTTCTGCTGGGCTTTACGATCGTCTTTCCGGTGGCCTACGCGATCGCGATCAAGGCGGTGCTGTTCGACGGCATGCGCCATTTCATATTTGTCTTGCCGCCGATCGCCGTGGCCGCGGCGCTGACCATGGATCGCGCGGTGAGCCGGCTGTCCGAAGTGCCCTATCGGCAGGCGATCTACGCCGCGCTCGGCCTCTATGGCATAGCGCACATCGCGACGATGGTGCTGCTGCATCCCGATCAATACGTCTACTACAACGCATTCGTCGGCGGGGTCGACGGCGCGCAGCGCAAGTTCAAGATCGATTACTGGGCCAACTCCTATGCCGAGGCGGTGCGCGGCCTGGAGGCTTATCTGCAAAACGAATACGGCGCCGATTTCGAGGAGCACGAGTTTACCGTCGCGGTTTGCGGGCCGCCAATTTCCGCGGCCTACTATTTCCCTAGCAACTTCCGCTTCGTGCATCGGCGCGACCAGGCCGATTTCTTCATCGCCTTTACCAAGGACAATTGCGATCGTGCCCTGCCGGGTCGGCCGATCTATCGCGTCGAGCGGATGGGCGCGCTGCTCTCGGTGGTGCTCGACCGCCGCGATATCGTCGCCGAAGAGCGGATCGCAAAGCATCCGGTGGCGCGTGCCTCGTCGCATCACCTGCCGGTTTCGGCTTATCCTTGAGCGATTGGCCGGAAAGCCGGCCGGAATAGACCAGCGTCGTATTGCGTTCTGGTCTCGCTTTAGCCCGCTGCCCAGCGCCTCGGAGATGTCGCCTGGACCCAGCCGAATACGACAAGCTCGACCGGATTGAGGAGCGGATGTGGTGGTTCGCGGCTGCCCATGCGAACCTGCTCCTGCTGTACCGGCTGATGAGCGGATCGGCCGCCCTTCGGGAGCCGCTGCTCGACGCCGGGTGCGGGACCGGCGGGTTCTTGGCCCGGCTCGCTGCCGCCTATCCCGACCGCACGATCGTCGGGCTCGATGCCGACCGCACCGCCTGCGCCCGGGCATCGGCGAAAAGCGCGTGCCCGGTCTGCGCCGGGTCGGTCAATGCGCTGCCATTTGCCGATGCCGCGTTCGGCGCGATCTTCAGCGCCGATGTGCTGTGCCACCGCGACGTCGATGAGGGGGCGGCGTTGGCGCAGTTCCATCGCTGCCTCCTGGATGGCGGGGTGCTGGTGCTCAACCTGCCGGCCTATCCCTGGATGCTGTCGCGGCATGATGCGGCGGTTTACAATGTCCGGCGCTATACGAGGCGCCGCGTAGCGCGCTTGCTGCATGCCGCGGGGTTCCGGCTTCTCTTTGTCGGTTACTGGAATATCGTGCTGTTCCCGATCATGGTGGTGACCCGCAAGCTCTTGCCACGAGGAAAGCGCGCAACCAGCGATGTGCGGCTCTATCCGGCGCCGGCCGAGGCGCTGTGCCGCGCCGCGACGGGCCTGGAACGCGTCCTGCTGCGCTGGGGAATGCGGTTTCCGTATGGCGGCTCGCTGATCGCGGTGGCCGCCAAACGAGCGAGCGAAGGGGGTGGGCATGCCTGACACCGCGCCAACCCCGGCGCCCGCCGCCCCGCCGCAACTGGCGCTGACCATCGTGATCCCGGTCTATAACGGGGCGACCAGCATCGGGGAGCTCGTCGCCGCGCTCGAAGGGCTCACAATCAACGGCGGGCACGACATCGTGCTGGTCAATGACGGCAGCCCCGACGACAGCCTCGCCATCTGCCGCGACCTCGTCGAGCGGGCCAGGGTGCCGGTAACTCTGGTCAATCTGTCGCGCAATTATGGCGAGCACAATGCGGTGATGGCCGGGCTGCGCCACGCCAGGGGCGCTCATGTCATCACGATGGATGACGATCTGCAGAACCCGCCGGAGGAGGTCGAGCGGCTGCTCGCCTTTGCCCAGCAGAGCGGGCATGAGGTCATTTACACCCACTATGACGAGAAGCGGCACGCGGCCTGGCGCAACCTCGGCAGCCGGTTCACCAACTGGGTGGCCGGGTTCGTGATCGACAAGCCCAAAGACTTTTACCTGTCGAGTTTTCGCTGCATGAGCGCCTTTGTCGTGCGCGAGGTTGCCCGATATGAGGGCCCCTTCCCTTATGTCGACGGCCTCATCCTGCAGGTTACGCAGGACATCGACCGGCTCTTGGTCCGCCACCTGCCGCGCGCGGTCGGCCGCAGCAATTATACGATGCGCCGGCTGTTGCGGCTGTGGCTCAGCATGTTCGTCAATTTCTCGGTCATGCCGCTGCGGATCAGCACCCTGACCGGTTTCGCGCTGAGTCTGGTCGGAACGATCGGCAGCCTCGTCACGGTGACCGAGGCATTGTTCTTCGACCCGCCGGCGGGCTGGGCCTCGCTGATGGCGGCGGTGCTGCTGTTGTCGGGCGTGCAACTCGTCATTCTCGGGATCGTCGGGGAATATCTCGGCCGGCTCTACTTGACCGCCAACAAGAAGCCGCAATCGGTGGTCAAATCGGTGATCCGCGCCGCGCCGAGGCTGCCGCAGATGGACCGTCCGTCGGTACGAGCGCGCGAGCGCGCGTGAGGGGTCAGCCGGTGGCGATTTATTATGTCAGCCTCGTCGCCGCCGTCATGCTCGGGGTCGCCGGCCAGATCGCGCTCAAATCTGCCGCGCTCGGCTCGCCGACTGTCATGGCTCAATTCCTCCACCCGCTGACGCTGATCGGTCTTGCGATCTATGTCTTTGCCGCGTTGGGCTATATCGTCGCGTTGAAGAAGATCCCGGTTTCAGTAGCGTTTCCCTCGGTCGCGGCGAGCTATGCGGTCGTCGCAATCGTCGCCCACCTCCTGTGGAACGAACCGTTCGGCTGGCCCCAGCTCGCCGGCCTCGTGCTGATCGGCAGCGGCATCGCGCTGATCCAGCAGCATTGAGCAGCCTCCAAGAGGCGCGCGAGGTGCGCGTGGCTTCATTTCAGACTGACCCGCTACCCTCCTGTGAGGTAACTTGACGCGTGTCTGCCGCCATGCAGCGACGGCATGCCCGGATCGGGTCGGAACAGCCTAATATGACCATCCCTCTGCCCGGAATTGGAGACGGCGATGCATGATCTGGTGATCCGCGGCGCGACGATTGTCGATGGCCTCGGGCATGACCCGCGGCGCGCCGAAATCGCTGTCAAGGACGGACGGGTCGTTGAGATCGGCGAAATTCGCGCCGATGCGACAGAAGTAGTCGATGCCGGCGGCCTGACGCTAACGCCGGGCATCATCGACCTCCATACCCATTATGACGCGCAGGTGACCTGGGACCCGACCCTGTCGCCCTCGCCTTCCCTCGGCGTCACCACGGCGGTGATGGGAAATTGCGGGTTCGGGATCGTACCGAGCCCCCCGCATTTACGCGATCTGATCATGCGCAATCTCGCGGTCGTCGAGGGCATGGACATCGACGCGCTGCGCGCCGGGATCGATTGGCAGTTCCAGTCCTTCGGCGAATACCTCGAAGCCGTGCGCCGCTGCGGGCCGTATGCGAACCTCGCGGTGCTCGTCGGGCATTCCGCCGTGCGGACCGCCGTCATGGGCGACGACGCGTCCGTGCGCAAAGAGCCGACCGCGGCCGAGCTGGCCCAGATGAAGCATCTCGTGGCCGAAGCGATGGGCCAGGGCGCGATCGGTCTCGGCGCCTCTTATTCGCTCAACCATTCGGGATGGGGCGGCGTGCCGATGCCGTCGACGATCAGCGACGTGTCCGAATTTGACGCGCTGGTCGGTGCGATGGGCGGACCTGGGCGCGGAGTCGTCGAAATCTCGTCAGGGCCGATCTCGCCCGACCAGATGGAGGAAATCGCCGCTCGGCACGGCCGCCGCATCTTCATGAGCACCGCACTGGCGCTCTATAACGAGCAGTACCCCGAGCGCGCGCTCGGGATGTTCGATTCCTGCGCCGCGGCTCAATCACGCGGCAACGAGCTTTACATCCAGATCACCTGCCAGCCGCTGTCGTTTGATTTCACCCTGGCGAGCGCCTACCCGTTCTACAGCCATCCGGCCTTCGACCCGATCAAAGCCTACGACCGCGAGCAGCTGAAGGCGGTATTCCGCGACGAGAGTTTCCGCGACCGTTTCCGCACCGATCTGCGCAACCCGCGGCCGGGGACGGTGTTCCAAGGCAACTGGGACCGCATCGTCGTCGCTGCGCCGGTGCGGGCCGAAAATGCCGGGCTCGCCGATCGCACGATCGCGGAGATCGTCCGCGATTCGAACCGCGACCCGCTCGACGCGATGCTCGACCTCGGCCTCGACGAAGATCTCGACACCGGCTTTATCGGGCGCTTCTTCAATGCCGTCGATGCCGGCGTCGAGCCGCTGGTCAAGCACAAGGCGGGGGTCATCGCGCTATCGGACGCCGGCGCGCATCTTGTCTATCTGTGCGACGCCGGGTTCGGGCTCTATTTCCTCGGCCATTGGGTGCGGGAGCGCGGCGCCTTCGACCTCGCCGAGGGGGTGCGCCGGCTTACCAGCCATCAGGCCGGCCTCTACGGCATCCCCAACCGAGGCCGCATCGCGGTCGGCGCCCATGCCGACCTCTTGTTGTTCGATCCCGCGACCGTCGGCATTTCGGCCGCGCGCCGGGTCAACGATCTACCCGGCGGCGGCCCGCGCACGCTGCGCGACCCGCTCGGCGTCCACGGCGTCTTCGTCAACGGCGTCAGGGTGTTCGACGGCGCCGATTACGTGCGGCTCGGCAAGGGCCCGGGACAGGTGCTCGACCGCTTCCTGCCGGCCCGGGCAGCGGCGCTGGCGAGCGCGGCGCAGTAACTGCCGTGCCACAGAATTGGGATCTGGAAGCCGATGTCGTCGTCGTCGGATTCGGGGCTGCCGGCGTCGCCGCTGCTGTCACGGCCCACGAGCTTGGCGCCAAGGTCGTCATCCTGGAAAAGGCGCCCGAGGGTCAGGAGGGCGGCAACACCCGAGTCGCCGGCCAGGGCTACCTCAACACGTCATCGCCTGAAAAAGCCGCCGCCTACCTGACCGCCCTCTGCGGACCCTACACCGTGCCGGAGCCCATGGTGCAGGTGTGGGCGACGGAGATGTGCCGCAACAATGCGTGGCTCGAAAGCCTCGGCGGCGATCCGCAAGAGCATCAGCATCCGCCGGTCGGGATCGAATTCCCGGACCTGCCCGGCTCGGGTTGCGTCCATAAATTCCACGACGGCCCGACCTACGGCTATTCCTACACGTGGCAACGGTTCGAGCGCCTGGTCAAGGAGCGCCCGATCTCAATTCTCTATGAGACTCCGGGCAGAGAACTGATCCAGCACGACGGCGAGATCATCGGGGTCCGAGCAGAGCGGGGCGAGAAGTCGATCTTCGTCAAGGCGAAGAAGGCCGTGGTGCTGACCTGCGGAGGCTTCGAGAACAACCAGGAAATGATCCGCAATTACCTCCCTGGCGTCCCCTACTGCTACACCTCCGGCTCGCCCTATAACGAAGGCGACGGCATCACGATGGCGATGTCGGTCGGGGCCGACCTCTGGCACATGAACAACTACGCCGGGCCGTCGATGGCGCTCAAGGTCCCGGAAATCCGCACGAGCTTTTCGATGCAGGCCCTGCACTACAGCAAAGCGCAACCGGGCGGGATGATCGTGGTAGGCCCCGACGCGAGGCGCTTTGCCGACGAAAAGTACAAGACCCGCCACGGCAAGGTCCCGGTGAATGGCCGATGGCTGCCGCTGTCCGTGCCGTGCCCGATGTTCATGATTTTCGATCGCACGCTCTTCTCCGCCGGCCCGCTCTATGACAAGCACCCGAGCCACGGCTGGACGCAGATCATCGAGCGCTACGAGTGGAGCGAGGACAACAGCGCCGAACTGGCAAAGGGCTGGATCAAGACCGCCGACAGCCTCCCTGCCCTCGCCTCGGCCGTTGGGCTGGCCCCGGCGGCGCTCGCGGATACCGTCGGCCGGTGGAACCGCTATTGCGACGCAAAGCACGACCCCGATTTTGGGCGGACGATGATGATGGAGCCGATCGCCGAGGGACCGTTTTATGCGATCGAGCTGTCGCCCTCGATGCTCAATACCCAAGGCGGCCCGCGGCGCAACGAGAAGGCGCAGATCGTCCGCCCCGACGGCTCGCCGATCGCGAGGCTGTACAGCGCCGGAGAGCTCGGCTCGATCTACAGCTATCTGTATCAGGGCACCGGGAACATCGGCGAATGCCTGGCCTTTGGCCGCATCTCCGGGCGCAATGCAGCGGCGGAAGCACCCTGGGAGTAAGACTTGGGAGGTGGCGATGCGGGCGGTTTGGTACGACCGGCAGGGGGCAGCGGACGAGGTCCTGGTTTGCGGCGAGCTACCGACGCCGAAGGCCGGTCACGGCGAGGTGCGGGTGCGGCTGGAAGCCTCCGGCGTCAACCCGTCGGATACCTATCGGCGGCGCGGTCCGCCGGCGATGGAGTATCCCAGGGTCGTCACCAACAGCGACGGCGCGGGCGTCGTCGACCAGGTCGGCCCCGGAATTCCCGAGCGTTGGCTGGGCAAGCGGGTCTGGCTCTATAACGGTCAGCGCAACGGCCGCTGGCAGGGGACCGCGGCGGAATTCATCGCACTCTCCAGCGATCTGGTGACCGAACTCCCCGATCACGTGTCATTCGCCGAAGGAGCGACGCTGGGGGTGCCGGGCATGACCGCGCATCGCTGCGTGTTTGTCGCCGGACCGGTAGAGGGCAAGACCCTGCTGGTGACCGGCGGCGCCGGTGCGGTCGGCCATTACGCGGTGCAACTCGCCACCTGGGCCGGAGCGCGGGTGATCGCCACGGTGAGTTCGCCGGAAAAGGCGGAGCGCGCCCGGAGCGGCGGTGCGGCATATGTCATCGACTATCGTCGCGAGGATGTCGCTGTGCGCATCCTCGACATTACCGGCGGTGTCGGGGTCGATCACATCGTCGAGGTTGATTTCGGCGGCAACCTCGCCGCCGCGCTGCGCTGCGTCCGGGTCAACGGCAGCATCATGGTCTATGCCACCAACGGCGACCGCGAACCGCGCCTGCCGGTGCGCGACCTGATGCAGAAGAACCTTGCGGTCTACGCGATGTCGCTCGCCGGGGTTCCCCACGTGGATCGGCGCCGGGCGCAATCCGACATAGCGGCCTGGACTGCGTCGCCGGGCCGGATCATGTCCGTTGCCGCCCGCTTCCCATTGTACGAAACCGCCGCCGCGCACAAAGACGTCGAACGCGGCGGCAAAATCGGCACCGTAATCGTCGAGCCACAGCGCTGAGCGGCATCGTGCGTCCTTCGAGACGGCCGCTTTGCGGCCTCCTCAGGATGAGGTAAGGTATTAATCCTGAAAATAAACTCCCCTCATCCTGAGGAGCGAACCGGAGGGGCGCGTCTCGAAGGACGCACCGCGTTCATGACGGAATCGGCTCAAAATTCGCCGCTGCGATAGGCGTCGTCGAGCCGTTTGGCGTCCTCTTCCGAAGGCTCCTCCCACGCATCGCCGCGGCGGCGCAGGGCGCCCGTGAAGTCGGGCGGTCGCTTTTCGTTGAAGGCCTGGCGCCCCTCCTCCCCATCGGTGGTCACCTGGATCAGCAAATTGTTGATCAGGTTCTGGACGTGCCACGCCTGGTCGGTCGGCAGGTCGCCAAAGCGGACGACGAACTCCTTCATCATGCGCAGCGCCACCGGCGGCATCTTGACGATGTGGCGGGCGATCTCTTCCGCCCGCTCCATCAGCCGCGCGTGCGGCACCACCTCGTTGACGAGGCCGATGCGCAAGGCTTCCGCGGCATCTACGGGATCGTCGGTCAACAGCATCTTCATCGCGTCGATGTAGCGGAGCTGCTTGACGAGGAGGCTGGCGCCCGGCCCGTGGCCGAGCCAGCCTTGCGTCGTCAGCGCAAACTTGAATCGCGCATGCTCCGCGCTGGCGACGCGAATGTCGGTCGACGACAAGAGGATGTAGAGCCCCGCCCCCGCGGCCCAGCCGTTGACCGCGGCGATGACCGGCTTCCATACCCGCGGGTAATGGTCGCCCATCCGGCCGTCGACCCCGGTCTTCTGCCCATGTACGGTGCCGGCGAGCGGCCAGAAGATGCGCTGGGTGCGCAGGTATTCGCGTTCCTCGGGAGTGATGTTCTTGCGCGGCGCCAGATTGTGGCCGCCGCAGAAATGCCGGTCGCCGGCGCCGGTCAGGATCGCGCAACGTATCGCGCGGTCCTCCCAGAGATCGATCCAGGCAGCCGAGATCTCGTCCGACGTCGCCTTGTCGAGGATGTTCGCCTTGGCGGGATTATTCAGCGTGATGTACGCGACGCCGTCCTTTTTTCGATAATCGATGGCCACATCGCTCTCCCTGGTGATCAAAGGGGGAGCTTATAGCCCTCGTGGGTCGCCTCAAAGCCAAGCGCCTCGTAAAAACCGTGCGCGGCGGAGCGTCGCTTGTCCGAGGTCAGCTGGACCAGCCCGCAGCCGCGCCTGCGGCATTCTTCGACGGCCCATTCGAGCATCACGCGGCCGATGCCGTTGGCGCGTTCCCCCGCGGCAGCGCGCACCCCCTCGATTTGCCCGCGCCACGTGCCTTGCCGGGTCAGGCCGGGAATAAAGCTGAGCTGCAGGACGCCAATCACCTGCCCGCTGCGTTCGGCAACCGCGAGACATTGGTTGGGGTCGTGCTCGATCGCCGCAAAAGCCGCGCGGTATTTTTTGTCCAATGTCGTCGCAGGCTTCTCGCGGGGACGGCCGATCGGATCGTCGGCGAGGAGCGCGACAATCGTTTCGAGGTCTTCCGGCGCGGCGCGGCGAAAGATGACCGAGCCGGTCGTCACTCAGACGACCATTTCTTGTAGCCCCGCCGCACCGCTTTGCCGAGCCGGTGGGCGCGGTCCGTCCAATCGCCGTCGGTTGGCGCGGGCGACGCGGATTTCCCGATCTCCTTCGCCAACCGGCCGAGACGAAAGGCTTTGTCGGTCCAGTCGCCGGCGGGGGCGCCGGCCTCTCGCAGCCGCTGTTCGAGACGGTTTTTCAAGGCCTGCGCATTTTCTCTCTCGGATGCTGTGGCGCCCGCATCCGCCGCTAACGAGGCGATGGCCCGAAGCTTTCGCCGCAGGGCAGCGACCGACCCGACAACCCCGTTAGTGCGCATAGGGCGAGCCTAGCACGGGCGCCTTGACCCAGGCCATCATTGCGGTCGGCCGCGCATTCGGCGAAAACCGTGCGGCAGAGATTGGTGTGGAATTGCGTAGAAATGCCCCTATTGGCCGGACTTGAGATCGTGCAGATCGGCGGCGGGATGGCCGCTGCCGTCTGCGGGCGTCTTTACGCCGATATCGGCGCTCGGGTTGTCTGCATAGACCCGGCTATGTCGACCCCACTCCTCCACCACCTCAATCACGGCAAGACAGTCGCCTCGGACAATTCGGCGGCGGCGCGTGCAGCAATCGCGGCGGCCGACCTGATCGTCTGCGAGGGGCGGCCGCGCGGGCTTTCCGCGCAACAGCACGATCCCGACGCACTCCGCCGGTTCAACCGGACCGCGGCGATCGTCGCGATTTCGCCGTTCGGACAATCGGGCCCGCAAGCTGACAACCCGGCGAGCGACCTGACCTTGCTCTTCGCCAGCGGGATCGCCCGGATGCTGACCGGCCAGGTCGACGATCTGGACGAGGCGCCGATCCGCCCGGTCGGCGAACAGTCTGCTTTTATCGGCGGGATCGCCGCCGCCTGTGCGGGGATGCACGCGGTCATGGCCGGGGTGCCGGGCGCCGTGGTTGACGTATCGATCCAGGAAGCGCTGGCAACGCTGGCGATAACCGAACTGGCGCGCGGCGCGCTCTCGGGCAAAAGCTGGTCGCGCAAGCGGCTGACCGACGGCAACGGCGCCACTGTCTGCATTCTGCCGGCGCGCGACGGATACGCCGCGATCTCGCCGCGCGACGACCATCAATGGGCCGCGTGGGTCGCCGTGATGGGCTCGCCGGATTGGGCAAAGGATCCACGTTTCGCAGCCAAATCCGGCCGGGTAGCCAATTGGGATGCGCTTTACCCTTTGATGTCGGAATGGAGTCAGGGCTACGACAAGCAAGCGATCGCCGATATGGCCCAGGCGGCGCATGTACCGAGCTTCCCGCTGCGCGAGCCGGCGGAACAGCTCGCCTCGGCGCAGCTCGCGCACCGCGGCTTCTATCGGCCGCTTCAAATCGGCGAGCGAACGGTCGAGGTGCCGGGGCCGCCCTTCGGCCTGCGCATCGCGACACCTCCCACCGCGCCGCGCGGCACGGCTGATGCCAGTCGGAGCAGCGGTGCGATGCCGCTAGCCGGAATCCGCGTGCTCGATTTCAGCTGGGTCATCGCCGGACCGACAGCAACACGCTATCTCGCGGCGATGGGGGCCGAAATCATCAAGGTCGAGGCGCCCCGCGGCGACCCCGGCCGCGCGTCTGAATTGCACAGCGTCCTCGGCCAGGCGAAACGCGGCATCGTGCTCGACCTCAAAAACCCCGACGCGATCGCAATCACCCACGCGCTGGCCGCCAAATCCGACGTGCTGGTCGAGAATTTTGCGACCGGCGTCATGGACCGGCTGGGTCTCGGCGCCGACGCGTTGCGGCAGGTCAATCCGAACCTGGTCTATGTCTCGGCCTCCGGTCTGGGGCGCACCGGGCCGGAGGCGCGGGCGGTGGCCTACGGCACGCTGTTGCAATGCTATGCCGGTTTCGCCGGGCTCAATCGCCATCCGGAAATTCCGCCGCGAGTGGGGCTCGCATGGCTCGACCCGATGTGCGGCCTGATGCTCGCCTTTATAACCGCCGCCGCGCTTTGGCATCGGCGGCGCCGCGGCGGCATGGCGCGGATCGACTTCTCGATGCTCGAGGCGATGCTGTGGACCATGGCCGAGCCGCTGCTGGCCGAGCAACTCGAAGCCCCGTCGCAGCCGGCGGGCAATCGCTCCGAGCGCTATGCGCCGCACGGCGCCTACCGCTGCGCCGGCGACGACCGCTGGATCAGCCTCGCCATCACCGATGACGCGGAATGGCGAGGGTTGTGCACCATCGTCCCGGGGTTGGAGCCGCTGGCCCACCTCGGATTCGTCCAGCGGGTCGAGCAGGAGCGAGCGATCGACGACGCTCTCTCAGCCTGGGCGCGACCACAGGACGCCGCTTCAGCCGCCGGCGAATTGCTGCGCGCGGGCATTCCGGCGGCGGCACTTGCCGGTTCCGTCAACCTCGTCGACAGCCATCACTTGCGCGAGCGGGGCTTTTGGGAGCGGCATGGCGCCGGCGTTCTGCCCGGGCTGCCGTGGCGGGCCAGCTTCGGCCGGATTTCCGGCCTCGCCCCCGGACTCGGCGCGGACACCGATGCGGTGCTGCGCGATCTGCTCGGCATCTCCCCCGAGAGGATCGCCGCGCTCCGCCAATCGGGCGCATTGGGCTGATCGCCGACCAGTGGTCGGGCGTCTCGTTCAGTAGCAAACCGGCGAGGACCCGAGATAGGCCGCCTGCGGCGGGGTCACCGCGCCGCCAAACATCCCCGTCGCCCCGCCGATCGCGGCTCCGAGGCCGATCGGTCCACCGGCGATCGCGGCGATCGCCGCCCCGGTGCCGGCTCCCAGCGCCCCGGTGCTCACCGCCCGGCACCCCGGCGTCACGCCGCAGCCGGCCAGCGCCAGCGCGGCAACCCAAAGCACGATCACCCCCCCAACCCGCGACATCGCTTCTCCCCCAGACGCGCCCTATTCCGGCGCGATCAACGTTCGAGGCGATCGATCGTTCCGCACAACCCCGAAAATCCCTCGTACGCCGTGCATCCCTTGCCTCGTTCGTGCATCCTTCGCCGCAGGCAACCGCCGTCGACGCAAAAGGATCAATGGCATGACCGTTAAGGCGCATCCTGTCCTCCGCGACATCCCGATCGGCATCGCCGCCGCCGGACAGCGGCACGAGATCGATGCGATGGGTGGGATCGACGTTCCAGCCGACCGCTATTGGGGGGCGCAGACCCAGCGCAGCCTCTTATATTTCGCGATCGGCGACGACCGCATGCCAAGCCGCCTCTATCACGCCTACGGCTACGTCAAGAAAGCGGCGGCCTTGCTCCACGCCGCTTCCGGGCGCCTCGCGCCCTGGAAGGCCGAGGCGATCGTGCGCGCCGCCGACGAGGCGATCGGCGGCCTTCTCGACGACCATTTCCCGCTCTATGTCTGGCAGACCGGCTCGGGCACGCAATCCAACATGAACATCAACGAGGTGCTGGCGAACCGGGCGATCCAGCTGCTCGGGGGAGAGATCGGCAGCAAGTCGCCGGTGCACCCGAACGACGACGTCAATATGGGGCAGTCCTCGAACGATACCTTCCCGACCGCGATGCACATCGCCGCGGTGCTCGAGCTGGAGAGGCACCTGCTGCCGCAGGCCGAGGCGCTAGCCGCTTCCATCGAGGCGAAGGCCGCGGAATGGATGGATGTGGTCAAGATCGGGCGCACCCACCTGATGGACGCTGTGCCGCTGACCGTCGGGCAGGAATGGTCGGGCTGGGCCCACCAGATCCGCGACGCGCTCGCCCGCATCCGCGCCTCTGAGCCCGGGCTCTTCGAGCTCGCGTCGGGCGGCACCGCGGTCGGCACCGGGCTCAATGCGCCGCCCCATTTCAGCCGCGACATGGCCACGAAGATCGCCGAACTGACCGGCTATGCGTTTGTCACCGCCCCCAACAAATTCGCCGCGCAAGGCTCGCTCGACGCGATGGTCGCGGCGATGGCGGCGGTGCGCGGGCTTGCCGTGGCGTTGATGAAGATCGCCAACGACATGCGCTGGCTCGCCTCGGGCCCGCGCGGCGGCCTCGGTGAATTGTTGCTGCCGGAGAACGAGCCGGGCTCGTCGATCATGCCGGGCAAGGTCAACCCGACGCAGCAGGAGGCGATGGTGATGGTATGCATCCAGGTGATCGGCGAGGACAACGCGGTCGCCTTCGCCGGCAGCCAGGGCAATTTCGAGCTCAACACGATGCGCCCGATCGTCATCAACAATTTTCTCCATTCCGCGCGCGTGCTGGGCGATGCCTGCGACAAGCTGCGGGGTTTCTCGGTCGAAGGGACGCGGCTCGACCGCAAGCGCATCGACGAGATGGTTGCCGGCTCATTGATGCTGGCGACGGCGCTCAGCCCGGTGATCGGCTACGACAAGGCGGCCGCCATCGTCCACAAGGCGAATGCCGAGGGGCTGAGCCTGAAGGAGGCCGCTCTCCAATCCGGCGCCATCGACGAAAAACAGTTCGACGAAATCATCGACCCCAAAAGGATGGCCGGTAGCGGTGTTGGTGGCAGTTGATCAGCGCGCGACCCCTCTGCGGCTGGCGGCCGTGGTGGAGCATCCCAGGGGTCAAGTAGCCGCCGCCGACGTGAAATTTGACATCACCCAGCGTCGGATCGGAGTTGTGAATCGCTAACAGATTCACACCCATTTCGAAATGTGCGTAATTGAAGCGCGTAAGTGTATTTTTCAATTCCTCTTTCAGATATTTTATCCACTCTACGATTATCATAGATAAAAATGATCTAATTAAGGTTTTGGCACCCGCTAGCGTCTCGACTTCCAACGGCCAGGTAGCGCCGGAAGCCGCCGGTTCAACAGCGCAGGCAGGAAGAGCAGGTTCATCATCGCGCCAGGACAGCGGAGAACAGCCGCCGTTTCTGTTTGGACGATTGGCCGTTGTTGCCGACGATCGCGACCGGGCCTGACGCGGTCACTCAGGTGAAGTGCCAGACCTGGGTATTGTTGGCGCCGCTGAGGAT
>Ga0182024_10016568_pt1 | contig 13961 bp, 15 predicted proteins | sample P32metaG_FD_120480 | JGI IMG/M metagenome (GOLD analysis project Ga0182024, IMG submission 120480) | Permafrost microbial communities from Stordalen Mire, Sweden - P3-2 metaG (Illumina Assembly) | ecosystem: Environmental > Terrestrial > Soil > Wetlands > Permafrost | place: Sweden: Stordalen... | reverse complement strand
CGCTGCTCATGAACTTCCATCGTCTGCCACGCCATCCCTTTACACTCCCCAACTCGCTTCGCTCGCCGGGGAGTGTAAACCATCTATCGAGACAGTCCGTAAAGGATGTCTTGAGACTGAACAGCTTTTTGCGAAGGGTGGGAAAGCAACGGACCTCAGTCGGCAGCTGTCATCCTGAGTAATCATCCAATCGCTGTGATCCTGAGCGAAGATCGCCCCGCGCCCCAAGTCGAGGGACCTGCGATTGCACTCGCACTCGTTTTTGTTTTTGCTTTTGTTCCCTGTTCCCTATTTCCTATTCCCTATTTCCTGAGTGGTAGAATTCCCGCGAGCCGCTGCCTTCGAAAGAGGACCCCCAGGCACCCACGCACGCCCCTCGCCACCGTCTTGTTGCTGTGCCTCGCGTCTCTACCCGTCCTCGCCCAGGACCGCGATCAGAATCGCGACCAGCAGCGCCAATGGCAATGGGGACACCCCCAACAGCCCCGCAGCGGCGCCTGCTTCTACCGCGACGAAGGCTTCTCCGGCGACTACTTCTGCATGCGCGCCGGCGACCGCTGGCCCTCTCTGCCTCATGGATTCAACGACCAGATCTCCTCCATCCGCGTCTTGCACGGAGCCCTGGTCCAGGTCTTCGAGAACGGCGGCTTTGCTGGACGCCGCCTCCGACGTCGACTCCCTGGTCCGCGCCCGCCTTCCCGGAGACCCAGCCAAGAGCTGGAACGACCGCTTCTCCGCCATCGCCGTCTACCTCCCGCGCGACGCCTGGGACCAGGGCCATCCATAAAAAAATAGGTGTCCCAGGTCTCGATTCTGAGACCTAGGATCGATACATCAAGTCCTCTCGCTCTTCGGAGGGACAAAGGCGCCCCATCACCCATTCAAGCCCCGTCCCTGCAACTATTGCGTTTCGATCGCAGAGACGGCCGTTCCCCCGTATCAACGCTGCGGGAGTTCGATCGAATTCCAAAGTTGCTGGAGAATGCTTTTATGGACGTGCGCTTCTGGTTCGTCGATGATAATCGCGGCATTTTCAGGCGCGACTAGGCATTGTCCGAGAAAATAGAAGATTGCGCGTTCCCCGTCGCTCATCTCACCTCCGGCATAGCTCTTTTGACCGCTAGACGGGGTTGGAGAAACTTGCACGGAAGCTTCATTGATTTCAAGCGATCGATGCGGGAGTAAACGCTTATAGCTTTGAGGCGATCGAATTCGGAAAAGGGGGGCCTAATACTCGGGTTGTCCCTCGCGTCTTGTAGAAAATTTGTCGCTACTCTGTTGTGTTTCGCGAAAAGTGTCTGTAACAATGCGTCAAAATCGCTGAGAAAATGGACTGCAGGGCGATTTCCCTATCGTTGCGTGGCCTTCCACGTCTCGTTGCCGTCAGCATGTCCGAAACGCAGGAGCCCGCTTGCTCGCTCCAGAGAAATCAGGTTGATGTTGTCATTCAATGAAAGCGATTTTTGCGCTGCGATTCTGTGCACCAGTCTGGCTGGAATCTGGTTCTCGATGAAGACCCCCAATCGAGTTTTTCCGGAGCCATTTGAGCCGATGATAATAGTGGTTTCGCCACTGCGAAGTTCTAAGCTCAGACGGTCGCCGTAGACGCGTGGGACGAGGCATTTTTGTTCCGGCATGTGGGGTCCTCGTTATCTCGAGCTGCTGGTATACCTACCAACTCGACGTCAGTCAATCGAAGAGTCTCGCAGAGTTTATCCGGTAATATCTGACCACGATTAGAACATGTCATTGCTTGAATTTGCATCGTGCCGGGAAAGCAGGGACACCTGGAACCTGTCCTATGTTCCAATAGAAAGGATGGCCACCCCCCGAAGATCGACGGTGCGCGGACGCCGCATTGCGGCCACGCGCAAGGCGCGCGAATACGCCATGGTGGCGCGCGCCCTGGCCTCCACCAGCCATCCGGTGCTGGCGCAAATCGTCCCCGCGCGCTTTTGCAATCTCTCCTGCGCCTACTGCAACGAGTACGACAAAGTCTCTGAACCCGTGCCTTTAGCCGAGATGATCCGGCGCATCGACCATCTGGGCCGCCTGGGCACGGCCATGATCGGCATCTCCGGCGGCGAGCCGCTGACCCACCCGCACCTCGACGACATCATCCGCCGCATGAGGAGCACGGGCGCCATCGCCGGCATGATCACCAACGGCTACCTGCTCAACCAGGAACGCATCGAGCGCCTCAACAAGGCCGGCCTCGACCACCTGCAAATCTCGATCGACAACCTCATTCCTGACGACGTCTCGAAGAAGAGCCTGAAGGTTTTAGACAAGAAATTGGAGATGCTGGCCGAGTACGCCGAGTTCCACGTCAACATTAACTCCGTAGTAGGCGGCGGCTTCAAAGATCCCAACGACGCGCTGGTGATTGGGAAGCGGGCGCTGCAACTGGGCTTTGAATCGACCATCGGGATTATCCACGACGGCAGCGGGCAGTTGAAGCCGCTGAAAGAGGACGAAGCCAAGGTCTATTTCGCGATGACCAACCGGAAGAAGACCAACTACGCGCAGTTCGACAAGTTTCAGGAAGCCATTGCAAAAGGCCAGCCCAACGACTGGCGCTGCCGCGCCGGTTCGCGCTATCTCTACATCTGTGAAGACGGGCTGGTGCACTATTGCAGCCAGCAGCGTGGATACCCCGGCGTGCCGATTGCCGACTACACCCCCGCCGATGTGAAGCGCGAATTCCTGACTGCCAAGAGCTGCGCGCCCAACTGCACCATCGGCTGCGTGCACCGCATCAGCCACATCGACCACTGGCGCGCCCCGCAAACCAGCACTATTTCTCCAGGTGAACCGGGAACTCTCGGTAAACATGAAGCCGAGTCTCCCGTGCTGGTCAACATCCAGACCGCCGACTAAGCGTCCAGCTGTTTACTTTTTCATGCACAAATTGATTCGTAATTCTGCGCAACGCGATTGCGCAGGGGAACGAACGGTCAACGCAGCTCGGGCTCACACTGCGCGAGGGCATGGTGCAAAACCATTTTGCTTCACCGTTCGCAGAGTTGCTTCAAACCCGCGGCTTCCTTGGTGAGGTAATCCCAATTCAGATTTTTGAGTCGCCATGCCATCAGCGGACCCAGCAGGCCCGCGTAATCAAGCACGAGCGTCACTTGCGTGCCCTCGCGGGTCGGGCTCGGCTCGATGCGGTGGGTCGCCGTCACCTCAATCCCCGGCCTCGCCGTGACCCAGGTGAACACGCCGGCGATTTCATCCAGTGCGATGACACGCCATATCGCAGCCGTCAGTTTCGGCTGCCAGATTTTTGTGCGGCTTCCGATCGCCAGCGGTCCATCCTCCATCCGCTGCACGCGCGTCACGGTCGGGGTCCACTCCGGCCAGCGCTCTACATCCACAAGCGCTGCCCACACACGCTCGGGCAGAGCGAAGACCTCGGCGGTGTAACGAAAAATTCCCATTGGGTTGGGGGACCTGACAAATGTTGATGGCTAGCTACTTATGTGAGATGCGCGTCGCGGCTCCCTTGGTGTCTTCCAGCGCCTGGTCGATCAATTGGAATAGCTTGCTGCGGTCGACGACCTCGACAAAGGGCGCGCCTTTACTGTTCGCCGTGACCACCCAGATGGTGGGCGTGTGTTCGATGCCGATACGCTGGCCCAGCGCGTAGTCAGCTTTCACCTCGGCCAGCAGCTTCCCCATGGGATCCATCGCGAAAGGCAACGCGACACCGTGGCTCTGCGCGAATTTTTCGGTGAATTGGCGCAGCCCATTCAGGTCGACGATGGAAGGCTGATTGTCGAACACCGCGTCGCGGTACTCATCGCCGAGCTTCTTGCTCTTGGTGTCGAACCAGCGCGCATTCACGGCTGCCTGCATGCTCCACGCGTGGAAAGGCAGCGGAAAATCGTGGCGCGCCCAGGGGATGTTGTACTTGGCCGCGGCCTCTTTCAGCAGCGGGTTGGCGTGCGCGCAGTCGGGGCACTCCAGGTCTTCAAATTCGACAATCGCCACGCGCGCACCCGCCGGAGGCTTCAGTGCCGAAGGGTCATGCACCTGCGTTCCCGGGGGCGGCGGAGCAAACTGCGCGTGTGCGCCTGCGGCGGCGGCCAGCAGCAAGGCGGCGGCGGCCAGGCTCGCTGGCAGGCCGGCGCGGTTCAGTCGAACATTTGAGCGAATCGATTGAAAAAAGTGCATGCAGATTGGACGGCTCCCTGTACCTCATTGTAACGGCAGGCTTCACGGAATTTCCGGGCCCCCTCGGCCGCGTGCGCTTATTCCCGGTCGCGCCGCCGCTCGCGCACCCACTTCCGCCATTTGTAATCGGCAACGAACGAGCCGACGACAAACACGATGACAACGATGGCTAGAGCGAGCTTCATGCGGTTAGTTCATCGTTTCGAGTTCTTAGTTCTGAGTTCTTAGTTCTTAGTTCTTAGTTCTTAGTTCTGACTTTCAAGTTCGCAGCTCTTCGACTCGGTCGCCGCTCCAGGGATCCAGGGACTTCACCGTCCTACGACGATCACGGTGAAGGTTCCCGGAATCATCGGCGGACGTGGCCGCGGATTCTCCGGTGTCGCCGCTGGTCGCGGACCAAACTCTGCGGTCACCAGGTATACGCGGTCGGTCGCCGGATCATAGGCCATGGTCCTCGCGCCACGCGCCGTGGGCAGGGTCTCGATGGTCGGATAGTCGGACTTCGACGCATCGACGACGGAGAGAACGCCTTCACCGCAAGAGGCAAATGCAAGCTTGTATTGTGCGCTCCAGCCGGCAGCATCAGGCCCATCGCCAATGGCGGCTGTGGCGAGAGTCTTGCCGGTGTTGGAATCGACGATGCCCATTTTCTTGCCGTCGCACACCGGGAAGAGCCGACGTCCCGGCACATCGAAAGCCAGCCCGCTGGGCGATTCGCAGCCGGTCAGGGGCCACTCGGCCGTCAGCTTTTTCGCGTGCGCGTCCAGTCTCACGATCTCGCTCTTGTCCTCAATGTTGTCGTAGATCGTGCCCGTGCCGTCTACTTGCGGAAACTCCGGTTTTCCCGGCAGTGCAATCGTCGCAACCACCTTCTCCGTTGCCGCATCGATCACCGATACATCCTTGCTGCGCCCGTTGAAAGCCCAGACAGTATGCGTGGCGGGCTCAAAGATGATTCCATCCGGATTGGTGCCCGCGGGAATCGTCGCCACCGTAGCCAGCGTCTCGCGGTCAAACGCCACCACAGCATTGCCGCCCCCGTCCGAGACCCAGCCAATCTTGCCATCGGAATCCAGTGCAATTCCATGCGTGCCATGCAGGCCGCCAATCGTCCCCACCTGCTTGCCTGTTTGCGCGTCCAGCACGTCGACATGGTCCCCGCGCGTGATGTAGATGCGATGTGCCGGCGAGTCGACCAGCAGGTAATCCCATCCGCCCGCATCGGGCAGCTTCCAGCGGTCAAGAATGCGATAGGGCTGTTGCGCCGCGGCGGGAATTGCGGCGACTAATCCGCAGAAAAGGGCTGCCACAATGAGGGCGCGGATCATCTTGCTCTGGAAATGCATGGAGTCCCCCTTTTTGAACCGCATAGAAGTATCCAATTTACCTGCGCAAGCATTGTCCCACGCAAGAATGAAGGAATCCTTAAGGCGAGGACCTTTTTCCGGAGCGGCGAGTGAAACAGACGGCGCGATTGGCCCACTTGTATCTATTGCTTCGTGTCCAACGGGTGTTGCGACTCCTGATAGAACTGGTTCTGCAGCTTGAGGCTCGCGTCGTCTGCCTTGATGGCCTTGAGCGCTTCGGCTATTTGACGCGACCACTCCTTCTGATCAAACTCGCCCAGTTCCTTCGTAGCCGCAGCGCCATCGCCCGCGTAATGATTGGGGAAGCGCGCGTACCACCAGATGCCCGTGTACACCGACTCGGGCAAAGGATCGCGCTTCTGGTCGGCGCCGGATTGTTGCGAAGCTCGATCCTGATGCACAAGGTTGGGGCGCGCGATCATCATGTTTGAAGTCTCAACCTCACCGGCGTGCATGTCCATCGGGCTCTTGAGCGCCGGACGACCCGGCACATTCTCGTTGGGCAAACCGAACACGTAGACGACATAGTCGCGCGGAGTGGCGAGCTGAGCCTGGGCAAAAAGCGGGAGCAGATACTCATTGCCGCCGTGGCCATTGACGATGACTACTTTCTTGCAGCCGTTGCGCGCCATCTCGCTCACTGTCTCCTGCAACAACGTGAGTTGCGTGGCGAGACTGTAGGCGAGGGTGCCCGGCTGATGCCTGGCCTCGAAGATTTGGCCAAAGTAGTATTCCGGAAAGACGACGGCATATTCCTGCTTGACTGCATTCAGGGCTGCGAAACGTACGTCGAGCAAGTCGGTGCCGAGTGGAAGATGTGGCCCATGCTTTTCAACAATGCCGAAAGGCAGCACACAGACCCCCTGCGACTGATGAATCGCCGCAACGAAATCGGGAGCGGTCAATTCCTCCCATTTCGGCGAGAGTCCAGCCTGAGCTCTACTGACACCGGATCCAAGAGAAACGGCGATCAGAGCGAGTGCGAAACGAAATTTCAGTTTCATTGAACCAGTCCCATGCGGCATTGAAGAAAGGGCGATCATATCACTCTCGGAAGACATTCTTGTTGGGGCGTGACGATGCCCCGATCAGTTACTCTTGTCGTTGCAACCCGACCACGGTTCACGGACCCCTGTGTGCGCATCGTCCTCTCGAACATTGGCACCTTCGGCGACATCAACCCGCTCATCGCCCTCGCGCTTGAACTGAAGCGCCGCGGCCACGTGCCTGTGATGGCGCTGCCCAATGTTTATAGGCCTAAGATCGAGCCACTCGGTCTCACCTTTCACGCTGTCCGCCCTGACATCGATCCCACCGACAGCGCGCTCATCGCCATGGTCTATGACGTGAAAAAGGGAACCGAAACGGGCCTGCGCGAATTTCTCTTTCCTGCCCTGCGCCAGACTTACGACGACCTGCTCGACGCGGCGACCCTGCCGGTGCGCGCCGACCTACTGCTGCTTGGCGAGCTCAACTACGCTGGCCCGCTCGTCGCCGAAGTTACTGGCATTCCCTGGGCAAGTTACGTGCTCGCGCCGCTGTCGTTCTTCTCGGCCTTCGATCCACCCGTATTGCCACCCTACCCAAGGCTCGCCCGCGCAGATAAGGTCACGGGCTTCGGTCGCGTCATCAAGCGCCTTGCCCGCTTCACTACACGCAAGTGGCCTGAACCCATCTACGAACTGCGCCGCGAGCTCGGCCTCCCGCGTGGACCGAATCCAATTTTCAATGCGAAGCACTCACCGAACCTGGTTCTTGCACTCTTCTCGCGGGTTCTCGGTGTCGAGCAAAAGGACTGGCCGCCCAACACGCTGATCGCAGGATTTTGTTTTTACGATTCCGATGCGGGCAACGCAGCGCTACCGCCGCATCTCGAAGAATTTGTCTCCGCAGGCGCGCCGCCTGTCGTGTTTACACTCGGCTCCGCGGCGGTTCTTGCCGCCGGCGATTTCTACGAAGTTTCCGCGCGCGCAGCCATCAAATTGGGGATACGTGCTGTATTGCTCATCGGAGCAGATCCGCGCAACCGGCCGCACCTGGCGCTGCCCAGTTCGATTTGCGTCGCAGAATACGCGCCCTACTCCGCGCTCTTCTCGCGTTCGGCTCTTGTTGTCCACCAGGGCGGAGTCGGGACAACGGCCCAGTGTTTGCGCGCCGGCAAGCCGATGCTCATCATGCCTTACTCGCACGACCAGCCCGACAACGCCCGCCGCATGCGCCGTCTTAAAGTTTCGCGCACCGTCCAGAAGTCCAGCTACATGCCCGCCCGCGTCGCGCGCAAGCTCCGGGCCATGTTGGACGAGCCCAGATTTGCCCTTCGCGCCCAAAGCGTCGCGCAGCAAATCTCCGCTGAAGACGGTGTGAAAGCGGCCTGCGACGCACTCGAAGCGCTCAATGCGCGCAGCAATCAGAATTTACCGCAATCGTAACAAGACACGCGGAGAATCCATTGGCGAATCTCGAGGTGCTCCGAGCTACAGAAGAGGAACGGCCGATCCTCGAGAATTTGCTGGAGCTGTATATCCACGACTTCAGTGAGTTCCACGCGGTCGACCTCGGACCAGACGGAAAATTCGGCTATCCGGATCTTCCGCTGTATTGGCTTGAGCCGGGACGTCATCCCTTTCTCGCGCGGATCGACGGAGATCTTGCGGGCTTCGCGTTGGTGAGAAAAGTCCCATCGATCCGACGCTACGAGGCTGTCTGGGATATGGCGGAATTCTTTGTCCTTCGCGGAATGCGCAGGCGCGGGATTGGAACGGAATTGGCGCAAGAAGTATGGGCGATGTTTCCGGGCGCCTGGCAGGTGCGCGTGATGCAGGCCAATCAGCGGGCCCAGCAGTTCTGGGCAAACGCCATCGCAAGACACGCAGGAGCACCGATACAGCCGGTCCCCTTCGAGAAAGACGGCGAGCCTTGGAATGTTTTCTCGTTTGAATCGCAAATCGAATGAAGCAACGCAATCTTCTTCGATTCGGTAAAGGAACGTAAATTATGAAATCACTCCACTTGCAAATTCTTCGCACTTGAGGCGAGCACCCACCCGGGCTATCAAAGGCAACTCCCTTCACCGCGCCCCGCATCGGTTCTTTGGATAAGGTACCTGCCTGCGCGAATGCCAGACAGGGCACACACGACGTGGGAGGAACCCGATGAAGACATCGCACATCTCAAGAACGCGCAGCACAGGCAGGATTTTTCTTTGCTCCGCAACGCTGCTGCTCACCAGCGCAGCAGCACCCGCGCAAAGCCCCGGCGGGGCGCCACAGCAACCCAACATGCCGAGCCAGCAGCCGCAGGCAAGCCCCAGCATGGGATCGCCCGAAAGCTCTCCGGGAACCGCGTCCACCGGACAGAACTTCAGTGACCAGGCGTTTGTCGCAAAAGCGCTCGCAGGTGGAGACGCCGAAGTGCAGCTAGGTCAGCTCGCTGAACAGAAATCGCAGAGCGACGACGTAAAGCAATTCGCGCAGAAGATGGTGTCCGATCACACTCAGATGGGCGACAAGTGGTTCAAGCCCGTGGCCAAACAGCTCGGCGTTTCAGAGCCAAAAGGGCCTGACAAGAAGGAGAAAAAACTCATCGCCAAACTGGAAACCCTCTCCGGCCCGCAGTTTGACACCAAGTACATCCAGGCAATGGTCAAGGACCACAAGGAGGACTTGAAGAATTTCACCGAGGAAGCGCAGGCGACGCAGGACCCGAATGTGAAGCAGGTTGCTCAACAGGGCGCGAACATCATCCAGCAGCACCTGCAACTGATTGAACAAGTAGCCAAGAATCACAACGTAGACGTAGATGGCAAATCGAAGGAAGTCTCCAGCACAAAATAGCTGGATTCTGAGTGGGGAGTAGCGGATGCTGCCCGCCCGCTATACCCACTCGCCCTGTCGCATCAGCGGCTCGATAGTGCCCGTTGCTGTTTCGCCGTCGATGTCGAGCTTGCCCGATCCAATCATCCAGTCCACGTGAATCAGGCTGTCGTTCGCGCCGCGCCCCGCAAGCTCCTCCGGCGTCAGCTTATCCCCATCTCGCAGGCACGATGAATAGGACTGACCCAGCGCGATGTGCGATGCAGCATTTTCATCAAATAATGTGTTGAAGAAAAGCATGCCGCTGCTCGCGATTGGCGACGAATGCGGCACCAGCGCCACCTCACCCAACCGCCGCGCACCATCGTCCGTGTCGATGAGCTTTTGCAGAACTTCCTGGCCGCGCGAAGCATGCGCCTCCACAATGCGTCCCTTTTCGAAGCGCACCCGGATCCCTTCAATCATCGTCCCCTGGTGCGAGAGCGGTTTGGTCGCGGTCACGGTTCCATCGGCGCGATCCTTGTGAGGCGTCGTGAACACTTCTTCCGTAGGCATGTTGGGAATGCAGTAATTGCCGTTGCCCGCCGTCGTTCCGCCGCCCAGCCAGAGATGCCCATCGGAGAGGCCCAGCCGAAAATCCGTCCCCGGCCCGCGATAGTGCAACGCCGCATAGCGTTTCTCGTTCAGCCGCGCGGCGCGCTTATGCAACTCGGCGTCATGCTGCTTCCACACGCTTACCGGATCGTCCACATTGATGCGCGTCGTATTGAAAATCGCTTCCCACAACTTCTCTATCGCCACATCGGGCGCGTCATTGGGAAACATCGACGCGGCCCATGCTGGTGTAGCGCTTGCCACGATGGTCCAATTAATCTCGTGGCGCGTGATCAACTCGAGCGCCGGCCGATACGCCTTCGAGACCGCGCGATTCGCCCGGCCCACTTTGTCAGGATCTTCATTCGACAACAGCGACGGATTCGCGCCTGTGATAGCCAGTCGCGCCGCGCCGCTTTTGAATGCCGCGCCCATGCCGTCATACAGCCATTTCGCCGCATGATCGAAGCTCGCATCCGGCGCAAAACGATACCGCATCAATGCCGCTTCGTCGTCGGTGTAAAGCGTCGTCACCAGCGAAGCGCCCGCGCGATACGCATGCTCCGTGATGCGGCGTGCCAGCGCCACCGAGTCGAGCGACGCCGTCATCAGCAGTTCCTGCCCCGCCTTCAGCCCCAGCCCCACCTTCACCGCGACCTCGGCAAGCTGGTCCAATTTCTGTGCGTGCGTCTGCTCGGTTGCCACCGTTGCTGTCTTCGTCATCGCGCCGCATACTCCTTTGTTTGTCCAGTGCGCGAATTCATCACGCTGAAGCTTCCATCCGCATTGGCCACCACTTTAAAGTACGCGCCATCGGCGCCACCCTTCAAATTCGCGATCAGCGGATCAGGACTGTTGTGCGCAGCATCTGAATCCTCTGCCGTGTGCACCATATACAAATCCTCGAGTCCCGGGCTCTCGTGCACCGTCTGCCACGCTTCAGGACTGCCCGCCTTGTGAGCACCGTTATCCATGATGGCCACGCGGGGGTGAATCGCGCCGACAAAGGCCTTCGAGTTCGACAAATTGAATCCGTGATGATTCACGAGATAGAGATCGACGTGTCCGATCAAGTTGTCGGGACACACCAGCGGTATCTCTTTCGCCTTGGTCAAATCGCCGAGGTCGAGAAAACGAAATTTGCCAAAGCCCACCAGCACGCCCGCCGACCGCGGATTCTCCGTCGTATCCAGGTCCCAATGCGGCTCCGTCGCGCAATAAGGATTCGGCTCCGGCTTCACGCCCGGCACCGCAGCAATGTGTTCACCGTCGGCCGTGAGCACAATCGCGGTCAGCCCCGGAATATCGATCGTGTCGCCGGGATGCACAATGCGGCGCGGCGTGTTGCCGATGGCCTTGATATAAGCCGCATAATCGCTCCGCGTGATGTCCGCGTCTTCTCGATTGGGGCCATGATCAAGAAACTCACCGACCTGGACCCGCGCCACAAGGTTTGGCACGCCGCCCACGTGATCGGTGTGGTGATGGGTGATCAGCACATGATCGAGCTTGGTGATGCCCGCATCCCTCATCGCCGCCTTGATCCGTTCGGCGTCGCGGCCGTTGTTGCCACCCCAGCCAGTATCGACCAGCAGCGATGCCTTAGCCGGCGATACCAGCAGCGTCGCTTGCCCACCTTCCACGTCAATCGTGTAGATGACCAGATGACCGGCAGGCGCCTGCGTGTGCCCCGAAGTAACCGTGCACACAAGGAACAGCGCCAGCGTATCGAAAGCAAGCAAGAGCTTTGGCAAATGCCGCAGGAATCGCAAGGAGAATCTGCGGCGGGCGGGAGGCAGGCAGTGAAGTTCGTCGTTTCTCATGTCCGCAAAAGTGTACCGCGCGGAGCGCGCCCCGCGAAACTCCACACCTCGCCGCTGAAGCGAACAACTGCTAAAATAGAGTTAGCCGCGCTGCGCGGCCATGCATCGCATCTTTATCCCCCAACCGCACGGCCTGCGCGGCCGAATCAAAGTAAAGGAAACCCAGCTTTCGTGACCCAGACGATACGCAATATCGCCATCATCGCCCATGTCGACCACGGCAAGACCACCCTGGTTGACGCCATGCTCCGGCAGGCCGGCACCTTCCGCGCCAACGAGCAGGTGGCCGAACGCGTGATGGATTCGAACGAGCTGGAGCGCGAGCGCGGCATCACCATTCTCGCCAAGAACACGGCCATCGTTTTTGAAGGCGGCAAGATCAACATCGTCGATACGCCGGGCCACGCGGACTTTGGCGGCGAAGTGGAACGCGCCCTCAAGATGGTAGATGGCGTCATGCTGCTGGTCGACGCGGCCGAGGGCCCACTGCCGCAGACGCGCTACGTGCTGGCCAAGGCACTCGAAGCCAAATTGAAGCCAATCGTTGTCATCAACAAAATCGACCGCCCTGATGCGCGCCCTCAGGAAGTGCTCGATGAAATTTACGACCTTTTCATCGATCTCGATGCGGAGGAGTCGCAACTTGATTTCCCGGTGCTCTATGCGGTAGCCAAGGCAGGCACGGCGACCACCGATATGGCCGCGCCAGGCACAGATTTGCAGCCGCTCTTCGAGTCCATCGTTTCGACCATTCCGGCGGCCACCGGCGACGCAGATGCCTCCCTGCAAATCCTCGTCACCAATCTGGACTACTCCGACTACTTTGGCCGCATCGCTATCTGCCGCGTCTTTCAGGGCACGCTGCACGCGGGCGACGATGTCAATATCTCCAAGCGCGATGGCTCGCTTTACAAAACGCGCATCACCAAGCTCTTCACTTTCTCGGGACTCAAGCGCACCGAGACCACGGAAACAACAATGGGCGATATCGTGGCCGTCGCCGGTGTCGAAGGCATCACCATCGGCGAAACCATCACGTCGCTCGAAAACCCCGCACCCCTGCCGCTCATCATCATCGACGAGCCAACCATCGCCATCCAGTTCAGCGTGAACAATGGGCCCTTCGCTGGCCGTGAAGGACAGTACGTCACCAGCCGCAATTTGCGCGAACGCCTCGAAAAGGAATTACTCACTAACGTATCGATTCGCGTGGAAGAGACCGGCTCGCCTGACAGCTTCAAGGTGCTGGGCCGCGGTGAATTGCAGCTTGCGATTTTGATTGAGATGATGCGCCGTGAGGGTTACGAACTGATGGCGGGCCGACCCGAAATCGTCACCAAGGTCGTCGACGGCATACGCATGGAGCCCGTCGAGCACCTCACCATCGACGTACCTGAAATACATACCGGAGTCGTCATTGAAAAGCTTGGCCCGCGCAAGGGCGAGATGACCAAGATGCACAATCATGGGTCAGGCCGTGTGCGCATGGAGTTTCGTGTGCCCAGCCGCGGCATCATCGGCCTGCGCAGCGAAATGCTTACCGAGACGCGCGGCACCATCGTGATGAACGCGCTCTTCGATGGCTACATCCCCTACCAGGGCGAAATCCCGCAGCGCCCCACCGGCGCGCTTATCTCGGATCGCCAGGGACAGACCACGACGTATTCGTTGAATGGCTTGCAGGAACGCGGGATACTCTTTGTTGGTGCGGGCGTCGAGGTCTACGAGGGGATGGTCGTGGGCGAACACTCGCGCGACAATGACCTCGACGTAAATGTGGTGCGCGAAAAGAAGATGACCAACATGCGCGCGTCCACTGCGGACGAAGCCATCCGCCTCGTGCCATATAAGACGCTGAATCTGGAGCAGGCCATCGAATTCATTGCCGACGACGAGTTAGTCGAAGTCACGCCCAAGTCGCTCCGCCTGCGCAAAAAAATCCTGCAGGCCAACCGCCGCCCCAGGCGTTCGGAAAAGGTGCTCGGCTAGTGCGGCTCCACAATCGCTATACCCCGATGAAGACGCAACTTCGCAGAGTGCCTCCGGTCTGCAGCAATTCCACGCTTTAGTACTACAGTTGTAGATTGATGATAAGCTGGATTTACTCTGGTCTGTGGTTCTCCGGCCTACGCCATGGAGAAGCGACTATCTGGATGGAAGCGTGAGTTGTTGCGTGCGCATGATCTGAT
>Ga0182024_10016567_pt1 | contig 13961 bp, 9 predicted proteins | sample P32metaG_FD_120480 | JGI IMG/M metagenome (GOLD analysis project Ga0182024, IMG submission 120480) | Permafrost microbial communities from Stordalen Mire, Sweden - P3-2 metaG (Illumina Assembly) | ecosystem: Environmental > Terrestrial > Soil > Wetlands > Permafrost | place: Sweden: Stordalen... | reverse complement strand
TTGAAGAGCCGATTCTCGAGCCCTAACAACGCGGAACGGGCGTCGTCAGGCAGCAAACAAGATCGCGAGCCGCATCTATGAAAATTGAGTACCTCAGCAGCGAGGGCATCCATCAGGCCGAGAAGGACGCCATTGAGCAGATGCGGACGGTCTTTAACGCATCGTCATTCAGCCAGCACTGGTACGGGTTCGCCGGGTTCGAGATGATTGACAAGGTTCACCGTGACCGGGAGATCGACGTCATCATCATCACCCACGACCGGTTCATCATCATCGAGCTCAAGAACTGGCGTGGAACCATCACCCCGATGACTGACCACTGGCTGCTCAATGGGAACGACATGGGCCGCTCCCCAGTCAAGGTCACCGCGGACAAGAAAAAGATCCTCTCCTCGAAGCTCAAGAAGCTCAAGTTCCCGGTCGGGAACGTGTGGCTCGACTACCGCGTCGTGTTCTGCAGCACGGCCGACGCAAGCGCGATCAACCCTGACGAGCGCCAATGGGTCTCACAATTGCAGGACTTCCTCAAAATCGCGACGAAAGGCGGTTACCAAAAGCTCTTCCCCGACAAGAAGGCCGGCACACCACTCGACCACATCACGGACTACCGGGCGTTCTTCCGCGGCCCAGAATTCCGTCCAACAACCTTCTCCTTCCAAAACTTCCAGATCTTCGGCGACGTTATCTTCCCACACCCAGACGGGCTCTACAAGGAATACAAGGCCGTCAAGCGCGACGACGCACGACACCAGGCACTCCTCCGACGCTGGGACTTTTCAACACTCGCCGGCAAAGCAGACACCATCGACGAGCGCGCCAAGATCGCGCTGCGTGAACACCAAGCGCTCGGGTACATCCTCGACCAAGACGAAGACCTCGCAAGCGTCGTCCTCCAGCCGCTCTCACACCCGACAAGAGACGATGTGAACGCGGACTTCTGCGAACTCTACAAGCTCCCCGCGAGACAAGTACGCCTCTCCGAGTTCGTCAACCGATTCGCGCAACGACTCACGACCAACGACCGTCTCAACCTGACCAAGGTGCTCATCTCCCACCTCGCCACCCTCCACGACATCGGCGTCGCCCACCGTGACCTCGGGGACCACAGCATCTGGCTCGAACTCCCCAGCAGAGTCAGCGTCTCCGGATGGGTCACGGCGTTCTTCCCAGAAGTAGCGACCGTGGGCCCGATGAGAGACCTCATCAGGGCCGGGAGCGTCAGGATCCCCGAAGACGTCAAAGGCATCGGGGAAGGAGTACCCAGCGATCCCTTCCGCAGGGACGTCTTCCTGCTTGGCGTCATCGCGTACTACCTCCTGTTCTCGCAATGGCCGCAAAAGCAAGGCGAGATAGCGGTCTGGAACGAGCCCAAACAAAACCCGTACGGTCAAGCGACCGCGACGTGGCTTGCGAAAGCCCTCGAACTCTTCCCGGCAGACCGTTACGCGAACGCCCGCGTCATGCTCGACGCGCTCAACAGCATCCCCACCACGACGGGACGGCCAGGACTCGACATGAAGGACTTCGAGCCGTACCGCATGGACATTCTCCCCATCGTCACGTACCCGATGGAAGAGAACATCAAGCAAGGACGCTGCCATCTCTACAAGTCAACACACAACGGCCAACCCGTCGCTGTCAAGATATGGTACGCGCTCAGGCCTGACCCACGACGACCCGAGGAGACCCACCAGATCCTCCGGTTCCTGGAACGAGCACGAGCATTCCAGGCACAGCACTGCACGATCCTCCCGGACACCATCGACTTCGGACTCTCCGACGCCGGACCGTTTCTCGTCCAAGCGTGGCGTGAGGGCAAGAACCTCAACGACATCATCACCGAAGAACGCACGCCGGAAGCAGCGATTAAGTTGTGCAAGCGCCTCATCGAAGCGACGCACCGACTCCACGCGCTCGGGCTCGAACACGGCGACATTTCAACACAGAACATCATCACGGCAAACGACGAAATCACGTTCATCGACGCCATCGACCTCTTCGCCGAAGCAGCACCGCACACGCCAGCCTATTGTCCGGCGGACTACGAGTCCGTACCACTCGACCAGCGCGACTGCTTCGCCATCGCGAAACTCTGCCAAGAAATCCTCGACGGTACACAACAGACCCCATCAGCGACCGCAGTCCTCACGGAAGTACAGCAGTGCCTCTCGTACGAGTTCCGGGTGTACCGTCTCGACCGTATCCTGGATGTGATCAACACCGTCCAAGCCCCACCGCAAGAGACCACCAGCATCACGATACCTGTCTACACGAGGCAAGTCACGACCACAGAACTCCTCGACACGGACAACGGCGCGTACCACGTCAGCGTCTTCGCTGACGAACAAACCGATCACCTCCGGATCTCCATCGCCGGGCCACGACGACAACTCCTCTTTCGCATCCGACGAGAGAATAACCTCGCACGCTGGCTGCGGCTGCGTGACCACACGTACAATGAGTTCACGCGCCTCACCGAACGCGCACAAGCACGCACCGAAAACACGATCATCGCGCTCACGCCGTCAAGCATCGATTCGTACAACGACGCCATCAACGCGATGCTCGCGCTCCCCGCGATCGAGGAAGAACGCGCACGCCTAGATGCCCCGACCGAGGAAGCACCATCACCGACACTCGTACCGCCGTCCATCGCGCTGCCAGCCCCAAGCACCGCGGCCATCTGGCGCGCCATCATCGACGGGGAGGAAGCAACACTCCCCGAACTCGAAATCACTGGCACCGTCCTGCGCGACCCACTCGTCCCACAGACCATGCGCGTCCCGTACTCCAAGACGGGCGAACCGCTCGACTACGACCCCGAGGACATCTTCGAAGTCCTCCAAGAGTTCGACGGCGAACTCACGTGGGTCGGTGAACTCAACACGCGAGAGACCACCGAAACAACGCTCGTCATCGACCGATCAGCACCACGACTACGGCAGAAGACCGGCGAAGTCCTCCGCTTGCGCAGCGTCCAAGACCGCTCCAGTTTCGTACGACGGCGGACTGCCGTATCGCGCATCCTGAACCGGGAAAGCGTCATCCCGAACCTCATCGACTACTTCGACCCGAACCACTGCCCTCCAGCAGCAGCCTATGACAGGCCACCAACGGATGACGAGCTCAATGTGTACGACCAATACGAGGACGGCGTGCGCGTGTTCACCCTCAACCAGCAGCAACGTGACGCGTTCCGCCGCCTCTGGACGGCTGGCCCCGTCGGGCTCCTCCAAGGACCGCCGGGAACCGGCAAGACGGCGTTCATCGCGTCATTCATCCACTTCGTCCTCGCCCGCGGCGCAAAGAACATCCTGCTCGCCAGCCAGTCACACGAGGCGGTGAACAACGCGGCAGAGAAGGTCATCGAGATCACCACCCGGACGGGGACCACCGTCCAACTCGTAAGGTTCGGCGCGGAAGGCATGGTCTCCGACGCCCTCCGGCCGTACCACTCCAGCGCCATTCTCGACGCGTACCGCGACCTCTTCAACGCGGAAATGAAACACCGCGTGGCATCACTGAGCGCCAACCTCGGTCTCCCTACAAGCCTGGTCGAAGCGCTCTTCGATCTCGAATTCCACCTCGGACGATTCCAACGCGAGATCGACCAACTCGAACGACGACGCAACGCGACCCCGGAGCACACCCAGGAGCGTCGCAGATTCGACGACCGCCTCAAGCGGCGGCGCGAGCGCTTCGAGACCGTCGCACGAGAAAAGTTCGGGATGAGCGGCCAAGACCACAAGGGCGCGATCACCGCGCAACGCAAGGCACTCATGCAAGCACACGGCGTCCGGTCGTTGGACGCGATCGCACGACTCGACAACGTCACCGCCATCGCAGTGGAATGGATCGACCGGCTCGGCACGGACCGCGCCAACTTCGAAGAGTTCCTCGCGAAAACCAGAACCCTCGTGTGCGGCACGTGCGTCGGCCTGGGCCGCGTGCACTTCGGCGTCGCCAAGAACCGGTACGACTGGGTCATCGTTGACGAAGCAGCGCGCGCCACGCCAAGCGAACTCGCCGTCGCCATCCAAAGCGGCCAACGCGTCCTCCTCGTGGGCGACCACCGACAGCTCCCGCCGCTGTACACGCCACAGCTCCTTGCGCACACCACAAGGACCCTTCGGATCACCGACCAAACCATCGTCACCCAGAGCGACTTCCAACGATCCTTCGAATCAATCTATGGAGAAACCGTGGGCGCGATGCTCAAGACGCAGTACCGGATGGCACCACCTATCGGCGCCCTCGTCAGCGCGTGCTTCTACCCCACAATGCTCGAACCCGGCAGGGGCGATCCACCAGCCTGGTACGATGAACTGCCCAAGCGCCTCGCGAGTATCGTCACGTGGATCGACACATCACCTGCCGGCAATGACTCCTACGAGCAGCGCAACCCGAACCACAGCGTCGAAAACCCTTACGAAGCACGAGAAATCATCATCCTCCTCAAAGAAATCGCTGGCGCAGAAGCCTTCCTCAACAGCCTCCTCAACGCGATTGATGACGACGAACTCCCCATCGGCGTGATCTGCATGTACGCCGACCAGAAACGACTCCTCCTGCGCCTCTTGAGCGAACAGGACTGGGCAGCAAGCATCCGGCGGTTCATCAAGATCGACACCGTGGATAGCTACCAAGGAAAACAGAATCGGATCATCATCCTCTCCACCACCAGGCACAACAACCGGTACGATCAAGGGTATGTGTGGAGCCCGGAGCGCGTCAACGTCTCCATCTCCCGCGCCATGGACCGCCTCATTATCGTCGGGGCAGCAAAGATGTGGCGCGACCGCAACCAAGAAGCACCGCTCGGCCGTGTCCTCAAGTACATCGAAACAAACAAGGACCCCAAGAACTTCACCATCAAGGAATCCGTACAGCAACGCAGGGGGAACCGATGACCGCAACCGAGCCACAAAAGCGCCTCGACCGCCTCCCGGTCGCGGAAGTCACCTTCGCAATCCCAGCACAGAAGTTCGCGGTCACGTGCGCGATCAGCACCCAGGAAACACTCCCCGTGGTCACGGAGTTCAGTATCCGCATGATCCACGCCTGCGGCACCATGAGTCCGGAACAACTCCAGGATTTCTTCGGGTTCACGGAGAAAGAAACCGCGGCCGTCATCGGGACACTCCTCGACGAACGACTCGTCCGTTGGGACGATGACCAGCTCGGGCTCACCCCACAAGCACTCGCGCTATTCCTAGAGAGCGTCGATAACGTGCCACGTTGCTTCCGCATCCAGGAGTGGAGCGGTGACGTGTACTTCGAGCTCATTAGCCTCAGCCCCATTAAACGCAGCAGAGGCTCCGGCCGTTCACGAGCACTCATTGATCTGCGACCGGCCGACCGCGAGCGCGAATCTCGCACCAAGTATTGGGGCGAGCGCGCATTCCAAGAACACTTCCGGACCATCTGCCGCAAAGAACGCGCAGAGATCTACAAGATCTCCGAGATGGAACCCGGCGAGCGCCTCAGCGTCCCGCTCTCGTGCACGTTTAGCGTCAGCCTCGACGGTCGCGCCGAGCTACGACGCTCCTTAAGCGACGTCACGCTCGAAGAACGGATCGACTTTAGCACCGCGATATCCGACGAACTCGCCAAAGGAATCAAGAAGAACAACAACGGCCTGCAACCACTCCTGGACAGGTTCGGGATCACCATGCCAAATGAGTGCATTACGGACGGCAACGTCGATCTCTCCAAGTACTTGGACTACACGCACGTCCTCGGAAAGAATCCGTACGGGGACAACACGAGACCCCTCATCGGCGCACTCTACCTACCTGAGAACCGAAGGACAATCACGGACACAATCAGAATCCAGCGCGAGATCAACGAGGCGACCGGCCACGGACCAACACTCAACACGCCCATATGCTGGGTCGCGCCAGACGTCTCATTCTGGGGACGCACGACCGCAGCGCGAGCGTTCGTACGAGAGATCGAGCGCTCCACAAAGCCAGCGCCACAGCAAAACCCAGAGGAGACAGAAGAAGTTCCGGAGAAGGGCCTTGCTGTGCGTACCCTCTTGCCGCCCGGACGGCTCCCTGACCAACGCAGCAGAATCGCGTACCGCACCGCCATTCCTGGCGGGATCGACCTTGGCGCTGACATCATGGATGGAAAAGTAGAGGTTTTCTGGGTCCCGGAGACGTTCGTGATTGTCTTGTACCACTACCACCTCGACGGCCCGATCTCCATCCCCATCGGATTTATGTCTACCAAGCCGGAGCACCTCGCCACGGCCCGAGACGTCATCGTTAACGAGGTTATCGGGCAGCGGACCGTGTACGATCTGAGTAACCCTGCCGGCGGCCTCGGCAAAGACTGCACCGAAACGCTCGCGTGCTTCGCACCGTACGAACGATAGCCGCCAGGCAAACGGCGGCGAATCACGAAGGAAACGGGCGACAGTCGGAAGACGGGTGGACGGGACGCACCGTTCCATCCCTTCCGCCGGCCGTCTAGCTGAACGACAACAGCCCTTCGACCATCAAAGCGGAACGATGCTAACCCTCTCGGAAGCGCACGAACCGTCCGGCGGCAAGCGAATCTTTACGGAAGTTAACGACAGATGAGCGAAGACGGCGGGGGCGTTATGATGGTCATGCAAGGAAAGGAGGGTATCTCCTTGAAGTTTTTGATTACGCCCGACCTCACCGACATGCGCGAGAGGAGCAGTTAGCCTCGGTTCTTCATCGTGCCACTCTTCCGGGCGGGCTGGCTTTGCTACAAATTCCGGAAGTCCGGCAACCGAGAGCCGGAGTGCGAGGGTCATGCTGAAGAATGCCCATCGGCTTGCATGCGGTCGGTGGGCATTTCTGTTTTGCGGCGGCGTCGATCTCAGCCGCGCGGGTTTTTAAAGTCAAATGGCCGCCACCAAAGCCCGCTTCATCGAACCCATGCTTCTGCTGAGCACAGGGAAGCTCCCGGAAGGACCGGATTGGCAGGTTGAACTAAAACTCGACGGCTATCGCGCGCTCGCAGTCAAAAGCGGCGGCAAGGTGCACCTGCGCTCCCGGAACGACAAAGACTTTAACGCCCGCTATCCCGGCGTCGTGAAGGCGCTCTCAACAATGCCAGACTGCACAGTCATCGACGGAGAAGTCGTGGCGCTCGACGCCGAGGGGAGGCCGTCGTTCAACACGCTGCAAAACTACGGCTCGTCAGGCGCGCCGCTGCACTTTTTCATCTTCGACGTACTGATCCTGAAAGGTAAGGACGTGATGGGCGAGCCGCTGGCAAAGCGGCGCGAGCTCATCGAGGAGCATGTCCTCCCTAAGCTGGCCGATCCCATCCGGTATTCACCTGTGCTCGAGGGAACGACGAAGGAGCTCATCCATTCCGTCAAGACGCAGGGTCTCGAGGGCCTGGTGGCGAAGCGGCGGGATAGCAGGTACGAGCCCGGCCTGCGCTCGGGTGCGTGGCAGAAGATGAGGATCAATGCCGGGCAGGAGTTGGTCATCGCGGGCTATACGCCGTCGCCCAAGAACTTCGACGCTCTTGTCATCGGTTATTATCAGGACGGGAAACTGATGTACGCCGCTCGCACGCGGAATGGGTTCACGCCGGCGTCGCGGGCCGAACTGTTTAAGAAGCTCAAGCCGCTAGAGATCACTGAGTGCCCGTTCGCGAACTTGCCCGAGAAGAAGGCCGGGCGCTGGGGCGCAGGGCTGACCGCCGCGAAAATGGCGGAGTGCCGGTGGTTGAAGCCGGTGAGCGTGGCGCAGTTTGAGTTCGTTGAATGGACTAACGACATGCACCTGCGGCACAGCCGTTTCGTGGCGCTTCGCGAAGACAAGAAGCCCAAGGATGTCAGGCGGGAGGCGTGAATGCCGACCTACAACATCCCGTTCATATAGGCCTCTTGCAAGTCACTTCGTCGCTCTAGCTCTGCGGCGAACTCCTCGCGCGATCCGGCATGCTTCATGATGGACGCGACGGCGGCTTGGCCCAATGGAATCGCTAATGCCTTATGCACGTACATCATCGCGGCCCATGTGTTGGGATCTTCCTCGAACAGTTTGGTGGCCTTATCGAAGAGCTCAAAAACCGCGCCCAAGTCCGTCTCCTTGAAGCCGAATAGGGGATTGGAGTTAAGGTATGTGACCCTCTTCATGTCGCTGGGTATCCAGCCGGATTCTGGGTGGAAGACCATGAAGAGCGGCAGCGCATGGCTGAACGCGTGGCGGTATTGCTGTTGAACAGCCAGCAAGTCACCATAGATCTCTTTCGCGGGTGACGCCTCCACATTGAGACAGAGCTTGAAACGCTCCTTCCAATCCTTGCTTCGGAACTCCTGGTAGGTGAGGCCGCGGCGATGACCGAATGCGAAGCAGGCATCAAAGACAAGCTCCAGCATTCCGAAGAACAGCACGACGGCGCCCGCTGCTGACGCCTCGCTGGCACGCCGGGCCGCGAAGTACGCATTCACGCCCGGCATGGCGATTTCCGTAATAGTGCCGCCTCCGGGCGTCTCGGATGTGGATGCCGGCACCCCAGGCTCGGGTTCGCATTTTAGTCCTAGCATACCCTCCGCCTGCTTTCTAAGATTCCAGAAGTAGGATTCGAGCATCCAGAACTGGTGAGCGAGGGCAAAGTCCCCTGTATCGACCTTCGCCTTTGATTTCGCTTCCAGGCTGGATTCAGCGAGTTTGGCCGCAGATCCGAGCTTCTTCAGCAGCGCTCTCATGTTCGCTTCCGAATTGGCGGGTCCGTAGAGCGTCCAGGAGGCGTGCTTCCAATCGTGAATGTACCAGAGCGAGCCTTTGAAAACGAGTTCGGCCTTCCACTCGATTTTGTCTCCGGTATACAGTTTGCGCCCGTGCAGCTCGACCAGCGCAAGTTTCAGGAAACGGCTTGCTGGCTCGTGCTGGCCAACGAGCAGTCTGGTCAGCTCCTGAGGGACATCCTTGTGCTTGTCAGGGTCAAATGGTTCGACGCCGTGAAACGCTGCAAGGATTTTGGTTTGAAATCTGTTCGAATCGCCCATGACGCACTGCTTCGCGTCATTTTAACTGAGCGCACAGTTCGATTTCAGGCCGACCCCTCGCCTTGCCATAATTCCGGGCGCCAGCGACGGGCCGCATTCTCGACGGTGATGCGTGCGTAGCCTGCAGTCATGCATCCCTCGCCAGCGTCAGAACCTCCTCGCGCAACGCCTCGGTGTCTAATGGATTCGCATATCAGGCGGGCGGCATATCCGGCGCCGGCTTTCCATGCATCATGCGCGGCCCTTGTCCGTGACGAAGCGTAGAGCGCCTCTCCGCTGTGGAGGGGTGTCGTCGCCAGATGATAGCCGCGCGGCGCGCCCATTCTTTCGAAGGGCGAGGGGATTAACGACGGGGCTTCTTGATCGAAGCCTCATCAGCGGGTATATGAACTTCAGCCACAGAGATCAACTCTCTTTGGTTAGGGGACGACATCGCATTCTGGACGTTTGCGGTGTTGTCCTCGGGCCTTTATGGCTGAAAGCGCGGGTTCGCGCAAGCGGAAACGAACGAAGCTACACTCTCAATGTGAGCCATCCCGACGTTGTCCTTCATCGACTGGTAACGTCCCACAGTGCACCAGGCCAACAATTTGAGGGCTACATCGGGAAACTGGATCTCGACACGGTAGAACCAGAGTCTTTTCGCGATTTTTTGAAGCTGCTGCAGCAGAATACAAATGCGGCGCTACGCCTGGAGGGCTTCAACGCATCCGGCGGGGCTGAGCATCCGCCGTACCACTTTGACTTCCTTGAAGTGTCTGGCGGCATTGCAAATACGCATGCTTTTCAGCACGACGATTTTGCCTTTATCGTCATGACACTTCCGCTGGTTGAGCTTCTCCTAAACTTGTCCTTTGCGCTAAGCGACTCGCCGCTCGTGAGACGGCTTCTGGGTATCGGTTTAGCACCAATCAATGAGGACCGGGTTCATCATACGCTATTCCAGCTTCAGTTCGATTTCCTGCTGGGGCATGAATACACCCACCATGTTCACGGCCATTGCTCGCCAAACCCATCGGGTTCGCTTTCCGTGTGGACGGAGTTCCTGCGAGACGAGGAAAACGGCAGTTTAGAGCAGCAAGCTCAGGAGCTCGATGCCGACGGCTACTCATCGTATCTGTTACTCGCGAATCTCCTGCACGATGAGAATCGTTATGCCGGCGTCTTGCAAGCAATGGGGCATCCCGAGCAAAGGAGCGCCGCGAGTGACGAACTACTGTTAACCGCGTTTTTCGTGGCCGTCCTGAACATTTTCTGCGCATTCTGGGTCAAGCGAACCGAGGTCGCTTCCTTTTACAAACTCGTGCATCCACCGCCGCCGGTACGCATCAACTCCATCATCAGGGTGGCGCAGATGTACGCTGGGCAGAATGGTCCTGTGCCGGACACGTGGTTCCACCCGTCCAGATTCACAGAATTGTTCCGAACCGCGGCAGCGACTATTCCGGGGTCTGGCCGGCAAACCTGGGACAGTCAGATAGCGTTGCTCCGAACTCCCGAAGGAGAGAGGTACTCTCAAGAGCTTTCCGATGTGTTCGAGGCCGCTCGAAAGGGGAGGTAGGAGCCCATCTGTCGGTGGAAATGGATAAAATGGCCTCTCCACATGCCAGCCGAGAAACTGCTGTTTATCGACACAAATATCTGGCTGGATTTTTATCGCGCCCGTAACGACACCGGGCTCAAGCTGCTAAAGCAGGTTGAGGCGCTGACGGACAATCTGATCGTCACTTACCAACTGGAATCAGAGTTCAAGCGGAATCGGCAAGCTGTCCTGATGGAAAGTTGGGACAATCTCAAGCCACCCACCGATCTGGGATTCCCGAACATCGTCGCCGAAGCAAAGGCGTCAAAGATGCTGGCCGCCCACATGAAAGAGGCGAAAAAGCGGGTCGCCCGCGTGCGAGGCCTTATCGCGAAGGCGATGACGACGCCCCGGCACGATCCCGTTTATCAAGCATGCGAGCGCATATTCCATAGGGAATCCGAACTAGTTCTGAGCCGCGAAAATCGGCATCGGAAGGTGATCCGCACCAAAGCCCTTCGCCGCTTTCTGCAAGGCTACCCGCCTGGAAGAAGAACGATACGTCGATGGGCGACGGGTTCAACTGGGAGTGGATGATCTACTGTGCGGCGGAACGCAAAGCCGAGCTCGTAATCGTCAGTCGCGATGCCGATTACGGCGTCACGCTCGAAACCAAATGTCACCTAAATGACCATCTGCGCCAAGAGTTTAAGGAACGCGTCAGCAGCAAGCGTAAGGTCGTCTTGTTTAACCGGCTGACGGATGGCCTCAAGTATTTCAAGGTCCCGGTATCGAAAAAAGCCGTTGACGCCGAGAGTGCGTGGATACGCGCCGAATTCTCTGGATCAACCGTAGAAGACCTAAACGAGCGGATTGGACAAGCTACACGTGTCGCGTTCACGCGTCGAGGCCCTGGCCGGAAGCGACCAAGGGGTTCCGTCGTTGCTGGCTCCGCCGGAAGATGCTGCTAAGGACGAACCGCCAATACCTTAGCGATCGCAAGGGAACTGAAAGCCAAGATCACAAAGCGCGCGAGCGGAATCGCCTACCGCTTGTTGCGACCCTGAGGGCTCTTGAACTGACCGGCCTGCACCTCCGAATCTTCCTTAACGATCCGCTGCTCGGCTTCTCTGAAGGCGGCCGATGTTTCCCGAATGATGTTGTTCAATGCCATTAGGGACGCGATCCGCTGCCGATTCGGCTTCGTCATCAGCAATGCGCCGGTGGCTTCTTGCAGTGAGCCGCAGGACGCGGTGGCCGGTTCGGCCAAGCCATAGTTGCTCGGTCCCGAAAGGAAAACCTCGCCCTGCCGTATGAGGCCGATGTCGTAGTGCAAGCCCTTCGAGGTTGGATGGACGGTGTGACTCGCGAAGCGGTAATACGAGCGCATGTGTCCTTGCTCGGCTGCCTGCTCGATATGGTTGAACGTGATGCTCTTGCCCTTGAGCTCCGGCATCTTTGCGCGGACCGCGTCTGCAGCCCATCCGTAGCCGCCGATGAAAGTGTCGCCATATGCCTTTTTAAGCTGGTCGCAGCTCTGCCGCAAGACGTCCATATTGGTTTCGGGAATTGGCTCCGAGCCCAGTTCCACACAGTCCTTCTGGTATTGCTCGGCGTCCTCCAAATCCTTAACGGTTTGATGCGCGAGATACTTCTGGGCCAACAGCGGCTCACAATTCGATATGAACCACGCCGTAATCGCCGTTTCGTGGAGCGTCCGCCACCGGGCATAAGCGCCAGAGGCGTGGCCCGCTTTCAGAAGCGCCAAAACCTCGGTGCAAATCAGACAGCTCCGGGCGTGCAGGCGGGTGAGTGCCGAGAACATGAAGTCTCTTTGGCGCTCCGCTTCTTTACGCTCTTCTTGATTGAACTCGCTGCCGAGCTGTAGACCGAGCAGAAGCACTCCCTCGAATAGCTCAAATGGCCGCTTCCAGCGTTTCTCTAGACGGCTACGGAAACCGCGATCCGTTTTGCGCCGGTCTTTTACGGCGCCAGGTAGTTGTTCCATGAAGGACGTCGTATAGAGTTCAGCGTCCTCCTGAGCTTCTTCTAACACCTTGGCTTCGTCTGCGTTTTCGGCCATTATCGAGAGATACCACTCAGGAGGCATCTCAACCAAATTCGGGGAGCCGTCACCTTATGCCCACTACAGGAACATGCAAGCTTTGCCAACACGACAACGTTGGGCTTCTGGAAAGCCACTTCGTATCTCGGAAGCTCTACTATTCTGGCAAGAAGAAGCTGGAGTTCGTGAACTTCATAGACGCGGGAGTCGATCCTGAGGAATTGAGGGCTCACCTGCTTTGTCGGAAATGCGAACAGCGGTTCAGCGTCAATGGCGAGGACGAAGTTCTGAAGCATGTCGCCCCGAAGTACGTTCTTAAGGCGATGCCGCTGGCAGAGCGTATGCGAGTCGCATGGGCGCGCGACGACGATCCATCTGCCCCGAGGCACGACGCCCGCGATTACGACATCGACACTGACAAGTTCGCGTATTTCGCGCTGAGCATCGTCTGGCGGCGCACGATCCATGAATGGAGCCCGGCGATTCCTCGGTGGGAACTGGGGCAGTTCGCGGAAGACATGCGGAAATATCTCGTAGGAGAAGCGCAGTTTCCGCAAAACATGTCGGTGATTGTCATGGTGTGCAGTGACGAAGCGTCGCGGCGTATGTGGACGATTCCCAGTCAGTTCGTGGAGGCCGGTTGCCTGAATTTCGCTTTCGATGTCAGGGGTGTCAGGTTCCGGGTGATGATGGGCCACCTTCCGGCGTTCGCGCACGAGTGGAATTGCCGCGCACCACACAGGCCCATTTTCCTCGCGGACTGTGAGAAGAAGACGAAAGAAGGCTGGGAGAACACGAAGACCGTGCAGGCGGCCAACCAAGAGCGAGCGAAGTCAGGCACATGACTAGCGAATCTCGAACGCCGTCTGGGTAATTGCGCCGTCCGGAGCCATCTCTACGATGACCGCGAACCGCCGGATTGTCTCGCCCTTGGGCAATCCATCGACGACATGAATCTGTGGTTCTAGCTGTGGCAGACTCGGGAAAAGCTCATTGAGCAGGTCGAACTGGTTATCGATTGGTGAGCCAGCCTCCTGTTCTGCAGATCGCCGCCACGCCGGCGTCTAAGGCACGGCGATAAAATAAAGCGGGATGTGGTCATGAAGCGGCTGACCTTCTTCCGCTGCCGGGGCGCATTCAGTCAGGTCGAGCGTGCCAACCGAGATGGGTATGTCCAATCGTGATCTCATTCGCGCCTCTGAAATCGCAGATTGGTGTTATTGCCGAAGATCCTGGTATTTGAGCGATCGCGGCGTTGGCCCCAGCCTGTTGCAAATTGAGAAGAGGCACGCCGGCGTTGACTATCATCAGCAGCATGCTCGCAGCGTGAATCAAGCCCGGGGCATAATGAATGGCGCGACTCGCGCTCT
>Ga0182024_10016566_pt1 | contig 13962 bp, 13 predicted proteins | sample P32metaG_FD_120480 | JGI IMG/M metagenome (GOLD analysis project Ga0182024, IMG submission 120480) | Permafrost microbial communities from Stordalen Mire, Sweden - P3-2 metaG (Illumina Assembly) | ecosystem: Environmental > Terrestrial > Soil > Wetlands > Permafrost | place: Sweden: Stordalen... | reverse complement strand
GTCAAGTTTGCGATCCTCGGGCGCGAGGAAACTTGCACCGGCGACCCGGCGCGCCGCCTCGGCAACGAATACCTGTACGCTACAGTAGCCGCGCAGAACGTCGAGACGCTCAATCGCTACAAGCCGCGGCGAATAGTCACGCAATGCCCGCATTGCTTTCACAATTTGAAAAATGAGTATCCGGACTTCGGCGGCAACTACACCGTCCTGCACGAAGCCGAGTTTATCGACGAGCTGATCCAGGCTGGACGCCTCAAGCCGCGCGGCAAAATAGACGAGCGCATTACCTATCACGACCCGTGCTACATGGCGCGGCACAATCGCAAATGGGACAGCGCTCGCAGCGCGCTCGGCGCTATTCCCGGCGCCGAAATCGCGGAGGTCGAGCAGTCGAAGAATCGCACGTTCTGCTGCGGCGCCGGCGGCGGATGTTTCTGGAAAGAAGAACACGAGGGCACGCGAATCAATCAGAAGCGCTTCGATCAATTGCAGGAAGCCAAGCCCAAGTGCGTCGCCGTAGGATGCCCGTTCTGCATGACGATGCTCGAAGACGCAGTGAAGTCACGCTCCCTCGAAGAAACAATGCGCGTCCGCGACCTCGCAGAACTCATTGCCGAATCCACCGGCGTAAATACGAAGTGATCGAGCGATGAGCACGCCTCCATCAACGAACGACGCGAGCCCTGCGCTGCATCCGTTGAATCATGGATTCACCTGGACGCCAGTGCGCGGGCCGTTTCGCCTGATCACTGACGAGCAGGCGCGATCGTTCAACCAACGCGGCTTCTTCGTGCTCGAAAATGCGATCGATCCGGCAGCCATCGTTCGCGTTCGCGATGCTATCGATCCGTTCGAGGCTAAGGCCGAGGAGTTCCTGCGCTCGCGCCCCGACGGCCGGATGGGCATCGCGCAGGCCGACGGAATAACCTTCACGGTGCATCTAGTCAGGCTTTCGAGCGTGCTTCGCGAGTTTTCCGCGAGCCGCACTTTCCAGGATCTCTGCCGCGATCTGATCGGCCCCGAGGTGCGCCTTTACTGGGATCAGGCCGTGTACAAAAAGCCCGAGTATCCGAAGCCGTTCCCCTGGCATCAGGACAACGGCTACACCTACGTCGAACCGCAGGCGTACCTGACTTGTTGGGTTGCGCTGAATGACGCGACGCTCGACAACGGCTGTCCGTGGGTGATTCCCGGCGGGCATCTGCGCGGGACGCTCGCACATCGTCTGTCCAAACTCGGTTACGTGTGCCGTGAGGAAGACGGCCGCGAGGCTCTCGCGGTTCCAGTCCGCGCGGGCAGCATCGTCGTATTCTCCTCGCTGATGCCGCATCGCACCGGCCCCAACGTCACTTCCGGCGTTCGCAAGTCCTACATTCTGCAATACGCACCCGACGGCGCGCGAGTCGTGCAGACCGACACTGCATGCGACGCGCCGGATCGTCAGTTCCTGATTGTGAAGAACGGGGAACGCGTTTCGCCACCGCCACTTGAATAGCCGCGCTACTTTTTCATATCGGACAGAAAATCAAGAATCGCCGCGTTCACTTCGGCAGGCTTTTCCTGCTGCGTCCAATGGCCGGAGCCCTTGACCAGCACCGTCTTGCGCAGGTTCGGCACCCACGTGCTCATCCCTTCGGCCATCTCGGGGCGCAGTACGACGTCGCGCTCCGCCGTGATCATCAGCGCGGGTTGCTCGATGCGATCGGTCTGACCGGCGCTCTCTTCCCAGCTCCGATCGATGCATCGATACCAGTTCAGACCGCCGCGAAAGCCGCTCTTCTTGAAAGCGCGCACGAAGACGTCGAAGTCCTCGTCGGTGAGAAACTTTCCGTGCGGGCGATCCGCGAATCGATCGAGCAATCCTCCGCCGGCCGCTCCCCACACACCGGGCGCCGCTGTGCGAATCGGATCGACTTCCGGCGGATCCTGGTAGAAGCCGCGCAGCGATCGGGCGACATCGCGTTCGAGTTCCGCCTCCGCCACTCCCGGCGTTTGAAAGTAGAGAATGTAGTGGAAGCCGCCCGCCGCCATCGCGCGCATCGCATCGGTCGGCTTGATCGGCGAGCGCGGGATGAACGGCGTGTTGATGCCGATCACGCGCTCGACGCTGTCGCGCGCCATCAGCGCCGTATTCCATGCGACCATGCCGCCCCAATCGTGACCGACGATCACGCACTTGCCGATTCCCAGCGCGTCGAGCATCCCGACGATGTCGCCGACCAGTTTGCGCTGCGTGTATGCCTCAACTGGCGCGGGCGCTGCGGTCTCGCCGTAGCCGCGCTGATCTGGTGCGATCGCGCGAAAGCCCGCTTGGGCCAGCGCCTTCATCTGATGACGCCACGAGTACCACATCTCGGGAAAGCCGTGGCAGAACACCACCGGAAAGCCGTCGCCAATCTCCGCCACGTGCATGTTGATGCCGTTGGTCCTGACAAAGCTGTGCTTGATTTCGCTCATCGCGTGCACCTCGAAAAACAATGCTTCGTGTGTCCCGCGCAGAGCCGCGGCATCGGGAATCATGCGGCAATATTCTTATCGAAGCCAGCACGAGAAGCGGCCAAAGCCGTAATTGACACAATCGCGGGCGCCGCCTTATGCTCTCAAGTCCAACACCCTGAACGCTCGTTTAATGAGAACAGGTCCAGGCAAGCTGGAGGACACCCCAATGAGCTACGATTTTGAATTCAAACAACTGCTTAGGGCCTACCGCAACGGAGTGATCTCCCAGTCCACGTTCGAGGCCGAGCTGACGTGGCTCGAAGCGGGCGCGCCGACGAACGGTAATGGCAACGGCGGCGCTGGTTTCAAAGCGTTTGGCCGTACTTATAAATCCGAACGTGCAGCGGTCGTCAGCTTCCTCGACAAGGTCCGCGTGGGCGAGGCCAACGGCGGCGAAGCATTCGCGGCGTGGGCGGAAGTTTGCACTACAGATTGCATCCGCACCGGCATTCGAATCGTGGCCGAGCGTGAAGCCTATCATTCGCGAATCTTCGCGCAGCGCCTGTCGGAACTCGGCGGTGAGGCGCGCGCAATGGCGACCGAAGCCGGACGCAAGTCCGTCGCCTATCTGGGCGATCCGTCGATTCCCGACAACGAAAAACTGCTCGATTTTACCAGGCGCGTCGGCAAGCCAGAGGATGCCATCAAACCCATCTGTGAGTTCGCGGCACTGCTGAAGGAAGATCTCTCGACCAAGGAAGCGTTGCGATTGTTTGCGGAAGACGAACTATCGACGGCGAAATGGATCTGGGATTCGTGCGCCGCGCTCAACGCGCCCAAGCAGCAAGCCTCGGCGTCAGAATCGATGTAGTTTTTTCGGATTGGGTTGAAACTGAGAGCGGGGTCCATGACGGACCCCGCTCTTCTTTTCTTCGACTCACACGCACCCATCGCTGGAATGCGCGAGTCAGCACTCACGATTCAATGCGTTGCTGGCGATGGCGCGCCCGCGGGCGGCGGCATCTTCATTGCGCCCGGCTTCATCATCATCGAGCCGGGTCCCGGCAGGTCGCGCTTGGTGAAGCCTGCGGGGACCGTGAAATCGGCGTCAGCCAGTTTCTTCGTTTCGATCTTCTCGACCCTAAAGGTGGTCGCAACTGGCGGGCGTTTCGCCATCATCTCGTTGATCTTCGCCGCCTGCTCCGGCGCCATCCCCGGAATGTTAACCTTCCCCATCTTCATTAAGGTGTCCTGCGCGAGCGGTACTCCGCCGGGGACTTCGCCATTGCCCGTCGCGGTGCCTGAGCTCTTGAGCTTGGCCGCCATATTTCTCTCGAACGCGGCAAACTCGTCGGCACCGGGTGCCGTGGTCGAGAAACATTCCTTGACCGTGTAGTCGCCCGACATCATGTGCCCGCCGCCGTCGAAGTCGGTGCACTTGTATCCGGCTATCTCGCGGGTCGAGCCGGCTTTCTTGAAGTTCATCGCCGCATTCGTGCTGGCCGCCATCATGGTGGCCATCTGTCCCTTGGGCGGGAACTCGATCTCGAAATAAGTCTTCGCAGTCGGATCGAGCACGTACAATTTCCCGACGTCGAGGTCGGTTATGATCGTGTGACGCTCGGTCACCATCTTCTGTTTGTTGCCTTGCACCGAAATCGTTTGCTCTGAGTCGCGGGAGTTGGTTCCGCTGCTCACGTGCTGCTTTTGCGTGATGACGACCCCGGCGGCCGCGGGCAGTGCGGACATTGCGAGCGTCATCCCCGCAACCAGGGCGGTTAATTTCCTCATAGCGATTGCTCTCCTTGTGCTCCTCGTTGAATTTTCATCACAGAGTCATGCCCGGCCGGCGCGGTGCCCTTAATATCACCCCGCTGCGGCACGACCGTACGATGTATCATCAGGGCCAATAGCCCGAATAACACCCATACCATTTCCTTGATACGTCGCAGAAACCCAACCGCGAAGCCAATTCCCGGCGGATAACCCAGCATCCCCAGGATGAGCGCCTTGCCGCCCTCCTGGCTTACCAGCTTGCCCGGAATCAGGAAGGTCGCGCGCTCGATCAGCAGCCCCATCGACTCGACCAGCAATGCGGTCTGAAAGGTCGGCGCCTGATGCACCATCCGCAGCAGGATATAAATCTCGAGCGGCCCCATACTCCACGCGACCGCATAGCAGAGGACCGACGCCACGAAGCGGCTGCGATTGCGCGCGTAGAAGTCGAGCAGGACAGCGTCGGCCTCGTCGGCGGAATCGCGGATTTCGTCGGTGTTGATTCGCGCAATATCGAGCTTGGTCGCGGCACGCCACAGATGCGAAAACGGCCGCTTCATCTGCACGAAAAAGAATCCGCCCGCCAGCGCAACCGCCAGCGTGAACCCGCCGACGATCGCCCAGTACAGGTTGGCCGCCACCGGTATCATGCGCAGCGAAATTACCAGCGCAATCGACATGAACACGATTTGCCCGACCGCTTCCGCCAGCGACGCGACCACTACCGTCGCCAGCCCAACCGGCATGCGCAATTTCTCGCGCACCTCCACCGCCATCACGAACTGCCCGCCGAGCTGCGCCGACGGCGTCACGTAGTCCACCGCCTCGCCGCCAATCCGCGCGCCAAACAGTTCGACGAAACTGAGCTTGGGTGGATAGTTCTCGATCGTGACCCGCCAGCCGAGCGTGTTCGCGATTCGCGCAATCGTCTCGAGCGAAATGGTCAGCGCCAGGCCCCAACCCGCCATCCGCACGTAGCCAAGCACCTGTCGCGGGCCATAGTGGCTCAGGAACCAGGCGTAAAACGCGATCGCTATAACGATGAAAATTGTCTCGACGCGGCGCATCGGCAGGTAGGGGACGCCTCTATTGAACGGGCGGCGACCGATGCATTCTTTCAGCCGCGTCCAACCTGCGCAACCCGTGAACTCATGAGTTGTTCGCCGTCTCTTCGGCAGGAAAAACCGCGCTTAGCCCTTCGCACGGATCAAGTTCGCGAACTTGTCGAGCTCCAGCTGATTCAAATCCGACACCATCCAGCAATTCATTCCCGCGACCGTCAGTTGCTCGACGTTGTATCCGTGTTCCGTTTCGATTCGCTCCGCGCTGGTCGCGGTGCCCGCCGTCGGCCACATGAAAACGTTGATCACATGCTTGCCATGCTGATACACCAGCGCCGCCACCGGCCGCCCTTCAATATAGTCGAGGCGCCCGCCCACCAGGGGGAATCCGTCTTTCACGAAATCGTTAACCGGCGGCGAGAAATCCAGCTTGCCGTTGAACCACGGCTTGACCGTATGCTGATCGGTCGAGGCGACGTCCATCAGATGCGCCGCCATCAGCGATCGGACATGGCTCGCTACGACTTCGCTCGCTAGCTGCTGGTTGAATGCCGGAGCAATCGTGCGCGGCGCGATGATCAGCGCGAGCATCGCGCCAATCGCCATCGGCACCGCGAACCGGACGGCGCGCGGAACCCACGCTCCGCGCCGCGACTGATATCCGTTCGCGCGAGCGGTGGTTGATGCAGGAATCGCGCGGCGGATCTTTTCCTTCAATGCCGCCGGCGCCTCGAATCGAAACGCATCGTCCTTGAGCCGCGTCCGCATCGCGCGCAGCGCGGCATATTCGCTCGCGCATCGGGGACATTCCTCGATATGCCGCTGGACCTCGAGGTCGTCGACGAGGTCGAGCTCGCCGTCGAGATGCCCGTGCATCAGCACTCGCGCGTCGTCGCAATTCACGTCGGCTCCTTCGTGATTCGGTCTTTGCCGATTCGCTCCTGGAGCGAACGCGCGAGCTTGCCGCGGGCCCGGGCCAGCCGCGACATCACAGTCCCAATCGGCACGTCGGCCGCATCGGCGATTTCCTTGTAGGAAAGTCCTTCGATGTCGCGCATCACGATCACCTCGCGAAAATCGTCGGTCAGCTCCTCGAGCGCTGCCCGAATCATCGCGCCATCGGCCTTGCGAACGGCGTCTGCCTCGAGACCGCTTTCTTCGCCAGCCTCCGAATGCATCTGCTCGTCGAATTCAGTTGGCGCCGCAGGACCGCGGTTGCGCTTGAGCCAGGTGAACGCGGTGTTGCGCACGATCGCAAGAATCCACGCACGCGGATCCCCGCCGCGGAATCCGCCGGCAAACCGGAGCGCGCGCAGATAGGCCTCCTGCACAACGTCCTGTGCGTCGTGCTCATCACGCACCAGCCATCGCGCGAGGTTGTACGCAGCATCCATATGAGGCAGGAACGTGCGGTCGAAATCGACAGCTTTGGATTCGTCAGGCAATCGCTCTTCTTTCGCCCGCTTGTCCCCGTGTAGTTTCAGACCGCGCGCGCGCCAATCTTATTCCCGACTGCATTGGGCCTCAATCGCGGGAATTTTCGAGCGCCGATTACAGCGGAACGACCAACCTTTATCGAATTACCTCTCGGAAACTTGCGCACCCGCGTTTCGATATCGCTTTGTGAACCGGATCGTAAATCACTGAATATCGCCGATAATCGCCGCACCAAAGCTGTGTAGCGATTCGACTTCGCCCCCAAGTTTCAACCCCATTCGCTCTTTCGCTCGCCTTCGACAATCAGTCCCAGACCGCACGCGCGCCTATTTTATTCCCGATAGCTTTCGAGCCTCGATCGCGGGAATTTTCTCCGAGCCATCGAGTCATCAACCCTGAAAGCGCACATCAGCGCGAGGTGATTTTTGATGGAAAAGAAATTCGATCGTCGATCGTTCCTGCGCGTTACGGGAACTGCCCTCAGTATCGGCGCGGTCTACAGCGTATTCCCCGGGCTAACGCGCAAAGCCGGCGCTGAAGGGATCACTCGCACCCTGGCCGAGCTCAACGGCGAAGCTCCCGCGGCATTCTCGTTCATGCAACTGAGCGACACCCACGTCGGATTCAACGGGCCGCCTGATCCCCTTGGCACCAAGGCGTTCGAGAACGCGGTCGCGACGATCAACGGGCTGAAGAATCGCCCCGAGCTGGTCATCGTCACCGGCGATCTGACCCACGACGCCGACTCTCCCGACGAGCACGCCAAACGCTTCAAGCTGTTCAAGGAGATCTCGAGCAAAATCGGCGCCGCGCAAATCAAGGTCGTGCCCGGCGAGAATGACGCCGCCCTCGACGGTGGCGACATGTTCCGCGAATTCATGGGCCCGACGCACTACTCGTTCGACCATCGCGGCGTGCACTTCATCGCGCTCGACAACGTCTCCGCGGGACGGCCAGCGGTGGGCGCCGAGCAGCTGGCATGGATGAAATCCGATCTCGCGCGCTTTCCGAAAACCGCGCCGATCATCGTATTCACGCATCGGCCGCTGTTCGATCTGAAGCCCGAATGGGAATGGTTCACCAGCGACGGCGACGATGTGATGAACGCGCTGGCGCCGTACGAGAACGTGACCGTGCTCTACGGCCATATTCATCGCGAGAATTTTCACCAGACTGGCACCACGAAAATGTACGCGGCGCGCTCGCTAATCTTCGCCTTCCCCGACCCTTCGATGCCGGCGAAGAAGCCGCTGCCCTTCGACAAGACGCAGCCGTTCAAGAACCTGGGTATCCGGCGCATCAACGGCAACGCCGACGGCAGCGATTTGCAGATCGAGGAAGTCGAGCTCGCGACGGCAGAGTTCTCGGGCACGGTCGGAATGGATCAAATGCTCAAACACGGAAACAACGACGCAAAGGACGAGTAAGAAAAATGAAACCGAAAATATTCAAAAACAGGATCGTAACTGCCGCCCTTGTGGGGGCAACCGGAGCGATTGCACTCTGCGCGCAACAGGCGTTCGCGTTCGGAATGATGGGCGGCGCCGTCGGTGCCCATGTCGGAGCGATCGGTTCGGGACGGCCCGGATCTTTCGGGATGCGCACGGGAGCCTCGGGCATGGCCGGTGCGGTTACGATGAACGGAATCACCGTATTGCCAAACGGATCGCTGCTCGTCCCGGCGGTGACACCGCGCGTGTCAGGAACCGGCGCGAGCCAGGACCTGAGACAGCTGGATCAGCAGCAGACAACGGGCGCTCCCTGCAGAACGGCGAGCGACTGCACGGCCTACTAGCCCTAAGCCAAAGGATGAAATGAAGACCATGTTCAAAAACAAACTACTCAATACGATGCTGTTCGCGGCCACATGCGGAATCGCGCTTACCGCCGTCGCAACGAAAACCAATCTCGCCCGCGCGAATGACAACCCCAAGGTGATCGAGATCACCGCGAAGAAGTTCGAATTCACGCCGAGCGAAATCACGATCAAGAAAGGCGAGCCCGTCATCCTGCGGCTGACCAGCGCCGATCGCGTGCACGGCTTCATGTCGAAGCCGCTCAAAATCGATACCGATATCGCTGACGGCAAGACTACCGATGTCGCCGTCAATCCCGACACCGCCGGCGCCTTCACCGTGATCTGCGACCACTACTGCGGCACCGGCCACGGCAACATGAAGATGAAAGTGACCGTCGTCGAGTAAGTGTGACTTCATGTTTGCGCAACTGGTCAGCACCTATCACCTTCATCCGATCGTCGATCACTTCACCATCGCACTGCTGACCTTCGGGATCGCCGCGGAACTCCTCTCCGCCGCGGCGATCCTGCTCTCTCGCGGCCGGGCGGGCTTCTTATCAGCTTGGGGCTACAAACTTCGAAGCACTTCACTCCTGCTGATGATCGGAGGAGCGGCCGCCAGCGTCCTGTCATATTTCAGCGGTGACGCGGAAGCCGATCGGCTCTGGGACACAATGTCACCGGCAGCCCAGCAGATTCTCGCATCCTCGAACGGCCCACACGACTACCTGTCTCACGCGGTACTCGGGCAATACCTGATGTACGCGTTTTTGATTCTTGCCGTGTGGCGCGTGATGCTCGAGTTGTCCAGCCGCCTTGAACGCACGCGAATCGCGTTCCTCGTCGCGGCGGTAGTCGCCGCGGGCGCGCTTCTCTACCAGGGCAAGACAGGAGGAGAGCTCGTCTACGAACACGGCGTCGGCGCTTCAGTGTCTCATCCTCAGGATTGACCGTCTGCTCTGCGCTTTTTTTCGCCTGGTCGCCTGCCGTCGCCCGGATCAGCTACCCTAGCGACGCGCGCCGGGGTGAAGCGGAACGATGGGCGGACCATTCAGACGAACGCGCGGATCGTCGCGTGGACCTTAGATCGGCATGATTCGGTCGTTGATGGCGCTCGCCATCCGCGAGCGGGTGGTTGTACTCGGAATGGCGTTGATGCTGCTCGCGGCGGGCATCTTCTCGTTTTCAGAAATCGATATCGAAGCGTATCCCGATCCGGTTCAACCGCGGGTCGAGGTGATCGCGCAACCCAACGGTCTTAGCGCCGAAGAAGTCGAAAAGCTTGTTACAGTGCCGACTGAATACGGCCTTGCCGGAATGCGCGACCTCGAAGCGATGCGTTCGATATCGCTTTACGGTCTTTCCGACATCAAGTGCTACTTCTCTTGGGACAGCGACTACTACTGGGACCGCGTCGAGACCATCAACCGCCTTTCGTTCTTGACACTACCGCAGGGTGTGACGCCCGCTATCTCGCCCGACAACCCAATCGGTGAGATTTACCGTTACATAGTCAAGAGTAATGACCACGACTTGATGCGTGAGAAGGAAATCGAGGACTGGATCCTCGAGAAGCAGCTACGAACCGTCCCCGGCGTCGAGGATGTATCGGGCTTCGGCGGGCTGACCAAGCAGTACCATGTCGACGTCGATGCGGCCAAGCTCAACCACTATGGGATACCGCTTTCGACCTTACTGGCTGCTCTCCAGAACTCGAACACCAATTCCGGCGGCAACTACATGAACGTCGGCGAGCAGGCATTCGACGTGCGCGAGCTCGGTTTCTTCTTCGGTCTCGATGACATTCGCAACGTCGTCCTCAACACGAACAAATCCACACCGATCAAGGTCTCGAACGTCGCCGATGTCGAGGTCGGCTATGCGCCGCGGTTGGGAATTGTCGGCAAGGACAATCAGAACGAGGTCGTTGAAGGGATCGTTCTGATGCGCAAGTACGGCAACACGCTCGAGACGCTCAAGGGAGTCGAGGCCAAAGTCCACGAGCTGAACACTTCGGGCATCCTCCCCCACGGCTACAGGGTGGCGCCCTACTACGACCGCACGAGTCTGGTTGATACCACGCTCCACACCGTGATCGAGAATCTGACCATCGGCATGGTGCTGGTGTTCCTGGTCTTGATCTTCTTCCTGGGCAATCTGCGCACCGCGATCATTGCGGCGATAAACATCCCGCTCGCTTTGTGCGGCGCATTCATTTTGATGCACGCCACTGACACGCCCGCCAACCTCATTTCCCTGGGCGCCATCGACTTCGGAATCATCATCGATTCGACCGTCATCGTAATGGAGAACATCCAGCGGCATCTGACCGCACCCGAGCAGATTCACCAGAACGTCCGTCTGCGCATCCTGCGCGCAGCGCAAGAAGTCGGACAGCCAATGTTGTTCTCGACGCTGATTTTTCTGATCGCGTTCCTGCCGTTGTTCACGATGCGCGGCGTCGAAGGTGCGATTTTCTCGCCCATGTCGCACACCTATGCCTATGCTCTCGGCATCGCGATCGTCCTCGCAATATCGTTGTCACCGGTACTAAGTTCCTTCCTCCTGGCCCGGGGTGTCAGAGAAATCCACAATCCGGCCTGGGAGACCTTCCAAAGCTTCTACCATCGGCTCTTTGTGCGAGTGTTGGCGCGGCCGCGAACGACGCTGGCTGTAATCGCGATTCTGACCGCAGGGGTCCTCGCGATGTTCCCGCTGCTGGGTGGCGAGTTCCTGCCCAAGCTCGAGGAAGGCAATATCTGGGCGCGCGCGACGATGCCGCTGACTATCTCGCTCGAGCATGGCGCGAAACTCACGGACGAGATGCGCGCCGTTTTCCTGAGCTTCCCCGAGGTGCAGTCGGTAGTGTCGCAATTCGGCCGGCCCGACGACGGCACCGACGCGACCGGCTTCTTCAACAGCGAATTCTCGGTTGATCTAAAGCCGCGTGACCGCTGGCCGAAGGAGATTGCGAAGATTCGCCTCGTCAAATTGATTGACGACAAGCTGACGCGCCGTTTCCCCGGCGTCAGTTTCGACTACTCGCAGAATATCGAGGACAACATCGACGAAGCACTGTCGGGCGTGAAGGGATCGAACTCGGTCAAGGTGTTTGGTCCCGATCTCGCGGTCGACGAGCGAATCGCCAACGACGTCAAGACGGCACTCGATCAAGTGCCCGGGATTGCCGAAAGCGCTGTGTACCGCTCGCTCGGACAGCCCAATCTTCTTATCGCGTCCGATCGGGCGCAATGCGCGCGCTTCGGGCTTAACGTCGGCGATATCGCCGCGGTCGTGCAGGCGGCGATCGGTGGCCAGGCAGTGACGCAGGTGCTTGAAGGTGACCGACGCTTCGATCTGGTCGTTCGCTGGAAACCGCAGTATCGCGAGAGCCTCGACGCGATCCGGCAGATTCGAGTGAACCTACCCGCTGGGGGTGAGATACCGCTCGCCCAGGTAGCAGAAATCAAAACTGCCGAGGGCGCATCGTTCGTTTATCGGGAAAATCTTGAGCGCTACGTTCCCGTAAGGTTCACGGTAGGGGATCGGGACCTGAAGAGCACCGTCGAGGATGCCAGGCATCGCGTAGCGCGGGAGGTGAAACTTGCCGAAGGCGTTCATCTGCAATGGGCGGGCGAGTACGGTGAACTCCAGGCGGCCAATCGACGCCTGATGATCGTTGTGCCGTTCGCGTTGCTGCTGATTGCCGGCGTGCTCTACGCCGCGACGCAGTCCCTGATCGACACCTTTATCATCATGGCGCAGATTCCGATCGCCTGCCTGGGGGGAATCCTGGCGCTGGTCGTCACCGGCACGCCGTTCAGCGTATCGGCCGGCGTCGGATTCATCTCCATCTTCGGCATCGCAGTGATGGACGGCATCTTGCTGAGCTTCTATATCCGCAATCTCTGGGAGGAGGGCCATCCGTTCCTGGAAGGGATCATCATGGGTTCTGACCGCCGCTTCCGCGCGATCATCATGACCGCGATGGTCGACGCGATCGGATTGTTGCCGGCTGCCCTATCTACCAAAATCGGTGCACAGACCCAGCGCCCGCTCGCGATCGTCGTTATCGGCGGCGCGCTCGCCATTATGATCGTGACGCGAATCCTGCAGCCGGTGCTGATCTACCTATGCCATCGGAAGTTGCGCGTTGCCGACCGCGATGGGCTGTCGGCGGCCTCAATTCAGGGATAGGACTACCTAAGACTTAGGAGATTCGAGGTTCGTGCCCGAAGCCAGGACGCCTCTCCTATGGCTCCTCGCCCTGCTGGAACAACCGCATCAACTCCTCGACCGTAGCCGGCGGCCGGCGCGCGGTCTCGAGCGTGTCGCGAACGTGGTCGACCGACTTCATCCCGACCAGCGCCACGTCCACACCCGGCGTCGAGCGCACGAACTGAATTGATCTTTGCGCATCGGTCGCGAAGCCGCCGAACGCGTTCGCGACTATCGGCGGCAGCCCACGCGATAGCTGCCCCTGCAGCAGCGACGCGCTCGCGCAAACCGTGAGTCCGGACGCTTTCGCGGCAGCGAGCGGTGTTGCTTTGCCGGCGTGCGCGAATTGGTTCGAGCGCGTGACCGCCTCCGGCATCGCAAGATTGTACGGCAACTGGATCGCGCGAAAATGATGCGCGTCGCCGCCGACCTCGCGCGCAATTCGCATCAGCTCGTCGAGCGACAGCCACCCGCGCTCCGTCTGCGCCGCGCGGAAACCGTTCCACGTCGCGGTCCCGTACACGCCGATCTTTCCGGCGGCCACCGCAGTTTCCAGGAACTCGAATATCGTCCTGATACGCGCGAGGAACTCTTTGCGCTCGATCGCTTCGAGCTGCGTCTCCGGATTGTGGATGTAGTAGATGTCGATCGTCTCGAGATTCAGATTCTTGCGCGACAATTCGAGCATCGTGCCGATGTACTTCGGCGTCATGGAGTGCGAGCCGTCGACCAGGTCGCTCGGCGCGACGATTCCCGTCTTCACGTAATGCTCTTCGAACCACGCCCGCGGATTCGGCGGCACTTCGCCGTCAAATGTGATGTAACCGCCCTTGGTCGCGACGATCACCTGCTCCCGTTCGATCTCGCCCGCCGCGACCAGCTCGCCAATTGCCTTGCCGATATTCCGTTCGCTCCTTTGGAAGCGGTAGTTCACCGCGGTGTCGATCAGATTGATTCCGCCGCGCAGACTCGCCTTGATCGCTTCTTCGTATGCGCGATCGGTCTCGTCGTCCGGTTCGCCCAGGTACGTACCGATTCCGATCGACGAAACCGACACTCCGAGCGCCGGCCGGAAATTTCCCGGCAGCGTGGGGAACCGGCTCGCATATGCTGCCGTAGCGTCGGCGGTCGCGCGCCCCTTGAGCATCATGCTGTGTCTCCCATCAATACTTACGACGAAAAAGATTGCGGACTGATCGTAGGTTCGTAGAGCGCCTGGATTATATTGCCGTC
>Ga0182024_10016565_pt1 | contig 13962 bp, 8 predicted proteins | sample P32metaG_FD_120480 | JGI IMG/M metagenome (GOLD analysis project Ga0182024, IMG submission 120480) | Permafrost microbial communities from Stordalen Mire, Sweden - P3-2 metaG (Illumina Assembly) | ecosystem: Environmental > Terrestrial > Soil > Wetlands > Permafrost | place: Sweden: Stordalen... | reverse complement strand
GCTGACTCCGGAGACGGAGGCGGTGAAGGTTGTGGTAACGAACGATGACTGGGCGGAGGACGACCCGGCGTATGCTCAGAATGCGGATGGGTGGCCGCGAATTCTCTCGCGATTGAAAACTCTATTGGAGACGGGCAAGACCTTCCGACCGCATTAGGCCAGTTTCAGATTGCGCATGACTTGACGTTCAATCCGCTGCCTGCGATGCGCCACGGAGAGCAAGATTCAAGTCGGCAGGGTCCCAACCTAGCCAGCAAAGTCTATAGCCCACAAACAAGATCACCATCGCCATCCGTGAGATGGCAAGCCCAATCATCGTCGACCTTTCGATCGGAATTTTCATCATCGGTTTCGTGATGGTGAAGGAGAGAGGAATTTTCAAGTGGACCTCGGCTTATTTGGGCCTGGCCGCAGGCGTGTTCGGATTCATTTCCGTGGGGAGACTTTTGACCCGTTCCAAGACGAAGTAGAGCGCTAACGTGACCGGGATGTAGAGGAAATCGGTGAGGACACAGAGCCAAAGGATCGTCCATCAAACCGTGGTTTTCCCTTGGAGGTAACGGTATGCAGCATGACGATGCTCCTCGCCAGCGTATTCGTGGGGTTGTTTGTCGCCTTAGACCTCGCCGTTACATGGGCGAATTACGCCGCACTCCTCACTCTCAGCGGTCTTCATGCCGCAGTCACGGCTACGTTGCGGCTGCAAACTATGCCTCCGCGGTGCTGGCATCCCCCATCGAGGTCTTCGAAGCTTAGGGTAAACCGGAGTGCCGGTGCTACTCGGAGGATGTTGTAGCTGTTATCCTCGGAGTGGCGGCAAACCCATAGCAGTGTGGGTTGCATCGCACTTGTTATCCTGATGACTTTATCCCGAATAGCTCCCGTCTTGTCTTGGGTTGCCGGCGTTTGCTGGATTGCTACCGGTGCTTTGGCGCGGCCGGGCGACGCTCTTGGCATATCCGTGAATTCGCAGGGTGGGACTGCGCCCTCGGCGCAAACCAAGGAGAGTGTCGCGCAGGGTGCGGCTGCGGATGCGCGGATTACGCGGGGGAAGAAGCTGGTGCTTAAGGACGGGAGCTTTCAGTTGGTGCGGAGTTATGAGCGCAAGGGCGATCGGGTGCGTTATTTCAGCATGGAGCGGGGGGATTGGGAGGAGATTCCGTCGGCACTCGTTGACTGGGACGCTACGGCTAAGGCAGAAAGTGATTTGGAGAAGGCGGACGAGGCGTTGGTTAGCAAGATTCATAAACAGGAAGAGGCCACCAAGATTCAGACTACCTTGGACGTCGATGCTAGTTTGCAGGTGGCTGCTGGCGTGTTTCTGCCCCCTGGCGAGGGGATGTTCGCGGTGGAGGGAAAGTCGGTGATTGCGATCCCGCAGGTGGGGTCGGAAGTGCGCAAGGATCGGAAGAATACGATCAAGCGGGTGCTTTCGCCGGTTCCGATCATACCGGCCAAGCAGAATATCGAAATCCCGGGAGGCCAGGCTACTCTGCGGATCAATTCGCAAAATCCGGAATTTTATTTGCGGGAGATTCAACCGGATTACGATCAGGATTCGGCGCTGGAGCGCACCAGCCGGCAGAGCACGACTGGGCCGGATGTGGAGTTGCTGCGTGCTACCGTAAAGGGGAATAAACGGATTTTGGAATCGATTCGAAGTTTCATGGGCACTGAGGTCGGGCGTGATAGTAAGACGATTTCGATTCAGCAATGGGAGGTGGCCAAAAGCGTTTACCGGTATACGCTCAGCCAACCTTTGCCGCCCGGGGAGTATGCGCTGGCGGAGATTTTGCCGGGCGGGCTGAATCTATTCGTTTGGGATTTTGGCGTGGACGGGGCCCCGGGGGCGAAACTCGACAAGCGCTAAAATTTGATTTTGCAATTCTCGCCTCCGCGAGTCCGCAATAAATGGACGGGTCTTGGTTGCACAAGACTTCGGTTCGTTCTTCATGGTCCATCCACTTGGCAGCTTAACGCTTGGGGTCACACGGACGACGGCGTCAAGCGACTCCTGTTGGCACGCGGGGCGGAACCCCGCCTTACAGGATCACCGAGGGCCACGACGTGGATGAGGCCAGACGGCTGCTCGAAAGCGACCGAAGCGAGGAGCTAGCCAGGAGTGGGCTTGGTCAGCGGCCGACCACGGGTGCGCGGCAATCGTCGAATTAGCACTAGAGCGACTAACCTGGAGGAACGACGATCCGCGGTGGAACTGGATTTTGATTCAACCGATTCGCTTGTGGATCGCGCCCGGCGCGCCGGTCAACGAACCAGGCGCGGAAGCATGGGCCACGCCAAAGGCTTGGGCGGAGAAGCGATGAGAAGCGGGACCCGATAGACCTCGGCCGCGCCCAGGTTAACGCCTGTGCCGCCTCTGGATTCCCGAGGATGGTGCGGCTACCCGGCGTAGGGTCTGATCTGGATTAGGCCCGACAGGGAGGGGGTGTTGGCGCGGGCTAGCATTCCGGCGGAGACAATGCCGGTCCTTACGTAGGATTTTTCGCAGTCGGCGGTGGAGGGTCCACGCATGTTGCCTTCCATGTAGGCCAGGCCTGGGCAGCGGGTGCAGGTGCCCAGGTGATTGCAGGACGAGCATGTTGTCAGATGTTTGCCGCGGATAGCGCGGACTTCTTTTAGCTGCGGGGAGTTTTGCCAAATGTCGAGAAATTCCTGGTCGCGCACGTTACCGCAGGTGATTGGGAATTGGACGCAAGGGTACACTTCGCCGCGAGGAGAGACGTACGCGGCGGTGTGGCCTGCGCTGCAGGGATAGCCTTCCAGGACGTCTTCGTCTACAGGTGGCGGCGGGGCGCAAAATTCTTCTACGTTTCCTACCAGGTCGGAATTCTGAAATACGGTTCGCAGGCTATCGGATGAGATACGCAAGCGGAGCAGCGATGTGTCGCCGTTCATCATCGGCGTGATTGTGGGATCGAGAGTATAATGTGCTCCCACTTCGGCGGCTAACAGGCGTACTCCCTCGGCGTCTTGCAGATTTCCTTTCATCAATACGTTCGCGATGGTTACTTTCAGACCTTGGGATTTCAGCTGGCGGATGCCGGTAATGGTGCGTTTTAGCGAGCCTGGGACCTTGGAGATGCCGTCGTGGACTTCGGCTCGGTGGGAATAAACGCTAATTTGTACTTGTTCCACGTTTAGTTCGCGAAGGCGCTTGGCCTGCTTTTCGCGGATCAGGACGGCGTTGGTCTTGAATTTCACGTTGAAACGGAGTTTGCGGGCGTGCTCGATAATTTCGAAGCAGTCGGGGCGGACCAGGGGTTCGCCGCCGCTGATGGTAAGGAAGAAGACGCCTGCGGCGGCTAGCTGATCGAGCAGCGTTTTGATCTCGGCGGTGTTCATTTCGCCGTCCCCGGTGTGATCGAGGTAGCAGTGTTCGCAGCGCTCGTTGCAGCGATAAGTTACGTCGAGGTGCACGCTTAGCGGGACGCCGCGGCGCAGGGCCTTCTGATTTAGATCGGACATCAGGCTCATGCTATTGCTGTACCTCGTCGCGGACCGGTTGTTCGGAGAGGATCAGAATGCCGAGTTGGGCTAGTTTTTCTACCAACTCTGCAGCGTCGCTATAGGCTATTTCCGGTTCTACGTAATATTCGTCGCAGATGGTGCGCTCGACGATTTCAGCTAGCGAGGTTTTCCCGTCGGCGGCTTGCCAGATTAGCGTGGCGGTTTCGTTGAGGCTGAAAAGCGTGGAATCCGTGGCGGACATGATCATCATTTCGCCTGCCAGTTCGCGTGCGGCCAGGGCAGCGCTTCGCGTGGGGTAAATGTCGTTCATCCGATCCGGTCCCAGGCGCGCGTGTCTGGAGTGAAAACTAGTTGCGCGACCTCGATATTGGAGACAAAGGCCAGGACGGAATCAAAAACTTTAGCGACCATTTCTTTTTCTTCGGCGAAGAAGAGGATGTGGCGCATCAGGGCGCGGGCGGCGTCGATCTTGGCTACCGGCTGGATGCGGTTCTCTGGGCCTTGTACCAGCAGGTAGAGCGTTTCGAGCGGAGCGGAGGTGTTGGCGCCCACGCGGGCTAACTCTCCGGCGAAGGGGGTACCATAGGCTTTGTAGTTCTTGCCTGACCGGCGGACGTAGGAGATTTCGTCGGTGAGGACGGTGGCGTCGGCGGGGGCCAGACGGGCCATGGTGGTTTTGCCGGCTCCGGAAATTCCTGCGAACAGGAATGCGCGGCGATTGCGAATGGCGCTGGCGGCGTGGACCAGAAAACCGCCTTCCCCTGCGAGAACCAGGGAATGCGTGATGCGGAGGACGGTGTCGATGGAGTAGGGATTGGGGCACTGGCGAATGCAGCCGCGGCCTGCGCGGGCATCCCAGGTGGCGCGAAAATCGCCGCGTTGGAAACTCCAGAGCTGGCCTTGGCGGGTTATTTTGGCGTCTTCATCGGAGGGGCCGCCTTGGGGGTCGAGCTGGATTTCGAATTGGCAGACCGGTTCGGCATCGGGATTCAGAAAGCCAGCGTAACGGTCTTCCAAGACACTGCAAAATTTCGGATCGTTGGGCTGGAGGAGAATGGGGATTTCGCCGATTTCCACGGTGACGGATGGCATCGCGCGCGACACGCAGCGCGGCGACGGAAGTAATTCCGGCGTAAGGATGGCGGCGCCCACTACGCACACTCCTGAAGCTGCTTGCCGGGACTGGCGGCCGGTTGCTGCGGTCTAGTGCCGAAGATTCGGGCGCGCAGTAAGTGTGCCGCCAGAAGGGTTTTCGCGAAGATCGCGGAATTCTGCACGCTCCATCGCAGGAACTCTATCCCGGGGCCTACGCGAGTTGCAAACTTGACCGACTTGCCGCGGCGGACTATCGAGGTGACACGGCCGAGCAACTGGGTACCGTCGACCGAAGGATCTTCCTGGGTCAATGCGTCGCCGCAGGTGGCGAAGACCACGCGGTTGCGCTCCGGCCATTTGCGCACTACGCGATGCACGAAGAAACGGCCGCCGAGCAAGAAGAGCACGATCTCGCCGGTGCGGGCGTTGGCGATCGATTCGGAGCGCACGGTCAGCAGGTCGCCGGGATAAATCGTGGGAAGCATGCTGCTTCCCTGAGCGACAAAGCGCACTTCGCCGAACCGGTGCAAGACTTCGGCGGCGAGGTCCAGTCGAGCTTCGTGCTTCGATGGCACGGCGCGAGATGGGATGGTAGCCCGCATCAAGAGACTTTCCGGCTGAAATGACACTGTGCTTGCGTGGGAGAAATCTTGCCGCAAGACAACGCCATGGTCTCGAAGACTTTTTCGTGCTGAAAATCGGGCTTCATGTAAGGACGCTTACTTTTCGCGGCCGGGCCACCCGATTCGACTTGCTTCGCGGGGCGATAGTTGCGAGTTTGGCTCACTGCAGCGCCGCCTGGGTCAGCTTTACAGCGCATCCTAGGGTGCCGCCGCCGTTTGCGTTGTTGTTGCAGGCGGCATTCTGCTGCAGAGCGTTGAAGTAAACGCTGGCCGCCTGCGGATACGTGGCGGTGCTCGCATTGTTGTCAACGATCATCCCGCTCGTGCCTACACCTTCCGTGACGGCCGTAAATGCGGTAGGGAATCCGGCAGTGACGTTGGAGGAGGCTAGGTTGGTTTGAGCACTTTGGATTGCCGAATAGAAAAGCCAATCCGTGGCGGTCGTGGAGTTAAAAAACTCGGTCATAGGAGCAAATTCGTAGCCTGGACCGCCGCCGAGGTTAAGGCTTTTCGCTGGCGCCCCGGCGGTCATTTTCCCGGTCGCACCGAAAGTGACGCCATACAGAAACACGTTGGCGGAGCCGTTCGAACCGCCAGTACAAGGCTGGGGCACTGTGCCAGTTGTACCGAGCCCTCCTATGTACATCAGCACGCCGGTCGAAGTGATGCTGGTGAAATAAGCATTATTGGGAGTAGGCGAGTGCAGGTTGCATTGATTTCCTAGCCCGATGGGTACCGCGACCGATGAACTGAAATCGACTTTTGCTTGCACCAAGACCGCATTCGCGCCATTGCCCGCCGAGCCACTGACGGCATAAACGTAGTTGTTCACAACGTCCACCAGGGGTGGATCGACGATACCTCCGTAGATCTTAGCGGCGGTGCCGTCCCCGACGGCCAAAGACTTGACCACGAAGGTCGGGGAAATGGAATAGAGTTTCCCGTCGGCGCAACCTACATAAACGGTTAGATTGTTGAAATCGAGAACCGGAGCGGTGAGTGCTCCGGTGCAGGTACCACCAATGGTGACTGCGCCTTGGACACCCCAACTGGTATCGATAGTTGGGGCAGCAGTTCCACATGCGGCTGTGGTGCAGAAGACATTTTTGAGCCGGAAGACGCTGCCCTTGTCATTACCAATGTAGGCGAGGTCGTTTATATAATCGATATAGGGGGAAGATAGCGTGTCGCTCCCCGTAGCCGTCACGGTTGCCAAAAGCAAGTCGGTGGCTTCACCGCTGCCAGCCGCTGGGGCCGTCGCCGAAAACGTGGATAGCGTTACCGGTGACCGGGTACTCTGAAGGTTGGCTACCTGCCCATCGCCGCTTTTCCAGGCTAAAACGTGAAAGTGCGCTTGCCCCGCAGCGGACTCAACGAAAGCTACCTTCGTGCCATCAACGGATAGGGCCGGAGAAGTGGGAACACCGCCATTTATAGTTGACTCGACGTTGTAGGACCATAACACGGTGGCGGCCACCCCCGTATCGTTCGTGGTAACGGTTCGATTACAGATTCCAGTACCGCCCGCGGTACCGCTGTAGAGATTATTGAACGCAACTAAGTTAGCCTGAGTCGCGCTGCCCACCGCATTTACGGGGAAGACGACGAAATCAGCGCTGCAGCTGGGAATCGCCGTGACGTCAAACGTATACTTCGCGGGGTACATGGTGGCGGCGGTTCCGGCTGTGCCTAGACTTATGCTCCAGTCGCTCTGCATGATCGCACTCGCCCGCGTCGGGAAGCGGCGCGGCGGGCGACGGCCGAATAAGGCGAAGCTGCGCAATTGACGTTGCTGGAATTCGCGCTGTTCGACTTCGCGCCAGCGGAAGATGGCTCGTGGGTCGCTGCGGGCGGCTTCGATGGCCGCGGAAGTCCCAGTTTGGGAATATATGGTGTGGCGTGTGGACCAATCTTGGAATCGGTGCGCAGGGACGTGCGGAATCGGTCGCTGGGCCGCGAAGAGCAGCGGCAGCAGGCCGACGGGCAGCAACAGGAGCGCGGCAAAACGCCCGCCCCATGAAGAGGGTTTGGTCATAGCTCGCCCAAGGCGAATATAGTTAACGGAATCAGTTTCTTACGTCGAGGGTAGGCCCGTCGAAAGGAAAACTGGGTTTGTTGATTAAAGGTAACGGGGTGGTACCACGACCTACGTGACCACTTGGTACGACGGGAAAACCGCCGGCTGGGATGCCGGCGCTACCAGGAAACGAATCGGCTGGGGGCTTCCCATCCGCCTGAGCGTCTGAGATTGAGACTTCCCGTCTGAAAATTGGACAGCTCTTAGAATTTTCCGGCGGGCGTTCCGGCGAACACTTCCCGAAACAGGGCCAGCACTTCGGAGATGCGAAATGGTTTTTGCAGGCGCCGCAGCTCTGAGGAATTGGAGTCGGGAGCATCCACTAGATCTCCGGTCATGAAGATGACTGCGGGTTTGTTGGCGCCCGAGGCGGCCAGGATTTGCTTAGCGGCTTCGCGGCCGCCGGTGGAGAATCCGTGCGCGGAAAGATTCAGGTCGCACAGAAGAATGTCGTAGGAGCGGCGGCGGACAAAGTCCACGGCGCCTGCAGGGGTGGACGCGCAATCGACGTGCAGACCCTGGGCGGAAAGACCTTCTTCGAGGAGCATGCGGATGCTTTCTTCGTCGTCGAGAACCAGGATGGCGCGGCCCTTGAGGGCGTCCGGGCTTGGCTTGCGCAATTGCGGAAAGGCCGGAGTTAGCCCCTCGGCGAGGGCATCCGGCATTTGCATTCTCGAAGCCGCGGGCAAGAAGACGGTGAACGCCGAGCCTCCGACGGGGAGAGTTTCGACATCGATAGAGCCGCCGTGTTCGCGAACGATTGCGGTGCAGATGCTCAGGCCGAGACCGGTGCCGCCGCCGGGGCGCTTGGTGGTGTAGAACGGGTCGAACAGTTTGGGGAGGGCTTCGGCGACGATGCCGACGCCGTCGTCCTGGACGGTTACGGCGATGCTGGGGCCGAGGCGGCCAACGCGGATCTGGATGCGGCCGGACTCGCGGATTTCGCGAATGGCGTGTTCGGCGTTGCTGATCAGGTTCAGGAAAACCTGGATTAATTGGTTAGCGTCGCCGACAACCGAGTACAAGCCGGGATGGGGGTGGAATTCGACCTCCACGTGGTTGCGGCGCAGGGAATGTTCGTGCAATTGCAGCGTGCGCTCGACCAGGTTACTGATGTCGAGCGGATTTTTTTGGGGAGATGCGGGACGCGAAAATTCTAGAAGATTCTGTACGATGCGGGCGGCGCGGCGGGCTTGGCGATGGGTCAGGTCGAGCTGGCGCTTGGTGGAATCGTCGAAGCCTTCGCGTTCGCGGAGGAGTTCGGTTACACCGAGGATGGCGGTCAGCGGATTGTTCAGTTCGTGGGCTACGCCGGCCAGCATTTGGCCCATGGCGGCTAATTTTTCGGCCTGGATCAGCTGCTCTTCCAGACGCTTGAGGTCGGTTACATCGCGGCCGGAAATGATTACGCCATCGATCTTGCCGGTCTCGTCGCAGAGCGGGCTGAAGTGGCAGCGGATGCGGCGCCATTCGCCTTGTTTGTGGCGTACGCGAATTTCAAGCGAGGCGAAGGATTGGCGGCCTTCGAACATTTCGGCGAATAGGGCCTGGAGGCCCGGGCGGTCCTCGGCGTGGGTGCGTTCGCCAAGCTCTTGCGAATCGTAGTCTTCGGCTTCATAGCCGAGGATTTCTTTTACGCGCGGGCTGGTGAACGTGTAGTGGCCTGCGGCGTCAAGCACGAAGATCAGGTCGGGGAAGCTGTCTACCAGGCGGCGGGCAAATTCCTGCTGCTGGTAGAGCCGGCGCTCCATTTCGCGGCGCTCGGTTATGTCCATTAATGCACCGTGATAGCGCACGACGTGGCCGGCAGTGTCCCGTACGGCCGCCGCAGTGTTCAGACAAATGATGGGGCTGCCATCTTTGCGCAGCAGGGTCATCTCGCGCCCCTGCAGCATGGGCTGAGCGTCGACTTCCTGACGCATGAGGCGCCGCTGTTCTTGATCGGGTAAAAGGTCAGCGAGCGAGTGGGAAAGAAGTTCGTCCTTGGAATCGTATCCGAGCATTCGCACCAGGGCGGGATTGGCATCTAGTATCCGATCGTCCGGGGTGATGATGTAGATGCCTTCCTGAAGCGTTTCGAAGAGTTCGGTGAAGCGGGCTTCGTTCTTGCGGGAGGACGTGATGTCACGTGCGAGCACGGTTACGCCGTGGACCTGATCGCCGCGGAGCATCGCGTGGGCGACGCAATCGTAGTAGAAAACAGTGTTCTGGTTCTTGAGGCGGACCTGGACAACGCCAGTCCAGTGGCGACGCTCGATAAAACGAGGCATGGCGCGGGCGATCAAATCGGCGGCTTCGCCAGAGGCGTCTTCCACGAAATCGCCCACGGGCCGGCCGATAATCTGCTGGAAGGAAAGGCCCACGAGATCGGCGAAGCTTCGATTGACGGCGCGAACTTCCCCCTCGAGCGTCAGAGCCAGAAGAACATCGTCGAACGAATCGATGAGGTCCCGGTAGCCCTGCTGGGAGCGCTCAATGACCGAGAACAATTGATCCATCTGCCGGTCGCTGGGAGGATCGGTATCGCGCTGCTCCAGGCCGCGCACGAGGCCGCGCAACTCGGAAATTTCCTGGGTGCGCTTCCATGCGTACAAACCGAAGAGCGCGACCAGAATAACCAAGCCGATGGGCAGGGCTTCAAAGCGAAGAGCGAACGAGCGAATGCTGTTCCAACTGACTGCGGCAAATACCACTGAAATGACGAAAAGTAAGAAGAAGGTGAGCCGCCAAAGATCCCCTTGGCGTTTTTCAAATTGAGCCAGTCGATCGGAAATTGCGGAGCGATGCACGGGACTTGACGAAGAGTTCGTCGCCGGGCCCGCGGGCTTCTGATTTCGAGACATGGCTTTCCGCCGGACGCCGCGTTCGACTTAAACGGTCATCTACACCAACCATTGTAGGAACGCCTCAAACCTGTCAGCAAGAGCGCGATTGCCGGAAGTGCCGAATAGATACCGGTACCAATAGCGTACAAACGAAATCGGCGCCTCCAGGAATCGGAGGCGCCGACGACTTGTTGATTACCAGCGGAGGATTGCCGGTCTGCCTACTGGGGTTGCGTGAAAGCTCCGTTGGGCACAGCACGGCTGCGCCCCAAACGCCCCAGCTTTAGACTTCGGTGGCGGCGTCGGCCTCGGTATCCTTCTGCAGGAAATCGAGCGCGGCGGCTTCCTCGGCGGTGAGTTCGGCGGCTTCCGGAATGTCCTCGACCGGTGCGGGGATCGGCATTTCCGTCAGCAACTGAATGCTGCGGTAGTGCTCGAGACCCGTGCCAGCCGGAATGAGCCGGCCCATGATGACGTTTTCCTTCAGGCCGCGCAGGTAGTCCACCTTGCCGGCAACTGCGGCTTCGGTGAGTACCCGCGTGGTCTCCTGGAAGCTGGCAGCGGAGATGAACGAGTCGGTCGAGAGCGACGCCTTCGTGATGCCCAGGAGCAGCGGGCGGCCCGTCGCCGGGCGGCCACCGTCTTTGATGACCTGATCGTTTTCTTCGCGGAAGCGGAACTTGTCCACTTGCTCTTCCAGAAGGAACGAGGTATCGCCGACGTCTTCGACCTTGACCCAGCGCATCATCTGCCGGGAAATGGTTTCGATGTGCTTGTCGTTGATGTTCACGCCCTGCAACCGGTAAACCTCTTGAATCGCGTTGACCAGGTACGACTGCGTGAACTTCTCGCCAAGGACCGCCAGCAAGTCGTGCAGGTTGAGCGGGCCGTCGATCAAAGCCTCACCGGCCTTGACGTGGTCGCCTTCTTGCACGTTGATGTGAATACCGCGAGGAATCGAATATTCCTTGGTGGTCTTGCGGTCTTCGCTCTCGACGTAGATTTTGCGCATGCCCTTGGCGATATCGCCGTAACGAACCACACCGTCCACTTCGCTGATGACGGCAGGATCCTTCGGCTTGCGGGTTTCGAAGAGTTCCACGACGCGCGGGAGACCGCCCGTGATGTCCTTGGTCTTGGTGGTTTCGCGCGGGATCTTCGCGAGCACGTCGCCGGCTTGCACTTCGTCGCCATCCTTAACCATCAAGTGAGCGCGCGAAGGCATCAGGTACTTTTTGCGAACCTTGCCGGACGAATCGCGAACGAGAATCGCGGGTTGATGTTTTTCGTCGCCGGGAGGCAGGGTTACAACGTCCTGCGACAGACCCGTGACTTCGTCGACTTGCTCTTCGATCGTCAGGCCGGGCCGCAGGTCGTCGAACTTCACGGAGCCGGCGGTTTCGGTGAGGATCGAGAAGGTGAACGGATCCCACTCGGCCAGAATCTGACCGTGGTTGACGGTGTCGCCTTCGGCAACGCGGAGGCGCGCGCCGTAAACGACGTGGTAGCGCTCTTTTTCGCGGCCCTTTTCATCGACGATGGCAATCAGGCCGGAACGGTTCATGGCGATGGCGGTGCCGCCACGACCCTGCACATGCTTGAGGTCCACGAACTTGACGACCCCGTTGTTGCGCGCTTCGAGCGTGGAACGCTCGGAGACGCGGGTAGCGGTGCCGCCGATGTGGAACGTACGCATGGTGAGCTGCGTGCCGGGTTCGCCGATGGACTGCGCGGCGATGACGCCGACGGCTTCGCCGAGTTCGACCATGCGGCCGGAAGCGAGGTTGCGGCCGTAGCACAGCGCGCAAACACCACGCCGTGATTCGCAAGTCAGCACCGAACGGATGCGTACCCGCTCGATACCCGCGCCCTGCACGGAGTTCGCGAGTTCCTCGGTGATTTCCTGGTTCACGTCCACGATGACGTGGCCTTCGAAGTCCTTGATCTTGTCGAGCGAAACGCGGCCGACGATGCGGTCGCGCAGCGGTTCGACTTCGACGCCGGCTTCGATGATGGGTTCGACGAAGATGCCGTCGGTGGTGCCGCAATCGCGCTCATTGATGATGACGTCTTGCGCCACGTCCACCAGACGGCGGGTGAGGTAGCCGGAATCGGCGGTCTTGAGCGCCGTGTCCGCCAGGCCCTTACGCGCGCCGTGCGTGGAGATGAAGTACTGCAGCACGTTGAGGCCTTCGCGGAAGTTGGAGGTGATCGGCGACTCGATAACTTCGCCGGACGGCTTGGCCATCAGGCCGCGCATCCCGGAAAGCTGGCGAATCTGCTGCTTCGATCCGCGGGCCCCGGAGTCGGCCATAACGTAGACGGGGTTGATGCCGCCTTCCTTGTCCTGGTTCTCGAGGGTCTTGAACAATTCGTCGGCAACTTTTTCCGTGACGTCGCCCCAGATGGCGATGACCTTGTTGTAGCGTTCGCCGTTGGTGATTGCGCCGTCCAGGTATTGCTGCTGCACCTTGACGACTTCCTTTTCAGCGTTTTCGACCAGCTTGGGCTTGTCGCCGGGGATGATCATGTCGTCGATGCCGATGGAGATGCCGGACTTGGTGGCATACATAAAGCCAAGTTCCTTCAAGTGATCGAGCAGCACCACAGTACTCTCGAGACCAAAGCGCAGGTAGGCGTAATACACCAGCTGCTGAACACCCTTCTTTTTGAGCAAGCCGTTGATGAACGGGAAATTGCTCGGCAAGTGGTCGTTCAGAATCACGCGTCCGACGGTGGTTTGGATGAACTGGCGTTCCATCTTTACCGGAACGGTGTGTGGCACGTCCTGATCGTCGTACGCGGTGGTGAGATCGATGACTTCACCGGTGTAGCGCAGACGGATCGGGGTGAGCAGTTCGACTTCGCCGGCTTCCAGAGCCAACACCACTTCGTCGGTGGCGCCGAACACGCGGCCTTCGCCCTTGGCGCCGGTGCGAGCCTTGGTCAGATAGTAGATGCCGAGCACCATGTCCTGCGACGGCACGGCGAGAGGCAAGCCGTGCGCCGGGGACAGGATGTTGCGCGAGCTGAGCATCAGCACCGACGCTTCGACTTGCGATTCCGGAGATAGCGGAATGTGCACCGCCATCTGGTCGCCGTCAAAGTCGGCGTTGAACGCGGTGCAGACCAGCGGATGGATGCGGATGGCCTTGCCCTCGACGAGAACCGGCTCGAACGCCTGAATACCGAGACGGTGCAACGTCGGAGCGCGATTCAGCAGCACGGGATGTTCGCGAATCACATCTTCGAGAATGTCCCACACCACCGGATCCTGCTGCTCGACCATTTCCTTGGCTTGCTTGATGGTGGTGCAGTGTCCCTGTGCTTCGAGCTTGTGATAGATGAACGGCTTGAACAGCTCGAGCGCCATCTTCTTCGGCAAACCGCACTGGTTGAGCTTGAGTTCCGGACCGACCACGATGACCGAACGGCCGGAGTAGTCCACGCGCTTGCCGAGCAGGTTCTGGCGGAAGCGGCCCTGCTTACCCTTGAGCGTGTCGGACAGCGACTTGAGCGGGCGGTTGTTGGTTCCGCGAAGCACGCGGCCGCGGCGTCCGTTGTCGAACAGCGCGTCAACGGCTTCCTGCAGCATGCGCTTTTCGTTGCGGACGATGACGTCCGGCGCGCGAAGCTCCATCAGCTTCTTCAACCGGTTGTTGCGGTTGATGACGCGGCGATAGAGATCGTTGAGGTCGGAGGTGGCGAAACGTCCGCCGTCCAGGGGCACCAGCGGGCGCAACTCCGGCGGTAGGACCGGAATCACGTCGAGAATCATCCACTCCGGCTTGTTGCCGCTCTTGCGGAACGCTTCCAGCACCTTCAGGCGCTTGGCGAACTTGATCCGCTTTTG
>Ga0182024_10016564_pt1 | contig 13963 bp, 11 predicted proteins | sample P32metaG_FD_120480 | JGI IMG/M metagenome (GOLD analysis project Ga0182024, IMG submission 120480) | Permafrost microbial communities from Stordalen Mire, Sweden - P3-2 metaG (Illumina Assembly) | ecosystem: Environmental > Terrestrial > Soil > Wetlands > Permafrost | place: Sweden: Stordalen... | reverse complement strand
GACGGCACTGGCGCAACTGAAGATGGGCGATAAGAATGCGGCGCGCGGCTCCTATCAGCGCCTCGCCGATGCACTGACCGCGCCTCCATCGTTGCGCGCGCGCGCGGCGGAGATGGCGACGGCGCTGGCGCAATGATGGGCCGGAAGATGATGACCGCGAGAGGGGCTTCGTTGAGCGCCTTGATCGTCCTGGTCGTGGCTTTGGCCGGTTGCGACACCGTAACGAGTACCTTCGACACCATCATGGGCGATAAAGGCAAGCCGCCACTTCCGGGCAAGCGCGTCGACGTCCTGCCGCTCGATCAACCGGTCAAGGCCGACGCGGATTTGGCATCGCGGGATGTGGCGCTCCCCCATCCGGAGCCGAACACCGAGTGGCCGCAGGCGGGCGGATTTCCCGATCACGCCATGCAGCATCTTGCGCTGTCCGGTCCGTTGAAGGAGCTGTGGAACACCGGAATTGGCGAAGGCTCGTCGCGCTATTCGCGCATTCTGTCGCAGCCGGTCGTCGCCGATGGGCACATTTTCGGTATGGATGGCGAGGATATCGTATTCGCGCTCGATGCGGCCACGGGGAAGCGGCTCTGGAATTTCGATACCAAGCCGGATAAAGAGCGCGACAGCACATTCGGCGGCGGTGTTGCCTATTCCGAGGGAAAGCTCTTCGTGACCACGGGGTACGGCGACGTTCTTGCGCTCGATGCCGCGGACGGAAAGCAGATTTGGCGGCGTCACACCGAAGCACCGTTGCGCGGCTCGCCGACCGTGATGGGTGGCCGCGTTCTCGCCGTTAATGTGAATAATCAGTTGACCGCGCTGGCGGTGTCGGACGGGCAAAAGCTTTGGAGCCATACCGGCTTGCCCGAGTCCGCCGATCTCCTAGGCACGCCGGCGCCGGCGGTGGCGGGAGACACCGTCGTCGCGGCCTATTCCTCCGGCGAACTCTTTGCCCTGCGGCTGGAAAACGGGCATCCGGTGTGGACCGACAATCTCGCCGTCGCGCAGCCTTTGGGAGCACTGAACGCGCTGGCCGATATTCGCGGCCGTCCCGTCATCGATCGCGGCCGGGTTTTCGCCGTAAGTCATAGCGGCCGCATGGTCGCGATCGATCTCCGCACCGGCGACCGGGTTTGGGAGCAGGATATCGGTGGCAGCCAGGGTCCCTGGGTCGCGGGCGATTACGTCTACGTCCTGAGCAACGACACGACGTTGCTGTGCTTGACGTGGAAGGACGGCAAGGTGCGTTGGGCGCGCAATCTGCCGCGCTATGGAAACGAAAAGAAGAAGAAAGACCCCATCATGTGGGTCGGGCCGGTTCTTGCGGGCGACCGACTCATTGTAGTCTCCTCGACCGGCGAGGCGTTTTCGGTCTCGCCCTATACCGGCGAGCCCCTCGGCCGGACCGAATTTCCGTCCGGCGTGTTTGTCGATCCGGTGGTGGCGAACAACACGGTATACGTGCTGACCGACGATGCCGATTTGATCGCCCTGCGCTGACAGGATGGCGCGGGAATGCCCTTCACGGTGGCGATTTTGGGCCGTCCCAATGTCGGCAAATCCACCCTCTTCAACCGGCTCGTCGGCAAGCGCGCCGCGCTGGTCGATGCCGCGCCCGGGTCGACCCGCGACCGGCGTGAAGGCGAGGGCCATGTCGGCGATCTGAGTTTTCGCATCGTCGATACGGCTGGGCTCGAGGAAGCGGCGGCCGGCAGTCTCGAAGCCCGCATGGTCGGTCAGGCGCGCCAAGCGTTGAGCGACGCCGACGCGGCGCTGTTCCTCGTCGATGCGCGCGCCGGGATACATCCGCTCGACCGGCATTTCGCGGATCTGCTGCGACGGAGTGGAAAGCCCAGCGTGCTGATCGCCAACAAGGCTGAAAATATGCGTTCCGCCGGCGATTTCGGCGAGGCATACGCGCTTGGCCTCGGGCCCCCGATCTTCATTTCAGCCGAGCATGGCGAGGGCATGGCGGAGTTGTTCGAGGCGCTGGCACCCCTGGTCCCGGGCGCCGAGGCCGCGGCCGCGGCAGCGGAGGACAAGCCGCTGCAGCTCGCCATTGTCGGCCGGCCCAATGTCGGCAAATCCACCCTGGTCAATCGCCTGGTTGGGGAGGATCGGGTCCTGACCGGGCCGGAAGCCGGCATCACCCGCGACGCCATCGCGCTCGAGTGGCGCTGGCGGGATCGCCCGGTCCGGCTGATCGATACCGCGGGCTTGCGGCGCAAATCGCGCATCGCCCGGAAGATCGAAGCGATGTCGGTGGCCGATACCCTCAATGCCATTCGCTTCGCCGAGATCGTGGTCCTCGTCATCGACGCCACCCAACCGCTGGAAAAGCAGGACCTCGCGATCGGCGACATGGTCGAGCAGGAGGGCCGTGGGCTGGTGCTCGCCGCCAACAAATGGGATCTGGTGAAGGACAAGCGTACGACCCTGCGCGATCTGGAAGAGCGGCTCGAAATCTCGCTGCCGCAGCTCAAAGGGCTGCCGATCGTGCCCGTCTCAGCGCTCGGCGGCGCGGGGGTCGCGAAGCTCATGCCCGCAGTGTTCGCCGTCCATGAAACGTGGGGACGGCGCGTGGCGACGCCGATCCTCAATCGCTGGCTCGCCGCGGTGCAGGAGCGCCACCCCCCGCCTCTGGTGGCGGGCCGGCGGCTGCGGCTGCGCTACATCACCCAGGCGAATATCCATCCGCCCACCTTCGCGCTTTTCGCGTCGAAACCAGGCGATCTGCCGGATTCCTATCGCCGCTATCTGGTCAATCTGATGCGCGAAGAATTCGATCTTCCCGGCGTCCCGATCCGAATGATGCTGCGCAAAGGTAAGAATCCGTATGATAAAGAAGATGTAAGACATTGAATATTAAAGATACTATATTCAAAATTGGGTTCGTTTGGTAAAATTTTTTGTTTGGCCTGTCTGGTCCCCTCGTGAAAGCCGCGATCCCTGGATCCAATATAACGTGTATAGCGTACATGTCAATCCTGGCGGTCAGATTTTTCGGTCCCGCGTTTCGGGCGCGACCAGCACGGCGCCGACCGCGAAGCAGGCCAGGAACACGAAATAGGCTTTGACCCCGAGGAGACTGCCGCCCATCGCCGTCATGAGGCCGGTCGCGACCACGGGCATCAGCCCGCCGCCGAGGGCGGTGCCGAACTGGCGACCGAGCGTCACGCCGCTATAGCGCAGGCGCGCGTCGTCGAACAATTCGGCATAGAAGCTGCCTTCGACGCATAGGGTGAGCGGCGTGAGGATCGCGGGCGAAAAGGCCATGGCGACGAGGATGAGCGCGGTTTCGCGGGTTTGCAGCAGGGGAAAAAATATGAACGCGATGTTGAGCGCCGAAATAACGAACCCGGCGAGGAGGAGCGGCCGCCGGCCCACCTTGTCGGCGAGCCAGCCGCACAGCGGCGCGTTGACGAGCGAGATCACGCCGCCGATCAGGCCGCCTTCGAGCATGGTGACGCGATCGAGGTGGAGCACGCTGAGGCCGTAGGAGAGGCCGAAGATCCCGGCCAGGAACGCGATGCTCGATTCCGCCAACGCGCACAGGAACACGATCAGCGCCGGCTTCTTGGCGCGGCGGAGCACCTCCATCAGCGGCACGCGCGCCGCCGCGCGCTCTTGGACGCGCGCGACGAAGGCGGGGGATTCGTCAACCTTGACGCGGATATAGAGACCGATCCCGACGATGACGATGCTGGCGAGGAAGGGCAGCCGCCAGCCCCATTCGAGCAGATCGTCGGGCGGGAGGCGCGCGACCGCCTGGGCCGCGAGCGACGCCATGATGGCGCCGACCGGCGCGCCCATCTGCGCGATCGAGGCGAAGAGGCCGCGCCGGTCGTGCGGCGCGCTCTCCATGGTCAGGACCGGCGCGCCGGTCGATTCGCCGCCGAGCGCGCAGCCTTGCAGGAACCGCAAGACGACGAGCAGGATCGGCGCCGCCATGCCGATCGCGGCATAGGACGGGATGCAGCCCATCAGCGTGCTGGCGATGCCGATCAGCGACATGGTGACGACCATCATCGGCTTGCGTCCGATCCTGTCGCCGAAATGCGCGAACACCAAGCCGCCGACCGGGCGCCCGATGAAGCCGACGGCAAACACGCTCATCACCAGGAGCGTGCCGATCAGCGGCGAGACTTTCGGGAAGAACAGCTTGTCGAAGATCGACGGCGCCAGTAACCCGTAGAGGCCAAAATCGTACCATTCGATAGCGGAGCCGCTGAGCGCCGAGAGCAGGAGACGCCGATGTTTCGTCGTCAGCGCGCGCGGATCGACCGCGGCGATCGCGTCGGCGTCGGGCATAACCGCCATGAATCCTCCCGTTGCTTTTTACCAAGCTTAGCACGGGCGGAGGACGCGGCGAGACGCGATCGCAATCGTTGGCGCCGGGCGCCGCAACGTCCTAAAGTGATGGACGCTATTTCATGACGTGGAGGCCGCTATGACCGGAACGGGCAAGCTCGAGGAACGTACGCTCGGCGGGGGCGGATTGCGCGTCTCGGCGATCGGCCTCGGCTGCATGTCGATGTCAGGCATTTACGGTCCGGCCGACGACGCCGCCTCGGTCGAACTCATCCACCACGCGCTCGATCGCGGCGTCTCATTGTTGGACACGGCCGACGTCTATGGTCTCGGTCACAACGAGGAACTCGTTGGCCGCGCGATCGAAGGCCGGCGCCACGAGATCGTGCTCGCGACCAAGTTCGGCCAAAAAAGGAGCGAGAGCGGTTTCGCCGTGGACGGCACGGCCGCCTATGTGCAGAGCGCGTGCGACGCGAGCCTGAAGCGCCTCGGCATCGACCATATCGATCTTTATTACCAGCATCGCGTCGATCCGAACGTCCCCATCGAAGATACGGTCGGCGCCATGGCGAAGCTGGTCACGCAAGGCAAGGTGCGCCACCTTGGTCTGAGCGAAGCCGCGCCGGAGACCATCCGCCGCGCGCACAAGATCCATCCCATCGCCGCGATCCAGACCGAATATTCGCTGCTTTATCGCGTCGAGGCCGAAGCGACATTGCGGACAATTCGCGAACTCGGCATCGGTTTCGTGTGTTATTCGCCATTGGGGCGCGGCTTCCTCACCGGCGCGGTCAAAACGCTGGCGGATGTCCCCGCGGGGCGAGCGATGCCGCGATACCAGGAGCAGAATTTCGCGCATAACCGGGCGCTTGTGGCAAAGATCGAAGGGATCGCCCAAGCCAAGGGCTGCACGCCGGGCCAACTCGTGCTTGCCTGGCTCCTCGCGCAAGGGAGCGACATCGTTCCGATTCCGGGAACGAAGCGAAAAGAGCGGCTCGACGAGAATTTGGGCGCGCTGTCGGTCCGTCTAACACCTGACGAGATCGCGCGGATTTCGGCGGCGATACCACCGGGTGCCGCCGCGGGCACACGCTACCCGGAAGCGGCGATGGGGGCTGTGCAGCGCTGAGGTGTCCGCGGCCAGCATCGGTGTGGGGGATCCGGTTCGAAAAGGAACCCGCTTGAACTAATCCGGTCCGTGTCCGCATCCAGAGACCAAACCCACGCGTAACAAAGGCCGAGTCAGAGAACGCGCATTGTGCCCGTCTTGGCCATTGAAGAAGCGTGAATTTTGGTATCTGACTCCCGTCTCGTTGAATTGCTGCGACAGACTGCCTCCGGCGACCGCAAAGCTTTTACCGACCTCTGCCTGGCGATCTCCCGGGAGCTTTTTGGTATTGCGCTTAGGATTACGCGGCGACGGGACTGGGCGGAAGATGTGTTGCAGGAAAGCTTGTTCTCGGTGTGGCGCCGGGCCGCCCAATACAATCCGACGAAAGGATCGGCAATGGCGTGGCTTGCCGCCATCGTGCGGCATGCCGCCATCGACCATTTGCGCCGTCGCGCCAATGAGGCGGAAGTCGGACTCGAATCGGACGATGTTCACCTGGTGGTGACCGCTCGTGCCAGCAACCGTCCCGATCCTGTCGCCGAACCTCAGGACCTGCGGCGATTATTGCGGGAATTGCGAGTGCAGCAGCGCCGCGTGCTGTTGCTGACCTATTTCTATGGCTATACCAACGAGGAATTGGCGCGGATTCTCGCGGTCCCCGTCGGCACGATCAAGACGTGGATCCGGCGCAGCCTGCAAAGATTGAAACGGAGCCTCGATGAATAGGTGCTCGAAAGCACCGCCGTTCATTCTCTGAATCATAGTAGCCGCGGCCGCTTCAAACTTCGTCGGCGCTCAAACGAGCGCTCCCCATACCAGCCAACCGTTCATCAGAGCGATGCCAGCCGCGGTACACCAGGCGATCGCTTTCATCGGACGCGTGTTGGTGAAGGCCCCCATGAGGGCGCGGTCGCTCGTGAACATCACAAGCGGCACGACCGCAAAGGATAGCTGGAGACTGAGGACGACCTGGCTGAGGATGAGAAGCTGCGCCGTTCCGCTTTCGCCGCAGATCGCGGTGACAATGACCGCCGGCACGATGGCGACGCTTCGGGTCAGGAGCCGGCGCACGGTCGGACTGACGCGGAGCTTCAGAAAGCCCTCCATGACGATCTGTCCCGCCAGCGTCCCCGTCAGGGACGAATTCTGCCCGGCCGCAAGCAAAGCGATGCCGAACACCAAAGCCGCGAGCCCGCTTCCGAAAAGGGGGGTGAGGAGCTTATAGGCGTCTTGGATTTCCGATACGTCCGTGTGACCCGCGCGATAGAACGCGGCGGCGACCATGAGAATCGCCGCGTTGATGGCCAGGGCAATCGTCAACGCAACCAACGAGTCGATGTTTGCGAACCGGATGGCCTCGCGTTTCCCACGGTCGCTGACATCGTAGCGTCGCGTCTGCGCGATCGAACTGTGGAGATAAAGATTGTGGGGCATGACCGTCGCGCCGACGATGCCCACGGCGATGTAAAGCATTCCCGGATCGGTCAGGATCCGCGACGAGGGCACCAAGGCCGCCGCCGCCTCGGTCCAGACCGGGACCGAGCAGAAGAATTCGATCGTGAAACACGCGCCGATCACGCCGATCAGTGTCATCACCAGCGCTTCGAGGTAGCGGAAACCGCGCTTTTGCAGCCATAGCACCAGGAAGACGTCGAACGCGGTAATGCACACGCCGACGATCAGAGGAATCTTAAGCAGCAATTGCAGCGCTATCGCGGTTCCGATCACCTCGGCGAGATCGCACGCCATGATCGCCAGCTCGCAAGCGATCCACAAACAAAAGGACACCGCCGGATTGAAGCGCTCCCGGCATAACTGCGCGAGGTCGCGTCCGCTCGCGATGCCGAGCCGAAGCGCCAGCCCTTGCAGGAGGATCGCCACGAGATTGGAAATCGCGATGACGGGAAGGAGCGTGTATCCGAATTGCGAACCGCCGGCGAGGTCGGTCGCCCAGTTGCCGGGATCCATATAGCCCACGGCGACGAGAAATCCCGGTCCCGCGAACGCCGCTATCTTGCGCCACGACGCGCCGCCCGGCACCGCGACGGACCGAAACACTTCGGGCAAACTCGGCGTGAAACTATTTTCGGTTTCCGTGCGTACAGAATTAAAGATAGGAATGTTCATATCCAGTGCCCCGAAATATTGTATAGGCTCCTTCTCTATCGTAAAACAGTCGCTCTCCGCTTTAGTGCCCGCGACGAATACAATAATTTTGCGGACTTCTGGAACCGATGACAACCAGCGTCATTGAAAGCTTGGGTTGATCCTCACGACGATGACATCCCACCGTCTCGCGCATGGGGCGCCGGACGTTCACACCTCAATTAGGACGATGCTGATGTCAGAAATCCAGAGCAAGATAGATTCTCCGCGCATCCCGAGCAGACGGCAGTTGGTCCTGAAGGCGAGTCTGGCGACGCTCGCGGCCGTCGGGGCTTCGCGCCTGGCCGGTCTCTCCACGGTCACCGCGGCCGAGGCGGAGAATGCGGCGGCTCTTACCGATGCCGACATCCTGAACTTTGCGCTGAATTTGGAATATCTCGAAGCCGAATACTATTTGCGCGCCACGACCGGCAAGGGCCTTAGCGCCAGCGAAACCACGGGAACCGGAAAACACGGCAAGGTCACCGGTGGAGCGATGGTCCCGTTCAAAACCACCAGCATCAAGGAATACGCGGAAGAAATCGCGGGCGACGAAAAGGCGCACGTTGGATTCTTGCGCGCGGCCCTCGGCAAGTCCGCCATCGCGGAGCCCACGATCAATCTCAGCACAAGTTGGAATCATCTCGCCCAGGCGGCCGGGCTTGGAAGCAGCTTCAATCCTTTCGCCAACGAGACGAACTTTCTGATCGGCGCCTTTGTGTTCGAGGATGTCGGCGTCACCGCCTACCACGGCGCCGCGCGCGACATCAAGAACAAGGACTATCTGGACGCGGCGGCCGGTATCCTCGCCATCGAGGCTTATCATGCCGCCACCATTCGGGTGGTGATGTACGAACGCGGGCTCTCGGCCCAGGCGCAGAAGATTTCCGACCTGCGCAACAAACTGGGCGGCAAAGGCACGGATCAAGGCATCGTGCTCAACGGCAAGGCCAATATTACTCCCGCGGGCGCTAATGGAATCGCGTTCGAAAGAATCCCCGCCGAGGTGCTCAACATCGTCTATGAGGGCGGCAAGAGCAACGATTTCGGTTTCTTCCCAAACAAAGTGAACGGCGCGATTCAATAGGGACAAGCGCTAAAGCGAACACTGGGCCGCCCATCGTTCAATAGGACGGTGGGCGTCTCTACTGCTTTTTTGCCGTACCCGGTGTGACCGGGGACGGGAAGCCGCGCTCGCGACGCGCGACGCGGGATGCCACCCCTCCAGTCGCTGTGATAGGCTCGCTTTAAGGGCATCTCAACTGGGGGCAAGGGAATGGAGCCGCAATTCTTTCCGAAGGACCTGTTCGAGGGCAAGACATTGTTCGTTACCGGGGGCGGCAGCGGGATCAATCTCGGCATCGCCAAGGGCTTCGCGACGCTCGGCGCCAATGTCGCGATCTGCGGCCGCACCCAGGCCACGCTCGATGCCGCTGGGGCCGAACTGACGGCGCTGGGCGCCAAGGTCTCGGCGCGTGCCGCCGATGTGCGCAAGCCCGATGAACTCCATGCCGCGCTGTCGGCGTGCCGCGATACGCTGGGGCCGATCGATATTCTCGTGTGCGGCGCCGCCGGGAATTTTCTGGTGCCCGCCGAGAGGCTGTCGCCCAACGGGTTCAAGACCGTGATCGACATCGACCTCATCGGTTCGTTCAACGCCGCGCGCCTCGCCTTCGACCAGCTGGTCCAGACGCGGGGCTCGATCATCTTCATTTCCGCCGGCATGGCGCACATGCCGTACGCCTATCAGCTCCATGTCGGCGCCGCCAAAGCCGGCATCGATCGCATGATGCAGAATCTGGCGCTGGAGTGGGGGCCGCACGGCATCCGCGTCAACAGCATCATGCCGGGTCCGATCGCCGGGACGGAGGGGATGCGGAAGCTTGGGGGCGGGGATCACGCGCGCCGCGGCGGCGCGGGCGTGCCCCTGGGTCGCATGGGCACGGTCGAGGACATCGCCAAGGCCGCGATATTTTTGTCGTCGCCAGCCGGCGACTGGATCACCGGCGTGGTGCTGGCGGTCGATGGCGGCTCCGGTCTTGCCGGCTCCGCTAATTTCAATGCCAACGCGGCGGCGCTCCTGGCCGCCGAGACACGGTGAGCGTGCTATCGCCCCAATCACCCCCATTATCGTCATGGCCGGGCTTAACCTGGCTTAACCCGGCCATCCATGTTCTTTTCGTGGACCCCCGGGTCAAGCCCGGGGGTGACGGACAGAGGATATGCCTTGTCCAATAAGTTCCTGGAAGGGACCGTCAAGATGTCCCCATTCCGACTGCCATCGCTCGCGGCCGCCGCGACGAAAGGCTCGGTTACGTCTTCGGGGGCGGCGAGGCGGCTTTGGTCCTCGGCGGGGAAGGCGTTGAGGCGCAGCCGGGTGCGGACCGGGCCCGGATCGACCAGGTTGACGCGGATCGCGGTGTTCGCGACCTCGCCGGCATAGATGCGCACCAGCGTTTCGAGCGCCGCCTTGCTCGCGGCATAGGCGCCCCAATAGGGGGTGGCGTCCCGCCCGGCCGAACACGTCGTGAAGATCGCGCGCCCAGCCTCGGATCGGCGCAGGAGCGGATCGAGCGAGCGGATCAGCCGGGCATTGGCGGTGAGATTGACATCGATCATCTCCTGCCAGATTTTCGGCTCGGTCTGGGCGACCGGAGTGAGGTAGGGCAGAATCCCGGCATTGCCGACCAGGATGTCGAGCCGGCCGAAGCGCTGATGGAGGGCCAGTCCCAATCCGTCGATGTCGTCGAACCGCCGCAGATCGAGCGGCACCAAGGTTGCGGCGCCCCCGCCGGCGCGGATCTCGTCGTCGAGCTCCTCGAGCGCGCCTTGCGTCCGCGCGGTCAGGACCACCTGCGCGCCTTCGGCGGCGAAGCGGCGCGCGATAGCGGCGCCGATGCCCCGCGACGCGCCCGTGATCAGCGCGAGCCGGCAGCGCAGCCGACCGTCGGGCACAATCAGGCGGTCTCCGACAGAAGAGAAAGCTGGGTCGAGACCTTGCCGGCGTCGCGATCGATCAGCGGGATCGGATAATCGCCGGTGAAACAGGCGTCGCAGAATTGGGGCGCGTTGGCCTCGCGGCGAACCTCGCCCATGGCGCGGTAGAGACCGTCAATCGAGACGAAGGCGAGCGAATCGGCGCCGATGAAGCGCGCCATCTCGGCCACGTCCATATGCGACGCCAGCAGCATCGCGCGTTCCGGCGTCGCGATGCCATAGAAGCACGAATGAACGGTGGGCGGGCTCGATACCCGCATATGCACTTCGGCGGCGCCGGCATTGCGCAGCATAGCCACGATCTTGGTCGAGGTGGTGCCGCGCACGATCGAATCGTCGACCAGGATGACGCGCTTGCCTTCGATCTCGCTGCGGTTGGCGTTGTGTTTGAGCTTGACGCCGAGATGGCGGATCTGGTCGGTCGGCTCGATGAAGGTACGGCCGACATAATGGTTGCGGATGATGCCAAGCTCGAAGGGCAGGCGGCATTCGGCGGCGTAACCGAGCGCCGCCGGCACGCCCGAATCCGGCACGGGAATGACGATATCGGCCGCGACGTGGCTTTCGCGCGCGAGTTCCGCGCCGATGCGCTTGCGTGCCTCGTAGACACTGATGCCGTCGACCACGCTGTCGGGCCGCGCGAAGTAGATATATTCGAAGACGCAGAGCCGCTTGCGCATGGGCTCGAACGGCTTGCGGCTATGGACGCCCTGCGCGTCGATGACGATCATCTCGCCCGGCTCGACATCGCGCTCGAAGGTCGCGCCGATAATGTCGAAGGCGCACGTCTCGGACGCGAGGATCCAGGCATCGCCCAGGCGGCCCAGCACGAGCGGGCGCACGCCCAGCGGATCGCGCACGCCGATGACGGAGCCTTGCGCGAGCGCCACCAGCGAATAGGCGCCTTCGACCTGGCGCAGGGCGTCGATCATGCGCTCCTCGACCGTGCCCTTGAGGCTGGTCGCGATCAGGTGGACGATGACCTCGGTGTCGGAGGTGGATTGGAACAGGCTGCCGCGGCGCACAAGCTGACGGCGCAGATGGTAGGAATTGGTGAGATTGCCGTTATGGCAGATCGCGAGGCCGCCGAACTCGAAATCGGCGAACAGCGGCTGGATATTGCGAAACGCGACCTCGCCGGTGGTGGCGTAGCGGACATGGCCGATCGCCGCCATGCCTCGAAGCCGGCCGATCACGTCCTTCGAACTGAAATTCTCGCCGACATGGCCGGTGGCGCGATGGGCATGAAACTGCTCGCCGTCATAGGCGACAATTCCGGCCGCCTCCTGGCCGCGATGCTGCAAGGCATGAAGCCCCAGCGCCGCCAGCGCTCCCGCCTCGGCGTGGCCGTAGATGCCGAACACGCCGCATTCCTCATGCAGCTTGTCGTCGGCGAAAGGGTCGGTGCTCAGCGCTGTCATCGGAGATCACCCAGTATATAGGGATTCGACGGCTCGTTTGTAATTTCCGGCCGCCAGGCCGGGGCGCCGGGTCTCTCAATGCTGATTTTGATTTTGCTGGATCAGGCGATTCATGTCTTTGCGATCGTTTTGGTTGTAGTTCGGCGGGGCATCCGGAGCCGCGTGCGTCGCGGGTTTCGGCGAAGTGAGGGCCCGCATCGCCCCGGCCGCATCGCTCGCCTGGTCGACTTCGTGCCGGGCGTCCTCCACGGTGATTTTGGCGTGCTCGCGCCAGATCGCCGGGACCCATGCCTCGACCGTGTCGGCGCCCTGCTGGAGAAAGGGCAGGGTGCGGGCCTGCGTCACCCAATCGGGCCGGGGCTTGTCGGCCGGCATGTACCAGGCGAGCGCGATATAGCCGAGGATCACCAGGATTGCGCCGCGCACTACCCCGAAGATCAGCCCGAACAACCGGTCGAACGAAGACAGCCCGGTGCGCGCCACCCGGCGCGCCACCACCGAGGTGATGATGGAGAGAAAGATGAGTGCCACGATAAACACCAAAGCGGCCGCCGCGGCGTTGGCGAAAGGTCCTTTCGGCAGGAAGCTCTCCGCCAATGGCGCCGCGTAGGGATAGCCGTAAATAGTGGCGAAGGCCGCTCCAACCCAGGCCGCGATCGAGAGGATCTCGCGGATGAACCCGCGCGCGAAGGCGAAGGCCGCCGACAAGAGAATGACCGCGACAACGATAAGATCGAGGGTGTTCATCGCGCTAGGCTCCGGTGGCGGAAAGGATTGGGCGGCGGCGCGGCGGCGCGGTCCGAGAACCGCGCGACCAGATCGCGGACATGGCGGATTTCGGTGACGCGCAAGCCGCTTTCGGCGCCCCGCCGCGGCGGCGTGAACGCGGTCGTGAAGCCTAGCTTCGCCGCTTCCTTGAGGCGCGCCTCGGCCTGTCCGACAGGCCGCACTTCGCCAGAAAGGCCGATCTCGCCGAAGACCACGCTTTTCTCGGGCACCGGATCCTGCGCCAGCGCCGAGAGCAGCGCCGCCGCCACCGCGAGGTCGGCGGCCGGCTCGGCGATCCGCAAGCCGCCCGCGACATTGAGATAGATGTCGCGCGCGCCGATCGTCACGCCGCAGCGCGCTTCCAATACGGCGAGGATCATGGCCAGGCGGTTGCCGTCCCAGCCCACCACGGCGCGGCGCGGCGTGCCCAAGGGCGATGGCGCCACCAGCGCCTCGATCTCAACCAACACGGGCCGCGTGCCCTCCATCCCGGCGAACACCGCCGTGCCGCTGACCGGACTCTGGCGTTCCGCCAAAAACAGCGCGGACGGGTTCGGCACCTCGGCCAGTCCCCGATCCGTCATCTCGAAGACGCCGATCTCGTCGGTCGGACCGAACCGGTTCTTGACCGCGCGCATGATGCGGAACTGATGGCCGCGGTCGCCTTCGAAATAGAGCACGGTATCGACCATGTGTTCGAGCACGCGCGGTCCGGCGATCAGCCCTTCCTTGGTGACATGGCCGACCAGGAACAGGATGAAGCCGCGCTCTTTGGCGAGACGGATCAATTCCTGTGCCGAGGCGCGCACCTGCCCAACCGTGCCGGGTGCGCTTTCTAGCGAATCGACGAACAGGGTCTGGATCGAATCGATCACCACCGCCTGCGGGCCGTCGGCGCGATCGAGCGCGCCGACGATGTCGCGGACATTGGTGGCCGACGCGAGCGCGACGGGTGCCGTCGCGACGCCGAGCCGAATCGCGCGGAGCCGCACCTGGTCGAGCGATTCCTCGCCGGAGATATAGGCGCAGGAAAGCGGCGCGGGCTTGCCGCTTGCCGCCAGCGCCGCGGCGACCTGCAGGAGCAGGGTCGATTTTCCGATGCCGGGGTCGCCGCCCACGAGCAAGGCCGAGCCGGGCACCAGGCCGCCGCCGCAGACGCGGTCGAACTCCGCGATGCCGCTCAAGCGGCGAGGTGCTGCTTCGGCTTCACCTT
>Ga0182024_10016563_pt1 | contig 13964 bp, 11 predicted proteins | sample P32metaG_FD_120480 | JGI IMG/M metagenome (GOLD analysis project Ga0182024, IMG submission 120480) | Permafrost microbial communities from Stordalen Mire, Sweden - P3-2 metaG (Illumina Assembly) | ecosystem: Environmental > Terrestrial > Soil > Wetlands > Permafrost | place: Sweden: Stordalen... | reverse complement strand
GACCCTGGCGACGCCAGCGCCGGGCGTTGCGCCCGGAAGGCCGGCCGGGAGGAAGGGAGCAGCGGGATGCCTGCACCGCCGCGGTTCCGGCAGCCCCGTTCCTTCGCCCCGCGCGGGCCCGGCCACGGCCAGCTCGCAGGCAGGCGCTGCCCGCACAAGCCCTCCGGCCGCTCCCCGGGGGCCCGGCCCGTGGCCGGCGCCGCCCCGGTCTTTTTCCGCACTCCCGTTGAGTGCCCCACCCCGCCGGCGCAGGTCCCGCGGTTCGAAAAGAGACCGGAAACCGTTGCGGCGCGAGGGCAGGCAGCGCCTTCATGCAGGGGCGGCCGGCCCTCCGGCGGGATCCTCGGCCATATCGATGCTCACTACGCTCTCACGTACTTGAGCTCGGGAGACCCAGACAGGGCCCAGCAGGTAGTCATCGACGAGTTCGCGCGCGCGTGCAGGGACCCCATGGCCAGGTCCGGCCGCCGGTCCCGCCCGGGTCGGACGTTGGCCGATCACGCCCGCCTGGCGAACGAGGGACGAGGCGCTTCGGGCGCCGGACTGGCTCCGGTCCGGAGTGCGCACTCTGTCCGCGTCAGCGAGAGGCAATCGTCCTCCACGTCAGTGGCCGCCACGACCCCCGCACCGGTGGCGCAGGGCATCACGGGCCACCTGCTGTGAGCGCCGGCCATCCTCGATGAGTCCCTCGGTCTTCACGACGACGTGGCGGCCCCGGTGAACGAGTCGCGGGATAAAGCATCCGGGGTTCTGCCGCTCCGCATGCTCCTGGTGCGCCCGCGCGCTTCGCCCGCCGGGGCATCACGCGGCAGGCTGGGCCGCGGCACGCCACCCGGAGCTGGTCAAGGCCTCAGGCCGCGAGGCGGGGCGGTCCTTGAGAGAAGCGGGTCGTGGAGCCGTCCGGCTTGGTCGCGTTCACAGGGCGGGCCGGGGCTGGGTCTTGCCGTGTGGAACGAGGGCCGATCGGTCGTGGTGTCGGTCGCCGGGGACGTCGACATCGCCACCGCCGCCGAGCTTTCCGAGGGGCTGGACGCGGCCCTCCGCTGCGGCGCCAGGCGGCTGGTCTGTGACCTAACGGGAGTGGGCTTCTTGGATGCGTCTGGATTGAGGGCGCTGCTCACCGTCCGCCGCCGGGCCATTGCGTGCTGTGGCTGGCTGGACCTCGCCTGCACGCAGGCGCAGCCCCGCAAGATCATCCAGCTGACGGGCCTGGACGCGGTCTTCGTGATCCACGGTAGCGTGGCTGAGGCGGTCGATGCCCAGGAGCAGCGCGGCCGTCCCGGCCTGACCGCGGCGAAGCGGGCGATGGCCGACATGCCCGTCAGCGCGGACCGTGGCCCCGGGTTCAGGCCCTCCCTGAGCAGCGGCACCTTCCCGCTGGTGCATGCGCCAGTCAAGGCCGGTGACTGATGGAGAGGCCGACCATGCGAACGGGCCGGCTGGATGCATCCAGTGGGCCGGTCGCGCTGCCAGGCGCGAGCACCGCCGGGCTGCCTATGGCGGCCTCAGAGCCTCGCGTGGCCAACGGCGACGCGCGGGCTCAGGTACGACGGCCGATCGATCTGCAGCGCGCCGAGCGAGCCGCGGCTGATCTGCTCGACGCCCTGGGGGTTGACCGCGGAGGCGAAGGGCTCGCCGCAACGCCAGCCCGGATGTGCCGTTCCTACGCTGAGCTGCTCACACCCACGCCCTTCGAGGCGACCACATTCCCCAACGACGAGGGCTACGAGGAGCTGGTGGTGGCGAGCCATATCCGGTTCTGCTCCCTGTGCGAGCACCATCTGCTGCCGTTCAGCGGCGTGGCCCACGTCGGCTACCTTCCGGGCGCTTACCTGATCGGGCTGTCCAAGCTGGCCCGGGTAGTCGGGCACTTCTCCCGGCGCCCGCAGCTCCAGGAGCGGCTCACCGCGCAGGTGGCTGACTGGCTCGGCTGCCACCTGGCACCCAGGGGCGTCGGCGTGGTCCTCGAAGCCGAGCATGCCTGCATGTCGCTGCGGGGAGCGCGGGCCGCTGGAGCCCGGACGGTCACCTCGGCTATGTCAGGGCTGGTGCGCGACGACCAGCGGACCAGGGCCGAGTTCCTGGCCCTGGCCAGGGCTCCGAGATGACCGGCCGGATGCTCCGGCGCATCTATCGCGCCGCCTCCGGCATCATCGCCCCAGTGCCCGGGCCAGGTCCACGGAAGATGATCAGGCCCGCGCCTGAGCCCCACGCAGAAGAGGTCGTGACGAGATGACCGCACAACAAACTTTCGTGATCGTCGGCGCCAGCCTGGCCGGCGCCAAGGCAGCCGAAGCCCTGCGCGCCGTGGGCTTCGACGGCCGGGTCGTGCTCATCGGGGAGGAGGCCGAGCGGCCCTACGAGCGCCCCCCGCTGTCCAAGGACTACCTGCAGGGCAAGTCGGAGAAGGACAAGATATACGTCCACCCCGAGGGGTGGTACGCCGGCCACGACGTCGAGCTGCGCCTCGGCAGCCGGGTCACCGCCATCGACCGGGCGGCCCGCCAGCTGATCACGCAAGGCGGCGAGCGTATCGGCTACGACAAGCTGCTGGTGACCACGGGCTCATCGCCGCGTCGCCTGCCGGTGCCTGGCCACGACCTCGACGGGGTGTTGTACCTGCGGGGGGTGGCCGACTGCGAGGCGATCAAGGCGGCGTTCGCCACGGCGAAGCGGGCCGCGATCATCGGGGCGGGCTGGATCGGCCTGGAGACCGCCGCCGCGGCCCGGGCCGCGGCGGTCGATGTGACCGTGCTGGAGAGGGCGAAGCTGCCGCTGCTGGGAGTGCTCGGCCCCGAGGTGGCCGCGATCTATGCTGCTCTGCACGCTGAGCACGGGGTCGAACTGCGAATGGGCGTCGAGGTGGCCGAGATCACCGGCGTCGGCCACCGGGCCAGCGGGGTGCGTCTGGCCGATGGCAGCCAGATCGACGCCGACGTGGTCGTGGTGGGTGTCGGCATCAGCCCTAACACCGAGCTGGCCGAGCTGGCCGGCCTGGTCACCGACAACGGTATCGTCGTCGACGAGCATTTGCGCAGCTCTGACCCCGACGTGTTCGCGGCCGGCGACGTGGCCAGCGCCTACTACCCGTCGCTTGGCCGCCACCTCCGCCTTGAGCACTGGTCGGCCGCCCTCAAGCAGGGGCCGCCGGCGGCAGCCAACATGGTGGGCCGGGCGACCGCCTACGACGAGGTGCCGTACTTCTTCTCCGACCAGTACGACATGGGGATGGAGTACTCAGGCTACGTCGAGGGCGGCCGATACGACCAGGTCGTGTTCCGCGGGGAGGTCGCCAAGCGGGAGTTCATCGCCTTCTGGCTCCGCCAGGGCCGGGTGCTGGCCGGCATGAACGTCAACATCTGGGACGTGACCGACGCCATCGCCGCCGTGGTCCGCTCCGGCGGCCAGGTCGACGCGGCCCTGCTGGCTGACCCCGGCGTGGCCCTGGAAGACATCCACGGCAATGCCCCGCCAGGAGAAAGGTAATGGCCGGGCAGCGACCTGAGGCGGCACGACGCCGGCCGGCGTCCGCCGCTGCCGTGCGCCCGCTGACCGGGACTGGTCCGGGAGGAGCAACGAGCCAAGCAGGGCTGTTCCGCCAGGCCGGCCGGAGCCTGCGGCTGGCTCGGTTCGATCAACCGCCAGCCGCACGCCAGCCGCACGCCGGCGGGACCCTGGCGGGCTACATCGGCGAGCCGGCAGCGGCCGGGGCTCATGTCGAGCCCTTAATCCTCCGGAACGCGATCGCCGCCAGCTCCGGGTACGACGACTCGCTGCGGGCTCGCCTGCCCGGCGGAGTGCGGCGCGGCTGGCTGACCGGCATTCGAGCGGATGTCCGGCCGCAGCGCGACCTCAGCGCCCATGCGCGGCGGCTGCCGGGCCGCCTGGCGGCGCTCGGCGCGGGCTGCGACGACGTGCCGATCCCCAAGGACCGGGGTGGCCAGGCTCGGCGCCGGCTGGGGCCAGCCGGGCGGGCAGCTGTCCGCGCTATCGCGCGCACAGCCGGCCCGAGCGCAAAGAACCTGAGAATGTCCGCAGATTACCTGATCGCCGGGGCGAGCCTGACCGGGGCGAGGACCCGGGGGCGCCATCACGCCAAGGGAGGGGCGCGATAATGAGCGGCCGCGAGCTCGAGCTGGCTGGCCGGCTGGCCGCCCAGCTGCGGGTGGACTCGATCCGCTGCAGCACCGCGGCGGGGTCGGGTCACCCCACGTCGTCGCTGTCGGCCGCGGACTTGATGGCGGTGCTGCTCGTCGGGCACCTGCGCTATGACTGGGACCGGCCCGGCCTCGCGGCCAATGACCACCTGATCTTCTCCAAGGGGCACGCATCCCCGCTGCTGTACGCGATGTTCCGGGCGGTCGGGGTAATCGGCGAGGCGGAGCTGATCAATACCTACCGTAAGTTCGGCGCCCGCCTGCAGGGTCACCCCACCCCGGTCCTGCCGTGGGTCGACGTGGCCACCGGCTCGCTCGGGCAGGGGCTGCCGGACGCGGTCGGCGTGTGCCTCGCCGGCCGCTACCTGGACCGGCTGCCCTACCACGCCTGGGTGCTGTGCGGGGACGGCGAGACCGCGGAGGGCTCGATCTGGGAGGCGCTGGACAAGGCCAGCTACTACCGTCTGGGCAACCTCACCGCGATCGTCGACGTCAACAGGCTCGGCCAGCGCGGGCCGACCGAGCTGGAATGGGACATGGACCGCTACGCCCGCCGGGTCGAGTCCTTCGGCGCCCGGCCGCTGGTCATCGACGGCCACAACCTGACCGGGATCGACCGGGCGCTGACCGAGGCCAGGGCGGACCCGGACCGGCCGAGCGTGATCTTGGCCCGCACCGTCAAGGCCAAGGGCGTGCCGAACCTGGAGGACGTGAACGGCTGGCACGGCAAGGCGCTCCCGGCCGACATGGCCGTCCGCGCCATCGCTGCCCTCGGCGGGCCGACCGACCTGCACACCCGCGGCGCGCTCCCGCAGCCAGGCTCGCCCGCGATCACCCCGGCACCCGGCGCGCCGATCACCTGGCCGAGCTTCGCGCTCGGCGAGAAGGTGGCGACCAGGAGCGCCTTCGGCGCCGCCGTCGCGGCTCTTGCCGCCCGCCCGGACGTGGTCGTGCTCGACGGCGAGGTCGGTAACTCCACCCACGCCGAGGAGTTCGGCAAGGTCGCCCCCGGCCGGTATTTCGAGATGTTCATCGCCGAACAGCAGCTGGTCGCCTCGGCGACCGGGCTGGCGGTGCGCGGCTACCGGCCGTTCGCCGCGACGTTCGCGGTGTTCTTCTCCCGCGCTTTCGACTTCATCCGGATGGCCGGCATCTCGGGCGTGAACATCTGCCTGGTCGGCTCGCACGCCGGGGTGGAAATCGGCCAGGACGGGCCGTCCCAGATGGCATTGGAGGACATCGCCGCGCTGCGGGCCGTGCACGGGTCAGTCGTGCTGTACCCGGCGGACGCCACCAGCACCGTGCGGCTGGTCGGGCAGATGGCGGACACCGACGGCATCGCCTACCTGCGCACCACCCGCGGCGCCTACCCGGTGATCTACCCGGCCGGGGAGGCGTTCCCGGTCGGCGGGTGCAAGGTACACCGGGCTGGTCCCGGCGACCAGGTCGCGCTCATCGGAGCCGGGGTAACCCTGCACGAATGCCTGGCCGCCGCCGACGAACTCGCCGACACCGGCATCCGGGCCCGGGTGATCGACCTGTACTCGGTCAAGCCGCTCGACCGCGACGCGCTAATGGAGGCCTGCCAGGTCACCGGCAGCCGGCTGGTCATCGCCGAAGACCATTACCCGGCCGGCGGGATCGGCGGCGCGGTACTGGAGGCCCTGGCCGACGCCGGCGTCCCCGCCCTTCAGGTCGCGCACCTGGCCGTCGGCGACCTGCCCGGCTCGGGAACCCCCGCCGAGTTGCTGGACGCCGCCGGCATCTCGGCCCGGCACATCGCCGCCGCCGCACGACGGCTAGCCGGCCAATGAAGAGCCGCCGCCGGCGTCCCGAGGTCGTCATCATCGGCGCCTGCTCTGACGACAAGGCCATCACCGAGGACGAGGGACGCCACGGCTACTTCGGCACCAATCCGGCTGTTGCGTGCGTGGCCGCCGCGCCGTTCGGGCCGGCGGTACTGATGCTGGTCGTCACGCGGCCGCCCGCCGAGCAGGCTGAGCACGCCTGCGGGCCCGGTGCCGGTGCCCGTCCGCGCGCTGCCCGGCGGCTGAAGACGACTTAGGAGCGATCGTGGCGACTACGAGTTCCGGCCTGACGGCGCCGGGCCAGCTCGCACCACGGGAAGGCCCGCTGGCTGCTCGCCGGGTTGTGGTGATGATCGCCACGCCGCTGGAGGCCGAGCTGGTGGCACTCATCGAGGACACCGACAACCGCCTCGACGTCCGCTACCAGCCCGATCTTCTGCCCCCGGCCCGCTTTCCCTGCGACCACCGCGGCATCGGCGCCTTTCGGCGCACCGATGAGCAGGATGCCCGCTGGCAGGCGATGCTGGCGCACGCCGAGGTGCTGTTCGGCCTGCCAGGCGATGCCGCGCAGGGACTGGCGGACGTGGTCAGGGCCAACGCCGCGCTGCGCTGGGTCCAGGCGACCCCCGGGGGCGCCGGCGAGCAGGTGCGGGCCGCCGCGCTGACCGAGCAGGAACTCGCACGGGTCACCGTCACCAGCGCGTCCGGCGTGCACGCGGGGCCGCTCGCCGAGTTCGCCATGTTCGGCCTGCTCGCGTTCACCAGGGGACTGCCGCGGCTGCTCGCCGGCACCCGGGCACGGCGCTGGGAGCACTACCCGGTGGCCGAGCTCGCCGGCCGTACCCTGCTCGTCATCGGGCTCGGGTCGGTCGGCCGGGAGGTGGCCCGGCTTGCGACGGCGTTCGGCATGCACGTCATCGCGATCAACCGGACCGGGCGGGCCGAGGTGGCCGGGGTGGAGGAGGTCCGCCCGTCGCGGTTCCTCGCCGACCTGCTGCCCGTCGCCCACGCCGTTGTCGTCACCTTGCCGCTGACCGAGCAGACCCGCGCCCTGATCGACGCGGCAGCGATCAGCCGGATGCGCACCGGCGCCGTCCTGGTCAACGTGGGCCGCGGCGGTGTCGTCGATGAACAGGCGCTGATCCAGGCGCTCCAGGACGGGCGGCTGGCCGGCGCCGCCCTGGACGTGTTCGCCACCGAGCCGCTGCCAGCCGGCAGCCCGCTGTGGCGGCTGCCGAACGTGCTGATCAGCCCGCACACCGCAGCCCTGTCAGTACACGAGAACGAGCGGATCGTCGCGTTGTTCACCGAGAACCTGCGCCGCTACCTGCGCGGAGACCAGATGCTCAGCCTGGTGCACCCCACCCGGCTTTACTGACCGCACCTCGCTACGGGAGGCCCGATGCGCCAGGCCACAGCCGCCGCCACGACGGGCACCGGCGCGGCGGCGACCGGCGGGACAGGCGGGCCGGTTCCTCAGATCAGGCGAACTCGCTCGCTCACGCTGCCAGCTCGCCGCCGCTCATCTCGCTGGCAGCAAGATCCCGGCCGTCAGCGCTCGGGACCCCTCCAAGCTAGGGAAGCGTGCCAGCCAGGGCACGGCCGGGCAAACGCTTCGGGGCGGCTGGCCGGCCTGGACAAGCAGCGCGGGCGATGAAACTGAAGGCCGAGAGAGGATCGAAGATGGAGGTTCACGTCGCTGCGGCTGCCGCAGGGGGAGGCGGAGGCCGGGTGCAGGGACGGGCTATGCCGAGTCCGCCGGTGCCAGGGGCGGCTCGGAGGCCGGCTGGTACGCCGGCGCCGCCGGGGCGCCGCGAGATCTGCTGCCGTGGCTGCGGGTACGGTGCCGTGGTCGCGCATCCGATTTCGCGCTGTCCGATGTGCGGGGGCGGCGACTGGCAACTTGCCCGCGCTGAGGTCACCGCCTCCTCCGGAGGCCGGGCGGTGGTGACCGGCCTTCAAGGTGGTGACGAAGTTGGCGATCACCATGTTCGCGGGCTGGCCGTGGTGAAAGTAGTCGCCGGCCGGGTCTGGATCGAGTGCCCCGAGGAGACCGCGGAATGCGAGACCGCAACGCCTGCGACCCCCGATCCCGGCGAGCACCGCACGGCGGTCGCTCTCGATGCCGCACCGCCGCCCGGCCTCGCCCGGGCGATCACCGGCCGGCACGACGGCTGCCGCCCGGAGCCCGGCGTGGCATCCGACCCGGCGGTCGGGATGTTCGCCGCCCCGGAGGTCAAGGTCGGCACCCGCCGCTGCGCCGGCGGGTTCTTCCAGCTGAGCACCGGCAAGGCACCGGCCGAGAGCCGCTATAGGGTCACGCTCGGCTTCAAGGCGTCGCTGCCTCAGCCGGTCGAGCCGGGCGCCGTCGCGCCCGTCCCTGTCGGCCCCGACGAGCCTGCCTTCGAGTTCTCATGCGCTGGTGTGATCTCGATCTGCTTTCCCGCGAGGGAGCCCGGCACGGCCGGCCTGGCCGGCGCATTGCCCGGCTTCCGCCACGCCGGCTCCTGCACCGTCGCGAACGAGCCCGGGGCCTGCGGGCGCCTGATCCGCGGCGACACCCTGTTCACCCGCGCGGGCGGGATCGAACGGCTCCGGGAGGTCTGCGCGCCGCTGCCCGGGCAACGGCCACAGCCGCTGCCGTGCGCACGCGGATCCCGGCGCCCTCACACCATCGGCCGGTTCGTCTCCGCAGGCCGCTGGCACCTGCCCGATACCGACACCGAAAACGGTTGGCAATGGCGGACGTAGACGACCCGCGCGACAACAACAGCTCCCCAGCCAGCGAGGCCGAGCTTCAGGACGAGTTCCTGCAGGAGAAGCTGCTTAGTGAACAGGGCGTCCATCCGAGGATGCGCCTGGCCCGTGTGCATATACGGCTGGGGCGCAGGTTTTTCTCCGTGTGGTGGCTGCCGGGGATCGCGGTCGCGGTTGGCATCGTCTTGGTGGTCGCCGCCAGGCTGTATGCCGCCAGCAGCGCCGGCCGCGGTTTCCTGGCCCGGCACGCCTGCATCCCGCAGTCCCCGCCCGTGCCCGCGGGGATGCCCGCTTTCGTCCGCTGGACGCACCTGCTGTCTTTCTTCTTCCTCGTCATCATCGTCCGCTCGGGCCTGCAGGTGCTCGCTGATCATCCGCGCCTGTACACCAAGGTGCACTGCACGCCGGGCAGGGAGTGGCTGCGCTTCCGCGGGCCGGTGCCCACAGACCGAGTCTGGACGGCCAAGGAAGACACGATCACGCTGAGCCCGCTGGTAGGGCTGCCCGGCGGCCGGCACACGATCGGGGTAGCGCGCCACTGGCATTTCAGCGCCGACATCCTGTTCGTGCTCACCGGCATTGTCTACGCCGCCTTTTTCTTTTCGACGCCGTGGCTGCACCGGCTCCTGCCCACCCGTGCGTCGATCGTCCCCGCCGCCACCTCCTGCGCCGTGACCTACCTGAGCCTGCATTTTCCCGCCGGCGCGAGCGGCTTCTTCCGCTACGACGCGCTGCAGCAGCTCACCTACTTCTCGGTCATCTTCATCCTCGCGCCGCTGGCGATCCTCACCGGCCTGGCCATGTCCCCAGCCCTGGACAACCGCTACCGCTGGTTCGCGCGCCTGTTCGGCAACCGGCAGATCGCGCGCTCGATCCACTTCCTGGTGATGGTCTCCTTCGTCCTGTTCTTCATCGGCCACATGGCCCTGATCGCCCTGACCGGCCTGGCGGCCAACCTCAATGACATCACCCTGGGCAACAACCACCACAACCTCGACGGATTCGCGATCTGGCTGCTCGTGATCGCGCTAGTGATCGCCTTTAACGTCTGGGCGGTGCGCTTCTCCTGGACGCACACCCGGGTCCTGCAACGTGTCTCGAACCTCACCGTCGGCCGGGTGATGGACCTGCTCTTCGACCGCTACGCAGCCCGGGTGGAATACCGCCGTCAGGACATCAGCCCCTACTTCTGGCCCAACCATGCGCGCCTCCCCGACAGCCCGGAGTGGTGCGCGCTCCGCGACGACGACTTCCGCGGCTACCGGCTCAAGGTGCACGGCCTCGTCGAGAACCCGGTCGAGCTGTCCCTGGAGCAGATTGAGGCGATGGGCAAGCGGGGCCAGATCACGCTGCACCACTGCATCCAGGGCTGGTCGGGCATCGCCGAATGGCGCGGCCTGCCGTTCGGCGAGCTGATCGAGCTGGTGCGCCCCACACCCGAGGCCCAGTGGGTGATGTTCTACTCCTTCGCCGCCGGCGGGGAAGCAGGCGGCCGCTACTACGACTCCCACTCAATCCACGACCTGCGCCACCCCCAGAGCCTGCTCGCCTACGAGATGAACGGTGAGCGGCTCCCCATCCTGCACGGCCGGCCGCTGCGGCTGCGGGTCGAGAACCAGCTCGGCTTCAAGCACGTCAAATGGATCAGCGAGATCGAGTTCGTGCACCATTTCCGCGAACGCTACGCCGGGCAGGGCGGCTACAACGAAGACCATGAATTCTTCGGCTACCGCGACGAGATCTGATGACTGGCGCTAAGGCCACGCCAAGACGGGATCTGCACCGCCGCGGCCGGCTACCAGCAGCCGTTCGGGCAGATGACCGCGGCCCTGCGCCCACGACCACGTCAACCGTGTCATCAGCGCCGTCAGCCTCCCGGTGCGGCGCCTGGGACCGGCCGTCCACTCCGTCAAGGAAAGAACGAGCGAAAGGATCCGGCGATGGCAACGATTGTGGTCGGAGTTGATGGCTCAGATAGCGCTCGGGAAGCCCTGCGCTTCGCCGTTCAGGAAGCGAGGCTGAGAGGCGCGGGACTGCGGGTGGTCACGGCCTGGCATATGCCGGCGATGGCCTACGGAGCGGTCGGGTTCAGTCCTGCCGTTGACCCGACTGTGTTCGAGGACAGTGCGGGCGCGGCGCTGGAGGCGGCACTCGCCGGGCTCGGTGAGCAGGCAGACGGCGTCGAGATCGAACCAGCAGTGCGCACGGGCCAGCCCGCGCATGTACTCACCGAGGAGGCTCGCGGCGCCGACTTGCTGGTCGTCGGCTCGCGCGGACATGGCGGCTTCGCCGGCCTCCTGCTCGGCTCAGTGAGTCATCAGTGCGCCCTGTACGCGTCCTGTCCGGTCGTCATCGTGCACGAGCCGAGCAGATCCGCCTAGCGTATCTCGTGCTCAGCGAACATGGCGCGTGCCCACTTCATGCGCGCACGCTTCTGCGCGCCGCTCGACCTGCAGAGGTGCCGCGGTTCCGGCACCAGGGGCATTCCATCCGGGCACGCTCGATCTCGGCGATCTGCCGCGGGCTCGAGCCGCGAGTCGCCAGGGCCGAACAGGCAAGCGGCCGGCCGGGTCGCTCAAAACGGACCACGACGACATGGGCAGCCGCGTCATGACACGCGACGAGTCGGCCAACGCCGGGGCCGGCCAGATCTGCCCTGAGGGTTCCGTTCCTGGCGCAGCCACCCGTCCGGACCGAGGAGGCTCCTGGAGCGGGTCGAAGCCTCCTCCACGGAATTTGACAGAGGATGGCTGCTCGATGTCATCCCCGCGCGGGAACGCCGGCAGCAGCAGCGGGCTGACGATTCGGCCGCTCCCGACGGAAGCCGGCCCGGCCGCCGGAGCAACCTGGCCCGGATGACGGCGGCACCTGTGCGCTGCGTCAGGTGGGCGAGCAGCGGGCCCGGGCGGCCGACGAGCGGAGGCGTTGCTTGCGGGCTGCGCCAGGACGCCCCCGACGACGCGGAGCTGCGGACCGTGGCCGACGAGGGGCCGCGGGCACGCGCTCGCCGCGATCGTGGATGCCCCCGAAAACGCGCTGCGCCTCGACGCGCCCCCCCAGCACGTGGGCCGGACCGGGAGCCGATGCGCGGCGCGTGCCGAGGGCCGCCAGCAGATGCGGAGCGTGCTGTTCCCTTCCCCGGGGGCCGTCCGGTGGTGATCGGCCCTCAAAATGAACAGGAACGTGGCGATCGCCCCTCCGCGGGCGGGCCGCACCTGTCTTCAGTGACGCCGATCGTCTGCCGCCGCGAAGAGGCTCAGCCCAGCACCGAGCGGATCCACCCTGTTACCCTGGCGCGGTGACCGTGTGGACGATCGGGCATGGGACGCGGCCTGCGGAAGAACTCGTGTCGGTTGTCCGCGAGGCCGGCGCCTGCACGCTCGTTGATGTGCGGCGCTTCCCAGGCTCGCGTCATAACCCCCAGTTCCATCAGCTCGCTCTCGCGGCGGCGCTCGAGGAGGGCGGGATCGCCTACCGGCACGCGGTCGAGCTCGGCGGCCGCCTCGCCGGTGAGCCCGGCGAAGATAGCTTCGGCTGTCTTCGCGTCGCTGCCTTCCGCAGCTATGCCGCCCGCATGGGCACGGAGAGGTGGCAGGCGGCGCTCGCCGCGGCGCTGGCAGAGCCGGCTCCCTGCTTCATGTGCTCGGAGACCCTCTGGTGGCGTTGTCACCGGCGCCTGATCGCAGAGTTCCTGCATGCCCGCCGGGAGCACGTCGTGCATCTCCTCGGGCCCGGCAAGCGGCAGGAGCACCGGCCGTTGCCCGAAGCCGAGGCTCGGGATGGCCGGCTGTATCTCTGCGGCGCCCTCGTAGCGTAGAAAGCGCAGGACTACTCAACGTCGCCCGCGCGCCGCAAGGCGGTCGAGCAGATTGTGGAAGCAGACGAATCAGAACCGCGCGCCGTTACCCCGGCCAGTCGAGAAGAGTTCCGCAAGATCGCCTCAGCGCGCGGTTCTTTCATGCGCTCACATGCCCGCCGCAAAACGTGCAGCCGGCGGCCGGGTGGCCACAGGAAGGCCGGTGACGTGGATCCGTGTGCGGTTCTGCCGTGGCACAAGAGCAGGACGCTGGCGACGACGAGAGCTTGGCGGCCGGCCGGTGGCGATGTCACCGGCATCGGGCATCCTGTTCGGATGCGGCTTGCCACCTGGAACGTGAACTCGCTGCGGGCCCGCCTGCCTCGGCTGCTCGACTGGCTCGACCGCGTCCAGCCCGATGTCGTCTGCCTGCAGGAGACCAAGATGGCGAAGGCGGCGTTCCCCCGGGAGGAGCTGCACTCGAGGGGATATGAGGTTGCGGCGCATGGCGATGCCCAGTGGAACGGGGTAGCCATCGTGTCCCGCGTCGGCTACGTCCCAGCACGCCGCACGCCAGCATCTCGCTCTACTGAAGGACGCCGGCCTGGGGACCGAACAGACCGACGGCTGTGACCGCCCCGGCCTGCTGGGTGGTCATGGGCGCGGCTTCCGTCGCTGCCCTCGCGGCGGCAGATCCCGCGTATCACCGGCCCGCATCACCTGGCCGCGCTGGCCGGCCCGACTGTCACGTTCCGGGCGCTCGCGACCTGCCTGATCACGCCGCTGATTGCGCTCAGCGCCTGGCGGCACCTGCGGCGGGGCCCGCCGGCGCGCTTCCGCGCGGACATGTGGATGATCGTCTTCCCGGCCGCTTGCGCGCGACGGCCGGCATGCAGCTAGGGGCGGGCCGCCTGGCTGCGCTGATGCACCGCGCCGGGACAGCGGCAGTGTGGCGGGCCGCCGGCCACGTGGGCGCGGACGTCCGGGTCATGATCGTCTGGCTTTCACAGGCCGCGTGCCAGGAGGTCGGGGAGCCAGTTTATATCGTGCTACGATTCAGCTCGGTCGCCACCGCATGTCACCCCTCCGCGGACGGAGGAAGAACAGCCGGGAACACGAGATCATGCAGGTCCGCCCAGCGGCCCCGGGTGGTCTTGGTGGTGAAGGGCGCGTGTACGGCTGGCGAACCGACAGGCGGCAGAACGCAGCTGGAGGTGCCCATTGACCACCTTTGACCGACCGGCCCAGCCACTCCAGCCGGCCCCGATTGCAGCCCCGGGTGGCTACCCCAAGGGGTCGATCCTCGCTGACTGGCTGTCGTCGACCGACCACAAGATCATCGGTCACCTGTACCTGATCACCTCGTTCTTCTTCTTCATGGTCGCCGGGCTGATGGCCATGATCATGCGCGCCCAGCTGTTCGAGCCGGACAACCATCTGGTGAGT
>Ga0182024_10016562_pt1 | contig 13965 bp, 11 predicted proteins | sample P32metaG_FD_120480 | JGI IMG/M metagenome (GOLD analysis project Ga0182024, IMG submission 120480) | Permafrost microbial communities from Stordalen Mire, Sweden - P3-2 metaG (Illumina Assembly) | ecosystem: Environmental > Terrestrial > Soil > Wetlands > Permafrost | place: Sweden: Stordalen... | reverse complement strand
CGGACCGACAGGCCGCGGACGAACCCGGCGATCACCAGCGACTCCAGCGCATTGCTCCTGGTCACCGTCGAGCCGAACAGCTTCGACGCGAACGCCGCCGTGGTGCCCCGCAGCTTCGGCCGCGCCACGGTCACCGGCCCGGCCGTGGTCTTGACCGTCGCCGGGCTGTAGCCGTTACGCATCCCCGGCCGGGCGTCCTCCGCGGCGGCGGAGCGCTGGTAGCGGGCCCGGCCGAGGAATGCCCCGGCCTCGGCTTCCAGCGCGGTCTGGATGATCAGCCGGGCGCCGAGGCGGGCGACGTCCTCGATCACCTCGCCCAGCTCACGCTCCCCGCCGAACAGGGCGTCGATCTCGGCACGGATCTTCTCAGTGGGCGATACTCGAACTGACACGGGCGTAGTCCTTCCTTTGTTGAGTTTGGTAGCTCTTTGAAGGAACCTACGTCCGTCGTCATTTACACCAGCGGTGGGACACGACCAGAGCGCCTCTTGCCCGGGGTGGTAGTCGCCGTTATCCCACTGAGTAAGCATAGTCTGGCAGTCGGGACAGGGCGAAGGTCCCTTCAACGGCACGGGTGCGCGCAGTAGACTTCGTCGAGTCCCTGCCGGGGCTTTACATGAGAATGATGTAAGGGGGGATCGATCTTAGCCAGTCTCATTTGGCATGCCTAGACCCAGAAAGAAGAACGAGACTAGAAATGCATGTGCCCAGAGTTTTGACGCTGACAGCCGCCGGTCTGGCTGTTGCCGGGCTGTGTGCCCTGCCAGCTGCTGCCCAAGCTGAAACCGGCAGCCACCACACCCACGTGAGCGGCCCCCTCTACCCGGCCGCTGGTCACCTCAACTACAAACGGGCCTGTGCGCCGCCTGCGGCCGGGCACTTTTCCTGCCTGGCCCTGTACCGGACTGATATCAAGTCGCGCCCGCAGCCCCTCGGCAGTCTAGGACCCACCGGTTACGGGTACGGCCCGTCCGATCTGCAGAGCGCCTACAACCTGCCGTCCTCTACGGCAGGCAGCAGCAAGACTGTGGCCATAGTGGACGCCTATAACGACCCCAACATCACTTCCGACCTGGCCACCTACCGGTCAGCGTGGGGGCTGCCTGCATGCGGCTCTGGCTGCTTTTCGGTGGTGAACCAGAACGGCGCGGCCAGCCCGCTACCGCCTGAGGAGCCGTCAGGCCAGGACTGGGACCTCGAAGAATCGCTGGACGTGGACATGGTGTCAGCGATCTGTCCACTGTGCCACATCATCCTGGTCGAGACTAACAGCAACAGCTTCTCTGACCTGGGTACCGGGGTTGACGCGGCGGTGAGCCTCGGTGCCAAGTACGTGTCGAACAGCTACGGCGGTGGGGACTTTTCCGGCGAGACCTCCCTCGATCCCTACTACAATCACCCCGGTGTAGCTGTCACCGCCTCCGCCGGTGACTCCGGCTACGGCGTGGAGTACCCGGCCGCCTCGCAGTATGTCACCGCCGTGGGCGGCACTTCGCTGAGCACCGCCACCAACTCCCGTGGCTGGACCGAGAACGTTTGGTCAGGCACCGGCTCGGGCTGCTCGGCGTACGAGGCCAAGCCGTCCTGGCAGACCGACACCGGCTGCTCCGACCGGACCAACAACGACGTCTCCGCCGTTGCTGACCCCAACACTGGTGTCGCCGTCTATGACACCTACACCTTTAGCGGCTGGGTGGAGGTGGGCGGCACCAGCGCATCCTCCCCCATCATCGCCTCGGTGTTCGCGCTGGCCGGCACCCCGGCCGCAGGCACGTACCCGTCCTCCTACATCTACCAGCACACCTCAAGCCTGTACGACGTGACCTCCGGAAGCGACGGCAGCTGCAGCCCGGCTTACCTGTGCACCGGCGAGATCGGCTACGACGGGCCGACCGGCTGGGGCACACCAGACGGCACGACGGCGTTCACCAGCGGCGGCAGCGGCGGGGTGACGCTGACCGTCAGCAAGACCGGCACCGGCGCTGCCACCGGCAGCGTCACCAGCAGCCCGGCCGGGATCAGCTGCGGGACCACCTGCGCCGGCAGCTTCCCCTCCGGCACCTCGGTGACGCTGACCGCCACCCCGGCGGCGGGGGAGGTGTTCACCGGGTGGAGCGGCCCCTGCTATGGCATGGCATCCAACACGTGCACCTTCACGATCAGCGCGAACACTACCGTGAAGGCGTCGTTTACCGCGTCAGCGACGCTCTACCAGGAAACAGCCGCCACCTACACCGGCAGCTGGCTCACCTCCACCTGCACGTGCTACTCCGGCGGCACCGACAAGAAGACCACCGCGGCCGGGGCCAGCGCGTCCTTCAAGTTCACCGGCAACCTGATCCAGTTCGTGTCCGAGGAGGGCTCGACCCGGGGCTCGTTCAAGGTGTACATCGACGGGGTGTACAAGACCACCGTCAGCACCCACATCACCACCCCCAACCAGAACGCGGTCATCGTGTGGCAGAAATCGTTCACGTCCGTGGGAACCCACACGCTGAAGATCGTGAACGTCGCCACCAGCGGCCACCCACGGATCGACGTGGACGCGTTCATCGTCGCTAACTGATCACCATGAGGGTGCTGGTCTTATTACCAGCACCCGACTGGGTTATCAGCCGAAGAAAGTAAGGATGAGGCGCATCCTTTGCTGAAGCGGCTGCAGGCCGATGAGCTAGTCCCGGTGGTGCCGAGGAGGGGACGTTAGAAGCGCCCCGCCAGCCGTCAGCCGACGGGGCGCTCTGCGCAGTGCTCAGCGGCGACGGCGCCGCCTGCGGGCTGGGGAACAGTGGGGGAACACGGCGCGGTACGGGAGGCCGCGCCGAGCCGCGCCAGGGTGCGGACAGACAGGCCGTTGCCTGCGACCGCTTCAGGGAGCAGGTCTGGCCGGATTTGATGGCCCTGGTCGACTCGATGACGAAGCCCGAGCCGGATGGCGGGGCCGGAGCGCAGGTCCCGGCTGGCCGGTAGGCGGCCCGGTTCTCTTGAACAGGGTGTCATCGACCGCGACCCGCACCGGCTCGCCCTCTGGCACCAGCAGCGCCACGATCAGCCGCGCCAGCGCCAGGCCGAGATCGTGGCTGCTCCAGCGGGCGTGGGAGAAGAACCGGTGCGCCCGGTCATGACGCCACGCCTGAGACAGCCCGGCGCCGGTCAGCATGCCGCACACGGTCCGCCTGCCGGCCTGGGCGAGGAACCCGGCGGCCAGGGCGGTGAATGTGCGGAACGACGGCGCGGTGAACAAGGGCTGGAAGCAGGCCAGCAGCGCCATCAGCGAGGCAGGAAGCGGTACCGTCGGGTCCGGGAGCATCGGCGCTCACCTTCGGTGAGGTAATAGGCACGCCGATGCTCCCTTGATCGTGGTTTCAGCCGTTGGACCCCAAGATCACCCGGCGTGTCGCGGCCTGCCGGGATGACCCCTGGGCACGGCCCCCGGCCCAGGCGCCGCTCGTCCCGGCTGTCAGCCCACCTGCAGCCGACGACGCCAGCCCAAAAAAGCGAAAGTCGAGTATCTCGCCCGCGAGGCGAAAGCCCGCATAAACATCGACCGGCAGCTCACGGCCGCTGGCTGGATCGTCCAGCGTGCTGACCGGGCAAACGTCACCGCCCGACTGGGCATCGCCATCAGGGAGTTCGTCGGTTCAAGACTTCTTCCCCAGAATGTAAAGGGCGAGGTCCACGTCATGTGCGGACCAGCGGTGTCCATCCTGCAATGCTTCTGAGCGGCATTGCTCGATCAAGGTCAGGTATGTGGCATAGAAGCGGGGAGCGTCGTCTGCTAGCTCAGGTTCAACATCTCTAAGCCCACGGCGGGCTCTCTTGTCGTAGACAGCCAGTCTGGCCGGACAAACCGCCGTAAGGACTGCCGACGCCAGGGCCGTACCTGACGCGAACCCTGGCAAGGGCCGCAGAAGCTCCTTGTCCGATGCGCAGCATCGATAACGTCATCGCCGCGAGACGCCCGGACCACCGGGCCGGTCAACTCCCGGACCTGTCCCTCCGCTAGGCCAAGGAGCTTCTTGACCCAGCGGGTATCCGCGCGCAACCGTTTTTCCAGACGACGAGCATCGCAATATCGCCCTTGCCGACGCTGGACGCAGCCTCGTTCCGCTCGGCCACCTCCCCAAGGATCTCGTCGTAGTGCGGGGAGATCGTCGCCTTCGCATCCGCCAAGCCGCGCGCGAGACCGGCGACTCGCTCTTCGGGAAGCATTTACGATGCATACCAGAACCGGCGGGAAAGGACAATCCGCTGCTAGCCGGACCCCGCCCCCGGGTAAGCCTTGCTCGGTTCCTCGGTCTGCACGTAACGGCCGGGGGCCTCGGTCACCGAAGCCAGGTCGTTAGGTTTGTCGGTCATGTCATCCGTCCTCTCCGGGGATGGGTGATCTAGGGTCGTCGCGGCGTTCAGAGCGCAAGCAGCGGCCCGCCTTCCATGGGGAAGCGGGGGGTACCCCTGGGAAAGCCGGGGGCAATTACAGGGCCGTTGATAGCCATCACTGGCCAACGCTGGCTAACGTTGTTTACACAGCTCAGATTGGATGCCTAAGTGCCCTCGCAGGTCAGTGCCTGCCATGAGCAAGTTCTGCTACTACCCGGCTGCTACTACCCGGGCGGCGGGCTGCCAGGCTCTACCTTTGCGGACTGCGGATAAACGGACAGCAGTGCGGCGAGGATTTCGTCCCAGTGCTCCGGCACGATCAGATGACCTTCACCCCGGTAGATCGTCAGGCTGCTGCCCGGGATCCGCGTGGCGAGGTGCTGCGCCATCGCCACGGGCACGTTGGTGTCCTCGCCGCCGTGCCAGATGCACACGGGGGGCTTGATAGCTGCGGGATCGAATCCCCATGGCTGCGCGCAGATACGGGCCTCATGGACGACGCCCCGGACACCTTGGCGGAAGGCCTCGGGAGCCGCCGTTATCATGAGCTCGCGCAAGCGCGGGTTTGCCATGGCCTCCCGATCGGCTTCCGGCAGGCTCCTGTCGCGAGCGGCGCTTTCGAGGACCTTCGCCGGGTGGCGATTCGCACCGTAGGCGTGCTGCGCCACCACCAGCCGCAACAGTGCGGGTGCTTTGCGGGCCAACGTGAAGATCAGTCGGTTGACGCGGTTCATGTCCTTGAGGGCATCCCGGGAGTCGATCGGCCCGGCACCGCTGATGCTGCCCGCGGCGATCACCCGGTCAGGCAGGCCGTGGGCGACCGCCAGCGCGTGCGGGCCGCCGCCCGAGAATCCCGCGACCAGGAATCGCTCAATCCCCAGCGAATCGGCAAGCTGGCGTACATCGTCTGCCCAGTTCGTCAGGCGCCGGCCCGGTTGGAACGCTGATGACCCCGCTCCTGGCCGGTCAGGTGCGATGACCCGGACGGCCAAGGGATCCTCCGGCCACATTTCCGGGACGGCAAGCCGCGAACCGGGCAGGCCGTGGAACAGGAACAGCGATGGCCCCGCTACCGGGCCGTATTCGGCGTAGCCGAGGACCCTGCCGTCAGCGAGCCTGATGACCTGATCAAGACGAGCCGGCCGGGTCAGCACGTGATTCACTCCATCGTTCAGTGCCGGTACAGCAGCGGCCGCAGGACGCAGGGACCGGGCGGGCGCCGCCCGGCCGCCGCCCTGCGCATCAGAGCCCACCGCCCGGCCCGCGAAGGCCGTTGCCTGCAGATGCGGCGCTTATCCCCGCATCTGATATAATCAGATTATTACCGTAATAAGATTACGGTAATGCTGCCTGGCACAGCTGTCAACGGCTAGGAGGAGACCGATGCGACGGGCCCAGGCGAGAGAGGCCAACCGGCGTGCGCTGCTCAACGCGGCGAGTGCACTGATAGGACGTGAGGGCGCAGCGGTCCGGCTTGAGGCCATCGCCGCCGCAGCCGGCCTGACGACCGGCGCCATCTACTCCATCTTCGGCAGTAAGAGTGACCTGATGGTTGCCGTCCTGGCCGACGAGATCTCCCGGATCGATCTCGCAATCCACCCGGGATACGACCCGGCCCTGCCGCTGGACGCAGTGATCGACAGGTACGTGCGGACCTGGATCACCACCTACAGCGGCTACTCGAAGGCGCAGACCGCCTTCGAGCTTCACTTGCTGCTGTCGGCCCTGGAGAACGAGGATCTGCGGCGCAAGCTGGCCGAGATGCTCGATGCCGAGATCGGCCAGCTGGCACGACTGCTCGAGAACCGGGTCATCGATCCCGCGCGGCCGTCGGAACGCACAACGCCCCAGCAGGGGATGGCGATCGCGAAGGCGACGAAAGCGATCCTCACCGGGTTCGGCCTTCGCGGGCCGTTCATGACAGATATTTCCGATCTTGCCAGGCAGTCCTGCCTGGCGCTCACGGCGCTGGTCAGGACGCCACCGGGCGCGCCCGCCGAGCACTAAGACCGTGCTAGAACGGCTCCGGTTGTAGGTTGTAGGCCAGGTCACCCCGTTAACCAGGAGGCCCGGCATCGGCACGGCAAGCAGAGCAGCCGCCGCTCCGCCGCGGCCTGCGGTCAGCCGCCGCCGTGAGCTCGGCGAGACCAGCGCCCGCTCCCTGCTGATGACCGTGCTCGGCGAGTACGCCCTGCCGTGGGGCGCCGCCGTCTGGACATCCACGCTGGTGGACGTGCTGGCGCTGCTCGGGATCGAGGAGAAGTCGGCCCGGCAGGCGCTGGCCCGCACGTCGGCCGAGGGCTGGCTGGCCGCGCAGCGCTCGGGCCGCCGCGTGCAGTGGAACCTGACCGCGCCCGGCCGGCGGATGCTGTCGGAGGGCGCCAGCCGCATTTACTCGTTCGGCAGCGCGGAGTACCGCTGGGACCGGCGCTGGCTGGTGCTGCTGGTGACCGTGCCCGAGGCCAAGCGCGAACTGCGGCACCGGCTGCGGACCCGGCTGGCCTGGGCGGGCTTCGGCTCGCCGGCCGCCGGCGTGTGGATCACGCCGGACACGGGCCGGGAGGCTGAGGCACGGCAGATCCTGGCGGACCTGGGACTCCTGGACCGGTCGATGTCGTTCGCCGCCACTTACGGATCGATCGGCCGCCCCGAGTCCGTCGCCCGGCAGGCATGGGAACTGGACGCGGTCGCCGCGCGATACGACGACTTCGTGACGAAATTCGACGGCCTGCGACCGGCCGCCGGGGACGAGGTGATGGTCGCGCAGGCCCTCCTGGTGCATGAGTGGCGGCGGTTCCCGTTTCTCGACCCGGGCCTGCCGCGCGAGCTGCTGCCGGCCCGATGGAGCGGGATCACCGCAGCCCGGCTGTTTCACGGCAGGCACGCCGAGTGGCGCCCCGGAGCCCAGCAGCGCTGGGCCGAGCGCGCGGACGGGGATGGCTGACTATCTACATATCCTTGAACCTTGCCGAAAATGCTGTAGCACGTCAGGATGGGAAGGCCAGGCCGGGCGGGCCAGCCGACCGGACGCCGAGGAGGCCGCAGTGACCGTCACCGGTGAGAGCGCCGTGGCCGGGCAGCCCGACGCCGGCCAGCCCGCAGCAGGGCAGCAGGCCGCCGGGCCGGCCCCGGGCGAGCAGGCAGCCGGCGAGCAGGCAGCCGGCCAGCCCGCAGCCGAGCAGGCAGCGGCCGAGCCTGAGGTCTCGTTCGACACCGACCCTGGCCGTTACCGGCACTGGAAGCTGGCCATCGACGGCAGCACCGCGACCCTGTCGCTCGACGTCGCCGAGGACGGCGGCCTGGTGCCCGGCTACGAGCTCAAGATGAACAGCTACGACCTGGGCGTCGACATCGAGCTGTACGACGCCGTGCAGCGGCTGCGCTTCGAGCATCCCGAGGTCCGGGCCGTCGTGCTGACCAGCCTGAAGGACCGGATGTTCTGCGCCGGGGCGAACATCCGGATGCTGGCGCAGTCCTCGCATGGCTGGAAGGTGAACTTCTGCAAGTTCACCAACGAGACCCGCAATGGCATCGAGGACGCCACCGCCTGCTCCGGCCAGGCCTACATCGCCGCGCTGAACGGCACAGCGGCAGGCGGCGGGTACGAGCTGGCGCTCGCCTGCGACCAGATCCTGCTCATCGACGACGGCTCCTCCGCAGTCGCGCTGCCGGAGGTCCCGCTGCTGGGGGTGCTGCCCGGCACCGGCGGCCTGACCAGGCTGGTGGACAAGCGCGGCGTACGCAGGGACCGGGCGGACGTCTTCGCCACCACCGCCGAGGGCATCAAGGGCGCCAAGGCGGTCGAGTGGCGGCTGGTGGACGAGACAGCCACCGCCCGCCAGTTCCCCGCCGCGGTCGGCCGCCTGACGCAGGCGGCGGCCGCGCGCTCCGCCCGGCCGGCCGACGCCCGCGGCATCACGCTGCCGCCGCTGCGCCGCGCCGCCGATGGCGACGTGACCTACTACGACCATCTCCAGGTCGAGGTCGACCGCCAAGCGGGCACGGCGACGATCATGATCGCGGGACCCCATGAGGCGCCAGCCAGCCTGGCCGCGCTGCACGCCGACGGTGCCGCGTCGTGGGCGCTGGCCGCCGTCCGCGAGCTTGACGACGTGATCCTTAGGCTGCGGGTCAACGAGCCGGACCTGGGCACCTGGCTGCTGACCAGCCGGGGCGACCCGGCTGCCGTCGCCGCCACCGGCGCCCTGCTGCTCGCGCACGCCGGCGACTGGCTGGTCAACGAGATCATCCAGTACTGGAAGCGGACGCTGCGCCGGCTCGACACCACGTCCAGGAGCCTGATCGCGCTGATCAAGCCGGGCAGCTGCTTCGCCGGCCTGCTGCTGGAAGTGGCACTCGCCGCGGACCGGCAGTACATGCTGGACGGCATCTTCGAGGATGACGAGGACCCGGCACCGCCCGCCGTGCTCCGGCTGGACGAATTCAACGCGGGCCTGCTGCCGATGAGCAACGGCCTGAGCCGACTGCAGGTCAGGTTCCTCGGCAGCGAGCCCGATGCCGCAGCTGCCGCGGCCGCCGCCGGGCAGGACCTGACCGCCGCCGACGCGGTGCGGCTCGGCCTGGTCACCGAGGCCCTGGACGGGCTCGACTGGGCCGACGAGATCCGGCTGGTGGTCGAGGAGCGCGCCAGCTTCTCCCCCGACGCGCTGACCGGCATGGAGGCCAACTTCCGCTTCGCCGGCCCGGAGACCAGCGAGACGAAGATATTCGGCCGGCTCACGGCCTGGCAGAACTGGATCTTCCAGCGGCCCAACGCCGCGGGGCCACGCGGCGCGCTGCGCCGCTACGGCACCGGGCAGCGCGCGGACTACGACAGGAAGCGAGTCTGAGATGACTGCGACCTCTGACAGCGACCAGGCACACCGGGACCAGGCACACCGGGACCAGCCCGCGGGTACGGGCACTGGCCGAGGCGAGATCACCGGAACGGACCCGGACCAGGGCGAGATCACCGGAGCCGCGCCCGCGCCCGATGGCCCGGTAAGCGTCATCGACTACAGCGAACGGATCCCCAACAACGTCGGCCTGGCCACGGACAAAAAGCTGCAGCGCGCCCTGGAGTCGTGGCAGCCCAAGTTCCTCGACTGGTGGGCCAACCTAGGGCCATCCGTTCCAACGAAAGATGTTTACCTTCGCACGGCAATCGCTGTCGGCAGGGACGGCTGGGCCAACTTCGCCCGCGTCCCGATGGAGCAGTACCGGTGGGGCATCTTCCTGTCCGAGCGCAACCCGGACCGCCGGGTCGGCTTCGGCCAGCACATGGGCGATGCCGCCTGGCAGGAAGTGCCCGGCGAGTACCGGGCCGACCTGCGGCGGCTGCTCGTCGTCCAGGGCGACACCGAGCCCGCGTCGGTCGAGCAGCAGCGGCACCTCGGGCTGACCGCGCCGAGCCTGTACGACATGCGCAACCTGTTCCAGGTCAACGTCGAGGAAGGCCGCCATCTGTGGGCGATGGTGTACCTGCTGCACGCCTACTTCGGCCGGGACGGCCGGGACGAGGCCGAGCAGCTGCTGCAGCGCAACTCCGGCGACCCGGACAAGCCGCGGATCCTCGGCGCGTTCAACGAGGAGACCACCGACTGGCTGTCGTTCTTCATGTTCACCTACTTCACCGACCGGGACGGCAAGTACCAGCTCGGCACGCTGAAGGAGAGCGGCTTCGACCCGCTGGCCCGGACCTGCGAGTTCATGCTCAGGGAAGAGGCGCATCACATGTTCGTGGGCACCACGGGCGTGCAGCGGACCGTCGAGCGCACGGCCGCCCTGCTGGCGGCGCACGGCACCGACGACCTGTGGGACCACGGCGGCATCCCGCTCTCGGTGATCCAGAAGTACCTGAACTTCCAGTTCTCCGTCTCGCTCGACCTGTTCGGGTCCGAGACATCCTCCAACGTGGCCTCCTACTACACGGCCGGGCTCAAGGGCCGGTGGATGGAGACCCGGCGCAAGGACGACCACCTGCTGGCGGACGCCACCATGGACATCCCGGTGGTGACCGGCGGCGCGATCGGGGCACGGACCGTGCCGCTGCTGACCGCGCTGAATCTCGACCTGCGCAACGAGTACATGGAGGACTGCGCGCGCGGGATCCGGCGGTGGAACCGGGAGTTCGAGCAGGCCGGCCTTGAGCAGCGGCTGACGCTCCCGCACGAGGGCTTCAACCGGAAGGTCGGCGCCTTCGCCGGGCACTCGGTCAGCCCGTCCGGCGAGCTGCTGGAACCGGCAGAGTGGGAACGGCGCGCCGGCGGCTGGCTGCCGACGCCAGAGGACCGCGCCCGGGTCGCCGCGCTCATGCTGCCGCACTACGAGGCTGGCGAGTTCGCCAGCTGGATCGCGCCGCCCGGCGTCGGCATCAACGATCTGCCTGTTGAGTACGACTACGTCAGGTTCTGAGCGGCGCGAGGCGAGTACGGTCAGCGGTTAAACGGCACTGACGGCTGCCCGTCGCGGCCAGGTGGAAAGGAGCGCCGGGAAATGAACACCAGCGCCGGCGAGTTCTTCAATGCCGCTAGCTGGCTGCTCGGCCGGAACGCGGCCGCCACGCCGGACCGGGTGGCCGTCACCGCCATCGATCTGGACGGCTCGGCGACCGACGTCACCTATCGCGAACTCGATGATCTCGCCTGGCAGGCAGCCGCCGCGCTCGTCGCCGCGGGCATCCGCGCCGAGGAGCGGATCCTGCTGTGCATGGCCGACAGCCCGGAACTGCTCGCGCTGTTTCTCGGCGGCCTGTACATCGGCGCGGTGCCCGTTCCGGTCAGCACCATGGCAACGGCGGCGGACCTGACGGCGATGGCGGCCGACAGCCGGGCCAGGCTGCTCGCGGTCAGCACCGAGTTCGTCACTGCGGCGGCCGGCGCCGCGGGCCTGCCCGGCCTGCGCGAGGTAATCGTCGCCGGCGAGATCAGCGATCTGGAGCCGCTGCTCGCGGCGGCGCAGGCGCCGGTGCGAGTGCCGGCGCGGGCACGGACCGCCGGGCGGGCCACCGCGCGGGTGCGGACGCTGCGCGGGTTCCTGGCCGCGGCCGGTCCCGCTGACCTGCCAGCGGCCCGCGACGCGGAGCCGACGCTGGCGGACAGCCCGGCGTTCTGGCTCTACACCTCGGGCACCACCGGAACGCCGAAGGCGGCCATGCACCGGCACGGCTCGCTGCGCTCCACCGCGCTCACCTACGCGGCCGGCGTGCTCGGCATCGGGCCCGGCGACGTCTGCTACTCGGCCGCCAAGTTCTTCTTCGCCTACGGCCTCGGCAACACGCTGACGTTCCCCTTCTCGGTAGGAGCGCGTGCCATCCTGGACCGGGCGCGGGCCACGCCCGGGCGGCTGGCCAGCGTGCTCGCCGCGACGCGACCCACCCTGTTCTTCGGGGCGCCGACCGCGTACGCGGCCATGCTCGCCGCTAACCTGCCCGCCGACACCTTCGCCAGCGTGCGCCTCGGCGTCAGCGCCGGGGAGTCATTTCCCGCGGATCTGTACAAGCGCTTCAACGGCAAGTTCGGCCTGGAGGTGCTGGACGGCATCGGGTCCACCGAGGCGCTGCACATCTTCCTGTCCAACCGGCCGGGCCGGGTCAGGCTGGGTACCACCGGCGAGGTGGTCCCCGGGTATGAGCTGCGGATCGAGGATGCCGACGGCAACGAGGTCCCCGGCAGCGAGCCGGGCAGCCTCTACGTCAAGGGTGATTCGATCGCCACCGGGTACTGGTGCCGCAGCGAGGTCAGCCGCCGGGTGTTCCGCGGTGAGTGGCTGCGCACCGGCGACATCTACGCCCGGGACGCCGACGGCTTCTACACCTGCCTGGGCCGCAGCGACGACGTGCTGAAGGCGGGCGGCCTGTGGGTCTCCCCCGGCGAGGTCGAGGCCCGGCTGCGCGCTCATCCGGATGTCGAGCAGGCGGTTGTCGTCGCCATCCCGGACAGCGACGGCCTGGACAAGCCGGTGGCCTGCGTCGTCGCGGCGGCCGGCACGCAGCCGACGGAGGATGAGCTGATCGCTTTCTGCCGGGCCGGCCTATCGGCGTTCAAGCGGCCGCGCAGAGTGCTGTTCCTGCCGGAGTTCCCGCTGACGGCGACCGGCAAGGTGCAGCGCTTCCGGCTCCGCGAGCACGCGCTGGAGCAAATGACGGCCGGGCCTGCGGGCACCGGACTGGCGGCCGGGCCTGCGGGCGCCGGGCCGGCGGTCCGCCAGGGAGAGCGGGCGTGATCGACGGCAAGCTCCTCATCGACGCGCATGTGCACGTCGCCCGGCTGCCGACCCTGTCGCCGGACTGGCAGCAGTGGGTGCGCACCTTCGGCGGCGGCGTGCCGATCAGCGAGCTGTTCGACGCCGACGGCACGCCGCGCCCGGCGGCGATCGACGACCACTTCGCCCGGCAGGGCGCCGACCATGTGCTGCTGTTCACCGAGTACAGCCCGAAGGTGACGGGCATGCAGCCGATCGAGGACGTGCTGCCGCTCGCCGCCATCAACCCGGCCCGCTTCCGGCCGGTCGCCAACCTCAACCCGCACCTGCACTACCCGGTCGCCAAAGAGCTCGCCAGGCAAGTCGAACTCGGCGCCATCGCGCTGAAGATCCATCCGGTGCACGGCGGGTTCGAGGCCAGGGACAGGATGCTCTACCCCGCCTATGCCTGGGCGGAAGAACGAGCACTCCCCGTAATCGTGCACTGCGGCACGTCGACGTTCTCGGGGTCAGTCAACGCCTACGCCGACCCGGTACTGCTCGATGACGTGTTCAGGGATTTTCCCGGCCTGACGGTCGTGCTGGCGCACGGTGGCCGGGGCTGGTGGTACGACGCGGCCGCGTTCACCGCGCTGTCCCGGCCGAACGTCTGGCTGGAGGTCTCCGGCCTGCCCCCGCAGCGGCTGCCGGACTACTACGGGCGGTCCCTGCGGCGGCTGGCGGACAAGATGGTGTTCGGCACCGACTGGCCGGGCGTGCCGGGCGTGGAGCGCAACGCCCGCGCCCTGGAAAAGGTACTGCTCGACGCAGGCTGCACCGAGGCCCAGGTGGCAGCGGCCTGGGGCGGCAACGCGGCCCGCATCTTCGGGCTCGGCTAGCTACCGTCGGCGGCGCTCAGCAGTGCCAGAACGGCCATGTTTACCGTCGGCCGGATCGCCAGGCATGTTGCCGACCGGGTCTCAGGCGACCACCCACTGGATGGTGAAGGTCGCGCTGGCAAGATCGCCTGCTGTGTTGAGGCAGGTGACGCACGCGCTCGGGGTGAGGCCCTGGCGCCAGTCGGTGAAGAAGCATTGCCGGGCGGTGCTGACCGTGGCGGTTGATTGCTCCTAGTCGCCCAGCTCCACGCCGGGCTCGGCAAGAGGTCGGGCTCGGCAAGAGGTAACGTGCTGGCGGCTGCGAGCTGGGCGGTCGCCTGCCCGCCGGGAGTAGCCGGAACCTTTCCCAGGGTGGCGGGCGTGCCAGGGTGGCTAATAACGATCTCTTGACCCTACGTTAGGCCCGTGCAAAGCTGAGGGCCGACCGGGGGGGACCGGCCCCCTAGGCGTCAAGAGGGGGAACCCGATTTGAGATCACGGCTCATCGCTGGGGCGGCGGCTATTGTCG
>Ga0182024_10016561_pt1 | contig 13966 bp, 8 predicted proteins | sample P32metaG_FD_120480 | JGI IMG/M metagenome (GOLD analysis project Ga0182024, IMG submission 120480) | Permafrost microbial communities from Stordalen Mire, Sweden - P3-2 metaG (Illumina Assembly) | ecosystem: Environmental > Terrestrial > Soil > Wetlands > Permafrost | place: Sweden: Stordalen... | reverse complement strand
CGCCGCCCAGCGCCGGTGAACACTTCCAGCCGACGGACCGGCTCGGTGATAGCACTATGTTCAGTGTCCATTCTAAGCCTAACGGTCTAAAAGCAGGCCGCAGACTCGCAGATCAGGACATCATCCGGAAGGTGGGCGCAGAACACCGCTTACGTTCCACCAACCCAAAGGCCCTTTCGTTTGGAGGCAGCAATCTTGTCGCGGATGCGCTCGGAGGTGAGTCGTGCTGACCACTCATAAGCAAGACCATTCCACTGGAATGCGATGTCGCCAAGCTTCGCAGCACCTCGACGGCGTCGGATTCGCCGAGCGACAGATCAAGAATAATTAATTCCGGTTTGACCAGTGTTAGTGCTGACTCCACAGCCGCCACTCGGCTGAACTCATGGGAATAAAGCCAGCGTTGTCCAGCATTTTTGAGACGAAAGTGCGAATCTGCATCTCATCGTCGACGATGAACGCATGGCGACCGGACGGCTTAGATACATCGGTCCCATTCATCGTTAACTCTTTGTCTGACTGCGACGGATCGCATCTCGTGTCCCGGCCGTCCGGGATCTTCTGGAGTCGTGGCGTGCCGTTGGTGGTTTATGAAGGCTTAAATGTGCCAACGTTAGCGGGAGCCTAGCTTAGGAGAAACCTCTGACGATTCCTCTAAGCGCCGCTCTCTGCTCGAGCGCCGGTCGCTGTTGCGTCTTTCCCCGACTAAACGCTTCTCTTCCTCAGAACGTGTGTCGGTCCCGCTGCGGCGATCAGTGCCGGAGCACCTTCCGCGACCTGACCTTCTGCTATCACCGCTCATTACTTGGTCCTCATCTCTGGCGTGAGACTATGCACGGTAGATTACAAAGTCTTTACGGTTGAAGGAAAAATGATTTCAATCGATCGCGACCGTGCCGCTAAGCGCTGCCTAAGATTTCCTTAATACCTTTAGGGCACGATCGCCGTGCGTCGCCGCGAAGGCCTAGTCTTTATTAATCGTTGATTCGAATTTCGCCAAAGCTCACAATAGAGATTGTCTTATGCCCAGCGACAAAGTCTGAAGAAGCTCCTCCTAGATCGAAAACTCGAGTTTACAAGATCGAGTCTCGCCGCGAGGAGTGACCGAAGAGGAGTGTTGTTGTGGCTGAGGCGGATTCTGGAATCTGGCTCCTTTGCCGCGCAGGTGCCGTTCTCTGCGCGCTTCCAGTCGCCCACGTTATCGAGACGATGCGGTTGCCGCCCCTTGCCATGCTGCCTGGAACACCTTCTTTTGTCGCCGGCATGTCGATGGTGCGGGGAGCACCGCTGCCGGTGATCGTCGTCCGCCGCTTGTTTGGCGAAGAAGACAAAAGGCCGGAGCGGCTCGTCGTTGCCCGCGTCGGTGATCGGCGCGTCGTCGGCATTGCCGTCGACGCCATCGTGGGCGTCCGCACCCTTCCTCGCGACATGCTGCAGCAGTTGCCGTCGCTCTTGCGGGATGCCTCGCACGATGCCGTCGCCGATATAGGCACGCTCGACGGCGAGCTGATGGTAGTGCTTCGCGTTGCCCGTATCGTTCCCGCCGAGGTCTTCGCCATCATCCAAGCGGAGGTGACTGCATCGTGACGATCCATTTCGATCCCACCAGTCCCAAACGCTTTCGGGAGATCGTGGCGGTCTGCTTCGGCCTCATCTTCGACGATTCCAAGCTCGGATTCCTTGGCGACGTGCTGCGGCGGCGGGCGGAGTCGCGCGGCACTCCGGTCGAGGTCTACCTGGCGCAGTTCGAGGCGGGCGCGGCAGCCGAGGAGGTGGGTCCGCTTGCTGAAGAGCTGACAGTCGGCGAGACCTACTTCTTCCGGAACGGCGATCAATTCCGCGCTTTCTCCGAGGTCGTGCTTCCCGAGCGCATGCAGGCGCGGGCATCGACTAGGAAGCTCTCCTTCTTGTCTGCCGGGTGCTCCTCGGGCGAGGAGCCCTTCACGCTGGCGATGGTGGCGCGTGAGGCAGTGCCAAGCCCGCCGTGGCAGGTGTCGATCCGGGCCGTCGACCTCAATCCGGCGGCGCTGAAGAAAGCGGCGGGCGGACACTTCACCAGTTGGGCGCTACGCGAGACGCCGCCGGAGAAGCAGCAGCAATGGTTCACGCCGCACGGCCGCGACATGATCCTGAGCAATGAGATTCGCGCGGCGGTCCGGTTTGACCTCCGCAATCTCGCCGACGAGGATAGCGATATCTGGAGACCGGAGGCGTACGACGCGATCTTCTGCCGGAACGTCGTCATGTACTTTACGCCGGCAGTCCAGCAGGCAGTCATCGGGCGCATCGCACGCTCGCTCGCCCCCGGCGGCTACCTGTTCCTCGGACACGCCGAGACTCTGCGCGGGCTGTCGCTGGAGTTCCACCTCGTCCACACTCACGGCACCTTCTACTACCAGCGCAAGCGGGAGGGCGACGAGGTGCCGGCCAGGCACTACGTCGATATCGGCGCGCTCGCGCCGCGCGCCGCTCCCGCTGCTGCGCCTTCCATGGTCGATATCGGCTGGTACGAGGCGATCGGCAGGGCGAGCCGGCGGATTGAGGTGCTGGCGCAACCGGCGCAGCCTGCCGCGCCGGCAACGCCCTTGCCGCAATGGAATCTCGGCGTCGCCCTAGACCTCCTCCAGCGGGAGCGGTTTGCCGAGGCGCTTGACCTAATCCACAAGATGCCGGCTGAGGCGGGCCAAGATCCCGACGTTCTGCTTCTGCGGGCGATGCTTCTCGTGCAGGGCGGCAAGCTTGCGGCCGCGGCCGGGGTCTGTCGTGTTCTGCTGAGCCAGGATGAATTGAACGCCGGTGCGAACTATGTCCTCGCGCTCTGCTTCGAGGGGGCCGGCGACCGCCAGGCCGCAATGCACCACTACGGCGTAGCGAGCTATCTCGATCCGCAGTTTGCCATGCCGCAACTGCATCTCGGTCTGCTTTCGCGACGGTCCGGAAATCTCGGTGCTGCCAGAGGGGAACTTGAGCGGGCGCTTGAACTCCTTAAGCGTGAGGACGCCTCGCGCCTGCTCCTCTTCGGTGGCGGCTTCGCCCGCAACGCGTTGATCACGCTTTGCGAGGCGGAACTCCGTGCCTGTTTGGTAAAGACATGACCGGCACCGAATCATTCCTCTCCGGACGGGCCGCGGAACTCAGGAGGGCCTTCGACCAATCGTTCGCCGAAGCGATCCAGGTCAACACAAGCGAAACCATCGACTTCATTTCGATTCGTCTGGCGGGAGATCTCCACGCGATTCGCATGACGGAAATCGCCGGTCTTTTCGCCGACGTCAAAATCACGCCCTGTCCGAGCCCGGTCGCGGAACTGCGCGGTATCGCCGGTTTTCGTGGAACGCTCACACCGGTCTACGACCTGGCGGCCCTTCTCGGCTACCCAATGTCTTCGGGGCGTTGGATTGTACTCACAAAGGGCGGGGGACTCGCGCTCGCCCTTGATGAATTCCACGGGCATTTCAGGGTCGAGCGAGCGGCGCTCGCTTCCCAACAGGGATCATCCGCCACACAGCACGTTCGCGAAATCGCAAGGCAGGCCGATCAGGCCTTGCCGGTTATCGACATTCCCTCGGTCGTCGCTGCGATCAAAGCGCGTGCGGCCGCCGCCTCATCGCACAAGGAGCACTGAGCCATGGATCGCCACTGGACCTTTGGCAGAAAAATCGTCGCCGGCTTCATGCTGGTGTTGGCGTTCACGGTCGTCATTGGGATCGTCGCTTCGATCTCCCTGCGCGACGTCGTGGCGAGCAAGGACAACGTGATCAACGTCAACGGACCGCTTCTGGTGACGGCCGAGCGGCTCCAAACGCTGCACGAGGAACAGGGAAACGCGCTGCGCGCATACCTCCTGACGAGTAGTTCCGAAAACTTCGCGGCCATCGAGCGAACCCGCGCCGATTTCTCGGCTGACCTCGATCATCTCAAGAGCGTGGTTATCGCCGAAGAGGGTCGGCGCATGGTGGAGGCGATCAAGCAAGCCGAGGACGAACATCGCAAGGTCTCCGATCAAGTGGTTGCCATGCGCCGCGCCAACGCTCCTGCCCAGGCAATCGCTGATGCGTTCACGAACCAGATCGTCCCGAAGCGCGAGCCGATAATCAAGGCGATCGCTGCGTTTGTCCAGAGGGAGACCCAGCGGCTCAACGATGCGCAGGCGACGTCAACCGATGCGGCCTCGAGGGCGATCATCCTTATTGGTGCATCCGCAATAGCCGCCGCGCTCCTCGCAGGTCTTGTCGCCTTCTTCCTCACCCGTTCGCTCAATCGTCAGATCGGCGCGGCGGTCAGGCACGTACAGAGTTCGTCGGCTGAGCTGCATTCCGCCGCCAACCAGCAGGCAACCGGCGTCAAGGAGCAGGTCACGTCGATGAGCGAAATCAACACTACGATCAGCGAACTCCTCGCCACATCGCGGCAGATCGCCGAGAGCGCCCGGCGCGTGGCGCAGATTTCCGAGGAAACCACCTCGGCGGCGCGTTCCGGCGACGGGACGGTCGAACGTGCCACCGAGTCGATCACCGGCATTCGCCGCCAGGTCGACCTCGTCGTCGGCCACATGCTCGAACTCGGCAAGAAGTCGCAACAGATCGGCTCCGTGCTCGATATCGTCACCGAGCTTGCCGAGCAAACCAACATTCTGTCGATCAACGCCACCATCGAGGCAGCGGGCGCGGGAGATAGCGGCAAGCGTTTCGCCGTGGTCGCCGACGAAATCCGCAAGCTCGCCGATCGGGTGGCGGTTTCGGCCAAGGAAATCCGCACCCTCATCGACGACGTCCGCAGCTCGGTCAACACGACGGTGATGGCGACCGAGACGGGCTCCAAGGCGGTCGAGACGGGCACGCGGCAGTTCGCGGACGTCGCGACCGTGTTCAAACAGATCGCCAAGCTGGTGGCGACCACCACTGAGGCCGCCCGCGAGATCGAGCTGTCCACCAAGCAGCAGGCGACCGCTGTCGAGCAGGTCAACATCGCCATCGTCAACGTGGCGCAGGCGACGAAGGAGACGGAGGCCTCCGCCGGCCAGACAATACAGACCGCCTCGGAACTCGCGACGACCTCGCGCGACCTGTTGCGGCTGGTGCAGGCGAAGAGCGCGGCCTGACGAGCGATGGCCCGCGACCCCTACAAGTACTTCCGCGTCGAGGCGCGGGAACTCGCCGACCAGCTCGGTCAGGGCCTGCTTGAACTCGAACGGAGCGGTAGCGGCGGCGAGATCGTGCCCCGGCTCCTGCGACTGGCGCATACGCTCAAGGGTGCCGCCCGGATCGTCCGCCAGCCGGAAATCGCCGACCACGCCCACGCGATCGAGGGGGCGCTGTCGCCGTTCCGGGAGCTCGCCGGGATCGTGCCGCGGGAGAACGTCGATGCGATCCTGCGGCTGATCGACGGGATCACCGGCCGGGTCGCCGCTTTGCCGGCGCCGGAGTCGGTGGCGGAGGTGGAGGTGGAGGTGGAGGTGGGAGGCGCTGCCCCCGCTGGCAAGGCCGCGCCGCTGCCGGAAGAAACCTCCCGGGTTGTCAGGACCGATGTCGCCGAGATCGACGATCTCCTCGATGGCGTCACGGAAGCGTATGCGCAGCTAAGCGCGCTCCGCGAGGTCGCGGGACTCGCCGAAAAGGCCCGGCGCATTTCCGATCACATCTCCGAGCAGCTTGCCGCCGCAGCAACGCGGGAAAGCGATCATCCGGAGTTCGGCCGCGTCGATCGGTTCGTGACTTCGGCCGAGCTTTTGCGCGGCCTTGCCGGCCAGCTTGAACGCAGCATCGCGGCCACCCACGAACGTATCGATCGCGAGCTACGCCAGGTGCGCGACGCCGCCGAACAGCTTCGCCTTGTTCCGGCCGGCGCGCTTTTTCCGAATTTCGAACGCGCCGCCCGCGACTCGGCGCAGGCCCTCGGCAAGGAGGTCATCTTCGAAGGCAAGGGAGGCGCCATCCGCCTCGACGCGCACGTCGTTAGCATCGTCCAGGACGCGGTCCTGCAGATGATCCGCAATGCCGTCGCCCACGGCATCGAGGCGCGGCGCGACCGGATCGCGGCCAACAAGCCGGTGCAGGGACGGGTCGTTGTGACGGTTGTCCGACGCGGCCGCCAGATCGTGTTCCGCTGCGAAGACGACGGGCGCGGCATCGACGTGGCGGCACTCCGTGAGGCGGCGATCCGCAAAGGCCGTCCAGCTGCCGACCTCGACATGCTCGACGCCAACGGCCTCGTCCGCGTCCTGCTTCAGGGCGGCATCAGCACGTCCGCTGTGGTTACTGAGGTCGCCGGCCGCGGCATCGGCATGGATATCGTGCGCGCGGCCGTCGCCAAGCTCGCCGCCGATTTTTTGGTCACTACCGAACCCGACAAGGGCACGAGCTTCGAGCTGATCGTGCCCTTGTCGATGTCCTCGGTCGAGGCACTCGTCGTCGAAGGCGCCGGGGTCACCGCCACTATCCCGCTCTACGCGGTCCGCCATACGCTGCGGCTCGAGGTGCGCGACATCCATCGCACGTCGCTCGGCGAGGCGATCGTCCATGACGGGCGCGCCATTCCACTGGTGTCGCTGGCGCGGCTCTTGGGCCGGGGCATGGCCTCGCGTCGGGGCAGCAGCCTCTCCGTGGTCGTGGTGGCGGCGCCGACCGGGCTTGCCGCCGTCAGCGTCGACCGGCTCCTTGGCACGTCGAACACCGTCTTTCGCTCACTGCCAGAACTCGCGCCAGCCACGGCGGTGGTCGCCGGCGCCTCGCTCGACGCCGACGGTAGCCCGCTCCTGATGCTCGATCCGGAAGGGATGGTGGTGGCGGCGCTTTGCGCCGGCGAGTCACAGCCGGACGCCGCGCTGGCGAGACGCCCGCTCCTCGTCATCGACGATTCGCTCACCACCCGCATGCTCGAACAGAGCATTCTGGAATCGGCTGGCTACGAGGTTGACATGGCGACATCGGGCGAGGAGGGGCTCGAACGGGCGCGCCGCGCCGACTACGCGCTGATCCTCGTCGATGTCGAGATGCCCGGCATGGACGGCTTTACCTTCATCGAGCAGATCCGCCGCGATCAGAAGCTGCGCGACACGCCCGCCATTCTCGTCACCTCCCGCAGCGCGCCAGAAGACAAGCGGCGCGGACTGGAGGTCGGCGCCCAAGGGTACGTCGTGAAGAGCGAGTTCGATCAGGCCGAGCTGCTCGACTACATCAAGCGGCTGGTTGCCTAGGATGGTCCGGACCCGCGTCCTGGTGGTCGAAGACTCGGCGACGGTGCGCGAACGCCTGTGCTCGGTACTTGCCTCCGACCCGGAGATTGATCTCGTCGGCGAAGCCGCCGACGGCCGCCAGGCGATCGACCTTTGCCGGGCACACCGGCCGGATGTCGTCACCATGGACATGATGCTGCCGGTGATGAGTGGCCTCGCCGCGACTGAGTACATCATGGCCCATTTCCCGACGCCGATCCTGGTGGTGTCGTCGTCATTCAATCGCGGCGAAGTCTTCAAGATGTACGACGCGCTCGCCGCTGGGGCGGTCGATGTCATGGAGAAGCCAAGCGGGACGGAGCCGGAGGGCGACTGGGAGCGGCGCTTCCTGTCGACGCTGAAGCTGGTCTCGCGCATCCGCGTCATCACCCATCTGCGCGCCCGTCTGAAGACCTACGCTCCGACTGCCATGCCACGCGTCACGCTCCTGGCGGAGCAGACCGCGCCGTCTCGCCAGATCGAGGTCGCGGCAATCGGCGCGTCGACCGGAGGCCCCAGTGCCGTGGTGGATGTCATCCGCGCTCTCCCGCGCGATTTTTCTCCGCCGGTGCTCCTCGTCCTCCATCTCAATTCACAGTTCGGCTATGCCTTCGCTGACTGGCTTGATGCGCAGAGCGAGCGGAGGGCGACGTTCGCCCGTGACGGTGATCTGGTGGCGGCGGCGGAAGGCCGTATCCTCATGGCCCCAGCCGACCGCCACATGATCGTGAGCGATGGCCGCATCCATCTCCACGACGGCCCTGAGCGCTTCTCATGCCGTCCATCGGTCGATGTCCTGTTCGAGTCGGTTGCTCAGGCCTATGGCGGTTCGGCCGCCGGGTGCCTGCTGACAGGCATGGGGCGCGACGGGGCGAGCGGGCTCCTGGCGATCCGCACGGCCGGCGGCATGACGATCGCCCAGGACGAAGCGACGTCGGTGGTCTACGGCATGCCGCGCGAGGCGGCGCTCCTCGGCGCGGCCATCCAAGTGCTGCCGCTCCGCGACATCGGTCCTGCGCTCGCCGCCCTGGGCCGTACGAAAGACAGGCCATGAACTCGTCCGTCCTCATCGTCGACGACAGCCTCACGGTTCGCATGGATCTCGCCGATGCGTTCGAGGCCGCGGGCCTTCATCCGGTGCCGCGTGCCACCATCGCGCAAGCCCGCGATGCGCTCCTCACGGAGACGATCGGCCTCGTCGTCCTTGATGTGCTGTTGCCGGACGGCGACGGCGTGGACCTTCTCCGAGAGCTTCGCCTCTCGCCAGAGTGGGGCCCGCTGCCGGTCATCCTTCTTTCGAGCGAGGCGGAGGTGAAAGACCGCATTCGCGGATTGAAGACCGGTGCCAATGAGTACATCGGCAAGCCCTACGACACCAAATACGTGACCGCCAAAGCGCGCGAACTTATGCGCTTCAAGGCGCCCGAAACGAAAGGAAAGACAACCGTTCTCATAATTGACGACAGCCCGACATTCCGTCACAGCCTGTCCGAGGCGCTGGCGGGCGCCGGTTACGCCGTTCTGACCGCCGCGAGCGGCGAGGAAGGACTTGCCGTAATCGCCGATCACCGGCCAAATGCCATTGTCGTCGACGGCGTCATGCCAGAAATGGATGGCGCGACGCTGATCCGGCGCGTGCGGCTTGATGCAGCGTTCCGGGCAATTCCGTGTCTTCTGCTGACGGCCTCCGAGGACGGCCGTGCTCAACTCCGCGCCCTTGAGGCTGGGGCGGACGCGTTCGTACGCAAGGACGAGGACATGGAGATCATCCTCGCTCGGCTCGGCGCCGTCATGCGCCGGCAAACGGACGGACCGGTCGATCAGGTCGCGAGCCTGATCGGGCCGCGCAAGATTTTGGCCGTTGATGATAGCCTCACCTACCTACACGAGCTTGCTGCAGTACTCCGCGGCGAAGGCTACGACGTGTCGCTTGCCCGATCCGGTGAGGAGGCGCTGGAACTTCTAGCCATACAGCCCGTCGATTGCATCCTTATGGACCTGATGATGCCAGGAATCGGCGGCACAGAGGCATGCGTCCGCATCAAGGCCGCTCCGGGTGTGCGCGATATTCCGCTGATCCTGTTGACCTCGCTCGACGATCGCGGGGCGATGCTAGAGGGTCTCAGCGCCGGCGCTGACGACTACATCTCCAAGTCAAGCGAATTCGAGGTGCTACGGGCGCGGGTCCGGGCCCAGATCCGCCGCAAACAGTTCGAAGACGAGAACCGGCGCATCCGCGAGGAGTTGCTTCGCCGTGAGCTGGAGGCGGCAACGGAACGTTCCGCCCGCGAGCTCGCCGAGACACGTGCCTCGCTCGTCGAGGAATTGGAGCGCAAGGTAGATGAGCGAACGCGCGAATTGCAGGCCACCATTGTCGAGCGCCGCCACGCCGAGAGGATGGCGTCCGTCGGCATGTTGTCGGCCAGCATCGCCCACGAAATCAACAACCCGCTGGCGGTAGTCACCGGTAACCTAGAACTTCTCGCCCAAAGCCTTGCCGAGCTCGCGACTCACCCGGCGATGCAGGGCCCTGCCGCCGGACCGTGCGCCGCTCTGGCTAGCGAGGTTGCAGGGCGCGTGGCAATGACGGAAGATATCCTCCGCGATGCCTTGGAGGGGAGCGAGCGGGTGCGCGAGATCGTGCGCGACCTGAGGATATTCTCGCGCTCCGAAAGCGAGGACACTACCGCGCCGGTAGATGTGCACAAGGTGCTCGAATCGTCCATCCGAATGGCGTCAAACGAAATTCGCCATCGCGCCCAATTGGTCAAGAAGTTCGGCAAGGTTCCAATGGTTCAGGCCAACGAATCCCGCCTCGGCCAGGTGTTCCTCAACCTCATCGTGAATGGCGCGCAGGCGATTCCCGAGGGACGCGCCGCCGCCAATCGCGTCGAGGTTACGACCGAGCTCAACGACGCTGGCCGGGTCGTGGTGTCGGTCCGCGACAGCGGCGGCGGCATACCGGCCGACAAACTCGACCGGGTCTTCGATCCATTCTTTACAACTAAGCCCGCCGGTCAGGGCACCGGACTCGGCCTTGCCATCTGCCACCGGATTGTCACCGAGCTCGGTGGGGATATCCTGGTAGAGAGCGAGATTGGCAAGGGCACGGTCTTTCGCGTCGCGTTGCCGTCGGCGTACCCGGAAGCCGAAGCCAAGGAGGCTGAGGCGATCAAGCCCGAGGCAGCCGGCCGCCGCGGGCGCATTCTCGTGGTCGACGATGAACCGGCGCTCTGCAAGACCATTCAGCGCATCCTATCGCACGACCATGAGGTCGTGGCCGTCATGTCCGCGAGACAGGCGCTCGATATGGTCATCTCGGGCGATCGATTCGACGCCATCCTGTCCGATCTTATGATGCCGGAGATGACCGGCATGGAACTCTACGCGACGCTCGCGCGCTCGCTACCCGACCAGGCGGGCAGGATGGTCTTCATGACTGGCGGCGTCTTCTCCGTGGATGGATCCGCGTTCCTCCAGCATCACGCCCACCCCTGGATTGAAAAGCCGTTCCGCCCAGCAGTGCTTCGCGAAGCATTGCAAAAAGTGTTGCAGCGGCAGGGCGGCGACGATTGAACCGTCCACGAGATATTGATCAAAGGCTCGCGAAATTGGCTCTGGATGCTGCGGCTACGGCAGGCAGTGGTGCGGAAGCTCAGATTGAATTGGTCGCCCGAGCAGATAGCCGGTTGGCTGAAGAGAGCGCACCCCGAAGATGAGTGTTGCGTTGTTGACCCTGAATGCCCTTCGCGCCGCGAAAACCAGATACGATGTAGCGGCGCTGCTCGGCTATGGGAAGGTCATCTTTGCTGAACGAGTGGTGCGGCAGCAAGCGGGCACCATCGATTTCTCTGGCTTTGACCCCCTTCTCACTCGTATCGACGCCGTGATGGAAGATTACGCTACGCGGAAGGTTGCGAGTCCACTGCCGACATCCCCAGCGGCGTCAATTGCAGTTGCAGCGGCGTCGTAGCGCCGGTTGCGGTACAGAATTCATGGCGTTTTCCGACTTGTTCGGTGCGGCTTTGGCGCTGTCCTTAGTCCATCATCATGTCCAGGTCCTCCAATGGAGCCAGCATCACCACGCGAGGACATTGAGGACGTCACCCCCGATCAAATCGATCCTAACGAGCTTACCGGCTACGCGAGGCGCACGCTTCGTAGGGTCAACGTGCTGCAGGCATACCGGACGTTGAATGGGAGCGTCCGACTTGCGAGAAATGTGGCTGGGTCGGCGAACCGGTCGCGATCCTCGGTGATCCAGATGCCCATGTTGCCGAGGAGGAAGATCGCCCCCCACCTGAAGGTGAATGCATTAAACGGAACGCGATGCTCGCGGCCTGCCTTCATTCTGTTGGCTGGCACCGTCCAGATCTTATTCTTCAGATCGATTTCGGACCACCGCGCGCCCAAAACTTCGCCCGATCGAGCGGCCGTCAGGATGCAAAACTCCATGGCGAGTACGGTGGTGATGGCTTAGCGCTGAACTTCTCGGGATTTTCAGCCGCTACGGCGCCAATATCCGCGTGTTCCAGCTCCCGAGCGAGCAATCCGGCGACGTCGGCCGCCGGGCGTGGGGGCGAGAACACGTATCCCTGGATTTGGTCACAGCCGAGTTCGCGTAGCTTGTCGACCTGTACCGTACTTTCCACACCTTCAGCGATCGTCGACATGCCAAGTCCGTTGGCGAGTGTCACGATCGCCCGAACGATCTCGATGCTCTCGTTTTGCGTCGCCACATCGTCTATGAACGACTTGTCGATCTTAATCCGGTCGAAGGGGAATCGCCGCAGGTAGCTCAACGACGAATATCCGGTTCCGAAGTCGTCGATAGCGAGCCGGACCCCAAGACGCCGCAGTCGTTCAAGGGCTTCATTGTGCTTCTGAGTCGTTTCCAGCAAGACGGATTCGGTCAGCTCAAGCTCGAGTGCGCACGCAGCAATGCCAAATTTGGCGAGGCTCTCCGCGACGATCCGATCGAGGCCGGACGCCAGCTTGAACTGTGCGGCGGAGATGTTCACCGCCATAAGGGGGGGTGCGATCCCTTGATCTCGCCAGAGTCCGATCTGCCGACAGGCCTGCTCGATCACCCATTGCCCGATCGGCAGAATGCTCCCGGTGGTTTCCGCGACCGGAATGAAAACGGACGGCAGCAGCAAGCCGCGCGTCGGATGGTTCCAGCGGATCAGCGCCTCTAACCCGACGATCCCTCCAGACGCGATTTCCACTTGCGGCTGGTAGTAAAGCTCGAACTCGTCGCGCTCGATCGCCAGGTGCAGGTCTTCGCCGATCATCACCCGCTCGCGCACCTGCCGATCGAGCTCGGCCACATGGAAGCGAAACCGATTGCGTCCTTCGTCCTTCGCGCGGTAGAGCGCAAGATCGGCCTTCATCATCATGGCCTCGGGCGCCTCCACGTTTGCGCAATAGGAGGTGACCCCAATGCTGGCGGACGTGTGAATCTGATTGCCGTCGATGGAGAAAGGTGCGGCAAGGCTGTCACCGATCTTGGTGGCCAGCGTCTCGATGTTGGCCACATCCGTAATATCGTCCTGCAGCACCGCGAACTCGTCGCCGCCGAAGCGGGCGACCAGGTCGGTTTCGCGCACACAGCTCTGGAGACGATCTGCGACCGCACGCAGCAGCGCATCGCCGACCGGGTGTCCCAGCGTGTCATTGACATCCTTGAAGTGATCGAGATCGAGATAGTGGACGGCAAACGGACTAGCGCCGCGTCGGGAGCGAGCGAAGGCCAGTTGCAGCCGTTCGATAAAGGCCGCTCGATTGGCAAGCCCAGTCAGAAAATCGGTTCGCGCCAGCGCCACAATCTTCTCGTCCGCCGCCTTACGCTCGGTGATATCGGTGAGAATGCCCTCGATGGCGACAAGTCGGTGCTCCTCGTCGCGTACCGGGTATCCACGTCCTTCGAGCCAGGCATGGGAGCCATCCGACTTCTTCAGGCGCATTTCGATCAGAGTGGAATCCGTCTTACCCTCTACGATGGATTTGATGTCGGCCGCGATAGTTGGATGGGATTCGCTTTCGATGAGCTGTAACCAGTTGCTCGGTGACGCCAGCAATTCATCGGCCTCGTAGCCGTATCGCCGGATGTTCTGCGAGAGGTAGATCACTGGGAAGGGCTTCTGCGGGCTCAGGCGGTAAAGGATAGTCGGACTGTTTTCAACGATGCGGTGGGCGTCAGAGAGCTTCTGCAGGCCGCGCGCGCTGATAACCGCCGCGCCAACCAGCTCCGCCAGCGTCTTGAGCGTATCGATCTCGCTCGGCAACCATTCTCGCTCGCTGTGGCAAGCATCGAAGCCGATGAAGCCCCACCATCCGCCCTCGACAAACACGGGAACCGCCACCGTGGATTTGACCCCGCCAAATTCGAAAAATTTGCGCACGGGCTCTTTGAAGTTTCGGGCATGTCCCGCGATGGTCTCGCCCCCCATGAGCCTCGGCAACCACGACACGAGGCCGACCTCGACCATGGTTCGGCCTCGTGCATCGTTGAAGATGGCAGGCGTCGATATGCCTGCCGCGCTCCACCGGTTGTGGGCGATGATACGGCCCACTTCGATAGGTTTGACTGACAGCAGGTGCACTCGATCGACGTTGGCCGCGTGACCTATTTGCTCAAGCACCTTCGGAATCGAGCGCGTCATGTCGCTCGTGCGCAGCAATTCTTTCGCGCTTCTGGCGATGGCTTCAAGCAGGATGTCGCGCCGATGGGCTTCGAGCATCGCGAGAGAT
>Ga0182024_10016560_pt1 | contig 13966 bp, 11 predicted proteins | sample P32metaG_FD_120480 | JGI IMG/M metagenome (GOLD analysis project Ga0182024, IMG submission 120480) | Permafrost microbial communities from Stordalen Mire, Sweden - P3-2 metaG (Illumina Assembly) | ecosystem: Environmental > Terrestrial > Soil > Wetlands > Permafrost | place: Sweden: Stordalen... | reverse complement strand
TCTCGTTCGAGAAATGCAACGCCCGCTGCGCCGACGGCAACGCGACCGTCACGATCGTCGCGTCCAGCACCACCATCAGCTGCGCGACGCTCAGCAAGGCGAGCACCGCCCAGCGATTGGGGTCACGAACGGTTTGAGTTGGCATGGGGCCTCGATTTTCGCGTGGCGATGTGGGCTCAGCCTGCCACGCCGTCAGGTGAGCGAGCACCGCCTGATTGAGGCGATTCGCCTCTCGCCCGGATTTGGCGTAGTTCGAGCAGTTCGAGGCCGAGCGCTTCGATCTGCCGAAGCACTCCGAACACAGCCGAGCAGGACGAGCGGCGCGCGGAATTCACCCGTACTGCTCCATCGCCTGAAGGTGGCGATTTGGCTCTCCGCCAGCCGCCAGTTCGTTGGCAGCGCGTGCCTGCCGGCCGGGTATCAGCCGGCGGTCACGGGCGGTAGCTGCCGTTGCGGTCTGGGTTCTAGGCGGTCGACCCGGCCCGGCCGCTCGCCTTCGGACGATCGTTACGCTGAGCTGGCCGTGGATGCATCGGCGGCCTCCTCACCCTCCGTGAATGGCCCAGCCGATGCTTCGGGTGCTTCGCGAAGCGACGTTTGGATCGCGGCAGCCTCGTCCGGGGTGAGCGTCTTACGGGTGATGTGCGCGCGGGGATCGTGGACGGCAGCGAGGAGCGCATCCACGTCCGGTGCATTGGCGATGGCTACCATCGCCGAGCTCCCGCGCGGTACTGCGGCGCGGAGCTCATCCGCGAGCGCCTGCGGCTCGGGATCGACCTCGGTCGGCTTCCCGACCTGCGAGCCGACCAGTCCACCCAGCACCATGCCGATCACGAGGCCAGGCGGCCCGCCCATAACGCCGACCACCCCTCCGATGGCCCATCCCTCGGCGGCTCCGCGCTGCGACACGTGGATGGCCTCGTCGATATCGAGGTAGTGCCCGGCGAAGGTCCCGCGCAGCACCAGGTGCCCGTTGCCGTGATGCTCGACGAACCCGACCCGCCGGACCCACGCCGCAGACGCGCTCGACCGCTCGCGCGCAGTCTCAAATGCCAGCACGGCCGCGTTCGTCCCGTCGAAGCTCACTAGCGCAAGATCGAGCGCCACGGGCGTTCCTCCCTCATCTCGGGGATCTGGCGTCGGCCGCGGCGACGGTTCCCACGACCGGGCTTGGTCCCTCTTCCAGGCCTCGCCTTCTTCGTCGAGGCGAGCGATTCCGTTGCCAGTGGTGAGGGTCGATGCGCGCCACGGGCTACTTGCGACCTGCTCGGGCCAACGCGTCGCGGACTACTGCAGGTTTCATCGGCACCCGGTGTAGCCGCACGCCGGTTGCGTCGAAGAACGCGTTCGCGATCGCGGGGAAGAGGGCTGAGATTGGTTCCTCGCCTGCGCCGCCCGGGAGCACGTCGAGTTGCTGGATGACGATCGGCGTCACGTTCGGGTGATCCTTGAAACGCAAGCTCGGGTAGGTGGCCCAGTCGCGGCTCGTCACGTTCGACTTGTTGAATGTGACCTCTTCGATCAGCGCCTGGCTGGTGCCCATGACGGCCGTACCTATCACCTGGTCGGCAACCCTTGCGGGATTGATGACGAAGCCGGGGGCGACCGCTGCGTAGACGTGCTTAACCACGATCTTTCCCGTCTTCTTGTTCACCTCGATGTCGGCGATGGCCGCGGCAGGCGTCGTTGGATCCAGCGTGCGGAAGTCGAGCCCGGGACCCTGGAGGCCGCCGCCGTACGCGTGCGTGCCGAAGCCGAAGCCGCGGCCGGTGACGACGTTCGCGTCGGAGAGTTTGGCGGCTGCCGGCCCCGGCCGCCACTTCGCAGCGCTCGCCACTGCCTCTAGGACTGCGAGCCAAGGGTCGTTCCCGGTCATGTTCTGCCGCCGGAACTCGAGCGGATCACTGCCCACCACGTAGGCCAGCTCGTCGATGATCTGCTCGGTCGAAAAAGCAGGCCCGCGGTCCATCGGTGATCGCAGCGGCGCGGTCATGAAGAGCCGTGGCGCCACGTTGCCCACGACCTTGCGGTTCGGAATCAGGTACACACCGCCGGTATTGATGGCAGAGGGAGGCTGAGCGGCGTCCTCCTGGCTGTAGGCGACGTAGTCGAACGCAGTGAGCTTTCCGTTCGCATCGACGCCGGCGCGCACGTCGATCACCTCCGCAGCGTCGTAGTTGTCGTACCCCATATCGTCCCAGCGCATGAATTGGACGCGCACGGGTTTCCCGACGGCCTTTGACAGTACCGCTGCTGCCGTGGGGCAGTCTTGGTCGGTGCTGACGCCGCCGTAGAAGCTCGATCCTTGCAACGAGATCTCCCGCACACTCGCCGCGGGCAGCCCGACCGCCGCTGCGACGCCTTGCGCGGCAAGGTTGTAGCTGGGGCCGCACTGGTGGTAGATCGTCGCCCCCGTGGCAGTGACGTCCGCGACCGCGTTGTGCGGGCCGACTGGACCATGAAGCAGGTAGGAGGTCCTGAAGGTCCCGGACACCGTCTTCGCCGCTTGCGAGAGACCGGTTTCGACATCGCCCATCTCCGTTATGAGCAACGGCGAGACCGGGCCCGGAATGGGCGTCGACGCCGGAAGGCCGGGCTCCGCAGCCCTCAGGGCCTTCTCCAAGTTATCGTTCCCCGGCAGCGGCGTCGATGGTTTCTCCCAGCGCACCTTGAGCTCCCGTGCTGCTTGGATCGCGCCCCATTCGTCGGGGGCGACGACGCCGACGAAGTTCCCGACGCGTACGACTCGCGCCCCAGCGATGTGCCTGATCGAGCTTTTATCAACCGACAGCACGGCCTGCCCCCCACCGGCCAACAATTCGAGTGTGTAGTTCGTCCCGTAGGGGCCGCCGGGCGTCCGTTTCTTGAGAAGGGACGATTGTCCCTGCGGACGAACGACTCGGCCGTGGAGCATCTCGGGCAGACGCACGTCACCACTGTATGTGAGCGTTGCGGTGACGATTCCGGGAACATCGACGCGCGGTTGCGGCCGTCCGACGAGCTTGTACTGATCGATGGGCTTCGCCGGGGCCTCTCCTGGCTCCAAGCCGGGGCGGAGGAGGTACTGGAACACACCCAAGTCGTTGCGCTTCACCTGCTGCGGGATCGCGAGATCGAAAAGCTCGCCGTCCACGAGCTCGCCATAGGTGACGTTCTTGCCGCCGCCCGACACGATGCCCCTGTCGACACTCAGGCTCGCAACCGGAACGCCGAGGTTCGTCGACGCGAGGCCGAGCAACGCCTGCTTCGCCGTGGCCGCAGCTGCGCGGGTGAATGACCCCCCGATTGACGTCCCCTGACTGCCGCCCGCAATACCGCTGAAGGGAGTTGTCGAAGTGTCGAGACGGGCAAAGCTGATCTGGTCCATGCCGACATCGAGCTCTTCGGCGGCGATCATCAACAGGGACGTGCGCGTTCCGTTACCACGCTCGATAATCGAGCTAAACAACGAGACCGTGTTATCCGCGTGTATCGTCAAGTACGAGTCAACCTGGTCAACCGGGATCGGCAGAGGCGACCCGGGCGGTGCGGCGTTGGCTTGGCCCGCGAGCCCCACACGAGCCAGGCCGAAGCCGACGATCAGAGCTCCGCCGCCCTTCAGGAACGCCCGCCGCGAGATCTCGCCCCCAGTCATCGCGCCTGTCATCACGCACGCTCCTCCTTCGCCATCACGGCGGCGGCCCGCTTGATCGCCGTCAGGATCTTTGGATACGTCCCGCAACGACACAGATGACCGTTCATCGCGACGCGAATCCGATGCTCAGTCGGATTCTTGGTCGTCGACAAGAGATCGGCGGCCTGGATCATCATTCCGCTCTGGCAGTATCCGCATTGGGGCACCCCGACGTCGATCCACGCCTGCTGCAACGGATGGAGCTCTTGAGCAGCACCCGCGCTTTTGCGCTTGCGCGCCCACAGCGCCGGCAGGCCCTCGAGCGTCGTAATCGACTTGCCCGCGACCGCTGCCACCGGCGTTACGCACGAGCGGAGCTCCTTCCCATCCAGCAGTACCGAACAGGCTCCACACTGCGCCAGGCCGCACCCAAAACGTGGGCCAATGAGGTGCAGTTCGTCACGCAACACGTACAGCAACGGCGTATCGCGGCTCCCAGACACCTCATGGACGTGTTCGTTCACCCGAATCTTCAGTTTCGTCGCCATGGAGGCCCTCCAAATCCAAGCGGTCGTTTGCACTTTCGCACTCCGACTGACATCTATCCTCGATGCGGGCGGCGGCTAGCCAGTCGGGAAGCCGGTCGGCATGATGCCCCGACACTCGGTGCAGGTTCTGTACCCGCCCGAGTACGTGGCCACGAACGCCGCGACATCTTGGATCTGCCTCTTCGTCAGGACGTTCCGGAACGGAGGCATCTGCGTCACGTAGAGCGGCAGCGCTGCCGGAAGCCCGTAGGTGATCGCAGCGATTGCGCCCTGGTACGACACTCGAACCTTGTTGAAGTTAACGCCGACGCTGCAGCCCGTATCGCCGTTGCAGACGGCGCGGCCACGGTACGAGACGGGTTCGGCCGCCTTCATCAAATGACAGGAGGCACAGAAGAAGTCGTTGAAGAGCCGGAACCCGTTCGCGACGTTCCCGGGAGATGATGGCGCGTGCGCAGCCGTCCGATGAGCTATCGCGACCGGCGTGGCGAGCGCGACCGTACAGACCACGATTGCCAGCCCAACGCCGACACGACCACCGGTTCTCGGCTGAGGCATCGTTCTACCTTGATCCCAAAGACACGTCTGGTGCAGCGGGTGCGGCGGCGCCGACTGAACAGCCGTCCTTCTTGACCGTCGAGTTGCTTGCCACCGGTCCCTCGGTCGTGGTCAATCGCGTTCTCCTTTGTGGGTTGCGAATCACGTCGGGCTTGGAGGTACTCCATTGGCGTGTGCGGCAGCCTAGGGCCCGACTTTCCCGTCGCGAGCGTTTGTGTCGCGACAGACGAACGGCGCGAGCATGTCTGGCGACCAGGTGACCGGGCATCACCTGATTCCGACGATTCGCGTCGCTGCAAGTCTTGCGCGCACCTTGCCCACCGCGTTGTACTCGGCCGCCGATGCCGGGGGCGCTCGCAACGTGGATCTGGCCGCGAAGGGGCTCGCGACCGGATCGCAACCTCGCAATCAGAGGCGGCGCATGTGTCCTTAACAAAGACACCCTGACGCACCTTCCAAAGCTGTGTGCCAGCTGCGGCGCGTAGACGAATAATCACCCTGATCCAGCGATGGCAGCTCACCTGCGCCGGGGCGATCGTTTCCGGCCGTGCGGTCAGTGTGGCGGCGGGACACGTCGTCTGGGCTGCTGTAACCCAACGAGAGCAAAGGCGGAATGGAATGCGAATGTTGACGGGTGGTGCTCGGGCGGCGACCGTCCTCGTCGCGGCGGCTGTGCCGGTCGGCGCGGGCGCGGGGATCGCCGCGTCGGCCTCGGCGGCCCCAGCGAGAACGGCGGGCGCGCACGTTCTGACGCTCGCTGCGAACACCGGCGGGCTGTTGAAATACAACAAAAGCTCGATGACGGTCCCCACCGGGAGCGTGAAGATCGAGTTCACGAACAGTTCGCCGATCCCGTACAACGTCGTGCTGATCAACTCGAAGAACAAGGTCCTCGGGCGCACCCCCGTCTTCACGGGCGGCACTAAGTCGTTCACGGTCAACCTGGCGGTCGGGAAGTACACCTACTACTGCTCGGTTCCCGGACACCGTGCCGCCGGCATGGTCGGCACGCTGAAGGTCACCTGATACGCCGGTGGCGGACGGGACGGCCGCGCCGGGCGTCCCGCCCGTCCTGCGCCCGACGCGGCGGGGGAGCATGACGCGATGGCGGGTGTCGATCGCGATTGACGCGCCGGGCGCGCGTGGCGCCGTCGGGGCGCCGGCGTGCTCGCCGGCCTGTCGCTGCTCGCCGGCGCCCCGGCTGCCGGCGCACACGCGATCCTGGTCCGCTCCTCGCCGCTGCCCGGGCAGGAGCTGGCGGCTTCGCCCCCTACGATATCGGCGACCTTCAGCGAGCCCGTCAACCGCGCGCTCAGCAGCCTGACGTTGATCGGTCCCGGCGGCCGCACGCCGCCCACGCGCAGGCTGACGATCGGCGCCGAGACGCTCGAGCTCGTCGCGAGCCGGCGGCTGGCGCGCGGGGTCTATGCGATCCGATGGCACAGCGTGTCGGCAGTCGACGGCCACGAGCTAGACGGCGCGTACTACTTCGGCGTCGGCGCATACGCGACAACGCGGACGACCTCCTCGCTCGGCGATCCGCTCGGCCGTGGCGGGTGGCTGCGCGTGTCGTTGCGCGTGCTCGCGGACGCGGCGCTCGTCGCATTCTGCGGCGGTGTGTTCTGCGCGGCGCTGCTCGGCAGCCCGACGCAGCCCGCTGGCTGGCTAGTGCCGGAGACGGACGCGCTGGGGCCGCCAGCGGCGGAGCGGCGGCTGCTCTGGCGCCGCGTGGTCGCGGTCGGCGCGCTGGCAGTCGCGGCTGACGCGACCAGGACGCTCGCCGATGCCGCGAACGCCGGCAACGGGCTCGACGGCGCCACGCTGCATGCGTACCTGCTCAGCAACCTCACCGGCGTCGGCCGGCTGATCGAACTCGGCGCGCTGGCCGCCTCGGCGCTGTTCGCGGCGCGGCGACTGCCGTGGTCGTCCGCCGTCGCCGCGCTGGTCGCGCTCGTCGGGCTGACGCTCGCCGGCCACGCGAATTCGGCCAGCCCGCGCGGCGTCGCCATCGCCAGCGACCTCGTCCACCTCGCGGCCGGATCGCTGTGGCTGGGCGGGATCGTCCAGATCGCCTGGGCGTGGCTGCCGCGGCTGCGCGGGCTCGACCTCGGACGCCGCCGGTTGCTGCTGGAACGCGTCCTGCCGCGCTTCGGTCGGCTCGCGCTTCCGGCCTTCGCGACCGTGTTGGTCGCCGGCGTCGTCAACGCCGCGATCGAGCTCGGCTCACTCTCCGCGCTTTGGAACACCGGCTATGGCGTCGTGCTTCTTGTCAAGGCGGCGTTCGTCGGCACGATCGCGCTTGTCAGCTACGGGCACGCGCTGCGCCTACGCCCGCGCCTGCTGCGCAGCACGGAGGGCGAGCGTCGCGCTGAGCGCCTGCACTGGCGGCTCCTCGGCGGCGAGCCGCTCCTCGCGCTGGGCGTCGTCGGCGCCGCGGGCCTGCTCGTCGCCTATGCGGCGCCGAATCGCTCGGGCGCCGCGGCGGAGGCGGCGAGCCATGCGCGCGGCCTTCCGGCGACGGCGCGCCCGCTCGCGCTCGCGCTCGCCGCCGACCAGATGACCGTTGCGGAGGAGGCCGGGCCGGACATCGTTGCAGCGTGGGTGACGCACGCCGGCGGCAGGCTCAGCGTGCAGGTTCACGCCCTCAACGTCAGCGAGGATCCCGCCGCGATCCCGGTGCGGATCCGCGGGGTGGCGATCGGTGGACGCTGCGGGCTCGGCTGCTACCGCACGACGCTCCCCGGTGGGACGCGGACGCTGACGCTCAGCGTGCACGCGAAGGGCACGACCTGGACGACCCGGCTGCCGGTGCACTTCGACTCCGACGGCAACGCGCTCGCGCAGGCGCTCGTGAGCCGCGTCTCCGCGGGTCAGGTGCAGCTGCGCTCGGCCGCCGTGCACGAGAGCCTGCGCGGCACGCCGACCGTCCCTGACGTCACCGTCTACCGGATCCAGGCGCCGGACCGCTTCGCCTACGAGCTGAGCCACGGCACGACGCTCGTGGCGGACACGATCATCGTCGGCACCGGGGAGTGGACCCGCGCGGCGGGGCAGCGCAGCTGGCAGTACGCCTCGTATGGCACCCAGCCGTGGTCCGCGGCGAGCTACTTCAGCTGGTGGGGCGACTACGCGACGCTCCCGCGGCTGCTCGACGTCTTCCGCTCAGGTGGCACCCGCTACGCCGACGTCGCGACGCTCGCCCAGGTCGACGGCCTGGGCCCGGTGTGGCTGCGGCTGCGCTTCGACCTCACGCACGACCTCCTCCTCCGGCTGCGGATGATCACGGCCGGCCACTTCATGAGTCAGGCCTGGAGCGGCTTCGACGCGCCGCAGCGGATCGTGCCGCCGCGGTAGGCGGCGCCTCACCGCGACGGCGTCGCCGTCGCGGTGCAACGCAACCCCGACGACGACCAGCGCCAGGCCGGTTACGCAGGAAACTGGGCCGTCCGTGTTTGGGCCGATGGGCCGCCCCGTTGGCCCTGACCGTGCCCGATTCGTCGCAAATCCGCAGAGAAGCCGTTTCCCGCGTGAGGCGCCGCTGCGTGAATCGGGTTTGGGAAACGGAAAGCAGGGCGTTGCGGGGCGCGACGCGGGTCCACAGTTGCTGCGGCCGCCGATGTCGCGGTCCAACTTGACGCGACGCCGGGAGTCCACGTCTCCCAGGCCTTTGCGCACCTTCTCGACGAGGGCGAGGCTGGACTCGCCCGCGCCGGGGCGGTCCTCCTAGCCGCTTTCGGGCCTGCCCTTTAGGCGGTGGTGCGCGCAGCGCTTGGATCACCCGGATCCGGCGACGACGGCTCACCTGATTCCTCGGACCATTGGTGAGACCGAGCGAGAGCCGCGATAGCAAGCGATCGAAAGGAACGACATGACAAACGAAGAGTTCGTCCGACGGGCGTACGCAATCGCCGAGGTCAAGGACATCGCGGCGTGGGTCGCCTGCTTCAACCCGGACGGAGTGTTCGTCGACGAATCGGTCGGAGTGACCTACCGCGGGCCTAGCGAAGTTCGAAAGCCTGTTGAGAATTACGGGGCGGCGTTTTCCGACATGCATCGCGAGCTCTACGACGTGTACGTGAGCGGTGACGTGGTGGTCGTCGAGCTGGCCTTGCAGGGGACTCACGACGGGCCGCTCTCGCTCCCTCAGGGGATCCTTCCGCCCACAGGCAACCGAATGGACGCGCCGTGCTGCGACGTGTTTCGTCTGGAGAAAGGGCGGATCCAGCTGTTCAACTGCTATCCGTCGGGAACAGTAATCCTGGGCCAGCTCGGTGTCCTGGGGAACCTCGACGGTGTGCTGCAGCAGCACGCCGTCGTCTAGCTACTTTCGAACCGTCCGCCCCAAACACAAGGAAGCCGGTACCCAATGACTAGCCAGGCGATTCGTGACCCGCTCGCGGACCATCTCATCACCCCCCAGAACGCGGCGCTCGTTCTGATCGACTACCAGCCATCGCAGTTCGGGACGGTCCGCTCGATGGACCCAGACCTGCTGCGCAAGAACATCGTCTCCACGGTGAAGACGTCCAGAGCGTTCAGACTGCCGATCGTCCACTCGACCGTCAACGTTGCATCGGGCCAGCAGCAGCCCACCGTTCCTGAACTCGCCGAACTGCTCGAGGACAGCCCTCCGCTCGACCGCACGACCGTCAACTCGTGGGAGGACACCGAGTTCGTGCAAGCGGTCCACGCAACCGGGCGCCGGAAGCTCATCTTCTGCGCGCTCTGGACTGAGGTCTGCATGGCCTTCACGGCTCTCGACGCTCTTCGGGAAGGCTATGAGGTCTACCCCGTCGTGGACGCGATTGGCGGTACGTCGCCGGAGGCACATCGCGCCGGGGGCTGAGCGGGTCGTCCAAGCCGGTGCGCAGCCGATCGGCTGGGTGTCACTCGCCTGCGAGCTGCAGCGCGACTGGGCGCGCGTCGAGACGGTTCCCGCGATCGTCGAGATCGTCCTCACCGACCGCCTGTTGCAGGAATGAACCGCACCGTCGACCGTCACCAGCACGTCATTTCTGGCTTCTATCGGACGGCCTGAGCGAGGACGGGAATGCGGACGGAGGCATCACTCCACCGCGCTGGAGTCTCGATGGCGGGATCGCGTACCGAGGCGAGCGCATCGATCAGTATGTCAGGCGTGCACGTCGGTGACGAAGCGGCGGAGCGGGCGCTCACGTGTTGCGTCAACGAGTACCCCGGACCTGACGCGACAGCGCCCCGACGCGGCTCGTGTGTACCTCGGGCGCGGAGCAGCGACCCAAGGTCGCGACCCTTTGAACCAACACCATGACGGAATCGAGCGATGCGATGAGTGAGACGCAGGGTAAGAAGCGAAGTGCGGTTGTGTTCGGAGCGCGCAACCTGGGTCGCGCGGTCATCGAGCTGCTGGTGAGCGACGACTGGGCGGTGACGGGGGTGGCGCGATCCCAGAGCACCCTGGACGGCGTCAGCGCGGCCGGTGCGCTCGCGCTGAAGGCCGATGTGACCGACCCCGCGAGCGTGTACGGCGTGCTGGAACAGGCGGCCGCTGCTCACGGTGAACTCGACCTCGTGCTGAACGCCGCCGCCGCATACGGCGGCGAGCGCACCGGGCCCTTCGGCGGCGGCCCGATTGCCGAGGCCGACCCGGACGGCTTTGACTCGTGGGCAGCGGCTCCCGCTCGCTCAGCGTTCTCGTTCCTGTCCGCCAGCGGACGATTCGCGATCGCGCAGGGCCGGGCAGCGACTCTCGTGCAGGTCACCGGCGGCTCGTCACGGCGCGCGATGCCCGGCCGCGGCCTTTGGGCAGCAGGATCGTTCGCCGTCCGAGCGATCACCAACGCGGCCGCGCTCGAGCTACGCCCCCACGGCATCCAGGTCACGCTGCTCATCGTCGACGCGGGCATCCAGCCGCTCGACGGGTCCACCCGCCCCGGTGTCTCGCCAGAAGCGCTGGCGGACCCGCGCAGGATCGCCGATGCCGTCCTCTTCCTCGCCAACCAGGACACGCGCTCCGCGACCCACGAGCTCCAGCTCACCCCACTCGCCGAGAACTGGACCCCCTGAAAGGTGCTCGCGCGTGTGCGTTTGCCCCTGCTAGGGATCGCTCGCACGCGGCCGGCAGAAGGCCCGCCGAATCGTGAAAGTAAGACAGGCCTCCCTGCGGGGTGGCGTCCCCTTTGCCGCTGCAAATACGCCGTGGACTCAGGTTCCCGTGGTTGAGTCTAGGCGGCGGTCACCTTTTTCGGTGCGGGGAGCACTGTGATCCAACGAAGGGGAGCGACGATGCGGGAGTTGCGCCTGGGGGCGCAGCTGCCTCGCCGGGAATGACCACAGGCCATCAATGGGCTACGTTCAACCGCAACCTGAGTACGACAACGGAAGCCGCCGGCGAGCCGGCTGGTTCGTGAGGCTGAGCGCCCGGCTGTCTCCAGGGGTCCGCAGAGTCCAAGCCGAGATCGGCCCATACGCACGCGCCTGGGACCAGGTCAACGCGACGACATTGGGTACGACGGGCCCGCTGTGGGTCGTTCTCGGTGACTCCATGTCCCAAGGGATCGGGGCAAGCAGATTCGACTGCGGCTGGGTGAGTCAACTGCAGGTGTTGCTCGACCAGGCTGCCAGTCCCTATCGAGTACTCAACCTCTCTGTCTACGGCGCACGTGTCGATGATGTACTGAGGCGCCAGCTGCCAGCAATGCGGGACCTCGATGCTGAACCCGATCTGGTCACGGTGCTGATCGGATCGAACGACATCGTGAGCAGGAAGCACCGCCGGGATCTCCTGAGTAACTACCGCAAGCTGCTCCAGCAACTCCCGCCTGGATCCGTGATCGCCAGTCCATTTGGGAACTTTGGGCTCGGAAAGCAGATCAACGCGCTCGTGGCTGAGGAAGCGGCAGATCGCGGGCTCAAGGTCCTCAACAACCGCGACGAGGCGAGCCTCGCGTCGTGGAAAGGCAAGCTCGCCGAGGATCACTTCCATCCCAACGACCGTGGCTACGCCGGACTCGCTGAGGCCTTCTTCCACACGATTCAGGCGTCATTGTGAACATCGCGGTCGCGTTTGCGCTCCGCGGGAGCCCGACGCTGGGTAGTTTTTGACCGTCGAGTCGCGACCATGACGAGCCTGAGTGTTGGCCGGCACCACGCGGGTGGCGGAGACGACACGTGGCCGCTCAGTTCCAGTCCGGCGGGACCGACGCGCGGAACCCGGCTACAGGATCGGCGGCGATGCCAGGAGCGCATCCCGCGGCCGCGATGCCTCGACACTAGGGCCAGTCCGGCACAGCAGCGCATCGCTTAGCGACAGCGGCGGGTTGCGTTGCCCTTACGAGGGCCGAAACCGGGCCAATTAGGCCGAAAGTCAGGTTTTGCACGCTTACCAACAATGCCCACTCTTGTTGGGAGATGCCGACATGCGCGTGTCGACGGAGTCAGCACTGCAAAGGCCTGGATCGTCCTTCGCGAGAGCGGCGGTCTGTACATGTGCGAGTTGCGCGAATCGCTCGGATCAGGCGATGCGTAGTCGCCTGATCGTTCGGCATGTTCCACCGCGGCAACCCAAAGCTCGGCCCGACTACACGAGGGAGCATGTATGACCATGGCAACTCCGGTTTCCGTCACAACCGAGCTCGAGGACCGCCTCGCGATCCTCGAGCTGATCGGACGCCTCGCCCTCACGATCGACGCGAAGGACTGGGACGCACTCGGCGGGTTATTCACCGAGACGGTCTACCACGACCGGACCTCACTCACCGGCGGTGAGCCATACACTGCTCCTGTCGCGCAGTTCGTCGACGGATGGCGCCAAACGCTGCAGAACATGGACGCAGTCCACCACCAGATCACCAATCACGTGATCAGCGTCGACTCCGACCAAGCAACGTGCGCCGCGAACATGCAGGGCACACACGTGCTCGCCAACGCGTCCGGCGGCCCCATCTGGACGGTCGGCGGCCGCCATGACTACCAGCTCAAGCGGACCCCAGACGGCTGGCGGATCGCCGGACTGACCTTCACCCTCCAATGGGCGACTGGCAACATGAACGTCGTGACCCTCGCGATGGCTGGAGGACAATCCTGACTGCACACCGCCCTGGCTTGTGCGATCCCGGCTGTGCGCCCGACCGTAACGTCCGTCCTTCTGAGCTGGTGCGGGCTTAGCCGGCTCTGCCTCGTCGCACGTGGTGCTTTGCAGCGCAATGAGCAGGACCTCGGTTTTACGCGTATCGGAACTTTGTGAAGGCGGTGTTTGCGCGTCTTGGGGCAGAACTGGTCGGTAGGGCTGGTTCCCGATCGTGATGGAGACGGTCTGTCTCGTGGTTGGCACGATGCCGTGGACGACGGTCCCATCACTGACGACCGTGGCGATGCCTGCGCCCCAACGCTCGACCAGTGCTCCGTTCGGCTGGCGCTAGAGCCCCTCTGTTTGCGGGCTGTAGCGGGTGCTCAGGTCACCGCGAGAGTCGCGGAACGGCTTGGATCGCGTCAGGACAACGCCGGGACCCGTTGTCCCGAAGCCGGCCGAACTCCCCCAAACCAGCCGTAAATCAGCTCCGGCGACCCTACAGCCAAGAGACAGCCCCGCAGTGCGTGGGCTTTTCGCGCTCACGGCCGAGCTCGCGCCGAGTTCCGTCTCCGTGGTGTGAGGACATCTCAGAACAGTGGCGCGAGAACCAACGGTCGACCCGCTCCGGTTCGATCATCTCAGCACTCTCGCTCGCAGCGATCGAAATGCCCGCGACGTCGAGAACGCAGTCGTGATCACCTATCGGCGCGCGCGCTGCTTGGCCAGCGGAGCGGGTGCCTCAACGGCGATGGCGGCCGGAGTCTGTTGGCCGTCCACAGCGCTTCTCCTTGGCCGATCACCCCGAATGCGCAGCAGGTCGCGCCGTGGCGTGGTGCTTGTGGGCCGAAGAGCTAGGCCGGCGTGCCGAAGCGCTTGGCGTGCACCAGCTCGAGCGCCTCGCGCAACGCCGCGATGCGGTCTTCGCCGAACCGTGCGGCCCAGTCCTTCTCGAGTTCGTCGTTCAGCAGCCATTCGGTGAGGTACATCTCGCGACCCTTGGTGGTCAGCCGGATGATCTTGGCGCGGCCGTCCTCTGGGTCGGGGACGCGCTCCACGTAGCCCCGCTTCTCCAGGTCGCTCACGACCTGGCCCACCGTCTGCTTGGTCATCATCGCGTTATCGGCGAGGTCGGTCAGTCGCGACCCGTTCTCCGGATCGATGCCGCCGAATACGCAGCCGTGGCCGGGTCGGATGTCC
>Ga0182024_10016559_pt1 | contig 13966 bp, 12 predicted proteins | sample P32metaG_FD_120480 | JGI IMG/M metagenome (GOLD analysis project Ga0182024, IMG submission 120480) | Permafrost microbial communities from Stordalen Mire, Sweden - P3-2 metaG (Illumina Assembly) | ecosystem: Environmental > Terrestrial > Soil > Wetlands > Permafrost | place: Sweden: Stordalen... | reverse complement strand
GGCAGCTCGACGATGAATATGGCAGTGGCCTCGACGACCGCGACGGGTACTTACACCATCACCGTCACTGGAGCGGGCGGAGGCGTTACGCAGATGACCACAGTCGCTCTAACCGTGACGGCCTGTGGGCCCACTAGTTGCTAATCGTTTTGATGATTCCGATCGCTATCGTTGCCAATGCGATTCGGATTCCCTCGTAAAGGCGGCTTGGTTTACATAACGCCTTTCGGTGCAGCCAACGATCCCGACGTATATTGCAGAATCGCTAACGTCTCTGCGTGAGCCGCGTCTCAACGACGCTGAGGTAAAATCTCATCCATCGTGTGCCGGTCGTGAACGGTTCGCGCCTCTTATGTCTTGGCATTCGCTTCCGAGAGCTCCGAGCCAAGTATCTCCGCGATTGTGCTCGCGTTCGGTTCGCGCAGCATGGAGAAGTGGTCACCGGGTATCTCGTGAAATATAAATCCGGCCGGCGAGAGGTGCCCCCACGTGAACTCGGGATCACGAAAGGCGCCTTTGGGGCGTTCCGCTGCCCACAGATGAAGCGCTCGACCGGACCACGGTTTTGGCTGGTAACGTCGCAAAGCCAGAGAGAGAATGCCACTTGGGCGGGCTGCCAAGTTCTGGAACCTGCGGGCGGCCATGCGAACTCCCACGTTCCAATCCGCCGCTCTCTGCCACAGCAAACGCACCTCCGACCCGAACAAAACAATCTTCTGAGCGAAGCGCCAGGAGCGAACCAGCATACGGCGAAACTGGTTCATGGGCGGGAGGAAAATATCGCGCGCGTCAAAGAGCGCCACGAACGCCACTCGCTCGCCGTCCTCTTCCAACTGTCGGGCCATCTCCAGCGCGACGATTCCGGACGCACACCATCCGCCCAGGGCGTAGGGTCCCTTAGGAACATGGCGGCGCAGGCGGGCCACGCACTCTGAAGCGATGCGCTCGATAGTATGGGGAGCTGGCAAGCGTCCGATGCCCATGTAGCGGATGCCTAACACATCTCGATCGCGACCCAAACATCGAACCAAGCTCGTATATTCCGTTCCAGGGAATATAAGGATCAGCGGAACACCGCTGCCGTTGGATTGAATAGGCAGCACCCCATTCGCATAACGCATCCACTCGGCCGGTTTTGATATGGCTTTAGCCATCTCGGCCAACGTCGGTGCGCACAGAAAGATTTCATGAGTGAACTGGTCTACTGCGAACTCCTCCGCAATCCTGGCCAAGCACTGCGTAGCCGCTAACGAATCGCCACCGAGGCCGAAGAATCGGTCGTGAATTCCGATCTCTTCCACATTCAGTATTTCAGACCAGATTCTTCCGAGTTTCTTCTCGAAAGGCGTGCGCGTCGCGACGAAACCCCTTCGATGTTCGTTTCGATCGCGAGCCAGAATGTTCTGCTCCAACATTTCGAGGCTTCCGGACAAGAAAGCTGCCCGGCAGGCTGGCCGCTGAAGCTTTCCACTCGAAGTCTTTGGAATGCTTCTCTCTTGAACCAGCACAATGGTCTGCGCAGTTACTTCATGCTCCAGCAAAACCGCTTGGCGGATTGCATCGACGATCTCGACAAGGTCCGTCTGGTGAGAGGCGCGCACTTCCTGTACGATCACCAGGCCTTCGTCGAATTCATCTTCAACCGAGAACGCCACCGTGCAACCCGGCCGCAGTCCTTTGTGACACCGCTCCACCGTCAACTCAATATCCTCAGGATAAAGATTTCGCCCCCTGATAATAATCAGGTCTTTCACCCGGCCGGTCACAAAAAGCTCGCCTTCGTCAAGAAAGCCCAGGTCACCGGTCCGAAGAAAGGGACCCTCCCCGGAATCTCTCAGATACGCACGGAAGGTGTCGTCAGTCCCGCTGGGATTGTTCCAATACCCCTGCGTGATGTTGGGGCCGGTGACCCGTATCTCGCCAACCCTTCCAGGAGGGCACAACTCACACGTCTGTGCATCGACGATTACAATTTTTTCCCCAGATGGCGTCTTCCCGCAACTCACGATGTCATTGGCTGGAACGTCTTCGGGCGGATCAACCACTACATCATTTCGCTCAAAAGACGTCCGTTGCACTCGTAAAATTCTCGGTTCCTTAAACTTCATCGAAGCGCTGACCGACAAGGTGGCTTCCGCAAGACCGTAACCGTTGTAAAACGCCTGACGCCGAAACCCGCAGTCTCTAAATCCGGCCGCAAACCGATCGAGAGTCCCCGGGTGCACGGGGCTAGCGCCAACGCCGGCGCAAAGCCAATTTTCCAAGTGAAGGCCTTCGCGCTCTTCGGCCGGAATCTTGCTGACGCACAATTCGTACGCGAACCCCGGGCCGCCGCTGGTCACGTTTTTGTATCGCGATATCGTCTGCAGCCAACGCACCGGCTTTTGTAGAAAAACTTCCGGCGGCATAAGCACACTGGGCGCCCCGGAATAAAGTGGCTGGAACACATTATTGATTAAGCCCCAATCGTGCGCGAGTGGTATCCATCCGACGAACGTATTGTTCGCTGTATAATCGTGCGCATCTTGGAGCATCTTTTCGTTTTCCAGCACATTGCGATGGCTCACCATAACGCCTTTGGGCGCAGCCAACGATCCCGATGTATATTGCAGAATCGCTAGCGTCTCTGCGTGAATCGGTGGACGCTTCCAGTCCTCGGCAAGCTTCGACGGAATGGACTCGGTCGCCATCCAACGGACTCTTTCCAAGTCCGGATGAATCCGGACCAGGTCTTCTACTAATCGGAGCGTGCTCTCCGTCGTTAAAGCCACCACCGGCTCAGCGTCTTTCAGGAGCCGGCTCAGCCGCGAGAACGTTCTACCTACGCGAGCAGGATCGAGCGGGTAGGCAGGCACTGCAACTGCTCCGCGGTAAAGACAGCCGAAAACAGCAGATACGAACTCTGGCCCCGAGGAACTCAACAACAGCACACGGTCGCCAGCCGCCGTGGCCGAACTCAGCCAAGCTCCGATCGCCCGTGCCCGCAGATCCAGCTCCGCGTACGTAAACCTCGCTTCTTCTGTCTCGCCATTCGATAGAAAAGAATAAGCAAGCTGGTCGGGCTGCTCGATAGACCTTCCGCGCAGGAGATCGACGAGAGTTTCAGCCGGGAATTCCATACTAGATTCCAAACTTGGATTTCATTTTGGGCCCGTCAGAGTTGCCTGTATTGTACACCTAACCGTCGTTTGAGTTCTTGCTCGTAACAAGAGAAAGTCATTTTGAGCGCGGCGCTTTACAGGGGGTTCTATTCCCGAATTAGTCTTCATACCGTTCCAGTACGCACCGTACTCGATCATGAATAGTATTTTTCCTGAGTTGATTTAATTGGGACGCAGACTTGCGGAAACCAAGCTCCTTTCTTTTTTTTACGCGCACCGTTCTCGGCCAGGCCGACGAAAATGCGGCTTTAGGAAGGGCTGAAAATGCGAAGGTCTTTGTGGATAATTCTTAGCTATAGGCCAATACGTTCGTCTGGGAGAAATGAAAAAGGCGAGTCAGTTGTTTGGCTCGCCCGTTTCTGCAATCCTCGCTGTGGAAATCTCGCGCTACCGCCCGAACAGCTTCCGACGCAATGGCGCTAAGCCCAGGAGGCCTGTGCCAAACAGCAACATGGACGAAGGCTCAGGGGTAGGGTCAGGAACGGGCACATCCAGCACAAGGTTGTAAACATTGTAATGGGACCCAGTAGTGAAGGAGCTGCCCGTCTGGGTAATGGCGGGAGCGGACGTTAGGCCGGGAGTGCAAGGTCCTGCCATCGCAACGCCGCCACTATCAAATGCAAAGGTGTTCCCGCCGGTAGTAGGCGATCCACCCGTATTGCAAGAAAAGACTTCAGTGCTCGCTGGGGCAAAAAGCGATGGCAAAGTAAACGTTGCGTTGGGACCTATAGATCCTATGTCGATTAGATCGACGAGCGTGCCCGCACTCGTACCATTTCCAGACACAAATTGGTATACATTGTAAGACAGACCATTGAAAGACACGACGGCGATAGGCGTGAGATTAAAAGCCTCGCAGTTGCCGCCAACGGTGCCGTGCTCGCAGCCGGCGAAGGAAGTCTGAGGCCCATAATCCGAAGCGCCCTTAACCCCGACGCTCCTAGCCTGGCTCGCTGCGGCGGTCAGCAGGAGTACGAATAACAGCGCGATAACTTTCATGGAAGGACTTTTGAATCGCATCGGGTCTCCTTACGGTCCTCTCGCTAGACGCACGAACAGCGGTGGCTTGCCTGCAAGCAAGATACCAAAAGATCGCGCCAGACACCATACGACGTGAATTTTAAGTACATAAGAGTAAGTAACCTACAATCCTCTGTACGATCTCGCAGAGTTAGCCGTGGAAGGAATGTACAAGTTAATTGCACAATCTGTGAAGGGCTCTTCCCGTCACGCCCAATCTGCGGCATCAGCATGGAGCAGCTTTTCACGTTACATTAGTCGCGCCGATCTTTTGTGCCATCTCTTTCGCTCTCACCTCGAACTGTTTGTATCCTTGCCTTGCGGCGTCCTTCTCCAAAGCTGAGAGTGAAGAAAGGGCGGCTCGCTTGTCGCCTCCAAATAGGCCGATCTCTCCTTGCGCAAGTCGAGCTTCGAACTCCAGTCCGGGGATTCCGAGCCTTTTCGCCTCCGCGGCGGCCGCTTCCAGTTCTCTCTTCCCCGCCAGGCCTTTCCCTGACCGCTTTTGGAGGCGTCCCGAGGAAATAGCCACAGCCAATTTTATAGTAGGGTCTTGTGGCGATAATTGCGCGATGAGATCCATCTGCTTCGCAGCATCCTCTTGCCGACCCTGATCGATTAGAGCGGAAGCCACAACATTTCGCGCCTCGCTTTCCTGGTCTTGCATTCCTTCGGCATGAAATTCGTCGGCAGCCTGCCGGGCCATCTGCTCGGCTTCGGCCGCGTTTCCGGTTTGAAGCCTTAACTCACTGAGGGACAGCTGTCCCAAAGCAACCGAAGATTTTTCGCCGATGAGGGTGGCGAGTTTCAGGCCCGCCTGATAATTACTCTCGGCAGCCGGGAGGTCACCTTGTTCCAATTTTAGGTCACCGAGAGCGAACAAGAATTGCGCATTATCGCTCTTGTTGCCCGTTTCCTCCGACCCTTTTACGGCTTGTTGGATGTTTTGTAGCGCTGGCAAGAAGTTGCCCTGTAGGGAATAGATCATACCGATATTATTCTGCGCACGAGCAACACTGCCCTTGTCCAGGACCGCACGCGCTTCATCGAGTGATTGTTGAAGAAGCTGAAGGGCAACGGAATATTTTCCCAGTGTCTGACTTACGGTAGCCAGATTGTTCAAGAGAATGATGATCTGACCCTGATCGTTGATTTCTCGGGCCACAGCAAGGGCATCTTCGTAGCTTTTTTGGGCTGCAGGCTGGTCACCTTGATTCGCCAGGGTGTTGCCGATATTGAGGAGCGCGCCAGCGACGTCACGGCGCGACCCAATCTTGCGCGCGAACTCCAGCGCCTGGCGGTGTTGTTCAAGTCCCTCCTTCATATTGCCCTGCGCTTCGGCGATGTGGCCCAGGATGGTGAAGCTGCGGGCAACCAATAGTAAATCGCCTACGGGTTTAGCAAGCTCGATGGAACGTCGACACGCTAGCTGGGCCTCCTGCGCTTCGCCGAGGGCAGCCATTGCGGCACAGCCTCTCCAGAGCGCCTCTGCCTCCAGCAAACGGGATCCTTTCAATCTCGCGCCGTCCGCTGCGCGAAGTGCGGCCTCTTTCTCTTTCGGGAAGTCCGACAGCGATGCTGCAGCCTCGGCTTCCTTGAGGTCGAGACTCGGATCCTTGCTGGTAGGGCCCGGCTGTTTTCGAAGCAGATCAATCGTCTTTAGTGCTTCATTGCCCTGCCCGGCGCGGATTTGTGCGTCCGCTGTCCGGTAGGCATATTCAGGATTTTCCGGATATAGAGTCCACAACGCCCGGTAAAGATCAATCGCTTTATCCCATGCCGACGAAATCTGCCAGAATCGGGCCTCAACAAGTGTTTTGTCCTCTCTGCCCAAATGCGTGGAAAGCTCGAATGCCGTTTTCGCCTCTTCCTTGGCTTTCTCGTCGTACCCCAGTCCGTTCCACGCCTCGGCCAAGTAGGCGTGCGCCAGCGAAAAATTCGGATCCGCTGCTGTCGCTTTTGTCAGCGATTCTTTTGCGCCCAACAGATCAAAACTCCTCAGTTGCCCTAAGCCTTCAAAGTATTGCTGCGTCGCCTCCGGGGTAGAAGGAACAGCAGCCTGCAACTCCGCGGACTGTGACATGCTGATTCCCGGCATGCCAAGTTTCGCGCGTAACGCGGCCCCCACACGCGCGGCAAGTTGGGGGAGAGCGAGCTCCGTCCCCGTCTCGGTCATCGAAGTAAGCACCTCGCCACTGGATGCATTCTGCAGCCGCACATCCAACTGTACTCGCCCCCCTCCCGACCTACCCGGATCGAAAAAAGCGCCATATACGACATAGTCGCAATTCAACACACGGTGAACCTTTTGAATGGTGTCCAATGCATAGGTCGCTTCGTTTGGTAGCGCTAAATCAATCTTCATTCGCGCGACGGATTCTCCGGGCGTCGGAACCACCAGGTCGCCGGCGGCCAACTCGGAGGCCAGCATGTCGCTAAGCGAAGTGGAGACCCAGTTCGATTCGGGAGTCGCCGTTTGATTCTTGAACCCCAGCACCGCAACCGTGGGTCTAAGAATGTTTTTCCCCAGGAACCGTCCGCGAAATATCCAAGCTGATACGCCCACGCCCGCGGCTAGTACAATCACCATTGCAATCCAAGCCCACTTCCGCGGTGTGAAACCCGTCGCCGTTTTTTGCCCTCTTTGCGCTTTTATCTTTTCCGGTACGGCTGGGTTTCCCGCATGATCGGTCAACAGATTGAAAACGTGAACACGCACTCCGTGCTTGACCTCAACCTCTCCGAGGTCCTTCAACTGTCCTTGCCACGTGCTCAATTGGCCCAGAACTTCGGCCACCGTTTTGGACACCAGGATGTGTCCCGCATCGCCGCAGTCCATGACCCGCTGTGCGATGTTGATTCCTCCACCTGCGACGTTTCGATTCGCATTGATATCGGCCACGCGATACACCGGGCCCGAATTAATGCCCATACGCAGCTTGATTTCCGGGTGGTTTTGAAGCTCTTGCGTGAGTTCCAGCGCACACCGTGCGGCCGACTCCGGTTCTCCGAAAAAGACCAAGGCCATGCCGTCCCCGGTGGGAAGAGAAATCAGTTGATCGTGCGCACGGGCGTGTGCAAATTCGGGTGTTCCGCGGACCAGATTCTGTAGCCGACGCAACAGTCTTTGCTGTTCGTCCATTGGGAGCTTCGAGTACCCCACAATGTCCGTGAACAGCACGTGTGCAATCTCCATGGGTGGGGCTTGTGAATGCTCGAGAGAAGCCGTAGGTTGTGGCGCTCTCGCGCTGCCAACTTCGCAACGTTTTAGTTCGCCGCACATCTCGCGCGCCGAGTTGTAGCGCCGGTCCGGCTCTTTCTCTATAGCCTTGCGAATAATCCTTTCAAGACCTTCGGAAATTCGAGGATTGAGTTCGCGCGGTGAGGTGGCTGTCCGATGCAAGATGCTATCGATCAGACGCGGACCCAATGTCTCCGTGAATGGCCGTTGGCCTGTGGCCAACTCATATAAAACTACGCCCGTGGAATAAATGTCAGTGCGTGCATCAACGGGATCTCCTTGCAACTGTTCCGGCGCCATGTAGGGCAGCGTCCCGACGACTCCGACGGTCGCTCCAGTGGATTGCTGTGTTTCAGCCTCGGATTGCACGATTCGCGCCAATCCAAAATCAAGAATTTTCAATCGTCCGTCGGGAGTTTCGCGGAGATTGCTGGGCTTTAGGTCACGGTGAATGATTTCTTCCTCGTGTGCGGCCTGCAGCCCCTGTAGGAGCTGAATCCCCAATCGCAGGATTTCGCTTTCGCGCATGGGCCCAGCTGCTAGCTTGCGGTCAAGGGTTTCTCCTTTGATGTACTCCATCACCAAAAAACTTATTCCATCGACGGTGTCGAAGTCGTGGACGGTGGCGATATTCGGATGATTGAGTTTGGAAAGGAGGTGGGCTTCCCGGCGAAATCGCGTGAGGAATTCCTCGTCATGAAGCAATGCGGGGGAGAGAACTTTTAAAGCGACGTCGCGATCAAGCCGTTCATCGCGCGCGCGATAGACAATTCCCATTCCGCCAGCTCCGATTTGTTCTGAGACGCGGTAATGAGAAATGATTTGACCAATCATCGAGTCAACACGTGGTTTCTTCGACGCATCTTAGTTTTGACCTAAGAGCCCGTCAACTCCCGCACCGAGTATCTCGGCATCTGCCCGCAACGCGGTGCCGCTTCGCCAGGGAGAAGGTTAAGTCCACAAGGACGCAGATATGTGTACAAATACCTGCGCAGAAATATCGGTGGGATCCCCTCAAGCCCACGCTAGCCTTGCGCGAAAATAGTGTAAATGATCTCTCGATAGCCGCGTAACTCCTGATTTGTTTGAATGAATCAGTCAGGGGAGCGCTTGGTGTACCTCAAACCCCCTCTTTAGTCTTGCCACTACCGGCTCCCCGGCATCAGCCGGGCCTACTTGTTGGTACTCTAGTTCCGCTAACTTGCTGAGGCGCGGTCCGAACCGACCGTTACATATTGAACTTGGCATAGCATTGCATGGCACATATTTTACCTTTGTCATCAGTTCTTCCTCGTCCGGTTAGGTCCTACCGTTACCAAGCTCGGAATCACTGCGTTTAGGCGCTGCACAAGGGTACTGTCCGTTCCCTGGCCTTAAGGTCAGTTGAACGCTTCCAAGATACGAAGCGATAATCTGCTTGTTTTCGGAATAGCAAGAGCGTTTGCACTGGGCTTCGGTCCGACACAGGTGCGCATGAATTATGCCGAGAGGGAATTTAAAATGCGATTAGTAAAATGCCTGACCCTCGGGTTATGCCTGGCCTCTGTTATAGCTCTATCGCCAGCGTACGCCCAAGATTGCACCGCCTCACAATCCGCCGCTGTTCGGTGCTTTGTCGCCAATGCCGTTCGCACAAAAATCACAGAACCGCGCCACGGCATGTCTCTGTCGGAATTTGAAACTTATGGCGTGGCCGTCTCGCATATCGTGCAGACACATCACACATATCTTGTGCTCGCCGGAATTTCCAGCGCGATCTCGGATGCCATGCCACCCACCAATGCGAACGGATCGGCGAATCCGTCTGCGCAGGATCTCGCCGTGTCTCAAATCGTGGATGCCGTGATCGCTGTAGGTTTCGCTGAGCCGCCGGTCGGAGCATCGGTGCAGGATTTGCACTGGTTCGCGCGAGACTTGGTGACGGCTATGAACGAGAATGATGGCGTAATGCAAATGCTTACGCCGGGAATCGGACTTCGGGTGATCGATTCCTATGTGGTAACTGGCACATCGAACGGAAAAGTGAATTGGCCACAGGTATATTCGAATCTCAGCAACGCGGTGGACGGCTTTATCAACTCCGGCCTGATGAAACTTCCGACAAACCGCACGTCCGGCGAAGTCAAAACATTTGTCAACGCCGTGGCGCACGCTATCCAAGCCTACAAAGTTTCTACCCAACGAAGTGCACTGTAATCCTTGCGGTCAGATACTGGCACCGACTCCTGGAGTTTCTGCACCCAGAAATTAGAATCAGCCCGCTCTCCGCAGTTTTCAGGGTACGGTGGCATTCTCAAGGAGTTGATCGGATAGGGGCCAGTTTTAGCTTTTACCAGCTGCCATTTTTCGTACGTTTCGCCCTAGCCTTTCGCCATTGCTGCCCCCTATCGTTATAAATGGCCATGATGACAAAGGGACTGAGGTGGGTTTTATACGAGTGTTTCGGGCGGATATCCACGGCTACGCGACATCGGAGAAAAGCACCAGGCAAAATGCGCTATTCACTCTCTTGCAGAGTTTTGGGACCCTACCTCGTTCAGAACCGGTAAGGTTACTTCACACTTTCTCGATTGTTTGTGGTGCATGCATATTTGCCTAATCGACAGCTGAAGAATCCTCCGGAGTCCGTGTGAGTTGCTTACTGATCTTCGCCTCTAGATCTCTGCTTGCCTTGAGCGCTGTCTTGAAACGTGGTCTACAAAAGTTAACAACGCCTCCATCACATCCGGCCCTAGCACAATGTTGTCTGTCGTGCTCAATCCGTTCTCTGTAGCGAGCGCGAAACTGAAATCCAGCTCCGGGTAATACTCCACATAAATGGAATCTCCCAGGTATACTTTCATTCTTTCTCCTCCGCCGCTTGCTGCATCGTGATCTTACATCGAATGAATTGGCGTGCCAAAAGATTTTGACAAACTAAGGGGACGGTGAACGGAGCGGAATTCTGCGGCGTACGATGAAATGATTTTCAACGTCCGGGTGGATTCCCCCTGGCGAGAAACGCCTATCAGCCACTATCGGGCGTTGCTTCCGATACTGGGTAATGGGCTTTGGTCATCAGGATAAAGAGTCGATCATCTGCGGCGTCTGTTCACGCGTCGACGTGTATTCTCCTCGGCTCCAGCACCGACGCTTGGAATGAAAAAGGACTCAGGGGCATCGGTGGACGACCCTGGTCCCAGCTCATCTCTTATTTGTTACTTGCCCTGTCGGAAGTGGAAGTGATCAAGTACGTGCACCGGGATGGCGCGCGTTCGTAGCGAACAGCGCTGACGCACGTGACCGGCGCGGTTAACTGCTGCCCGTGCCGGTTAGCTTCACCACTTGTGGGCTGTTGGTGGCGCTGTCGGTGACGGTAACTGCTCCAGTGATACTTCCGGTCTTATTTGGTGTGAATGTCACAGTGAAAGCACATGTGGAGTTCGCGGCCACGCTTGCGCCGCATGTGCCGAGGCTCGCGATCGCAAAATCTCCGCTCGCGACGATTCCGTTTAGCGTAAGTGATGCGGGAGAATTATTCGTCAATGTCACAGTTTGTGCTGGGCTGGTGGTACCGGTCGCTTGAGACATAAATGTAAGGCTCACGGGTGAGAATGTCACCTGATTGACGGCTGTTCCGGTGAGGTTTACGACTTGCTGGTCTACGCCGGTGGCATTGTCTGAAATCACCAACGCGCCTTGAATGGCTCCAGGGATGGATGGCGAGAACGTCACGCTGAGCGTGCAACTTGCGTTGTGTACCAATACTGAAGTGTTACTGCACGGACTTGTGCCACTTCCTGCATAGCTGAAATTTCCGCTGGGCGCGATGGAAGACAGCGTCACTGTGCTCGCGCTGGTGTTTTGTACCGTAACTGTTTTTGCGGCGCTAGTCGATCCAATGGCTTGGCTTGTAAAGGTCAGGGATGCAGGAGTGAACTTCAACGGGGAAGTGGAACCGCCGGTCCCAGTGCCGGTGAGTTTCACTTCTTGAGGGCTGTAAGGAGCGCCGCCGTAGTTCACGGTGACTGCGCCGTCGATGCTGCCATTGGCCGTGGGCGTGAATGTCACCGAGATTGTGCAATTAGCTCCGCCCGCCAGTGAAGACGTACACGTATTTCCGCTTCCCAACGCGTAGCTGCCGCTGGCAGTGAGACTAATTCCGCTAAGCGGCGAGCTCAGATTGTTCGTCATCGTGACGGTTTTCGCTGCGGTGGTGACGCCGACCGTTTCGCTGCCGAAGGCCAAAACGGCCGCGGAGAACGTAACGGGAGCCAGGCCCGTACCGGAGAGAGGTACGATTTGCGGTGAGTTTGTGCCAGCGTCAGTGATCGTAATCGCGCCGGAAATCGCGCCAGTCACAGTTGGATTAAACGTTTCGTTGATAGTGCACGTGCCACCGCTGCTTAGGTTGCCGGTGCACGTGTTCGAGGCAGAGGCAAAATCCCCGCTCGACGTAATTGAAATCGCCGTGGATTGGCTACCTGTATTTTTCACCGTAATAGTTTTCTGTGCGCTGGCCGATCCCACTACCGTTGCCGTGAACGCCTCACTGGTAGGAGTAATCGTGATCACGACGGGGGCCGTCCCGGTACCCGTCAGTTTCACCGTCTGCGGCGAATTCGACGCAGTGTCGGTAACTGTGAACGAGCCGGTGAGAGTCCCGGTGGTCAGAGGGGTAAATGTCACAGTGACCGTGCAGCTTGCTGCGGCAATCAGCGTGGTCGGACAGTTATTTGTTTGCGCAAAATCTCCGGTCGCGGCTGAGACCGTAAGCGGTGTGGATACGTTACCGGAGTTCTTTACTGTGACGGCCTTACCCGCGCTCGTTGTATTTATGGTTTGCGCAGCGAACGTCTCGCTCGCAGGAGTGGTCGTTACCGTGACCACGGCTGCCACGCCCGTGCCTGTTAGGGAGGCCGTCTGCGGAGCTCCGAAGGCGGTATCGCTAATCGTGAGTTGTCCGGGAAGGATTCCTGTGGTTGTCGGATCAAAAGTCACCGAAATCGTGCACTTTGCTTTTGCTGCCAAGGTCGATCCGCACGGCGTGGTTCCACCTGCGACTGCTGAATAATTCGAGCTGGCGGAAAAGGTAAAAGACAATGCCTCGCTTAGGTTGCTCGTCATGGTGACGATTTTAGCCGCGCTTGTGGATCCGACGCTCTCACTGCCGAAGGCCAGGGTCGTCGGTGCGAGGGTAACGGGGGCCAAGCCCGTTCCCGTTAGGCTTACGGTCTGCGGCGAGTTCGATGCGGAGTCAGTCACCGAGATGCTTCCAGTCAAGGCTCCGGTAGCGGATGGAGTGAACGTTGCGTCAATTGTGCAGGTCGCGCCGCCAGCTAGCGTAGAAGTGCAGTTGTTGGTCTGACCAAAGTTCGCGCTCGCCGCAATTGATATTGTGGTGGACGCGGTTCCCGTATTCTTCACGGTAATAATTTTGGCCGCGCTCGTGTCACCCACGGCAGTTGAAGTGAAAGCCTCGGAGGTGGGAGTGACGGTCACGGTGACGGTGCCCGCTGAGGCACCGGTGCCCGTTAGACTCACGGACTGCGGGGAATTTGTCGCCTGGTCGGTGATTGAGATTGAGCCGGTGCGAGTCCCTGTTGTCGTGGGAGTGAACGTCACCATAAGCGTGCAACTTCCCCCGGCGGCTAGCGATGTGGAGCAATTATTTGTTTGCGCAAAATCTCCGGTGGCAGCTCCGATGGAAAGCGTTGTAGATTCTGTGCCTGTGTTTTTCACCGTAACGGATTGGCTGGAGCTAGTGGTTCCAACTGTTTGTGAGGGAAACGTCAAGCTCGACGGGGTGGGCGTAACAATGACGGTACCGCCAGTTCCGGTGCCCGATAGAATCACGGTTTGCGGCGAATTGGTTGCAGAGTCGGCGATCGAAATGGTTCCCGGAAGTGATCCGTTCGCGGTGGGAGTGAACGTGACGGTGACCGTGCAACTCGTTCCTACCTGCAGCAGAGTGCCGCAATTGTTTATCTGGCTGTAGTTCGCGCTGGCGGCAATCGTGATAGCTGTGCTTGCGGTGCCGGTATTTTGCACGGTGATGGGCTGGCTCGCGCTGGAAGTTCCGACAGTTTGGCTGCTGAAAGCAAGGCTGGCCGGGCTTACGGTCACCGTGGTGGGCGCTGCTGTTGCGGTTCCCGACAGAGTGACGAGTTGCGGAGAATTCGACGCGCCATCGGTGACAGCGATATTTCCCGTTAGGTTTCCGGCAATGGTGGGAGCGAACGTCGCAGTAATCGTGCAGGTCGTACCGCCGCCGGCCAGTGTAGCGGGAGCAACCGGACAGGAATTTGTCTGGGTGAAATTGGTGCTGGCCGTGATCGCAATTGTTGTAGCCGCGCTGCCCGTGTTCTTAACGGTGATCGTTTGGGTGGCGCTGTTTTGGTCCACCACCGTGGAGGGGAAAGACAGGGATGTGGGCGTTGCCATAACGGTGGTAGCTCCGCTCGGCGCTCCCTGAGACACGTAGAACGGCTGGTCAGCAAAAACCGCGCAGCCAGACCAGGGGCTTGACGGAAAATTTTCGACATAGAGCAGGAACGTACCGGGAGTG
>Ga0182024_10016558_pt1 | contig 13966 bp, 9 predicted proteins | sample P32metaG_FD_120480 | JGI IMG/M metagenome (GOLD analysis project Ga0182024, IMG submission 120480) | Permafrost microbial communities from Stordalen Mire, Sweden - P3-2 metaG (Illumina Assembly) | ecosystem: Environmental > Terrestrial > Soil > Wetlands > Permafrost | place: Sweden: Stordalen... | reverse complement strand
GCTTTCTTCATTTCCCTTCTGGTAGCGAGCAAAAAGTTGGGTCAGGCCGATGGGTGAGCCTGCTTTCAGGATACCTTCGAGCGCGACCAATCCAGCCAAGCTTCTGGCGGTAAATGCGCCCCGACTGAAACCGAAGATGAAGATTTCGTCGCCGTCGTTATAGTTCTCAACAAGCCACTCGTAAGCTAGTCGGATATTTTCATCGAGCCCCTGTCCGAAAACACCGCCCAGAAAACCATTCACCCCGACCTCGTAATAGATCAGTTGAGGTTTGCCATCTTTGCCTTTCGCGGCGCACAGCGCCCGCATGCGCCAAACGTTCGTGTTGCTGTCGATGCTATTCCATGTGCCGTCGAGAAAAATCGCGAGGCGTTTTTGTTGCTGTTCTGCGCCAGCAAAGTTCGGCTGACCGCCACTTTTTTCCGCAGGACGCACCCAGATCCAGGCGATGGCCACGATGGCAAGCAGGACGGCGAACGAGTGTGCGAACCGCTCGATCCAGCGCCAGACCCTCATATGTGAGATCCGTACGATCACAGGCCAAATTTTCATAGCGTAGCTCCGGGCTGCGCCGCGCTGGCCGGCCTTAATGACAGGCCAGCTTGCCGAATGATAACCCGTTTGCTGATTCGGTGCGCGTCACGCGCTCCAATTGAGCGCCTTCTACTTAGGCTGCTTTCTCGGAAACAGGCCATCGCCGCCATCAAATCGGAATAGGCCAGGGGCGACAAATGGACTTTGGCTCAGTAAGGAAATCGATGCCGCTCTCGCCGATCCACAGATGACGGCGCGGCTTGCCGACTTAGGTGCTGACCCAATGCCGATGACGCCGGTTGTGCGGCGACGCCTCCATTGCGCTCAATGCCGTAGCCGGTTCGTTGGACACGCGGACGCTCATATAAGAGAAGATCGACAAAGCTAGGGGCGCTGTCGCCGCGTTGGTCGCCGGGTTCGATCAGCCAAGCGAATTATGACCTGCGCCAAGCCAAAAGACGCGGTAAAGTCGCGGCAGGAAAGACGTTGGCGCCGCGCTGGATTTAAACGGCTAAGCGGGAAATTCGATCTTGTCCGGCGGGATCGTATCGAGATAGATGCACCAGTCGGCTAGCGGCCGGAAGTCGTCCGGGTCATCACCTAAATGCACATCGGAAGTGTTTATGTGCACCGTGAGCATGACCGCGCCGGACTCGCAGCCCCCGGCTTCCGGTCCCGGCTTCCGCATAAGCCACACGGCCTTTGCGCCTTTGCCCATGTGCGGACAGTGGCGAAGCGGGCGAGGTACTAACCCGCGCTTGCGAATGCTTGGCAGATTTTTGGGGTGCGTAAAGTGGTACAGCTTCACGGGGCGGGAGTCCTATGCCTTTCGAGTTCGGCGATACCATCGCGGCATGAGTACACAAGCTCGCGCTCGGCGTTGTCATCGCTGTAGCCGAGCGCCCGGAGCGCGTCATAGGCGCTTTGGATGCTCCGCACTAGCCCGTCCTCGATTGCTGTTGCCGTCGCGTCTACCGTGTCGTCTAGTTGTCTGCTCATGTCGTCTACTCCACAGGCATCATTGCCCGTGCCGCAGATGTCGCGAAGCCTAGCGGCCGACGCAATGGCCCGGCGATTTGTTTGGTGCAACGCTGTTGCAGATTAGGGTTAAGAGGGGGGTTCGGGTTTCTCGACTGTCGTGGTTTTTGTTTCCTCGACGGTCACCGCTGTGCCCGGCTTAAGCATGAGCGTCACCGTCACGCGCACGCCGTTCACTGTTACCTCGACGGGGAACGGGACCGGCTCACGCTTGGCGTCGTCGGGCTTGTCACACATGGGGGGAGTCTAGGCCGGTTTTCTTTTCACTGGAATTCGGCAACGCGGGGATCGGCGCGAGCGACGGTAAGGGGTTACATGCCCCTTTTGCATTTCGACCTGGCCGCGGGAAGGCTACCCCGTAGCTCGCGCTCGCGGCCCGCTGGCGGAGGGTCCCACGGTCACCGTCCTTATGAGCCTCGGCCCCGCCGCGCCCCGAGCGATCACCATGGCCTTGGCGCGCCAGTAGGCCTTAAGCTCAATTCACCATGCACCGCAGGCAATACGAGCAGCAGAAGGCGCGCGGGTCACTTGCCTGAATCGTTGGCGAGATTGCAATATAACTGGGACGATGCTCGGACGGACGGTGAGACCGAGATCGAGTTATTTTCGTTTGCGAACGTTCGAGCGCCTCTTGACCCGCTGCCTTTGAGAAACTTTTCCAGCAATCTCCCGTCGCTTGCGACCGGCCGTCTTTCTTATCCGCTTTGGTACAACAAAACGACTGGACACATCGATCGCAGCGACTACCGGTTGCGCATCATCGGGGCTTTTGCCCGAAATCCCTGCTGCCATCGCACGCAGATGTGAGACGACCTGCTCGAACTTCAAACTCTTACCAGTGCGAGAGTTTTGCCATCCCCTAGCTCGCGGCCTTTGGTGAGCGAGAAGAAGGATACCGTGTTTTCCCTCTCGAGCCCGCAAATAGCGGCCACAAAGCTGCTTCGTCAGCGCGCTTTCTAATTCCCTTAGCGTCCACGATTCCGCGACCTTAATTTCAATCGGCACGCTGGAATCCGTGGCAGGGCTACGTGCTCGAATGTCTGGTTCCTTCTCATCCACGACATGAGGCTCTCGCTCGATTGAATAGGATCGACCTTGCTCATTGCGGAGGCGGTCGGCGATCCAATTCTGGACATCATTTTCAAGCGGTAAAGATGCGAGCGTGCCTCCTTGCGCGAAATCGCGATGCAGGAGCTGGTGTTGCCAATCGTCGAAGCGATCAAAAAGCAGTCGCTGAAGGTCAAGAGGAGTCTGCGGTACCAGCTGAAACGATGTCTCGAATGCTGCGGCCTCGCCCGGCGGCCACGGCGCCGACTCGGAATCCTGCTCGGCCCGCCCACGCGCCAATTCGCGTAGGCGCTGCGCCGGGATTGGAAAGCCCTTTTGCCTACTGAGGCGTGGCAGCGCATTGAATGTCGCTCGTCCCGGCATTGACGCGAGCTTGTTGAAAGCAGCCGACCGCGCGCCTTCCGCTCTATCGCGGTCGTCGGGGGAATAGGCTTCTCCGCTTGGCCGGTAGTTGTCTTCCTCGACACGAATCGTCTTGTAAGCAATTCGGGCCAAACGCTCCAAATCACCAAAGGCGAGGTCCGGCGGCACGCGGTCGGAAAACCTGTCACCGAATATCTGCGGCAATACGTGCTGCACGAGCCGCTTCTGCTCCGATGCGTCTAAAACGTCGAGCCTATGCAACAGGACATCGGTGGCCGATTTCGCATCCACATCGAAGCAAACTCCAATGTAAAGACTAGCGACCTGCGGATCAGTAGCGCGGGCAAATCGATTCAGTGCAATCGTGTGAAGTCGTTGCCGATCCTGAGCTTCACCGCCGCGGGTGATTGCTGCCAGCAAGGGCTGTAAGAGTGCCACTGGCAGTTCCACGCGGCGATCCAACTCCGCGAGCAGAGGATGCGCCAAGAGTCGAACAGTGGTATCATCCGCGCGCGCAAGATCGCCCAAAACGCCAAAGGCGGTGCTTGTGGCGGGATTGTCCAGCTCAAACTGAACCTCGCGAAGGACCACATCCCGGACTTGCTGAGGCCATCGCGCGGATAGGTTGGCAACCCATTTTCCGAAGCCGCCGATTTCTAGGGTGGCATACTCTGCTGCGCGCCGCGCGAGATTGGCATCAAGCGTATTGGCCCAATTTGACCGGTTGGCAGCGTCCAGAGCCACCCCAGCCATTCCCATTGCATCCAGCGAGGACATGCTGTTTCGCTGGCTGGGTTCGCGAGCGCTTTTACCGCGCGGCTCCCATGTTCGCCAATGGGCAATTAGCCCATCTCGCAAAGCTGCGGCAAGCGGTTCGCCGAGGATAGGCACAACTGCGGCAACAGTATCAATGCCGTAGGCAGTGATACTTCGCGTTGCTGATTGAAGAAGCTGCCAAAGATAATACAGCCGTCGATCAACGCCTTCGGATGTTGCGGGCCCCAGGTGACGAAGCTGATCGGGATTGGCTTTCAATTCATCGACAAACTGGATCCAGCTTCTTTCGGAGTTCTCCCGTTCGGCCGCATTATGCTCCTGAAGCTCTCTAAGCTGGCGTTCGCTCGCCTCAAGCTCCGGGTTGGGGGGCGGTGGATTCATCCAAGCATCAAAGGTCGCGCTTATCACGGCATCGGCGCGCGCAACAGCTTCAATTCGCCTGCGAAGATCGTCGGGTCGTCCAGCGTCCCGCCAAATCACCAGTAACGTGTTGATTCCAAGCTTACGCTCATTCTCCGCAGTGCGGCGCGGCGTATCTTCAATCAGCCAATCGACATCCGAAAAGTCGGAGGGAGGCGTCCAGCCTACCAGGGCCATTTGCCAAGGCCCTTCGAGCAAGCTGCCCATCAGATAACGGTGCGATCGTGCAGTCTTAGCGATGCGCCAGAATGCCTTGCGGCGACGTTCTGGTGTGCGGCGTAGTTCGTCCGCCGCGTTGCCCGTTCTTTTCCAAGGGTCGCCCGCCCCATATCGTTGCAAACGGCTTGCGCGCACCACCGCATCAATGACCACATCGGACACCTCGTTCGAGGCTCCGACCATGGACCGATAGCTCGCCGCCTTAATGGCCGATAGCAGGGCCTGCTCTCGCTCAGTAGGTTGGTGTCCGATTCTGGTGTTGTCCGGTCCCAGAACGGCCATCAAACCTACGAGGAGACGTTCTAGCGCTGTCTTGTCGGTGAGCTTTGCGATCAATTTGGGGCTTTGCCATTCAAACCCAACACCTCCATCGCGGTCGGTAAGATCAACCTGCCGAATGATCGTAAGCAACCCATCGACTCCAATAGTCGTCGGGAAAAGCGCGTCCACAGCGTCCCAGACGGCCATTGGCGGTAACGACGCGCAGTGGCTTACGATTCTTTCGGCGTACCGGCGCTTTAGGCTGTCATTGCCAGTTGCCAGGAGGGCCCTGCCGCCCATGATTTTGCGGTAACGAGTGCTGGAATCGTCGAAGGCGGCTTCGGTGACCAAATCGGCGCAAACAGTTAGCTGCCCAAACCAGATGATCCGAAGCAAAAGCGACCCAGCAGCTTCATGGGTCTTATGTTTTTCCCAAAGCGCCCGAACTGCTGGCGATAAATCGGGCCTAGCGAACCGCTTCACGCTGTCCGGGTCGAGCATCGGAAGGGTTTCGTCGCTACTTACAATGCGTTCAATCAATAGAGTAAGCGCACTCGCCCGATTGACGGCGGACAGTGTCGCTGGATCGCCGGCGGTCAAAAGAAGATGCGGGGCGCGTCGAATGACCTCTTGCGCGACATCATCATCCCACAATGAAAGCCACGCCGCCGTCTCCTGCAACGACGGCTTCACCAACTTGAGGCCATACGTCTCAGCGAACAGGAGATCAAACAGCGTCCGCTGCGAAAGATTGGCGCGGCGCAGCCGACGAAGCCAGCGTGCGGCAAGATAGGCACGAACGACGGCCTGGTTGTCGTTGTGTAGGCGAGCGCGTCCGAACGTAGCCGGATCAAACACCGGACGATTTAGCAGCCGCGAGCGCTGATCGGCTCCGAGATCGGGCAACACATCCCCTAAATCGAGCGGTCGATTGCTGTCCGATAAAACAACTTCGCTATCTGGGATGGCTATTGTCGTCTTTCTGCCAAACACGAGACCTGCGCCGACGCGTTCTAATACGGTCATCGCATGCGCGGGATTTAGCGGATCGCGTCGGGCGCGATCCAAATTTGTCTCTCGAAGCCGCTCGGTGAGGCTATTCGCAAGCATTTCGGCCAGCGACCCCAAGCGATTGTTCGTAATCCAGAACTGTGCCAGCCAATCAAGGTCGAGCGGCCGACGCGTAAACTGCCAAAGATTGCCCGCGTCGATTGCGTTTAGGAACGCATCGAGATTTGGTGCGCCTTTACCGCTTGCGAACAAGCGCACACGCTCAGCGTCAAGCGGTGCGAGCACCACCACCATGGGCGCTTCGCGTTCAATCTTTGTGGGCACGATTTCCTCGTGCCTAATGACCCTCACCAAAAATTCTGCCGGGCTGGGCGGCGCGAGAGTTTTGCTAATTATCGGCCCGGGTAGCGCATCCTCCAGGCGCTTTAGGTCGCGGCGAAACTCCCAATCGGTATGCCGGCCGGCTAGTACGATGTGCGCGCGGGCCTCTGCGCCCACAATGGCCTCTGCAAGACGCGCCAGGGCGCGCTCCAAACGCACGTTGTCCAGCTTTGCTTCATCGATGGAGTCCACAAAGAACCAAGCGGGCTCTTCCGACGCACGCCATGCCGTAAACGCCGCTCTATCGCGTCCGAGGCTAGCATCGACCGACGATTCAAGGCCTTCGCGGCCCACGTCTTGAACAGTCGCATAGAACGCAAACGCCCCGTTGGCGGACAGACGCCGGGCCTGCTCCTTGAGCTCATCGGTCTTTCCACTGCCTGCCTCTGCCAGCACGACAACCCGATGAAGTTCGCAGAGGTCAGGCCAGCCCTTGGATTTGTCCTCAAAGCCAAAGCGCAGGTACAGTTCCGGATCAGATAGCTCTCCGTCCCGTTCCCGCCACTCCACGAATTGGCGCTTTAGGTCGATAAACACCAAGACTTCTCCCAGCAAAATCACAACTGTAAAGTTAGGGGCCGAACGCGGCTTGCCAGTGAACACCCCTTTCGTTCGGCAGAGGTCTTTGGGCGTGGGCGAATTGGAGCAGCAAGGGCATGATCTGGTCGGTGACTTCGCCGGTGCGGACGACTTGTTGTGGGCGGCGCAGACCGGAGAGTTGGCGCGCATGGGTCCAGTGCGCGTCGCCCGATCTGGCAGGGTGGGACCGCTCGTTGAAATCCTATTGGCACGGCGCGAAGCACCCGATCTGTTCGCCACGGTCACACTCCAAGCGCCGTTTGCGATAACGCTCGATGACTCCATAGGTCGAAATCAAATCACGGGGACGAACTTTCGGTCGCGGGCAGGCGCATTCCCGCTCCGGCGATACCAACCCGAGGGCGATGGCGCCGAACTCTGGGCCCTCTGGGCAAGCCGCGCCGAACAAGCCGCGGTCGTCGCAGGATTCCCTAAGCCTCTCGCGGCTGCAATCATCGGAGCCATGGGCGAATTTCAGGACAATGTCTTCCGCCACAGCGGGAAGCCGGATACGGGGCTGGTTGTCTATGCTGCGACGGATGGGGCGTTCGAGATCGTTGTCGCCGATGCCGGCATCGGCGTATTGGCAAGCCTCCAGACGAGTCCCGACTATGTCTACCTGCAGGACGCCGGCGCGGCGCTGAAAGTCGCAGTCGAAGACGGGAACTCGCGCTTCGGTCGCGCAAGCGGCAATGGATACGGCATAGGGCAGATTTTCCGGGCGCTCGCGAACCATGACGGGGAGCTACGCTTTCGCAGTGGCGACCACGCGCTTGCGGTTCGCGGGCATAGCCCGACCCTGCAAGGTTGCGTCGAGATCGGGCACAAGGCTCAGCTGATCGGGTTGACGATCAGCGTGCTTTGCCGGACGCCTGATGGCAGGTCGTCCGGACCCTGACACTTGGCGGTACTGGGTGCGGGCTGTCCGTACCGTGATGATATTGTGTGCAAGGAGAGCGTCGACTGGCTGGCCCTTCGGCATGAGCATACGTGTCCAGCGCAGCCGTCCGCTTTCCGTGATCATCGCGCGACGGCGTTTCAACGCTCGGCTGAATGGATCGGTCTCAATCGAGATGACTTGGCGGAAGTTGGCCCGAAGACGTGTCATCGCGCGCACGCCGCCGCGTACGATGAGCGTCAATTCGTGACCAGCAGCGGTGGCGAGTGCGCAGAGCCGGTCGACGTGCCACTCAAGGCGCTCAGGATAGCCGGCGCCTGTAGCGAACTCAAACGCCACCATCGTGACCTCCGGACGTTCAGCCACGAATGTCGTCCACCGGGCATAGTCGTGATCTGTGCGGGCGTTGAGGTGCAGCGCGGCCGGAACACCGAAGCCCATCAACTCGGCCCAGCTCAGGGCGATCCGCTTCATCCCGTGGAGATTGTCAGGCCGCGGGACGTTGGTGAATAGGCTGTAGTTTGGCGCTGTGACAAGAGCAATTCCCAAGTTGCGCAGAGTTTGGATTGTCCGTTCGCGATGAGAGAACGCCCACCAAGCCTCGACTCTGGTGTCGCGATCGACTCCTGTGACGACGACCTTCGCGTCTGTCGAGATTCGGAAACGCTCCGCCAGTTCGGAGTGCGTACGCACATGAGGTTCGCCGGTCCCCATGTGAAACAACTCGTAAAGGGGAACGGCGACGACCGGCTCGACCAACGTCTTTGTGCGACTATACTTGTGACCGATCAGCGGCACGAAGTCCGGAAGGGCGGCCTGCGCAATGGGCGCCACCCGAGGGACCGTCGCGAGATCGAAGCCGTCTACCTCCATGAGCCGCTCGAAGAATTCCTCCGGCTTGTTGCGGCAGACCATGTCGCACTTGGTGCGGTCCTCACAGGAGCAGAGGTCGTTGCAATCGAAGATACTGGCCTCCGTGTGAAGGCCTCGGCATTGCTCGAAGTCCGGGCAGCCCAAGCATCCCAGCCAGCGCGCATGGCGCAATGCATCGTCGTGTAGGCGTTGTGACGGGTGGAAGACCCGGGTGGGTTCGCGCGGCGGTCGGCGATTCATTTGAGTTTCAATTCCGCGGTGTTGCCGAAGCCGCCGACACGCTCGACAATAGCCGGAGCCACGCCATGGCGCGCATTGAGCGCGTCGATGACCCCAGACGGCGGATTTGGGATGTGCGCAATCTGCCTGTGGCCATCAAAGACGACGAGATCGCCCGTGCCGTTCGCCTGGACTATAAAGGCGTCGCCGGGTTTCGGAGCGCAACCGGGCGCCAAAGCGGCTGTGACCACACGGCTCTCTTCGGTGAGGGTGACGTCGAGGAGCGTCGGGGTCTTCAGCCGGTTTAATCCCTTGGCCCATCGCTTGGTGTAGGGCTTTCCGCTGGCGCTTCTGATGTATTCGAGGCCCATCACGTCGTCTCCAGAACAAGGGTGAAGGTCTTAGTCTTGCCACCGCGCCGCTCAATAAGCAGGCCCCGCGAGGCCAAGTTCGAAAGGCGATTGCTCCAGGCGGTGGCGCCGATTGCGGAGCCCTTATCGGTCAGTGCGGCGAGAGCTGGCGCGCTGGCAGAGCCTAGCTGTGTGACCCGATCGAAAGTGGCACGCTGCACCTCGTCAAGCTCGCCAAGGAGCCGGGGGTTGATGGGCGCCCCCGCCGAGTCAAGTTCGCATGCCCAAAGTGCATCGCCACGATGGCGTAGGAAGAATGCGAGTTCCTCAGCTACTGGTTCGGCCGCATTGGCGATGACCGGATAGAGATTGGGCAATGTCGAGCGGGCATAGTCCCGAAATGCGACGACGCTCTCGCGGAGGAAGGAAGAGGTCGCAACGTCGATGCCTGAAAAGTCGAGGAACGCTGGATCGGGTTCGACTTGCGCCGCGGCGTTGGCCACGAGCTTGCCAAACAGGCGGCGGCCGGTCTGGGCGCCTGTCAGGATCGCCCGGTTATCGGCGAGCGTTTTGATCGAGAACAGCACGAATCATCATCCTCACTTATGGCAGTGACGATGATGACGATGTGCGCCTTTGTCAAGCGTACCCGGGTCTACGCCAACGTCTCTCCACAGGATTATCCGTCCGTTCGGGCCGCCATCTCATGAGGTTGTGGCGGTAACAACCAAGGTACATGACCACGACACTTCATAAAAACACTACCGATGTGCGAACACCTCAAAAAAACGCAGCGCCGTCCGTCGCCATCGTTGGAACGAGTAAATTGCGATCGAGAAACAAATTCCGCATTTCGCAACTCGTCTCGGCAATGAGCAGGCAGCCGTGGCATGCCGCGCCGTGCGTCGCACGATCGCCACTTCGGTCGTCCGGATCGTGATCGGCGCACACCGGATCATTCGAGCAGATGGTCACGCGCTCGAGAGCGCTGCGCAGGATGCTGGCAAAACGTGGCGCCGCTCCAACAAGGCCACCGAGGGTGCCCTGTGCCCCCGCGGTCGCCGTATAAATCAGGATTCCGCACCGGTCGGGGACGCCGCTGGCAGCGCCGGATAGGACATAGATGCGTTCCTTTAACGAGCTCGCCGGGTACCCGCAGTCGAGAGCGATTTCCGCCATGAGTGCGTGCGACAGGCTGTGTAGGAGGACGTAGGCTGTTCCCGGATAATTAGGCGGCTCGCCGGCAAACCGCTTGATCCAATGTAGATACCCGCCTACCAGCCGATCGTGGCGCGCCCTGGTGGCGTCGTTCGCGAGCCACCGCCCGATGGCGGCCTCGTCGAAATGGATGAAGATTCCTTCCCCGAACTGCTCAATCGCCGGCAGCCAATCGGCGTCACGGGAAATCGGCGCGCCACGCACCGCGAGCTGCACGTCCTCGAGTTCTCCGTCAGCAGACGACGGTGCCGCCTCGAACCGCGTGAAGCCATACAGGCACGACACCTCACGCAATCGATGCACGGCAACGATATTCTTGACTGCGGAAAGATCAATGCCGGCGTCCGCATCCGCCCAGGCTTCGCGCGGCAGCGTCTGCGCGTAAAGCTTCGCCGTCGGACTGTTTTGCCCGATCTCGGGCCTATCGCTTGCAAAGACGTCAAACTCGGAAAGCTTCGGCGACCTTCCTGCATCCGCAGTCGCTCCCTCGCGAATGCGCGTGAGCCGCGCAAAGATGTCCTCGTCGGCATATGTACCGAGCGCAGCCGCGACTTTTGAATTAAAGCGCTTGGCCGCCGACACATCCTGCAGCGAGTGTACGTTGCTCAATTCCCCGGAGAGGCCTTCGACAAGCCGCGTTAGCTCGTCCTCCGCGGTCGGCAGCGAGATTACCGTGTAGACCTGCGGAAAGTACGTATTGGTTGCCGTGCGCGTCAGAAGCTTGAGCTTCTGGTCGCACCCGCTCGGATCGCGGTCGAGCAGCCACGGTCGCTCGCCGCGACAATTGCCGAGGAGGCCCGGCTGGAACAGGGTCTGCAGCGACAGCTGCTGTTTGCAGCCGCACACGATGGTCATGTCGGCGGGATCAGCGCTGGTACCCTTCTCCTCTACCCACATCGGCTCATGACAGGCCTGATTGCGATGCACGACCCATTTCCAGTCGATGTCCTGTAGATGACCCTTTTCACAGGCACAGACGAAGCGGATCGGCGTTACGTCGGATTTTTTGCCGTCGTCGAAAATAAACTTACGGCGTCCTCCTCGCGCGTCGAGATCTTGCCAGCGTACGAGTCGACGGCGACGCGCCGTTTTGCCGTCAATGACATTGGTTTCTATCTGCTCGCACAGGAAATAGGCCGGGAATACGGGTGCAACGATGTAGCTCGGTAGCTGTCCTGGTCGGCCGTCGCTAACAGGTGGTGTACGGAGCGATAGACCTTTAGATTGCTCCAAGCGCCCCTGGTCCTTCAGCAATTTTTCAAGCCGCAGCGTCAGCCTGGGCTCGGGAATAGTAGCGAAGGCATCGCCTCTCATCTCCCACAGATCCAGGCCACCGACGACCACCGAGCGTGTAGGTAAATCAATCATTGCTCCTGGCCCGAAGGTAGAAACGACCTGACTCAGGCGCTGCGCGTTCTTGCTCATGCAAGATCATCCGCGTTGGCGATCTTCTCGCCTTTCGGATCGCGCGGGTTAAGGGTGACGCTCGGTTCTACGTCGCGCATTGAGCGCCCCGCCACAAAGCGCTGGTGCGCAGCACTTAAGTTCGGAATCTCTGGTGCGAGAGGCATGTGCAGCAGCCTGTGCGGGCTCCGCTTTTCGGCATAGCCGAACACATTGCCGCCCTGTGACTGTTCGTCCGCCGTCTCAATCCAGGCATCCAGGAGCCCATCGACCAGAGCCGCCAGGGCCGCGCTACCACCGGGAACGGCGTTCGGCGGAGCGCGTGAAACGATGGCGTCGCGTACCGCCGTGCGGGTCGCTGGCCGATTTTTCAATTCCTTGACGGCCGTATCTGGCGTGAGGCCCGGATCGATATGGCGCGCCGTCGCCACCACGATCGCCGCCAACGCCCGGTCCAATGCCCGCGCTGCCCAGGGCGTGACACTCGTCGCCTCGACGGCGCGATAGAAGCTGCGGTGGTACTGGCCGAACTGCTCGAAGTGCGTGCGATCGCGCGGCTTGTGGAGATTGAGCACGACAACCACAAGGCCGGGGCGATTGTGATCACGACCGATGCGGCTAGTCGCTTGGATGTACTCTGCCGCGGTCTTTGGCTGGCCCTGTACAACCATTAATCCAAGCCGAAGGATGTCGAGGCCAACCGAGATCATATTAGTTGCAAGAGCCACGTCGACCGGATCCGGATCACGGTCAAATACGAAATCGAGACGTTGTTTCGCCCGCGCCACATCATCTGTCGATACGCGCGACGTGATTTCCATTGGCTCCTTGATGATGCGATCGGCAAACGGATCGTCTTTAGGGTCTACGCGCCGCCGTTGAGTTCCATAGCGAGCGGCGCGATCCCGCACCTCGTCCTCAACAATCCGGCGTGCGCCGCCAAGCTCTCGCAGCGCGTTGAAGTAGCAGAGCGCTGTCATGTAAGGATCAGCGGAATTCTTGCCCTGCAGCGACACTCCAGCTTGCGCATCGAATTCTGCCTTCGCAGCCGCCAGCAATGTCGTTAACGCACGCAAAAACACGAGCTTGGGACCACGACCCTGGGCGGCGATGCCGAGATAGAGCCGTGCCGGTTCACGCGAAGACGACACCGTCCGCGCAAAGAAACTGTCGGTCCTGTCGATGCCGGGCGGTGGGAAGATGCTGGTGCGCGACCGGTCGAACAGCGCAGCGATTTGATCACTCGCCCGCCGCACCGTAGCGGTGGATGCAACAACCTTTGGCCGGACGTGCTTTTCGCCGATTCGGCGCGATGCGAGCTGGTCGATCGCTGTCTCGTAAAGGCCGGCGACGGTTCCGAGCGGCCCGGAGATCAGGTGCAGCTCATCCTGAATGATGAGATCGGGCGGGTCGAGCGACCAATTATTGTCAAGCTTGCGACCCTGCCTCGGCTCTGCGGCTCCATAGAAGCCGACGCCTTCCTGGAACCTATCGACGTGACCGAAGAACGCTCCCGTCTCGCCAACCCAAGGCAGACTCGCAAACTTGTCAATAGTAGCAATCAGAAAGGCTGGCAAGCGCCGATAGATGGGTTCGTCGACGGTCAATATTGGCAGCGGACGGCCCCGCGTGAAATCGCAGGCCGTGTTGACGCAGCGAATTTCCATGTTTGTTGGCGCAAGATCGTTCGGCACGCAGGCGAATGACTGCGCGGTGAAGGCCGTGCCGCACCAGGGGCACGCCTTGATCGGCGCGGGCGCGCGCTTGTCGCGGTCCGTCCTGTATCTGCGCACGCGCCCGACAGCGGTAGTTTGGTCAGCGTCACCCTTGCCGCCCAGTCGATTCGGTGAAGCGTCGGATCCGACCCAAAGCCCGATTTCAATCGGCCAATCTCCGAGCAGGCGGCGACCCTTCTCGTCGACGCTTGTAGGATCGGTGCGCATCAGCTCAAGCGCGCAGACGACACCCGCAGCACGTGCAAGCTGATCGAGCGTGAGCAGGCGTAACGTGTAGCGCATGATGACGGCCACGCCGGCACCGAGAAGGCCCGAGCCGATCAGCCGCCGATGGGCGATCACGAACGCGGCAAGGCCGAGATAGGCTTCGGTCTTACCGCCGCCGGTTGGGAAGAACAGCAAGTCAGCAATCTCGCGATCTGCGTGCTTGCGATCGGAAAGACCGGCGATGTTGAGGAGGATGAAAGCGAGCTGGAAAGGCCGCCATTCGGGTATCGGCTGTGCGGCCGGATCACCAGTGGCGCCCGCATTGCGGTGCCGCGCGGCTACGGCCACAGCGAGATTCATGAACCGGAACGCGTTTCGCGCAATCTCGTTGCGGGACAGGATCTGGATGC
>Ga0182024_10016557_pt1 | contig 13967 bp, 13 predicted proteins | sample P32metaG_FD_120480 | JGI IMG/M metagenome (GOLD analysis project Ga0182024, IMG submission 120480) | Permafrost microbial communities from Stordalen Mire, Sweden - P3-2 metaG (Illumina Assembly) | ecosystem: Environmental > Terrestrial > Soil > Wetlands > Permafrost | place: Sweden: Stordalen... | reverse complement strand
TGGATTTTCATTTCCTTGACCAGGGTGGTATTGTATGGAACCTCCATCTGATAAATGGTCACGCTATCGGGAGACAGGGCGATGGTTTTCCGGACGCATTCCTTCCAGTTGTCCGGATTCTCCCCAACCATGCCGGCGATCAGATCGACATTGATCTGCGGAAATCCGATGGAACGGGCGAAATTGTAGGCGCGGTCGACTTCCTTGGAGCGATGGGCGCGGCCGTTGGTTTCGAGGATGCGATCGTCGAAATTCTCGATGCCTAGACTCAGGCGCGTTACACCCAAATCTTTAATTACGCGGAGCTTCCCTTCGGTCAGCGTTCCCGGCTCACACTCGAAAGTGACTTCTTCGGCCTGATCCCAGGGCAGGACCCGCTTCATGTCTTCGACCACCTGAGTCAACTGCCTGGAAGAGATAAAGGAAGGAGTTCCACCGCCGAAGTAGATGAACTTCGGTTTGCGGCCATTGATGAATGGGCGTTCCGAATATAAGGTCAGCTCGCGGACGGCGGCACGCAGATACGATTCGATCTCTTCGGCCTTCTTGTCCGTGTATACCTTGAAATAGCAGAAGTGGCAGCGCTTGCGGCAAAACGGGATGTGCAGATAAATCCCCAGCGGCGTATCCGGCGAAGCCGGGCGTTCCAGCGCATCCCAGGCGTCCTGAAGATGTTCGGCGGTCCAAAAGGAATAGGGAGGGTAATTGGAGATGAAATAGTTTCCCGGCGTGGTCTCTTCCGGGGGGGCGGGAGGGGTTGACACGGGAAACGGTGGGGTGGTTGTCATCGGGTCACTAATATTGTACACTTCGCCTCATGTTGAACGCCCATGGCAGAGACGGCTATACCGGGTGGGTGCTCCGCTGCAATGTTACAAAAATGCAGTTAAACCAGAAATACTCTCGCGGCAGTATTTTTTTAGCATTAGATCGACGGTAAGGTGTATCTAATCGTTTACCGGAGCGATTTGAATTGGCGCAGATTTTTCACCGCAGTTCGAATAGCATCGCCAAAGTGAGCATCGTGGGAGCGGCTCTCCTGCTCGGAGGGCTGGTCTGGGCGGCTTACCGATTGAACGCGGGTGCGTTCACTACGGGAACCGAAATCGCGAAGGACCAGCCGGTTCCCTTCAGCCACAAACATCATGTCGGCGACGACGGAATCGATTGCCGGTATTGCCACACCTCGGTGGAGACGTCTTCGTTCGCGGGGATTCCTCCGACGGAAACGTGCATGAGCTGCCATTCCGAGATCTGGACCAACGCGGAAATCCTGGAGCCGGTGAGGTCCAGTTATCGCACCGGGCAATCGATTGAATGGACGCGCATCCACGATCTTCCGGATTTCGTTTATTTCAACCACAGCATCCACGTGAACAAAGGAATCGGGTGCTCGACCTGCCACGGCCGCATCGACCAGATGCCGCTGACCTTCAAGGTGAACACCTTATATATGCAGTGGTGCGTGGAGTGCCATCGCAATCCGGAGCGGAACGTGCGGCCGAAATCGGAAGTGTTCAACCCGGCCTATGAAACCCCGGCGCCGAATCAGGATGAGATCGGGCCGAAACTGGTGGCGGAATACAAAGTTCAAAGTCTGACGGATTGTGTGACCTGTCATCGCTAAGAAAAGCGTGCCATGAAAAAATATTGGCGGAGCTTCGAAGAACTGGCGGAGACCGAAGAGTTTCGCGCGTTCGTCGATGATGAGTTTCCGAATCGCAAGCCGGACTGGAACGATCCCCAGTCGCGACGGCTTTTTCTGAGGCTGATGGGCGCGTCGGCGGCTCTGGCGGGAGCGTCGTCTTGCACGGTGCAACCCAAAGAAACGATTGTTCCCTACGTTCGCCAGCCGGAGGAATTCATTCCCGGCAAGCCGCTGTTCTACGCGACCGCGATGACGCACAACGGCATTGCGACGGGACTGCTGGTGGAGAGCCACCTGGGGCGTCCGACCAAGATCGAGGGCAATCCGCAGCATCCGGCGAGCCTGGGCGCGACCGACACTTTCATGCAGGCGAGCGTACTGGCGCTGTACGACCCGGACCGGTCCTCGTCGGTGTTGCGCAACGGCTACATCAGCACCTGGGGAAATTTCATTACGGCGCTGGGGGCGGCGCGAGACGTGACGGGTTTGCGGAAAGGCGCGGGGTTCCGGATTCTGAGCGGCAGCGTGACATCGCCGACGCTGGCGGCGCAGATGCAGGAATTTCTGGCGGCATATCCGGAAGCGAAGTGGCATCAGTACGAGCCGTGCGGCCGGCACGCGGTATATAGCGGGTCGATGGCGGCGCTGGGACAGCCGTTCAACACCATGTACCGGTTCGACAAGGCGAACGTGATCGTCTCGCTCGACGCGGATTTTCTGTGCTCGGGGATGCCGGGCGGGTTGCGCTACGCTCGCGATTTCTCGGGACGGCGGCGCGCGGCGGCAACGGATCCGAACGCGGTTCCACCGCGGTTATATGTCGCCGAAGGGACGCCGTCGATCACCGGCGGCATGGCGGAGCACCGGTTCCGCATGCGGACGAGCGAGGTGGAAGCGTTCGCGGCGGCGCTGCAGGCTGGCAACGGAGATGCGCGGGTAGCGGCGGTGGTGAAGGACCTGAACGCGAATCGCGGAGCCAGCGTGGTGATCGCGGGAGAACATCAATCGCCGCGGGTTCATGCCATCGCGCACGCCATGAACGCGCAGCTCGGCAATATCGGAAAGACGGTGGCCTACAGCGATCCGGTGGAGGTGATGCCGGCGGATCAGATGGCCTCGCTCACCGCGCTGGTGAAAGACATGAACTCGGGGGCGGTGGAAACGCTGCTGATCATCGGCGGCAATCCGGTTTATGACGCGCCGGCCGACCTCGGATTCCTGGCGGCGCTGAAGAAGGTCCATCTGCGGGCGCACGTAGGCGCGTATGTGAACGAGACGGCGGAATGGTGCCACTGGCACGTTCCGGAGGCGCATTATCTGGAATCGTGGAGCGATGCGCGCGCTTACGACGGGACGGCATCGATCGTACAGCCGCTGATCGCGCCGCTTTACGGCGGAAAAACTCCGCATGAAGTGCTGAACGTAGTGCTGGGGCGCGGCGACGAATCGGCGCACGATACGGTTCGCGGGTACTGGCAGACGCAGCACAAGGGCGACGATTTCGGCGATTTCTGGCAAACCTCGCTGCATCAGGGAATGATCGCGGGAACGGCGTTTCCGGAAAAGACTCCGCCGGCGGCGAAGATTCCGGAGACGACGGCCGCGGCGGGTTCGGGACTCGAGGTGGTTTTCCGGCCCGATCCAGCGGTGGGCGACGGGGCGTTTTCAAACAACGCGTGGCTGCAGGAGATGCCCAAGCCGCAGAACAAAATGACGTGGGACAACGCGGTGTGGATCTCGCCGGCGAGCGCGAAACGTTATGGCGTGGAGACCGGCGACGTGGTTTCGGTGGCGCAAGGAGGACGCGCGATTTCAGGTCCGGTGTGGGTGCTGCCGGGACACGCCGACGAATCGATCACGGTTCATTTCGGATATGGGCGGCCGCGGGCGGGCCGGGTGGGCAACAAAATCGGCTTCGACGCGTACGCGCTGCGGTCGAGCACGGCTCCGTGGCAGGTGGCGGGCGCGTCGATCACTCGCAAATCGGGAGGATTCAAGTTCGCCAACACGCAGCACACTCAGACCATGGAAGAACGCGATCCGTTCCGCGCCGGAACCATCGCCGAGTATCGCCAGAATCCGCGGTTTGCGCGGCCCGAAGACCAAATCGTGGCGGACGATCATACGATGTTCCCGCTGTGGGAGTACAAGGCGCACAAGTGGGGCATGTCGATCGACCTGACGGCGTGCGTGGGATGCCAGGCGTGCATGGTGGCGTGCCAGGCGGAAAACAATATCGCCATAGTCGGGAAAGAAGAAGTCGCCAAGGGGCGGCACATGAACTGGATCCGCGTGGACCGCTATTATTCCGGTGCGGTGGACGATCCACAGATGTATTTCCAGCCGGTGCCGTGCATGCATTGCGAGAACGCGCTGTGCGAGTTGGTGTGTCCGGTGGCGGCGACGGTGCATAGCGGCGAAGGTCTGAACGAGATGGTTTACAACCGCTGCGTGGGGACGCGGTACTGCTCGAATAATTGTCCCTACAAGGTGCGGCGATTCAACTTTTTCCTTTATGCCGATTGGGACACGCAGAGTTTGTACGGCGTCCGCAATCCGGACGTGACGGTGCGCAGCCGCGGGGTGATGGAGAAGTGCAGCTACTGCGTGCAGCGCATCAACCAGGTGAAGATCGAGGCGGAAAAAGCGGACCGGCCGGTGAAAGACGGCGAGATTGTGCCGGCATGCGAACAGGCCTGCCCGGCGCAGGCGATTGTTTTCGGCGACCTGAACGATCCTAGCAGCCGGGTGGCGAGGCTGAAGGCGCAGCCTCGCGATTATGGGCTGCTCGAAGAACTGGACACGCGTCCGCGCACGACATATCTGGCGCGGCTGAGGAATCCGAATCCGGATCTGGAGAAAAGTTAAGTGGCGCATGAACCGGAAGACTTAACGGATCGCCCGAGCGGCACGGCGGTGATCGATCCGGGACCCGATAAAGTCCTGGGCCCGGGACACGATTTCGGCACGGTAACCGACGAGATCGCCGGAGTGATCTACCGGCCCTTTCTCAAAACGCCGCCGCAGATGTTCATCGGCTTCGGCGTGGCGTTCCTGCTGGTGAATCTGCTGCTGGTGGCGGTTTCGTGGCTGTTTATCCGCGGGGTGGGGATCTGGGGCATCGTGATTCCGGTGGCCTGGGGATTTGCGATCGTCAATTTCGTATGGTGGATCGGTATCGGCCACGCGGGCACGCTGATCTCGGCGATTCTGCTGCTGCTCAAGCAAGACTGGCGCACGTCGATCAATCGATTCTCAGAAGCGATGACGCTGTTCGCGGTGGCCTGCGCGGGCATGTTTCCGATTCTGCACCTGGGGCGTCCTTGGCTGGCGTACTGGCTGCTGCCGTATCCGAACACGATGTGGCTGTGGCCGCAACCGCGGTCGCCGCTGATCTGGGACGTGTTCGCGGTGTCGACGTATGCGACGGTGTCGTTCATTTTCTGGTTCACCGGGTTGATTCCGGATTTCGCGACCATGCGCGACAAGCGTCCGAATACGCTGCCGGGCAGGATCTTCGGGATGCTGGCGATGGGCTGGCGCGGGTCGGCGCGGCACTGGGCGCGCTACCAGAAAGCGTACCTGCTGCTGGCGGGATTATCGACGCCGCTGGTGGTGTCGGTCCACTCGGTGGTGAGCTTCGACTTTTCGGTGGCGATTGTTCCGGGATGGCACACCACGATTTTCCCGCCGTACTTCGTGGCGGGCGCGATTTATTCGGGCTTCGCGATGGTGCTGACGCTGGCGATTCCGGTGCGCCGCTGGTATCACCTGGAAGACATGATCACCATGCGGCACATCGAGTGCATGGCCAAGGTGATGCTGGGAACGGGATTGATCGTGGCATACGGCTACGCGATGGAAGCGTTCATGGCGTGGTATTCGGCGGATCAATATGAGCGCTACGCGTTCTACAATCGGGCGATTCCCCAGCCGGGAACTTACTGGTGGACGTACTGGCTGCTGATCCTGTGTAATATTCTGATCCCGCAGCTGCTGTGGTCGCGCAAGGTGCGGCTGAATGTGTGGAGCGTGTTCGTGGTCGCGCTGGTGGTGAATGTCGGGATGTGGCTGGAGCGGTTTGTCATCGTGGTGACCAGCCTGACGCGCGACTTCCTGCCGTCGTCCTGGGGCATGTACTATCCGACGGTGTGGGACTGGAGCACCTATGCGGGAACCATCGGCGTGTTTCTCTGCCTGATGTTCCTGTTCATTCGCGGCATCCCCGCGATTTCGATTTTCGAGATGCGCGAAGTGGTGCATCATGTGGAGCCGGAACATGCCCACGGAGATTAGAGTCGCCGGAGAGATCGGCGTCTACGGGCTGATGGCGGCATTCGATCAGCCGGAGCCGCTGCTGCATGCGGCGGAGAGAGCGGTGGAGGAAGGCTATCGCCACATGGACGCCTATTCGCCGATGCCGGTGGAGGGGCTGGCGGAATCGATCGGATTCCGGCGGACGCTGATCGAGAAGATTGTTTTTGTGGCGGGATTGCTGGGGGCGACGGGCGGGTTCATGCTGTGCTGGTGGATGACGGTGGTGGCGTATCCGCACATTGTCGCGGGGCGGCCGCTGAACAGCTGGCCGGCGTACGTGCCGATCACCTTCGAGTCGATGGTGCTGGTGGCGTGTCTGACGGCGGTGATCGGGATGCTGGCGCTGAACGGGCTGCCGCAGCCGTATCATCCGGTGTTCAACGTGAAAGAGTTCGAGCGGGCGTCGCGGGACCGGTTCTTTTTGTGCATTGAGGCGAGCGATCCGAAGTTCGACGTGGAGGAGACACGGGATTTTCTGTTGAGCCTGGATCCGCTGGAGGTGATGGAAGTTGAACCTTAGCCGCGGAGCAGCGTGGATCGGCGTGTTGTGTCTGGCCGGGTGCCGGCAGGATATGCACAATCAGCCGCGGTATAAGCCGCTGGCGGCGACGGATTTTTTTGGCGACGGGCGGTCGGCGCGACCGGACATCGAGGGTACGGTGGCGTGGGGTCGGGCGGCGACGCCGCAGCCGGATCCGGCGTTTCTGCGAACCGATGAGGCTCACTACACCGGCAAGGTAAACGGTCAGCCGGTGAATTATTTTCCGTTTGCGATTACCCGGGCGGATCTCGATCGGGGGCGGCAGCGTTTCGATATTTATTGCTCGCCGTGCCATAGCCGCACCGGCGACGGGAACGGGATGGTGGTGCGGCGCGGGTTCAAGCAGGCGGCGTCGTATCACACCCAAAGAATGATCAATGAGCCGGTCGGGCATTTTTTTGACGTGATCACCAACGGGTTCGGAAAGATGCCGAGCTACGCGTCGCGCGTGGAGCCCGATGATCGCTGGCGAATCGCCGCTTATATCCGGGTGCTGCAGTTGAGCGAAGATGCTCCGGTGGATGCGGTGCCGGAGGATCAGCGGGGCAACCTGGACAAAAATCCGCCGACGCCGGGAATCGTCGAGCCGCAGCCGACCGGCGATCAGGTGCCGCCGGGTCAACCGATGAGGATACAGGAGAAGGCCAAATGACCGCGTCCGATCCGGTGAATGTCCAAATCGGACAATGGCAGCAGCGGGCGCTGCTGGTGGGGGTCGCGGGGGTGCTGATCGCGATCACCGGTTTTCTGCTCGATGGATGGGCGCAGTTTCTGCGCTCCTATCTGTTCGCGTACCTGTTCTGGCTGGGAATGGGGCTGGGCTGCCTGGGAATTCTACTGCTGCATCACACCGTCGGCGGGAAGTGGGGCATGTTGATCCGTCGGATGTGCGAGGCGGGCGCGCGCACGCTGCCGTACATGATCGTTCTGTTGATTCCGGTGCTGGCGAGCCTGCCGGTGCTGTACATCTGGGCGCGTCCGGAAGCCGCTCACGATCCGGCGCTGCAAGCCAAGGCCGCTTATCTGAACATTCCCGGGGTGCTGGTGCGATCGGTTTTTTATTTCGTGGTCTGGACATTCTACGCTTACCGGTTGAGCAAATGGTCGTCCGATCAGGATGGGAGCGGGGACGAGAGACTGATCAGCAAAATGCGGAGCATCAGCGCTCCGGGCCTGGTGGTATTCGTTTTTGTGACGACCTTCGCGTTCATCGACTGGGTCATGTCGCTTGAGCCGCACTGGTTTTCGACGGTTTACGGGGTGATGTTTCTGGTCGGACAGGTGCTTGAATCGTTCGCCTTCACCATCGCGCTGGTGATCGTGCTTTCGGCGCGGCCGCCGCTGCGCGACTACATCACCAAGCAGCACCTGCACGACCTGGGCAACATGATGTTCGCGTTCATGGTGCTGTGGGCCTATTTGTCGTTCTCACAGTTCCTGATCATCTGGGCGGGAAACCTGCCCAATGAGAATCCCTGGTATTTGCGGCGATTGCGCGGCGGATGGGGATGGGTGGCGCTTACGCTGGTGATTTTTCATTTCGCGACGCCCTTCGTGCTGCTGCTGATGCGAGGGGTCAAACGGCACGCGGGCCGGCTTCTGAAGGTCTGCCTGCTGATGATCGTCATCCGGGTGGTTGACGTGTACTGGATCGTCGAGCCGGCGTTTTACAACCAGCAGCTAAAAATCCACTGGCTGGATTTCGTGACGCCGTTCGCGATCGGAGGATTGTGGCTGGCGCTGTTTTTCTGGCAATTGAAATCGAGGCCGCTGGTTCCGTTGAGGGATCCGCGATTGGAGGGCGCGCCGCGCGAAACCGTCGCGTTCTAGCGGGGGCGTTCTGATTATGGAAGCTCATCCACCTACTGTGACCGGCCACGAAACACGGGACGCCAACGTTCGTCCGGTGGTGATCACGCTCGCTTGCCTGGCGGTCGGCGCGGCGTGCGTCGCTCTGCTGGTGTATGGAATTTTCTGGTATCTGGCGGATCATCCGTTGACCACGGCGCCGCCGAATCCGATGGCCGAAACATCGCGGCAGCAGTTTCCGCCGACTCCGCGCATCGAGACGCACCCGGCCATGGAGATGACCGATCTGCGCTCGCAGGAAGATCAGCTTCTCACCACCTACGGATGGACCAACAAGAACGCGGGTATTGTGCGCATCCCGATCGACAGGGCGATGGAGATGGAACTCCAGCAGGGCTTCCCGACAAAACCGGCCGGCAATGAAGCGAAGGCGAAGAGATGAAGATTTTAACGATCGGCGTGCTGGCTGCCGCGGCGGCATTCGGCCAAATCCAAACCGCGTCGCAGACCGCTTATAAACCCGCGGCGCTGCGCGGCGTGGGTATCGACCAGCAAATGGGCGCGCAAATTCCGCTGGACCTGCCGTTCACCGACGAATCCGGCCGCACGGTCGCGCTGCGGCAATATCTGGGAAAACCGGTGATTCTGGCGCTGGTTTATTATCAGTGCCCGTCGCTGTGCAACATGGTTCTGAATGGCGTGGTCCGCAGCGTCAAAGGTCTGAAGATGAGCGCGGGAAACGAGTACGACGTGGTGGCGGTGAGCTTCGATCCGCACGAGACGTCGGAGATGGCGGCGGCGAAGAAAGCGTCGTACCTGAAAGAGTACGATCGCGACGGGTCGGAAAAAGGCTGGCATTTTCTCACCGCACCGGAGGCGTCCAGCCGCTCGCTGGCGGACGCAGTCGGTTTTCACTACGCCTACGACGCGGCGACGAACCAGTTCGCGCACGCCAGCGCCATCATGATCCTGACGCCCGAAGGACGCGTGGCCCGCTATTTCTATGGCATCGATTATCCGGCGCGGGACATGCGCTTCGGCCTGGAGGAAGCTTCGGGCGGCCGCATCTCCGCGCCGCTCGATGCTGTGCTGCTGTACTGCTATCACTACGATCCGGCGAACGGAAAATACGGCCTCGTAATCATGAACGCGCTGCGCATCGGCGGCGGAATTACCCTGGCGTGCCTGCTGACGTTCATGATCGTGATGTTCCGGCGCGATTTTCGTTCCGGTCACGCGGGGACCACCTAAATGGACAGCTTCTCCTTATTTCCGCCGCGCGCCTCGACGACCGCCCCCCAGGTGGACGCGCTGTACGGATATCTGGTGGTGATCTCCGTGGCGATGACGGTGCTGATTTTCATTTTCATCGGCGTGTTCGCCTTCAAGTACCGCCGCCGGAGCGCGGATGAGCCGCCGCCCCGTCCGATTCACGGCTCCATTCCGCTCGAAATCACCTGGAGCGTGATTCCGTTCATGTTCATGCTGGTGATGTTCGCCTGGGGGACCAAGCTGTATTTCGAAAATTACACGCCGCCCCGCGACACGCTGGATATTTACGTGGTTGGCAAGCAATGGATGTGGAAGGTGCAGTATCCCGACGGACAGCGCGAGATCAATGAGCTGCACGTGCCCACCGGACGGCCGGTGAAGCTGACCCTGGCGAGCGAGGATGTGATTCACAGCTTCTACCTGCCGGCGTTCCGATTGAAACACGACGTGGTTCCGGGCAGTTATCAGACCTACTGGTTCGAAGCGACCGAGCCCGGCCGGTATCACATTTTCTGCGCCGAATATTGCGGGACCAATCATTCCCGGATGATCGGGTGGGTGACGGTGATGGAACCGGCCGAGTATCAGAACTGGCTGGCGGCCAGCGCCTCCGGCAGTTCCATGGCCGAGATGGGCGAGAAACTTTTCGAGCAATACGGATGCATCACCTGCCACGTGACGGAGCAGCAGAGTCGGGCGCCGTCGCTGCGCAATGTTTACGGCCACCCGGTGCAACTGGCGGACGGGCGGACGGTGCTCGCCGACGAGGCCTTCATCCGCGAATCGATTCTGAACCCGAACGCGAAAGTGGTGAAGGGCTACAAGCCCAACGTGATGCCGGTTTTTCAGGGGCAGATCGGCGAAGAGGGGTTGCTGCAATTGATGGTTTATATCAAAAGCCTGTCGCAACCGGACACGCCGCGGAACACGGCGGCCGGCGTGGCTCCCACGCGGGCGGCAGAGACCGCGAAGCAGGCGCAAAAACAATGAGGATCTTAACATGAGCACGACACTTCCGCCGCCGCGAACCGCGGAGCGGACCAACTATCTGAACGCCGATTACAGTTGGCAATCGTGGCTCTTCACCACGGACCACAAGCGGATCGCACTGCTCTACCTGTTCTCGATCACCGCGTTTTTCTTCGTCGGCGGCGCTTTCGCGGTGGGCATGCGGCTGAATCTGCTGCGTCCCGAGGGCCTGTTCCAGCACGACACTTACAACAAGCTGTTCACCATGCACGGAATCATCATGGTGTTCTTCTTTCTGGTGCCGTCGATTCCGGCGACGCTGGGAAATTTCCTGATTCCACCGATGATCGGCGCGCGCGATCTGGCCTTTCCGCGGATCAACCTGCTGAGCTGGTATATCTACATTTTCGGCGGCATTTTCGCTATTTCGGCGATTGTGCGCGGCGGCGTCGATACCGGTTGGACCTTCTATGCGCCGTTCAGCTCGACGTATTCGAACACGCACGTAATTCTGGCGGCGATCGGCGTGTTCATCTCTGGATTTTCTTCGATTCTCACCGGCCTGAATTTCATCGTGACGATTCACAAGATGCGCGCGCCGGGCATGACCTGGTCGCGGCTGCCGCTGTTCGTTTGGGCCCATTACGCCACCAGCCTGATCCAGGTGCTGGGAACGCCGGTGATCGCGATCACGCTGGTGCTGCTGGGGCTCGAACGCATTCTCCACGCCGGTATTTTCGATCCGAACCTGGGCGGCGATCCGGTGTTGTTCCAGCATCTGTTCTGGTTCTACTCGCACCCGGCGGTGTATATCATGATCCTGCCGGGGATGGGCGTTATCAGCGAAATTATCGCCTGTTTCTCGCGAAAATCGATCTTTGGATACGGTTTTGTGGCGTTTTCGAGCGTGGCGATCGCGGTCCTCGGATTCCTGGTATGGGGGCATCATCTGTTTGTGGCCGGGCAGTCGATCTATGCGAGCATGGTTTTCTCGTTCATCAGCTTTCTGGTCGCGGTTCCTTCGGCGATTAAAGTTTTCAACTGGACGGCCACCATGTATCGCGGGTCCATTTCATTCGAAACGCCGATGCTGTACGCCATTGGATTCATCGGCCTGTTCACCATCGGCGGCCTGACCGGACTGTTTCTGGCGACGATGGCCGTCGACGTCCATCTGACCGACACGTATTTCGTGATCGCACATTTTCACTATGTGATGGTGGGAGGCATGGTGCTGGCTTACATGGGCGGCATCCATTTCTGGTTTCCGAAAATCACCGGCCGGCTTTATCCCGAAAATTGGGCGAGATTGGCGGCGGCGATTATTTTCGTGGGATTTAATCTGACGTTTTTCCCGCAATTTATTCTCGGTTATCTGGGAATGCCGCGGCGTTATGCGACGTATGCGGAAGAATTTCAGGTGCTGAATGTTTTTTCGACGGCGGGCGCGTCGATTCTGGGGATCGGCTATATCATGCCGCTGATCTATCTGACTTGGGCGTGGAGAAAGGGGCCGAAGTCGCCACAGAATCCTTGGCACGCCAAGGGGCTCGAATGGGAGCAGTCGCCGACGCCGCCGCCGACTTTCAATTTCGACGTTCCGCCGGTGGTGACCGAGCCTCCCTACAACTACGCCGAGGAGGTGGAAAGTGGCGGACATTGACGCGACTCTGCCGGCGCACGAGGAAGCGGGCTTAAAGCACCACTTCGACGATTCGGCGCAGCAGCTGGAATCGTCCACGCTGGGGATGTGGGTTTTTCTGCTCACCGAAATCATGTTTTTCGGCGGCATGTTCGGCGCCTACACGGTGTACCGGAATTTGTACCCGGACGCATTCGCGTCCACCAGCCACTTCATGAATCTCACCATCGGCGCGATCAACACGGGAGTGCTGATCTGCAGCAGCTTTACGATGGTGCTGGCGGTGCGCTCGGCGCAGCTGGGGCAGAAGAAGGCGCTGATTACGTTTCTGATATTGACGCTGGTGCTGGGCTGTATATTTCTGGGCTTGAAGTACGTCGAGTATCACGAGAAGTGGGTGGACCACCATATTCCGGGCCCCGGATTCCGCTATGAAGAGAGCCAGTATTTCCACCAGGCGCAGATTCTGTTTTTTCTGTATTTCGCCATGACCGGCATGCACGCGATCCACATGATTGTCGGCGCGGGGCTGCTCACCACGCTGATCGTGATGGCTTCACGCGACCGCTTCAGCGCGGCCTGGTATACGCCGGTCGAGATGATCGGACTGTACTGGCACTTCGTCGATATTGTCTGGATTTTCCTGTTCCCGCTGCTGTACCTGATCGGACACACATCATGACTCACAAGGTGGTTTCCGTTAAGACCTTCGCGCTGGTATTTTTCGCGCTGATCGCGCTGACCATCACCACGGTCGGAGTTTCGCGAATTGAGCTGGGCGAGTACAATTTCATTTGCGCCATGACCATCGCGGTGATCAAGGGCAGCCTGGTGGTGTGGTTCTTCATGGACGTGCGGCGGTCGAGCTCGCTGACCAAGTTGTTTGTGGGCGCGGGCTTTTTCTGGATGGCGATCCTGCTGGTGTTCATTCTGAGCGATTACCTGAGCCGGGGATGGCTGCCGCGGCCAGGCTGGTGGTAGCCGGTGTATATACATCCTGTATATACTTAAATCGTGGCGATCACTAAGGTCTTCAAGAGCGGAAATTCCCAGGCGGTGCGGATCCCGCGGGCGTTCCAGTTCGATACCGATAAGGTGGAGATTCTGCGACGCGGCGATGAGATCGTGTTGCGGGAACCGGCGCCGAATTTGAGGGGAGCATTCGATCTGCTGGCTTCTCTTCCGAAGGATTTCATGCGGGGTGGACGCCGCCAGGGACGGCCGCAAAAGCGGCGCGGGCTTTGATGCGGTACCTGCTCGACACCAACATTTGCGTGTACATCAGCAAGCGACGCCCCGCACAGGTGATGGAACGGTTCGACCACGTCAGGCCGGGAGAGATGGGCATGTCGGTGATCACATATTTCGAGCTCATGTTCGGCGCCTGGAAGAGTCACCAGCGCGAGTTCAGTTTGGGCGTCATCGAGGCTCTGCGACGTTGGATTGCCGTGTTGCCGTTGGAGGAGGGCGCCGCGAGCGAGTACGGACGTGTTCGCGCACAACTGGAGCGCGCGGGAATTCCGATCGGAAACATGGACCTTCTGATCGCGTCGCATGCGCTGAGCCTGGGGCTTACGCTGGTGACCAATAACGTGCGCGAATTTTCGCGTATTGAAGGGCTCAAAACCGAAAATTGGGCCGCTTAGGCGATTGCGGCGAGATCGGCGACTCCGTCGCGCAAACGCAGCGACCCTTGCGCCAGGGCGCTCGTTCTGGGACCCGGTAAAACAATGCCGGTGAGATTCAACGGATCGGCCAGCGCGATGTCG
>Ga0182024_10016556_pt1 | contig 13968 bp, 21 predicted proteins | sample P32metaG_FD_120480 | JGI IMG/M metagenome (GOLD analysis project Ga0182024, IMG submission 120480) | Permafrost microbial communities from Stordalen Mire, Sweden - P3-2 metaG (Illumina Assembly) | ecosystem: Environmental > Terrestrial > Soil > Wetlands > Permafrost | place: Sweden: Stordalen... | reverse complement strand
CGTCAAAATCAGCTCGAAGCGGAATGGGCATGACGAACCTCCTTCGTTCGCCGCCTTGAATCAGAGCAAAGCTGATTTGAAAAGACCCCGACGAGTCAGGCTTTCAGAGTTCTGGTATAAGAGGCCTATCAATCCGCGAAACATGCGCCCTCAACAGCGCGATCGACTCATCAAGCCGAGCGACATTCCGACGCCGAACGAGATCAACACCGCGATCAACGGATTACGCGCGATGCCGGCCTCGATTTCCCCACCCGCCGCGCGAACACGGTTCTGTGCGTCGATGGCGGTGCTCGCGATCGTGTCCGTGGCGTCTCCGACGGCGTCGGAGACGCGGTGGCCGGCAGCCCGTGTCTGATTTTGCAACAGCTCGCCCATTGCCTCAGCCAGCCGCGCAACATCCCCTCGGAGGGCGGCCAAATCCGCGGCAATATCTCCGGCGGCGCCTTCAACGTTCGTGGTCATGAAAGTTCTCCATAATTGACGAGCCCGCCGTCTCTCTGACAGTGTCCTTCAGACCGCCGATGGCGTTTTGGACGTTGCCCTCTGCTTTGTCAGCCTTGCCCTCTGTCTCCAGCTTGGCGGCGCCGACCGCCTTGCCGATCCCTTGCTTAATTGCGCCCTTGATTTCCTTCGCCGATCCGGCAACTCGATCCTTGTCCATGACATCTTCCTCCAAAGCCGAGCCCCACCCGCGAACGGAAGAGTTGGGCTCGAAGCAATCAATCACCTTCCGCTCCCGAAAAGAATGCGGTACGCAGTCGCGATCGTCGTTGATTTAGATCACCTAAATTGAAGGGTGGATGAGATTACGGCCTCGGACTGCCCGTCGCGCGGTCGGAGCGGGCCGTTGGTCTTCTCGCTCACGGCGCCGTGCGCCACGGCAAGACGGACTGCGGCGTGAAAAGCCCGCGCAGCGGAGGCTGCGACGCTGATCGGAACCGTAAGTCCCCTAAGGAGCGGGCGGGACAGAGGTCAAGGGGCGGCCCGATTTTCGTCTCTGGATGAGTCGGCATCATCGGGAGCGGCTCGCGCGTGCATGGAGCACAGCACATCGGCCAGCGTTTTTCGTAAGCCATGCACTTGATCCACGAGGTTCAAGATTAAGCCGACGCCCTCATGATTGACGCCAAGATCCTTTGTGAGGTCTCGGATCAGTTTTGCGCGCGCCAAATCCATCTCGGAGAACGCCAACTCTCGCGTAGTCCGCGCGGGAATCAACCACTCCTCTTCGATCCATACCTCCAGCGTTTCGCGATCGAGTTGGGCCTGTTGGAGAAAATCTGGCATGTCGATGATCATGTCTGCAACTCCCGACGTGGATCATATTCGGGTCCGGGCGCCCAGTGGGAAAGAAAGGCTTCCAATTCGGGGTTAGACTCCGATGGCAACATCACTTTGAGTCTGACGAATTCGTCGCCTCTGCCGCCTGGCCGAACGACGCCCTTTCCCTTCAGGCGAAGGACAGCGCCGTTGTTCGACCCCTTGGGCACCGTGAGCATGACCGACCCCGTCGGCGTCGGCACTTTGACTTGGCCGCCGAGGACGGCTTCCCTCAGCGTGACAGGCAGATCGAGATGAATATCGTCGCCCTGCCGCGTAAAGAAGCGATGCGGATTGATTGAAATCTCGACCAACGCATCGCCCGCCTCGCCTTCGCCTCGCGAAGGCGCACCCTTGCCACGCAGGCGCACGGTCTGCCCCTCCAAAACGCCGGGTAGAATTGCAACCTCCAAGGACCCGCCGTCCGGCAGGGTGAGCCGCTTGGTTGCGCCGTTTACGGCGTCGAGAAATTCAATGAAGACGTGAAAGTACAGATCACGTCCGCGTGCATGCCGGGCCTCGTGAGCCTGTCGCCGCAGCAATTCTGCGAGAAAGTCGTTCGTTTCCGCGAAATCCGCGTAGCCCGAGCGGTTTTCATAGGGATGGCCAGCGTCGGCCTCGGCTGCAAAATCCCTGTAATAGCGCTCGTGCGGCTTTTCGGTCCCCGAAGCGTCAATTTCTCCGCTATCGAACTGGCGACGCTTTTCCGCATCGGAGAGCAGAGCATAGGCGCCCGAGGCCTCCTTGAAGCGCGCCTCGGACTTCGCGTCTCCCGGATTGAGGTCCGGATGCAATTTCTTGGCGAGGCGATGGTAGGCCTTTCGGATCTCTTCCGGCGCGGCGGTTCGTGCGACGCCCAAGACTTCATATGGGTCTTTCATTGCGCCTCCGCTCAAACTCTCGACCGCCGTTGCCTAGCAAGGCGCCAAACGCCGTTCAATGGCGCCTCGCCGAGCGCCCCGGCGCCACCTGCCCGGCAGCGCTTCACCAGCCAAGCCAGCTACCCCGACCTCGAAAGTTCGGTCCCCATGCGACCCGGTCGGTTCGCCACCGATGGATTCGAGGCCAGAATGGTCATCGGGGCTCGTCAAGCGACATCCGTCAACTCCCGACGCTGCTTAGTGACGATCCAATCGACGAACGGCCGGTGGCCGCAATTGCGCCCCGTTCGAGTTCGTCCAACGCCAGGAGAAGCGACGCGACGCGGTTGATGGAGGAAAGACAATCCACCAGACCAGAATAGTTATCGACCATCCAATTGAGCGCCGCCAGCACGACGACGAAGGCCGCCGTGGCCCGGGCGACCTCGCCAAGCGACATCGCCCCAAACAGATATTTGGGTGCGCACAGGACCCAACCGATGACTGGCGCCAACAGAATGTTTCCGTGCGACACCACCGTAATCCGCACGAGTTGGTGGCACAGATCTCGCCAACGCGCGATCAAATCGTCCACCGCTCCACTTAGCGAACGATGCTGGGCAGCCTCGTCCTGCGATGTCGAAGTGATTGCGCCCCGCTCAAGAAGATGCGAGCCGATCGAGCGCAATTGCGCTTCGGCGGCGTTCTTGCCTGCGATGACTTTAATCAGGCGCCGCCCGATGACCGCAATGGCGAACGTCAGAAGCGCAGAATAGATCATGACTGAGATCACCAGGTATTTGGGCACGGTCAAGGTCGTACCGAAAATGCCGATCACGAGATCCCCACCGACAGTCCACAGGATGCCGATGAAAGATGACGGCGCTCAGCGCCGATGTGAGCAGTCCCACAATTGCGGCGACCGGCGCCTCCGTCGCCACGCGCGCGTCCTCGGCAATCCGATATTCGGGGTTCTGGTCCTCTCCCAAGGTAAATTGAAGATGCCGGAAATCCGCGTTCGCCAACCAGTGATCGATCAAGTGCCGGGTTAGCCAAGCGCGCCACAAGCGCTGGACCGTCATTCGCGACCAGACTGCGAGGCCCGCCATCGCCATGCTCGATCCAGCGAGCGGCAGGAACAGCAGTGCCTGTTGTCGCAGAGTCGCGGAATCCCGGCGGCCAAACGCGTCGAAGAAATCGCGGCTCCAGTAGTTCAGGCGAAACTGGATCGCCAATTGGATCAGGACGATCGCGATCAGCAACGCGGTGATCAGCCGCGCTCTCCAAGCGGAGGGACCGCGCCAAAATCCTGAGGCGCTACGCCAAAAGCGAAGCGCCAAAAGCCGAGCGGTATCTGGTTGCCGAACTTTCAATCAGCGCCTGAACAGAAGCACCAAAAGGACGATCACTAGGAGCAGCCCTAGCCCCCCGCCAAAATAATGGAACGGCGGACCAAGATAGAAACCTCCACCGCCGAAGAGAAGAATCAGAATGATTAAGATGACGATCAGCCCCATAATCGCTCCTGTGGATATGCGCCGGTGCAGCGCCAACGATAGGCGCATCCAATTCTCTTCGCAAGGGAATCGGTACCGCGATTGAGATGACGAATTAAGCGCGCCGCGCTAGCAGTGTGCACTCGTCTCTCATCCAGAAAACAATCCGGCGTTACCGGCGCGCGACAGCCGAGGGCACTGGCCCGGCACCATCGCGTTCACCAATAACACTCGACCTCCGCTCGTATGCCCAGCACCGGCGATGGCCCACTCTTGCGATGACAGAACGCCTTGATGCGCGCAGATTCAGTAAGCTGCCTTCATTTAGGCTTGTGAATGCCGCCGCCGTGGCCGACCCCGTGAGCGCCGCCGCGACCGATCCCGTGGGCGCCGCCGTAACCGCGGTGAACGTACCCGCCGGAATAACCTCCGGAGTAATAGCTGCCGCCATAGTAGCCGCCGGTATCGTCGTATCCACAATCGTTGAAGTAGCAGCCGTTGCCAATCGCGCCGCCGACCACGCCGGCAATAATGCCGCCGACCAATGCCGCAGGGAATGCGCTCCCATTCCTATGGCGCACGTAGCGTATCTGCTCGACCTGCGAGTGCGGCGACAGCGCAATTGGCCCGGCGATGCTGAGGGCGCCAGCCGAGACGGGAGCCGTCGATACGATCATTCCAGCGGCGGCAATGAGAACTGTCATTCGATTGAGAGTCATCCAACCCTCCTTGTTTTGAGAGGAAACGCCCAAATGGTGGGGGCGTAGGGAACGGGAAACTGGGCCTGGAACGCTGGGTTTCATGTCCGAGCCCGGCGTCGAGCAAGACATCAGCGACGGTGAGAATGCGCGCGTATCTCGTCGAATATTCTCTTCTGCCGCTCGTCGAGGCTGTTGTAGAAAGCGATGAGCTTAGGGTTCTCGGCTTTCACCGCGTCGAGCCGCGCTTCGAGAAATGCCTGACCGAAAACAAGCTGCCCCTCGAAGGACGACAGGTCAGGCTTACTGGCGCAGAGCTTGGCCTTGGAATCGCTGAGCGATTGCGTGCGCGCGTCCTGGAACTCCTTGAAACTGGCTTTCTGCGCGTCATTCAACTCCAGGCGGTGCGCCAGCCAATCCACGAATCTGGCGTGCCGCGACGATTCTCCATGGTCGGCGCAAAGCCGGTCAAACAGCGCCGTATTTGCATTCTGCATCGGCTGCGCTTGCGCCAGCGGCGGGGCGAAAGCCGCGCACGCGACGATCAGAACCAAGACGTTCAACTTGCGCATTTCACGCTCCTTTGCTTCGAAATCGAATTTCGCGACATCGTCGGCGCAACATCATCACCGCCGACCAAATACGTTGGTGAGGCACCGACATCCGACGGTGTTTCATTTCGTCTCGGTTCGACACAGTCTGCGGTTCATGACACAGAACTTTTTCGGCTGAGATCTATTGTTTGCACGCTCATGATCGGCGCGCTCGCACTTTGATCTGAATCAAGAGCGCGGTCCCAGCCGACGTCGCAGAGAAGCTTCCATCGGGTCGCTCGGTGCCGATCGCTTGGGGGCGCGACTGCGATCAGGGGTCATCGCGGTGAATCGTACTCGCAGACGCGGCGTTGCGGAGCGAATCCACTCTGGCGCCCATTTGATTCAGATCATTGTCGGTTGGTGCAGGGAGGCGCCAGAAAATGGCTGGGGTCGCCTACGCGTAAGGCCGAAGGCCACGCAAAGGATTAGATTCGTAAGAAAGTCGACGATTGGTACAAAACGTCGCGATGGTAATCAGGCTGCACCGGGATAGATCAAGCGTCTTGATGCGACACACCAGAAACGGGAGATATGAATTGAGCACACTTCTGATTATCGTCATCCTCATCCTGTTGTTCGGGGGCGGCGGCGGTTATTACGGTTACAGGCGATATGGTGGAACCGGGCTGGGCGGCGTTCTCGGTCTTATCCTCGTAGTTGTCGTCGTGCTCTGGCTCTTGGGCGGCCTTCGGGTCTGAGCTTCGACCGCCGCTGAAGGGCATTTCGGCGCGCTGGTGGCCGACCATTGCGCCCGGTCGCGGATTATACAATTGGTCAGGTCGATGACTGCCATGCAGAAAAGAGATTCATGGCGACGCGACGGCCGTGACTTTTTGCCCGACGGAGGTTCCACAGACATCAGTCCCTGCCGATTGGTGGAAGAACGCATTGCGCGCGGCGGCTGCCTGGGACGTTCCGATGAAGTTGTATGTTTCGCACAGGCTAAGGCTAACCCCCTCAAAGCGGAAGTTCATTGTCAGTCGCTCGCTTCGCCGTGGCGAAAGGCTGCTGCGATCTTTGAGAGTCGAACGGCTGGACTATGACAGCCATGCGCCGCCTCGCTGAGGATCATGTTCGAATTCTAAAAGCTGGACGGCGGAACCGCGATGTCGATCCACGTGCCTCGCTCGCCCCGCGCGATAGCGAGGGCGTCGGCGAGCTGGCCGATTCCAGCGAGATGCCCTGTCTCTATCGCGAATTCTGTCGCCGCCGCGATCTTGGGCCCCATAGACCCCGCGGCAAAGATCTCGCGGGAAAGCGTCACAGGATTTGCGCGTCTTATCGCGCGTGCGCCAGGCGCGCCGTAGTTCAAATAAACGGCGTCGACGTCGGTCAGCAGGAGCAACAGGTCAGCATGGAGCTGCCGCGCGAGCAGCGCGCTGGCGAAATCCTTGTCGATCACCGCCTCGACGCCGGTAAGACCGCGCTCCCCTCGGTCTATGACTGGAATGCCCCCCTCCTCCAGCGCAGATAACGATGACTTGTTGGTCCACCAACATGGAGATGACACGCGCTTCCATGATTTCGATCGGCTTGGGCGACGCCACGACGCGCCGCCATGCGAATCCGTCGGGGGCAACGCTCCAGCCTCGCTCTTGAGCTATGCGACGAGCCGTCTGCTCGTCGTAAATGGGGCCGATGGGCTTTGTTGGTTGGCCAAAAGCCGGATCGTCGGCGGCGACTCTTATCTGCGTCAGCAGCGTTGCGAAAGATTTTTCCCGGTAGGAGATGGCCAAGCTCCTGCTCGATCAGATAGCCAATCATCCCCTCGCTCTCCGCACCGAGAACGTCGAGCGGATAGACCCCGTCTGAAGGTCCGGCAGCCGCTTGCAGAGCGAGTAGTCCGATCTGCGGGCCATTGCCGTGGGTGACAATTAGCGAATGGCCGGCTTGGACGAGTTCGGCAAGCGCGAGGGCGGCGCGCTTCACGTTCGCGCGCTGGTTTTCAACGGTGAGTGGCTCGCCGCGTTGGAGCAGCGCGTTTCCGCCGAGCGCGACGACGATCCGCATCGCTCAACCTCCGATGGTCGCAACTAGGATCGCTTTGATCGTGTGCATCCGATTTTCGGCCTGATCGAAAACGATCGACGCCTCAGATTCGAAGACCTCATCCGAGACTTCCATGCAGTCGATGCCGAACCGCCTCTCGATATCGGCGCCGACCACCGTCTCGGCATTATGGAAGGACGGCAGGCAATGCATGAACTTGACGTAGGGGTTTTTTGCCGCCGCCAGCACCGAGCGCGTTACTCGGTAAGGGGTCAGAAGACGGATACGTTCGCCCCAGGCGGACTCGTCTTCGCCCATTGAAAGCCAGACGTCTGTGTAGAGAAAGTCGGCGTCTTGAACCGCTTGGCCGACTTCCTCAGTGAGTGTCAGGCCACCCCCCGTCGACTGTCCGACAGCGCGCAAATGGGCGGTAGTCGCATCGTCGGGCCAAAGCGCCTTTGGAGCGGCGATGCGCATGTCAATTCCGACCTTCGCCGCCCCAACGGCGAGCGAAAGCGCGACATTCTTGCGCCCGTCGCCGAGATAGGCAACTTTCATGTCGGAAAGATGCTTATGGGTAAATTCTTGCATCGTCATGAAGTCGGCAAGGGTCTGTGTCGGATGCGACTGATCGGTGAGCCCATTGTAAACCGGCACGCCGGCGTACGCGGCCAAGGTTTCGACCTCCCCCTGACCGAAGCCGCGGTATTCGATTTAGACGCGCCCGAGCACGCGCGCCGTGTCCTGCATTGATTCCTTGTGGCCAATCTGGCTGCCTGTCGGTCCGAGATAGGTGACATGCGCGCCTTGGTCATAGGCCGCCACCTCGAATCCGGTTCGCGTGCGCGTAGAGTCCTTTTCAAAGATCAATGCGATGTTTTTACGCAGCAGCCGCGGCGCCTCATAGCCGCCGATCTTTGCGCTCTTGAGTTCCGCCGCGAGGCGTAAGAGGAATCGAATTTCGCCCGGGTTGAAATCATCGAGCGTCAAGACGCTGCGTCCGCGCAGATTCATGGGCATAGTGGTCCCTCCATTGGATTAGATGGGATCGCGGACGAGCGGGCAGCTCATGCAATGACCGCCGCCGCGCCCACGGCTGAGTTCGGCGCCGTCCACCGTGATCACATCGACGCCAGCGCGTCGCAGCAGCGTATTTGTGTAGACATTCCTGTCGTAGGCGATGACGACGCCGGGCTTGACGGCGATGACGTTGTTGCCATCGTCCCATTGCTCACGCTCGGCCTCATAGGCGTCGCCACCAGTGGCGACAATGCGCAATGTCTTAAGCCCTAACGCCTTGGCCACGATCTCGGTGAAGGGCGCCTGCTCCTCTCTGACGTCGACTGATCCCTCGGTCTCGCCAGGCCGCAACGAGAAGCTGCGCAGGCGCTCCACCACTGGCGGGTAGAGAGTCGCCAAATCACGATCACAGAACGTGAAGACTGTGTCGAGATGCATGAAGCTTCGATCGCGCGGCATCTGAGCGGCGATCACATGTGTCGTCGTGCCTAGGTCGAAGAGTTTGCGCGCGAGCGCGCTCACCGCTTGCGGCGCCAACCGCTCGCCCATGCCGATCAGGACGACACCGCCTCCGATTGGCATGACGTCGCCGCCCTCAAGGGTGGCGCCGCCTTGCTCCGACAGCAAAGCGAACCCTTCATCCTGGAAGCGCGGATGGAACCGATAGATGGCCTCCACATTGGCCGCCTCTGGCCGGCGCGCGGGCCAATACATGGCGTTGACATTCACGGCGCCATAAATCCAACAGGAACTGTCGCGGGTGAAAAGTTGGTTCGGCAGGGGCGGCAACACGAAGTCTTGCGCCGCCAGCGCCCGCCCGCTGAGGCCCACGGGCGTGAACGGTAGTTCGGCGCGTGCAATGCCGCCGACGAGATAGGTCGCCAATTCCCTCGGCGGCATGCCGTCGAGCCAGCCGCGCAATTCATCGACCAGGTCCCCGCCGACGACAGCCGGTTCGATCCTGCGATCGAGCAGCCATTTCTTAGCCTCGGGCAGAGCCATCGTCTCGGCCAGCAATTCTCCGAGGTCCATCACCTTCACGCCTTGTTCTTGCAGCTAGCATACCCGGTCATTGCGATAGCTAGGTTAGTCCACGCGGATACTTGTCATTTTCGCGCATCCCTTTGAGAAAAGCTTTCTTGCGGCCGTGCGCACCCGCGTTGTCGACATCTTGAGCCTCCGGCAACACAAGATCGACAATCTCGATCTCTATGCAGAACGGTTCAACCCCGTCATGTCACGTGAAACCTTTCTGCACTATCTCGATCCAGTCGAGAATCGAAAGCAGGCTCAATTCTATGTCGAACGGCTCCTCGCCGCCGAGGCGCTCATTCTAATCTCGCCGATCTAGCACGATGGTTTTCCGGCAATTCTGAAGGGTTTTTTCGACTGCGTTCTTTTGCCAGGCGTCAGTTTCACCATGCGTCAAGGGTGCTTCGCGCCCGCGCTCCTTAATGTCAGGCGCCTCGGCGCCGTATGCGCCTATGGAGGGTCGCGCCGACACGCTATCGCCATGGGGGATTCGCAGCGACGATTTGTGAAGAAGAACTTGGGGGCGCAAATCGGCCCTGCCGGCCATAGCCAGTTCATCGGTCTCTATGACTTGGATTCGTCGACGCCTCAGACTCGGGCGCAGGCGCTGAGGCGCGTCGCCCTAGCTTTCGACGCTTGGTCGTAGGCCGTTCGCACCAAGCCGCATGGCACCCATCAGTGCGCCATGAATACCGGAATCGTCATTGAATTCAGAATTGTGCGCGTCGTGCCGCCGATCACGAATTCCGTCAGCCGCCAATGGCCGTACGCGCCCATCACGATAAAATCGGCGCCACTATCCGCAGAATAGGATAGAATCGCGTCGCCAGCTTCAATTGCGTCCGGCAGTTCAGTGAGCACGGCGTTTATTCCATGCCTCGCTAGATGGCCTGCTATATTGGTGTTCGACCCTCGCGCCGCCGTTCGGCCTTTCCCTATGACGACCACTTCAGTCTGCCGGGCCTCGCAAAGAAGCGGCTGCGCCGCCGCCAAAGCGCGGGCGGCTTGAACGCCGCCGTCCCAGCATATCATCGCCCGGTCAAGCTTCGCCGGCCCCTTTTGGATATATGGGGTAACAAATACGGGTCTGCCTGATCCGAAGAGTGTCTCCGCCAGGACCTGCCTGGCAAGGTGCGATTCCTCAGGAGCGCTCTGTGCGATGACGCTCAGATCGTAGTATCGCGCCAGCCGAGCGAAATCCTGACATGCCTCTCCGCGATACCCTTCGATGAGGACGACTTCCGTCGATATCTCCGGCGGCGCTTCCGACATCAATCGGCGTCCGACGCGCTCGATCTCCTTACGCTCCTCATCAGTCACGCGTTCAAGGGCCGCCAAGGCACCGTAAGGACCTCCAATCGACGGGCTGACGACGATGGGCGGACGATCAACCACTACTCCGGACGCTGTTAAATGAGCGTCCGTGCGGACGGCAAGAGACGTCGCGAACTCAGCGGCCCTGTGTCCAGAATCGGTTGTGTCTAGGTAAAGAAGAATATCCTTGATCGACATGTCGCTACGGATCCTCCTGTAATTCGCCCTCAATCATCACTAGAAACGCCGCCAGCGCCTTGATTGAGATCAAGTCTCAAGTGGCCGGTGCATCTTTGATTGGGATCAACGCGATCGCCTGATAACCGGGGCATCGAACGGTTCGGCGGCGAGCTGACCTACGCCGGCGGCGTCGGAACAGGCGCGAGGGTGACCGTGTTCAAAGTTTGGCTGAGAAAGCTTCCTCCACTCGCCGCGACGAAGGTGACCGTCGACGTCCCTGGGCTGCTCGAACAGCGCTCGAAGATGAGACTTGCGATGTTGCGGCTGTCGAGTTCCATTTATCATTTCTTGCCGCGGGTCGCCGCTCGTGAGTCCGGACAATCCCCTTCGGCACAGCGACCCTGAAGACATCACATGCCGGCTTCGAACAAGGACAACCCTCCTTCGCGGCGCCCGGCGCCTCTTGAAGAATTCTGGGGCCGGCTGAAGGAGCACCCTCTCGCGCGAGTCGGGCCGGGCCTCATTACCGGCGTCGCGGACGACGATCCGAGCGGCATAGCGACCTATTCGCAGGCGGGCGCCCAATTTGGCCTCAACATGCTCTGGACGATGCCGCTGGCGTTTCCGCTGATGGCCGCGATCCAGTCGATATGCGCGCGCATAGGCCGCGTCACAGGAAAGGGGCTGGCCGCCAACATCAAAATCGCGTTCCCGCCGATCGTGCTCCAAGGCGTGGTGCTGCTGTTGCTCCTCGCCGATATCCTGAACATCGCGGCTGATGTCGCGGCCATGGGAGAGGTTGCCGAACTCGTGACGGGATTCGATCGCCACCTCATTACATTGTTCTTCGTCGTCGGAACGCTGGGGCTACAAATCTTCGTGCCCTATCATCGCTATGTCCGCTTTCTGAAATGGCTCACGCTGTCATTGCTGGCTTATGCTGCGGTTCTGCTCTCGGTCCATGACCCGTGGAGCGAAGTCGCGTTTCGCACGTTCTGGCCGAACTTTACGCCAAGCGCCGACGCGGCGGCGGTGGTGGTTGGCGTGTTCGGCACCACCATCAGCCCCTACCTGTTCTTTTGGCAGGCCTCCGAGGAGATCGAAGACATGCGCCGGGACGACGCGGCGCCACTCTTGACTAATCAACCCGCGGCCGGTCGCGAGCTTAAACGAATCGCGTGGGACACTTGGAGCGGCATGCTCTACTCGGATATCACGGCGTATTTCATCATCTTAGGTACTGCGGTGACCCTCAACATAGCCGGCATCACGGATATTGAAACGGCTGCGCAGGCTGCAAACGCACTGCGCCCCCTCGCAGGCGATTTGGCCTACATGCTCTTTGCCCTCGGCATCCTCGGCGTCGGCCTGATAGGTGTTCCCGTGCTTGCCGGCTCGGCTGCTTACGCTCTCTGCGAGGCCATGGGTTGGCAATGGGGCCTGGAGCGTAAGGCTGCCGACGCGCGCGGATTTTACGGCGTCATAGCCGTCAGCGTGCTGGCGGGCCTCGTCATCCAATATTCCCCTATCAGTCCGATGAAAGCGCTTTTCTGGAGCGCATTGATCAACGGGGTGGTCGCGGTCCCCTTGATGGTGGTGATCATTCTGCTCGCGTCTCGCAAATCCGTGATGGGCGCCTTTACCGCCAGTCGTCCGATTATCGTCCTCGCTTGGATCGCCACCCTGGTCATGGGCGCCGCAGCGATCCGAATGCTCATTCCCGGATAGGCTCGTTGCCTTCCATGGGATTACGATTGTCGATGCGCATCCGTCCGAATGGCTCGTCGGGACGACCGGAGCTTCGATCTGTTCCCATGTCGACAATCGCCAATTCTCTGGCCTCGGTTGATATTCATCAAAGCGCTCGACCGGCCCACGCTTCGTGATAGGAAAGATATGTCGCGGTTCGCAGAGCGCGTGGAAACTAAGACTGCCAAGGAGGTTCTTCCATTGGAAGAGCCGCAGCGCGCTCATTCACGCGATCGAAAAACTCCGTTGGATCGATCTCGGCGCTGGAGGACGAAGATTTGAAGGTCGAGCTGTACTGTCGTCAAGCCCCAGACGGGCAGCTAACCCGTCGCCTTTGGCGCCATTCTCTTCTTGACGACAACCCAGGCTCCGGGTGAGCCCGTGCGCCGTGCCAAGAAAGAAAGGCCGAGTGTGAATGGGACGCCGTGTTATGAAGGAATCAGCAAACAGTGAAAGCGACAGCGGTTGGGATCAGGTCGACGTAGGATATGCGCCCGACGCGAGATGAGGTTTTCCACGTGACGAGCGCGGCGCGAGAATTTCGAGAATCGCTGAGTCTCCTTATGACAAGGCGTTTCGGAACATTCTGGGTCGCGAGCTTGCTCTCAAATGTCGGAACATGGGCCCAACAGGTCGCCGAGCCGTGGCTGCTGCTGACGATTGGGGCGTCGCCATTCCTGATCGGGCTCGATTCATTTGCTATGAACGCGCCGGTGTGGCTCTTGACGCTGGTCGGCGGCATGCTTGCCGATCGCAACGATCGGCGCCGGGTCATCGCACTATTTCAGACGATTCAGATGCTCTGCCCGACGTTGATCGCAATATTGTTGGTCGCCGGCGCCATTCGGCCCTCTACCATTATCGCGCTATCGCTCGTCGTGGGAGTGACCGATGCGCTGTCCATGCCCTCGTTCCAATCAATCGCGCCGTCGATCGTCGCACGCGAGCAGATAGGTCGAGCGCTCGCGCTCAACTCGACTCAATTCAATCTATCGCGCGTTCTCGGACCTGCGATCGCGGGGATGCTCATGACCAGCGTAGGCGCCGTCGGTTGCTTCGCGCTCAGCGCGCTGTCGTACATACCCTTCATCGGCGTCGCGTTGTGGATTCTTCCGCGCCGCGCTCCCAAACCCCACGCGCATGATGAATTCGGTGGCGTCCACCTATTGTCCGACTTGCGGACGATCGCGGACGAATCAGCGCTGCGAGGAGCGCTACTGACGGTCTTCACGGGAATTATATATTTGACTCCCTTGGGGGCGTCAAATCGTGCTATTCTCATTTAGGATCGCCCCCATGGGGGAGTGCGCCTAGATGTCTAATTCTTCGACTCAAGACCCGCTTCTATTGGAGCGCGCCTATATTGAGGGCTGGGTTCTGGCGCTCACTTTTGGTGCGGAAGAGGAACTCCGAAAAGGAGATATCGGCATCGGTCTGGTGCTTGTCGTCATGACAATAGTTGGCCAGACGATCGTCATTAATACCAGGACTCACTGCTCATGACCCATGGCCCAATCGCGCATGCCGATGGACATGATGCGCCAGGGCTGATCGGTTAGTTTGTTCCACGCCTCGCAGCAGTGATCGGCAATATCGTCGTAGGATTTGAACACCCGGTTGGATAGCCAGTTGTCGCGCATGAACTGCCAGATGTTTTCGGTAGGGTTGAGTTCCGGACATTTGGGCGGCAGCAGCAGGAGGGCGATGTTCG
>Ga0182024_10016555_pt1 | contig 13969 bp, 12 predicted proteins | sample P32metaG_FD_120480 | JGI IMG/M metagenome (GOLD analysis project Ga0182024, IMG submission 120480) | Permafrost microbial communities from Stordalen Mire, Sweden - P3-2 metaG (Illumina Assembly) | ecosystem: Environmental > Terrestrial > Soil > Wetlands > Permafrost | place: Sweden: Stordalen... | reverse complement strand
CAGGAAGATCAGGGCGCGGACATAGTCGTTCTCGAACAGGGACGCCGCGTCACGCATGTAGCGAACCGCGAACTCCACCGCGAAGGCGTTGATCGCCCGCGACGAGGCCGACTCGCCCAACAATTTGTCCAAACGCCCCTCCTAGCCGACGACGAGGGACCCTCGCCCGCCGGTCGTCAACCAAAATCGCGACGCCTGGATGAACCGTGGGTGAAACCACCGCCGCGGGCAAGATACCGGAGGTCGTGCCGGCGCGAAACGACCTACGATGGGTAGCAAGATGCGTTCCGTTCAGAAGTTCATAAGCCGGTTGCGACTATACCGACGGCATGGCCGACCTGAAACAGAACGCGGGAACCGAGATAAACGCGCTGAGCGCCCTGTTCGCGATCGCCTTGATCGCGTTGCTGATGATCCCGTTCGCCCTCGTCCGGGCCGCAGCCGGCGAAGACGTCATTGCCCGCGCTTCGGTGGCGTCTGTTCTCGAAGGCGGCATCTCGGGCGCCATCTCGGCTCTCGGCGGCGCCCCGCGAGTTCAGCCGGATCGGCCCGCGGGCGAACGCCGCGCCTCGACGGCGGTCATGGGTCAGGCGGAAGGCGGCCTGGCGGCGGCCACCGTCAAGTCCCAGGGGCCACGCGCCGAGCTCCTGCGGCGATCCTGGCCGTACATCCTCGCGGCCCTGACGCTCACCCTGGTGAGCCTGCTGGTGATCTACAGGTCTGCGCGGCGGGCGGTTCTGGGTCTGGTGAAGAGCCAGTCCGAACTGCGGCGCGCCCTTGAGGCGGCCGAGCACGCCAACAACGCCAAGTCGGACTTTCTCGCCTCGATGAGCCATGAGATCCGGACGCCGCTCAATGGGGTGATGGGCGTCCTGCATCTGCTCAGGGACGATCCCAACTCCAACGACGGCGGGCTCCTCCTGGAGAAGGCGCTCGAGTCGGGCGAAGTCGTCACCGCTCTGATCAACGACGTGCTCGATCTGAGCAAGATCGAGGCCGGGCGCATGAGCCTGGACCCGACTCCGACCGATCTGAAGTCGGTGTTCGATTCCGTCGCGGTGTTTTTCACCGCCCAGTGCCGCCAGAAGGGAATTGTATTCGAACTCGACGTCGCCGCCGGGGTCGGCTGGGCGATGCTGGACGCCTTGCGCCTGAGACAGTGCCTGTTCAATCTCGTCGGCAACGCGGTGAAGTTCACCGCCGACGGCGGCGTCAAGGTCGCGGCCGAATTGCGGGAGGGTCGCAACGGTCCGATGCTGCTGGTTTCGATTTCCGACACCGGCATCGGCATCGCGGAAACCGCCCAGGCGGCGCTGTTCGAGCGGTTTAAACAGGCGGACGGGTCGACCAGTCGCACCTATGGCGGAACGGGCCTGGGTCTGGCGATCACCCGACATCTGGCGGAGCTGATGGACGGCGGCGTGCGGTTCGTCAGCGCGCCGGGAACGGGATCGACGTTTCGTTTGGAGGTGGCGGCGCCGCCGGCGTCACCCGATCGCGCCGCGGCAGAGGCCGATGCGGCCGGCATGCCCCTGATCGGGTTGCGGGTGCTGGTGGTCGATGACAACGCCACCAATCGCTTGATCGTCTCGACGCTGCTGGGCCGGCTGGGGGCCGAGGTCGTCACCGCCGAAGGTGGCGCGATCGCCATCGAACTGGCCCAGGTGAGCGTCTTCGATCTCATCCTGATGGACATTCAGATGCCGCAGATGGACGGCCTGGAGACCACGCGCCGGCTGCGTGCCTCGTCTGGCCCGGTCGCCCGGATTCCGATCATCGCCCTCACCGCCAACGTCCTGCACGACCAGGTGCGGAGCTATCGGGCGGCGGGAATGGACGGCGTGGTCAGCAAGCCGATCTCGCCGGCGTTGCTGCTGGCGGAAATCCTCCGGCTGTCGGGCGAAGAGATGAAGATCGCCGTGTGACGCAGGCGTCGACGCCCCGACGCCGCGTCGTCGGGGAGGGAAAATAACCCCGGCCCGCGCTAGGTTGGCGTTCATGACGAGACCTCGAGAGCGTGGCCGGCCGCCGCATGCCGATGTCCTGACGCCGGCCGAATGGCGGGTGGTCGAGGGGGTGCGCCACGGCATGACCAATCCCCTGATCGCCCAACGCCTGGGGGTCAGCACCGACGCGGTCAAATACCACGTCGCCAACGCCCTTGCGAAGCTGGGCTTCGCGAGCCGGGCGCAGCTTCGCCGCTGGAACGGCGTGCGCCGGGGCAGCGCGCTTTTTTCACAGGAGACGGACATGGGAAGAGATCTCGAACTGGGCCCGATCGGCCAGATCGCACGCAGCGTGAAGGACATCGCCCAGGCCCGGCGCTGGTACGGCGAGGTGCTCGGCCTGACGCACCTCTACTCGTTCGGCAATCTGGCCTTCTTCGACTGCGGCGGCGTGCGGCTATTCCTTTCCGAAGGCGATGGCGGAGCGGCCGACTCGGTTCTCTATTTCCAGGTCGGCGACATCCGTTCGGCGCAGGCCGCGTTGGAGGCTCGGGGAATCGAATTCAGTCACGCGCCCCACATGATCCACCGCCACGACGACGGGACCGAGGAGTGGATGGCCTTCTTCAAGGACAACGAGGATCGCGCGCTGGCGATCATGGCCCAGGTCAAGGCCTAGGGTTGCACATCGCTGGAGGTCCTGCGGGCCTCGGCAGGGCGAGATAGACGCTGTCGCACCATTCGCCGCCGACTTTCCAGGTGCGGCGGGCGCGGCGGGTCTCGATGAAGCCGAGGCGCGCGAGCAGGCCCAGGCAGGCGGCGTTGCGCGGGTCGACGTCGGCTTCGATGGCGGGGATGTCGTGGGCGGCGAAGACACGGGCGATGACCGCGGTGACCGCCTCGCGCGCCAGGCCCTGGCCCCAGACGTCGGGATGGAGGATGAAGCCGATCTCGGGCAGGCGCCAGCAGCCGGCCTTGCCGATCACCCGGCCGCGGTGCTCGACCACGAAGTCGTCGCTCCGAGGCGGCGCGGCGGCGATCATGGCGGCGAGCCACTCGCGGGTCTGACCCAAGTCGCGATGGGGCGGGCTGGACCAGTAGCGCATGGCGGCGGGATTGCTCAGCACCGCGTGCAAGGCGTGCAGATCCTGGCCGCGGGCGCGGCGCAGGCGAAGGCGGGGCGTGAGCAGTTCGACCATCGCGCGCCCTTGGCGGATCGCGGTCGCTTCTACCGGCCCGGCGCCACCAGGATCTTGATCTGGGTCTTGTCGGTCTGGAGGCGGACGAAGGCGCCGGGAGTCTCGTCCAGGGACACCACCGAGGTGATCGTCTGGGCGTAGCGCGTCTGGCCTTCGGCCAGGCGTCGGAGCGAGGCGGCGAACTCCTCGGGGGTGTAGCCGAGGACGAAGCGCAGCTCGATCTCCTTGGAAATGAAGGCCAGGGGCTCGATGGCGTCGGTCTGCATGCAGACCCCGGCGACGACGATGCGGGCCCCGGTCGGGGCGCTCTGGGCCAGGCCCTGCAGCATGCCCGGCGCGCCGACGCATTCGAAGATCAACGGTCGTTTCGCCGGCCGGCCTTCGGCCATGGCCGCGAAGGCCTCGGCCCGATTGGCGGGGACGGCGAATTCGCTCCAGGAGGCCAGCGCCGATACTTCCGCAGGGTCGACGACGCGATCCGCGCCCATGAGTTCGGCCGCGGCCCGACGTTCGGCCGAGAAGTCGCAGGCGATCACCGGGCCGAGGCCCCGCGCCTTCAGCGAGGCGATCACGGCCAGGCCGACCGGGCCGCAGCCGACCACCATGGCCACGTGGTCGGCCTCCATCTCCGCCTTGGCCACCGCATGGTCACCCACCGCCAAAGGCTCGGTCAAGGCCGCGTGCTCGGCGGAAAGGCCGTTGGCAACCTCCAGCAGCAGGGCCTCGCTGAGGACGATGGTCTCGGCGAATCCGCCCGGGATGCGGCTGGAATAGCCCACCGTCTCGAAGCCGGTCGGCGTGATGACGCCCGGGATGGAAACCACCCGCGCGCCGGCCTTCAGCCGCCCCTGCGTGCCCGGCCCGGTCTCGACGACCTCGCAGCAGAATTCATGGCCAAAGACCGTGTCGGCGCCCTTCTTCATGTGGCTGAAGCCGCCGAAGCGCTCGGTGAGGTCGATCATGTGGTCGTAGTGATCCAGGGCGTGCAGGTCGGAACCGCAGATGCCGCAAGCCAGGGTCCGGCACAGCACCTGGCCGGCCTCCGGAACGGGCGGGGCCATCTCGTCGACCACCAGGGCCCCGTTCCGCCTGATCACCGCGCGCATGGGTTCCTCCGTCCTGTCCAGATGTCGCCATCGACCATAGCGCGGTTGGATCATTCCCGCGAAAGGGATGCTGAATGGGCTCCGGAAGCCTCCTCGGCCGCGTGGCGAAAGGCGGTGATCTGGGCCAGGACGGCGATCGCCACCTCCCAGGGCGCCTTGCCGCCGATGTCCAGGCCGATGGGAGTGCGAAGGCGCGCGATCTGTTCGCGGGCCAATCCCGCCGCGGCCAGCCAGGCCGCCCGTTCGGGAAGTCGGCGCCGCGCGCCCAGCGCGCCGACGTAGAAGGCCTTCGACGGCAGGGCGACCTGCAAGGCGGCATGGTCGAGGTCGGCGTCATGGGTGGCGACCGCGACCGCCGTCCAGGGATCCATGCCGATCGCTTCGAGCGCTTCGGCGGGCTCGTCGCGCCGGTAGGCCACGCCGGCGAGCGGCGGCGGCTCCAAGGGGCCCCGAGGCCGCACCAGGGTGGTTTCGCAGCCGGCCTGGGCGCCGAGGGCGGCGATGGCCAGGGCGGTCGGATCGGCGCCCAGCACAACCAGACGAGGGACCGGTTGGTAGACCTTATGAAACGCCCCCTGCCAGTCCTTGGGCGGGTCGATCAGGGGACCGCAGGCCCGGCGCACGCCATCGCTCCGCCACAGCGCCGGCGCGCGGGCGTCGGTGAGGGCGAACAGGGCCAGCAACGCTTCGTCTCCGGGCGCGACCCGCTCGACCAGGATCTCGATCCGCGCGCCGCACATCAGACGAATGTCGGGCCAGGGGCTGCCTTCGCCGTAGACCAGCCGCCTGGGCTCGCCGTGACCGAGCACCTCCCGCGCGTGGCCGGCGACATCGGCCTCCAGGCAGCCTCCCGAGAGGAATCCCGAGACGCCGTCCTCATCGATCACCATCTGGGTCCCCACGGGCCGGGGACCCCCGCCGCCCAGAGCCACGATGGTCGCCAAGGCGGCCGGGCGCCCGGCCAGGCTGGCGGCGCGCAGAGCCGGGCGCGCATCGTCGGCGAAGCCGAACAGGGGCCACTCGGGAAGGGGCTCAGTCATTGTCCGTCATCGCACGGCCCGGGCCAGATCATGGCCCTTGAAGCGGTAGACGGTTTACAATGAAGTCGCCGCGATGCTCACTATCTGTCTCCGGGCAGTTGCGCGAGGCCATGAACTATCGCCACGCCTTTCACGCCGGGAATTTCGCCGACCTGCTCAAGCACGCGGTGCTGACCGCGGTCCTGGAGAGCCTGATGACCCGGTCCGCGCCTCTCACGGTGATCGACACCCACGCCGGCGCCGGACTCTACGATCTGGGCGGCGAGGAAGCCCGGCAGACCGGGGAGGGCGCGGCTGGCGTCGGCCGGCTGATGGCGAGCGAGCTTCGGCCCGCGGCCTTCGACGCCCTGTGCTCGGCGGTCGAGGGGGTGAACGATGGCGGCCGGCTCCGGCTGTATCCGGGCTCGCCGCTGCTCGTCGCCCGCGCCCTGCGCCCGGCCGACCGCCTGATCGCCTGTGAGCTTCGGCCCGACGACTGCGCCGCCCTGGCCAGAGCCCTGCCGCGCCGGGCGGGGATCGAGGTGCTGAACGCGGACGGCTGGCGGGTCGCGGAGACGAGGGCGCCGGCCGCCCCGAACCCGTTGCTGGTGCTGATCGATCCCCCGTTTGAACGTCGGGACGACGCCCGGCAGGCCGTGGCGCTCGCCGGCCGGCTGGTCAGGCGAAACCGCCCCGCGGTCGTCGCCGTCTGGGCCCCGATCAAGGATCTGGCTAGTTTCGACGATCTGACCGGGGCCCTCGGAGACGCCGCCGGCGGCGCGCCGGTGATGATCGCCGAGGTTCGCCTGCGGGGACTGGACGACCCCATGCGGCTAAATGGCTGCGCCATGGCGGTGATCAACCCTCCGGCCGGGCTCGAAGCGCCGGCCGCCGCCGCCGCCGGGTGGATCGCGTCCGAGATCGGCGAGGCCGGCGCGGTGGGCAGGGTGTCGTGGCTCCCATGACGGGCGCGCGGCGATTTTTCGCATGTGCGAGCGCTCGTCGTGTGTTATGCTGCGATGCAACATGGGCGACGCGGCCCGACCGGAACGAGGAGATTTCAAGAATGGCTTGGTGGGCTGACTATGCGAGCGCGGCCACGTCGCGTGAGAAGGCCGAAAAGGCGCTGAGCCTGCCGGTCGGGGTGGCATCACCGATGTGGCTGGCCTTCGGGGCCGCGGCCAGCGTCGGGGTGACCTGGTGGTGGATGACCCGCTGGACCCGCGCCGTGAACCTCGAGGCGATCAGCGTCGCCAAGGTGGAACCCGCCGCACCGACCGCGGTCGCCGTCGCGCCAGTGGAAATCCACACCGAGCCGGTCGTCGAAGAAATCGCGGTCGAGGCCGAGCCCATGCTCTCGCTGGAGGCCGAACCCGAGGTCGAAGCCAAGTCCAGGGCGGCGACGAAGGCGAAGCCCGCGCCCGAACCCGCCCCCGAACCCGACGATCTCACCCGTCTGGCGGGCATCGGGCCGAAGCTCGCCCTGGCGCTGGCGGAGCGGGGGGTGACCCGGTTCGCGCACCTCGCCGCCTGGACGGCGAAGGATCTGGCGCAGGCCGACGCCGCCCTCAGCCTCAAGGGCCGGGCGGTGCGCGACGCCTGGGTGGCGCAGGCCAAGCGGATGGCCGCCGGCGCCTGACGATGCGCAAGGCGGGCGGGGGCTTGGCCCACGCCCGCCGATCGATGCTAGGGTCTCGCTTCACCTCTTGAAGGAGACGCGAGACCCATGGCGCGCATTGCCTATTTCGACACGACCAAGGCCACCGGCCGCGCGGCGCGGGCCTATGAGAAGCTGCCGCCGCTGAACATCTTCCGGATGATGGGACACTCCGGCGAGCTGATCGACGGCTTCACGAAGCTCGGGACTCAGATACTCAACTTCACCAGCCTCGATCCGGTCCTCCGCGAGGTGGCGATCATCCGGGTCGGGGTGCTGTCGAAGGCGACCTACGAGGTCTTCCAGCACGAGCGCATCGGCAAGCGCCTGGGCATGTCCGAGGCCCTGATCGGGGCCATTGGCGAGGGGCCGGGCGCCGCCGCCCTCGACGAGGCCCAGCGCGAGGTGATGGCCTTCACCGATGATCTGGTGGCCAATGTCCGCGCCGGCGACGCCACCTTCGAGCCGCTGAAGGCCCGGCTCGGCTTCAAGGCCCTGCAGGAACTGACCATCACCATCGGCTACTACATGCTGGTCTCCCGTTTCCTGGAAACCTTCGACGTCGACATCGAGGAGCAGTCCTGAGACGCAACCCATCAGTGCTGATTACGTCTGCTTGAGAATTAGCCACGAACCTCACGAACTTCACGAACGAGTCTGACGAAGATTAGACCACGAAGAGCACGAAGATTTCACGAAGGGTAGATTTTGGCGCTTCGCGCGAAGCGCATTCCTTACTTCCTTCTTCGTGCCCTTTGTGAGCTTCGTGGTTCATTCTTCCTTCCCTTGTTCGTGAGGTTCGTGAGGTTCGTGGACAAAAATCGCCCTGAACGCCTTCTCACCCCTCCTGCGAGTATCCCAGGTCGCGGTTGAGTTGGTCGAGGATGGCGGCGGCGGCGTCGGCGATCACGGTGCCGGGGGGGAAGATCAGGCGCGCGCCCGCGGCCCTCAGAGTCTCGAAATCACCCTTGGGGATGACGCCGCCGACGACGATCATGATGTCGCCGCGGCCGAGCTTTTCCAGTTCGGCGCGCAGCTCGGGGATCAGGGTCAGGTGGCCGGCGGCGAGCGAACTGGCGCCGACCACATGCACCTTGCGCGCGACCGCCTCGCGGGCGGTTTCGGCCGGGGTGGCGAAGAGCGGGCCGACGTCGACGGCGAAGCCCAGGTCGTCGAAACCGGTGGCGATCACCTTCTGGCCGCGGTCGTGGCCGTCTTGGCCCATCTTGGCCACCAGAATGGAGGGCGCCCGGCCATCGGCCTCGGCGAAGGCCGCGATCATCGCGCGGGCGCGCTGGGCGCTGGGAGCCGCGCCCACCTCGGCGGCGTAGACCCCGCGCACCACCTCGGCCCTGGCCTCGTGCCGCCCGAAGGCGCGCTCCAGCGCCAGGCTGATCTCGCCCACCGTGGCCTTGGCCCGGGCGGCCTCGACTGAAAGACCGAGCAGATTGGCGCCGCCCCGGGCGCCGGCCTCGAGGGCGGCGAGGGCGGCTTCCACCTGGGCGGGATCGCGGTCCGCCTTGAGGGCGTCCAGCTTGGCCAGCTGGCTGGCGAGCACCGCCGAGTTGTCGACGGTGAGGATCGGGATGTCGTCGGGGGTATCGCTGGGATAGCGGTTCACGCCGACCAGGACCTGGCGGCCGGCGTCGATCCGGCCCTGGGTGCGGGCGGCGGCCTCCTCGATCCGCCGTTTGGGCAGGCCCTCGCCGATCGCCGCAGCCATGCCGCCCAGCGCCTCGACCTCCTCGATATGGGTCATCGCCCGGGCCGCCAGGTCGTGGGTGAGCCGTTCCAGGAACCAGCTGCCGCCCCAGGGGTCGATCACCCGCGTCAGGCCGCTCTCGATCTGCAGGAAGAGCTGGGTGTTGCGGGCGATGCGGGCCGAGAAGTCGGTGGGCAGCGCCAGGGCCTCGTCCAGGGAGTTGGTGTGCAGGCTCTGGGTCTGGCCGGCCACCGCGGCCATGGCCTCGATGCTGGTGCGGGCGACATTGTTGAACACATCCTCCGCCGCCAGTGACCAGCCGCTGGTCTGGGTGTGGGCGCGCAGAGAGAGGGAACGGGAATCGGCCGGGGAGAAGGTGTCGCGCATCAACTTCGCCCAGAGCAGGCGCGCGGCGCGTTGCTTGGCGACCTCCATGTAATAGTTCATGCCGGCGTTCCAGAAGAACGACAGGCGCGGCGCGAAGTCGTCGACGCTCATTCCCGCCGCCACCCCGGCGCGGACGTAGTCGACGCCGTCGGCCAGGGTGTAACCGAGTTCGAGATCGAGCGAGGCGCCGGCCTCCTGCATATGGTAGCCGGAGATCGAGATGCTGTTGAACTTGGGCATCTCCCTGGCCGTATAGGCGAAGATGTCGGAGACGATCCGCATCGAAGGCGCGGGCGGATAGATGTAGGTGTTCCGGACCATGAATTCCTTGAGCACATCGTTCTGGATCGTGCCCGAAAGGGCCGCGTGGGCCACGCCCTGTTCTTCGCCGGCGACGATATAGAGGGCCAGGATCGGCAGGACGGCGCCGTTCATGGTCATCGAGACGCTCATCGCCTCCAGCGGAATGCCGGAAAAGAGGGTGCGCATGTCGAGGATCGAATCAATCGCCACCCCGGCCATGCCGACATCGCCCGTGACCCGGGGATGGTCGGAATCGTAGCCCCGATGGGTGGCCAGATCGAAGGCCACCGACAGGCCCCGCTGACCGGCCGCCAGGTTGCGGCGGTAGAAGGCGTTGGAATCCTCGGCCGTGGAAAAGCCGGCGTACTGGCGGATGGTCCACGGATTGGTCCGGTACATGGTCGGGTAGGGACCGCGCACAAAGGGCGCGATGCCCGGATAGCCGTCGACGAAGTCGAGGCCGGCAATGTCGGCCGGCCCGTAGGCGGAACCGATGGCGATGGCCTCCGGCGTCAGCCAGGGCTCGCCCTTCGCCGCCGCCGGCGCCTGTGCCGGCTGCTGGTCCAGCGTCAGCTTGGCGAAGTCGGGGAAGGCGTTCATGCCGCCAGCGCCTCGAGCCGGATCGGCGCCAGCGCAGGACAGTGACTGTCGGGGCCGGGGAGGCGCGGACTGGGCGCCTCGACCGGCGCGAAGGTGGACGACTCGACCTCGGGGGTCCGGTCCGGCGCCTGTGCGAAGTCGGTGACGCCGACGATCTTCATTTCCCCCGCCGCGACGCGCGCCGCCAGGGCCGAGCGTCCGGCCGCAACCTCTTCGGCGATCAGCCCGCTCCGCAGGGCCTCCACGGCGCCGCCGGCGGCCTCGATCGCCGTGAAGCTCGCCCAGGCGGCTTGCGCCAGCTCCCTGGTGAGAGCCTCGAAGGCCCAGGCGCCGCCCACCGGGTCGGCCACCCGTCCCAGGTGCGCCTCCTCCATCAGGACCAGTTGGGTGTTGCGTGAAAGCCGGCGCGCGAAGGGGGTGGCGAGGCCGAGGGCGTCGGTGAAGGCGGCGAGGACCAGGCTGTCGGCGCCGCCCACCGCGCCGGCGAAGCCCGCCGCGGTCAAGCGGACGAGATTGGTCCACGGATCGCCGCTGGTCAGCATGCGCGCCGATGACCGCGCTTCGATCACCGCCGGGGCCTCGACGCCGCAGGCGCCGGTGATCCGCGCCCAGAGGATGCGCGCCGCCCGCAGCTTGGCGATCGAGACCAGAGGGTCGGTGTCCACCGCCAGGCCCAGGGTGATCCGCCCGAACGCCGCCGGCATGGCAAGGCCGGCCCGGACCATGGCCTTGGCGTAGGCGACGGCGGCGGCGGCCATCAAGGCCAGTTCCCAACCCTGGCCGCCCCCCGCCTCGTGCGCCACCCGGCCCGAGGCCAGGAAGAATCGGGCTTCCGGATAGGGTTCCGCCAGGCGCGCGGCCAAGCCGGCGGCGGCGATCAGGTGGCTTTCGATCGGTCCCGGGCTGGCGCCCATCTCGGCGAAAGCGGAGAGCGGATCGAGATGAAGGGCGAGTTTCGCCGTCGGCGACGCCTTGGCCGCCGCCGCCAGCCAGCCGCCCGCCGTCACGCCGATGAATCCCGCGTCGAGGGCGACGGCGGTCTCCTCGAGTCTGACTGGGCGCAACAGCCGTTCCAGGCCCTCGGCCGCGCCGACAGCGACACCGGCCCGCGCCGACGGATCGAGTCTCACCAGCAGTGACCGCGCGCCGCCTGCCAGTTCGGCGGCGACCCGGACCGTGGCCTCGGCCGGATCCGGGTGGTCGATGACGGCGCGAATGTCCCATCCGCCGCCGCCGCGCGGGGCCGGAACGAAGGCGACGGGAGCCGCGGCGCCGTCGGCCGCGTAGAGCGCCTCGATCCGCAATCCGTCCGCGCCTTCGCTGACCAGGGTTTCGACGCCGGCGCCCTCGAGGGTCCGCTCGACCAGCGCCCGCCAGCGCTCCCGCGAAGCCGGCGGGAAGCCGGCGGCGAGCGGGATGACACTCCTGTGCATGTCGCTGAAGATCTCCCTGGCGGCGCGGGATCGTTTCCAGACCAGTGAGCGCGCGCGGTCAAGCCGTCATCGCCATGGCGCGCCTGCCGGCGACCGCCTCAGGTCTCCAGGGAATAGCCTGCCGAGCGGACGGTGCGGATCGGATCGCCGGCGTCGTCGCCCCTGGCCAGGGCCCGGCGCAGGCGGCCGATGTGGACGTCCACCGTCCGCGTCTCGACATAGACGTCCGAGCCCCAGACGGCGTTGAGCAGCTGCTCGCGGGAGAACACCCGCCCGGGATGCTGCATGAAGTGGTCGAGAAGGCGGAATTCCGTGGGTCCGAGATGGATCTCCTTGCCTGCCCGCTTCACGCGGTGGGCGACCCGGTCGATGGTGATGTCGCCCTGGCGGGAGCGGTCTTCGGCGAGCCCTGGCCGGATGCGCCGCAGGACGGCGCGGACGCGAGCGCAGAATTCGGTCATCGAGAACGGCTTGACCACATAGTCGTCGGCGCCGGTGTCCAGGCCGCGGATGCGGTCGCTCTCCTCGCCGCGCGCGGTCAGTATCACGATCGGCAGGTTGTGGGTCTCGTTGCGCTGGCGAAGCCGGCGGCAGACCTCGATCCCCGACACCGTCGGCAGCATCCAGTCGAGCACCACCAGATCGGGCTGGGTCTCGTCGATGATGATCAGGGCCTCCTCACCGTCGGCGCACAGGCGGACGCGATAGCCTTCCTTCTCGAGGTTGTACTGCAGCAGGGTGGCGAGGGCGTCGTCGTCCTCGACCACCAGTAGGTTGGGCGCCATGGACCTGTCCCGCCGCCTACTGTTCGCTTCGCTCGAGAGCGTCGGATTTGGGCCGCTGCTCGGTGAGTTCGACGCCGGTGATCTCATAGTGGAGGATCTCGGCGATGTTGGTGGCGTGGTCGCCGATGCGTTCGAGGTTCTTGGCCACGAACAGCAGATGGGCGCAGGCCGTGATCGTGCGCGGGTCGGCCATCATATAGGTCAGCAGCTCCCGGAAGATGGCGTCGTAGTGCTCGTCGACCTCGTGGTCGGCCATCCACACGGCGACGGCGCGATCGACCTCCCGCGAGGCCAGCGCGTCGAGAACCTCCTTCAGGCGGCCGGTGACCAGTTCGCCCATCCGCTCGATCGAGCGGGTCAGGGGGGTGACCGGTTCGGCCTCGGCGATAACCAGCGCCCGCTTGGCGATGTTCTTGGCCAGGTCGCCGCAGCGCTCGAGGTTGCTGGCGATCTTCATCGCCGCCACCGTGCGGCGCAGATCGTCGGCCACCGGCTGGCGCAGGGCGATCAGGCGGATCGCCTTGCGCTCGATCTCCATCTCCAGGGCGTCCAGCCGCGCGTCACGGCCGATCACCGCTTCGGCCAGGGCCACGTCGCGCCTGGCGATGGCGCGGATCGAATCGGCGACCTCGGCCTCGGCCAGACCGCCCATGCGCGACAGTTCGGCTGTGATCGCGTCGAGTTCGACGTCGTAGGCTCGTACTGTGTGTTCCATGGTGCTCACTCGGGCGAAAAGGGTTGGCGGCGATTCGGAGCGCGGGCGCCAGGTTTGCCCATCGAGCGCTCTCTTCCCGTTGGCGTGGGGGAAGTCCCGGCGAAGCCGCGGATGGGGGAAGTGGCCGCCAACGGGCGTTGACGCGGCTTCCCCCTCCCCCTCGGGGCTAGGGGATGCACGGAAGTCTGGAGCGCGACTTCGAGAACCTTCTCCCGTGGGGAGAAGGAGGGGCCCGACCGCGAAGCGGTTGGGAGGATGAGGGCGTACGGTGGTTGGGATTTCCACCGGGATGTCCGCGACGCGGCATTCGCAAGCGTGAACGCGGCACGACCGTACGCCCTCACCCTCCCACGCCCAAGCAGAGGGCGTGGGCCCCTCCCTCTCCCCACGGGAGAGGTGTGCCGCTGGCGAATTCCGACTTCCGTGCATCCCGTAGCCCAAAAGTGGAGGAGAGCGCCTGCGGGCTGGAAGCCTGCGCTTCGAACGGCTGTCGCCACGCCCCTCATCCGAACCGGCCGGTGATGTAGTCGGAGGCGCGCCGGGTGACCGGCTTGGTGAACATGCCGGCCGTCTCGCCGAACTCGACCAGTTCGCCCAGATACATGAAGCCGGTGCTGTTCGACAGCCGCGCCGCCTGGCCCAGATTGTGGGTGACGACGACGATGGTGTAGTCGGCCTTCAGCTGGGTCACCGTCTCCTCGAGCTTGGCGCTGGAGATCGGATCTAGGGCCGAGGTGGGCTCGTCGAGGAGCAGGACTTCCGGCTTGACGGCGATGCAGCGGGCCACGCACAGGCGCTGCTGCTGGCCGCCGGAGAGGCCCAGGCCCGAGGCGTGGAGGTTGTCCTTGACCTCGTCCCACAGCGCCGCGCGGCGCAGGGAATCCTCCACCCGGTCGCTCATCTCGGCCTTGGAGAGTCTCTCGTAGAGACGGACGCCGAAGGCGACGTTGTCGTGGATGGACATCGGAAAGGGGGTGGGCTTCTGGAACACCATGCCGATCTTGGCCCGCAGCATGGCCAGGTCGACGCCAGGCCGCAGGATATCCTCGCCATCGAGCATGATCCTGCCGGTCGCCCTCTGTCCGGGATAGAGGGCGTACATCCGGTTGAGGGTCCT
>Ga0182024_10016554_pt1 | contig 13969 bp, 12 predicted proteins | sample P32metaG_FD_120480 | JGI IMG/M metagenome (GOLD analysis project Ga0182024, IMG submission 120480) | Permafrost microbial communities from Stordalen Mire, Sweden - P3-2 metaG (Illumina Assembly) | ecosystem: Environmental > Terrestrial > Soil > Wetlands > Permafrost | place: Sweden: Stordalen... | reverse complement strand
TGCGCTTCTCCTTCTGATGCTTGAGGCCGCAATTGTGGACCTCGTTTCACCATCAGCCTGAAGCGCAGCACCCTTAATCCCCAGCTATCCGCAAGCTGCACGGCCGATTACCCCATCTTTGGGCGGCCATTCGACCATTTGAAACTTCCCGGGCTTTCGACCCGGTAGGTTCAGGCGAGATAGGCATACGCGAACAGCGCCGCGCCCACCGCGCCCAGGCCCATGGCGCCGAACCAGAAGGGTGCGCGCCGGGTAATGATCGCCACGGTGGACATGGCGATGCCGATTTCGATGAGTGTTGCCGCGCCGGTCAGCCAATGATGGCGTTCTTCATGCATGGCGCTATCGCGTAGCTGCGCATCGCGCTGTTTCTCGAAATCTCCGGCGCTTTTGCGCGCCTTGTCCTGTTCACCGCGCTGGTCGGCGCTGTCGCTTTTGTATTCGCCTTGATGCGCCCCGCCATTATCGGCGGCCAGGTCATACATATGCCGCTTGAGGCTGTCGGCCTGATACTCGTTCCAGGCATCGGTGGCCTGGTCCTGGGCCAATACCGCCTGGCTGGAAGCGGTGATGGCGCGCCCGCCTTCCACCGTCTCCAGGCTGCCCGCCGCCGCCGCCATGACCGCCAGCACCGCAATGGTGATGGAGACTTTGGCGATGAAGGGATTGCCCTCATGGGCGGCATGTTCGGCATGCTCGGCATTTTCATGCGCCTCAAGCGCGGGATCGTGCGACATCGGACCCTCGATTCTGACTGCCGGGATACCCTAGCCAACCCCGGCGGGGCCGGTCGAATGGCCAGCCGGACTGCATAGAATCCGGGCAGGATGGCCCTCCAGGCCCTGCCAACCCCTCAAAACGACCAAAAAGTCTGATTTTTCAGCGGGTTCCCGTTGACGGGGCAGGGGGTGTCTGACAATTTAACCGGGCCGGGCGGCGTTACCCACCCGGTTTTGTCCCTTCAGGGGCTGGGATGATCAAATCTGAACTGGTTGCGCGGCTGACCGCACGCTATCCACATCTGTACCACCGGGACGTGGAACGTATCGTCACGACGGTGCTGGACAGCATCACCAAGGCGCTGGCCGATAGCCATCGCGTGGAGTTGCGCGGCTTCGGGGCTTTCTCGGTGAAGGTCCGGCCGTCGCGCATGGGCCGCAATCCGCGCACCGGCGAACCAGTGGCGGTGGGCGAGAAGCGGGCGCCCTTTTTTCGCACCGGCAAGGAATTGCGCGAAAGGTTGAATGGGGGCACATCCGAATCCTAGGAGCGTCGGCCCGGGCGCGGACGCGCCCAATTATTTTGATAGGCGCGCTTCGCGCGCCGGGGCCGGAGCGACCAGAGAATAAGCTAGGAGCCGGAATGAACCCTGTTTACGTCGCTTTAGATACCACCGACCTGGATTATGCCTATGGGCTGGCCGAGCGCGTACGCGGCCATGTCGGCGGGCTGAAGCTGGGGCTGGAATTCTTCTGTGCCCATGGTCCGGATGGAGTGCGTGCCTTTCACGATCTGGATTTGCCGATCTTTCTGGACCTGAAATTCCACGACATTCCCAACACGGTGGCGGGCGCGGCGCGGGCCGCGGCAGCGCTGGGCGTTTCCATCATCAATGTTCATGCGGCTGGCGGGGCGGCGATGATGAAAGCCGCGGGCGATGCGGCGCGCAGCGTCAATCCCAAGGCCAAGGTCATCGCGGTAACGGTACTGACCAGTCTTTCCGATCACGATCTTTCCGCGCTGGGCCTGACGGCATCGGCGGGCGAACAGGTGCTGCGCCTGGCGCAGCTGACCAGGGCCAGCGGACTGGATGGCGTGGTCTGTTCGGCGCATGAGATCACGGCCTTGCGCGCCGCGCTGGGACCGGACTTCATGCTGGTGGTGCCGGGCATCCGCCCCGCCGGAAGCGATCTGGGCGACCAGCATCGGGTGATGGGTCCGGTGGAAGCGCATAAAGCAGGGGCCAGCATCCTGGTCATAGGCCGGCCAATCACCGCAGCCCCCGACCCCGCCAAGGCAGCCCGGGGGATTGCCCAAAGCCTAGGCTTTTGAAGCGCTTAAGAGGTTTGCTTGATTTCCATATCGGGGGAGACCATAAGCCCCATCCCATGCCCCCTTCATCCTCATCAGTACTTGTCAAAATTTGTGGGATCAATTCACCCGCTGCCGCCGATGCGGTGTTGCGCGCGGGCGCTGATTTCGGCGGCCTGGTCTTCTTCGCCAAAAGCCCCCGCAACCTGGGCTTTGAGATAGGCGTGGCGCTGGCCGAGCGCATGCGCGGCAAGCTGAAGCTCGCCGCCCTGGTGGTGGATGCGGATGACCAGATGCTTGGCCGCATCGCCGATGAGATAAAGCCCGATTTTTTCCAGCTGCATGGCAAGGAGACGCCGGCGCGCGCCGTCGAAATCCATGCACGGTTCGGCATTCCCCTGATCAAAGCGCTGCCGGTGGCCGAACCGGGCGATCTGGCGCGCGCCGCCGATTACGATATGGCGCAGATGATCCTGTTCGACGCGCCGTCCGTGCCGGCGGCTACCCGTCCCGGCGGCCATGGCGTGGCGTTTGACTGGCAGATGCTGAAAGGCGCGAACCCGAAACAACCCTGGTTCCTGGCCGGTGGACTCAATCCGGAAAATGTCGCCCGCGCCATTGCGGTCAGCGGCGCCAGGCTGGTGGATGTGTCCTCGGGCGTGGAAAGCGCGCCGGGCGTGAAAAATGCTGCCCTGATCGAAGCTTTTGTCACGGCGGCACGCGCCAGGGTGGCGGCATGAGTCTGCCGACAAATTCTTTGGCCAACTCCTATCGCACCGGCCCGGACGCCACCGGCCATTTCGGCGCCTATGGCGGGCGGTTTGTCGCCGAAACCCTGATGCCGCTGGTGCTGTCGCTGGAGACAGCTTACGAGGCGGCGAAAAAGGATCCGGCGTTCCAAGCCGAGCTGGACGATTTGCTCCAGCATTATGTGGGCCGGGAGAGCCCGCTTTATTTCGCCGAAAGACTGACGGCGCATTTCGGCGGCGCCAAAATCTATCTGAAGCGCGAGGACCTCAACCATACCGGAGCGCACAAGATCAACAATTGCCTGGGCCAGATTCTTCTGGCGCGTCGCATGGGCAAAACCCGCATCATTGCCGAGACCGGCGCCGGCCAGCATGGCGTGGCCACGGCCACGGTCTGCGCCCGGTTCGGGCTGCCCTGCATCATCTATATGGGCGAGGTGGATATCGAGCGGCAAAAGCCCAATGTCTTTCGCATGACTCTGTTGGGCGCGGAAGTGCGCAGCGTATCGTCCGGCTCGCGCACCTTGAAGGACGCCATGAACGAAGCAATCCGCGACTGGGTCGCCAATGTGGAGAACACTTTCTACATCATCGGTTCGGCGGCGGGGATGCATCCCTATCCCATGATGGTGCGCGATTTCCAGATCGTGATCGGCAATGAAACCCGCGCCCAGATGCTGGCGCGGGAAGGCAGATTGCCCGATCTGGTGGTGGCCTGTGTCGGCGGCGGCTCCAACGCCATCGGCATGTTTCATCCCTTTGTGGATGAGCCTTCCGTGGAAATTCACGGCGTGGAAGCGGCAGGCGACGGGGTGGATACGCCGCGCCATGCCGCGACCCTGACCAAAGGCACGCCGGGCGTGCTGCATGGCTCGCGCTCTTATCTGTTGCAGAATGGCGACGGGCAGATCAACGAAGCCCATTCGATTTCAGCGGGACTCGACTATCCCGGCGTGGGGCCGGAACATTCCTGGCTGAAGGATTCGGGCCGGGTGAAATATTTCAACGCCACCGACAAGGAGGCGCTGAAAGCCTTCATGCTGCTCTCCAAGCTGGAAGGCATCATTCCGGCGCTGGAATCGGCCCATGCCCTGGCGCATGTCGCCCGCGTGGCGCCGCAGATGAAAAAGGACCAGATCATCGCGGTATGTCTCTCGGGACGCGGCGACAAGGATGTCGCTTCCGTCGCCCAGGCCATGGGAGAGAAATTGTGAGCCGCATCGCTGCGCGTTTCGCGGAATTGAAGTCGGCCGGCCGCAAGGCGTTCGTGCCGTTCATCAGCGCGGGCGATCCGGATCCGGAAACCTCTTTCGCCATCCTGGAAAAACTGCCCGGCGCGGGCGCCGATGTGATCGAGCTGGGCATGCCCTTTTCCGATCCTATGGCGGACGGCCCGGCGGTGCAGGCCTCCTCGCTGCGCGCGCTCAAATCCGGCGCCAACATGAACCGCACCCTGGATCTGGTAAAAAAATTCCGCAAAACCGACAACAAGACGCCGCTTGTGTTGATGGGCTATTTCAATCCCATTCACGCTTATGGCACGGCGCGGTTTGTTCGCGACGCCGCGGCGGCGGGCGTCGACGGGTTGATCGTGGTGGATTTGCCGCCCGAAGAAGATGACGTGTTGCGGCTTCCCGCCCGAGCCCAGGGTCTTGATGTTATTCGCTTGGCCACGCCGACTTCGGATGCGGCGCGGCTGGGCAAAATTCTCGATGGCGCCAGCGGCTTTCTTTATTACGTCTCGATTGCCGGCGTCACCGGCACCAAGAATTTCGACGCCAGCCAGGTGCGCTCGGCGGTGGCGCGCATCCGCAAAGCCACGTCCCTGCCGATCGCGGTGGGCTTTGGCGTCAAGACCCCGGACCATGCGCGCGAGATCGCGGAAATCGCGGACGCGGTGGTGGTAGGCTCGGCGATTGTGAGCCATATAGGGGCAAAAGCGGGCGCACCCAGGGCCGAATTGGTGGCCTCCGTGCTGGAACTATGCAGGAGTTTGGCGGCTTCTACTCATGCGGTCTCCGGTGGTAAGGTAAGCGCATGAACTGGATCACCAATCTCGTCCGTCCCCGTATCAAGAAATTGATGGCCGGCAAGACGGGCGGCGACACGCCGGAAAATCTGTGGCGCAAATGCCCGTCCTGCGGCGAAATGATCTTTCACCGCGATCTCACTGCCAATCTGCAGGTCTGTCCCAAATGCGATTATCACATGCGGATCGGTCCGGCGGAGCGCTTCGCTTATACATTCGATCCCCATTCCTTTTCAGAACTTCCGCCGGTGAGCGTGAAGCTCGATCCCCTGCATTTCCGGGCCGAGAAGAAATACGTCGATGAGATGAAAGCGGCCAAGGCCAAGACCGCGCGTCCCGAGGCCTTCAGCGTGGCGCGCGGCACGATTGACGGCTTGCCGGTGATTGTCGCGGTGCAGCCTTTCGATTTCCTGGCCGGTTCGCTGGGCATGGCGGTGGGCGAGGGCTTTGTCCGCGCTGTGGAAGCCGCCTTGTCGGAAAAACGGCCTTTCATCCTGTTTGTCTCGTCCGGCGGGGCGCGGATGCAGGAAAGCATGCTGTCGCTAATGCAGATGCCGCGCACCACCATCGCGGTGGAAATGCTGCGCGAAGTAGGCCTGCCCTATATCGTGGTGTTGACCGATCCCACCTTTGGCGGCGTCAGCGCCTCTTACGCCATGCTGGGTGACGTGCAGATCGCTGAGCCGGGGGCGCAGATCGGTTTTGCCGGGGCGCGGGTGATCGCCCAGACCATCCGCGAGAAATTGCCCGAAGGTTTCCAGCGCTCCGAATATCTTCTGGCGCACGGCATGCTGGACATGGTGGTACCGCGCGCCGAGTTGCGCGCCACGCTGTCGCGCCTGGCGCATCTCCTGATGAAAAAGCCGCGGCCCAAATCGCGCCCGCTGCCTGCACCCAGCAGCAACGGCAACGGAAAGGCCGTCGCTGCGGAATGAACGCCACGCCGCGCAGCGAAGTTCTTCTCGCCCGCCTGCTTGCCCTTCATCCCAAGAAGATTGACCTGGCGCTGGACCGCATCCTCAGGCTGCTGCATGCGCTGGGCGATCCGCAACTGAAACTGCCGCCGGTGATTCATGTCGCCGGCACCAATGGCAAAGGCTCGGCCTGCGCCTTCAGCCGCGCCATGCTGGAAGCGCAGGGGTTGAAAGTGCATGTGCACACCTCGCCGCATCTGCTGCGCTTTCATGAGCGTATTCGCATTGCCGGCGAGCTGATTTCCGAGGACGAGCTTTCCGCCATCCTAGACGAGGTGGAAGAGGTCAATGACGGCGCGCCGATCACTTTTTTCGAAATCACCGGCGCGGCCATGTTCCTGGCTTTCTCGCGCCATCCCGCCGACGCAATGGTGCTGGAAGTGGGACTGGGCGGCAAATATGACGCCACCAATGTGATTCCCGAGCCCGCCATGACCATCATCCAGCCGGTGGGCCTGGATCACCAGGAATTTCTGGGCAGCGACATCGCCGCCATCGCCGCCGAGAAGGCCGGCATCATCAAGCCCGGCGTGCCGGTGGTGATCGGGCCACAGGATGAGATCGCCCGCGAAGTGATTTTGCGCCAGGCTGACCGGCTTTGCGCCCCGGTGCTGATGTTCGGCCAGGATTTCCAGGCCCGCCAGGAACATGGCCGCATGGTCTATGAGGATGAGACCGGGCTGCTGGATCTGCCGCTGCCCAAGCTGATCGGCCGCCATCAGGTGGAGAACGCCGGCGTTGCGATTGCCGCGCTGCGCCACGCCGGGTTTGACGGCCAAAGTTTGGGCTGGGGCGAAGACGCCGCCATCGAAAAGGGCCTGCGCACGGTGGACTGGCCGGCGCGTTTGCAGCGCCTGAGCCACGGCCCCCTGGTTGCCGATGCGCCCGACGATGCCGAAATCTGGCTGGATGGCGGCCATAATCCCCATTGCGCCGCGGCAGTATCGCGCGCCATCGCCGATCTGGAAGAAAAAATGGACCGGCCGCTTTATCTGATCTGCGGCATGTTGAAGACGAAGGACGCGGTGGGTTTCCTCAGCGCCTTTCGCGGGTTGGCGCGGCATGTGGTGACGGTGTCGATTCCCGGCGAGGCCGCCAGCATGGGCGCGGGGGCGCTTTATGACGCGGCGCGCGCCGCCGGCCTGGACGCCGCGCCGGCGGAAGACCTGGAAGACGCGATGCTGCAACTCTCCGCCTGGGCGCGGGCGCATGCGCGCGAATCCCCGCCGCGAATTTTGATTTGCGGTTCGCTATATCTGGCGGGACAGGTTTTGAAAGAAAATGGGTGAGTAGCGGCGGCCGCAAGCACAAGCGAGCGGCCGCCGCTAGTAGTCAACCCGTTTCAGCGCTTGAAGCGGGTCTGCATCACGGCCTTGCCAACCACATGCCCGGCCATCGCGCTCTCGACATCGGCGCGGGTGGCATTGGTGTCCAGCGCAAGCTTGGTGTCCAGGGCATAAAGGTCGAAATCATAGTGATGGGCAAAGCCCGGCGGCGGCGCGAAGGGCAGGAAGCCCACACTGACCACGCCCTGGCCGTTCTTGCGACTGAGTTGCACCGAGCCGTCCGGCAGCGTCGCCGTGTTCGGCAGAGCTTCAGCCAGCGAGGTCGCGGTCGGCGGAATGTTGAAGACGATCCAGTGCGGATTGTCGCCCAGGCCCTTTTGCATCACCACATCGGCGTCATGCACGATCAGCACAAGGCTCTGGGCCGTGGCCGGAACATTGGTCCAGCTCAAGGGCGGCGTTACCGGGCTCTGGCTGGCGGCGGAGTATTTGTCCGGCACCACGCCGCCATCCTGGATGGCGGAACTGGAAAGCATCAGCGGCGGCGGCCGCGGACCGCCCGGCGGGGGGCCACCCTGAGCGATAGCGGCGCTGCCCGCCGCAAGCAGAAGCAATGCCGAAAGAACGATGCGCCGCATGGCCTGAAATCTCCCTGGGGTTCTGGGCGCAGTAGAAACGTCCTCGCGCAACCTGTCCAGAGGGCCAAGCCGCCGCCGGTTTAATTGATGGCCGGCGGACCGTTCAACATCTGTGTCGCCTGGTCCAGCTTTGCCGCATAGGCCTTCAGCGCCGCCGCCGTCAAACCGATGAATTTTGACGCGTCGTCAAAGCGTTCATCCTCGATCCCTTCGCGGATGCCGGGCATGGTCTTGGTGCCGTAGCCGGTGAAGCGGCCAGGCGCGTAGAGCAGGCTTTTATACCAGGGCCGTTCCGGCAGGCCCGCTTCCAACAGCAAGGTCTGGTCCAGCGGTCCCACCAGGGCCATCAGGCGGGCGCGGTCTTTGGCCGATAGTTGCGCGCCTCTGGCGGTCAGCGCCGCATCGAACGCGGCGGCGCTTTTCTTCAGCGCCGCCACCGCATCATCCATCGGGGCGAAGTCGAAATTCGGCACCGTCTTCAGGGGCCTGGGATTGGCGTGCGGCTTGGTGGGATCGGCGGCGGCTTCATAGGCGCTTGCCGCCAGAAGCTTGGCCTGGGCCTGCGCGGCGGTGCGCCGGTCATCCGCCAGTTTTTTCAATTCCGTCACATATTGCGCCGAGGCGTCGGCGAAATCGCCGGTCTGGACGATGGGCAGATCGCTGCCGGCGGCCAGCAGAACCGCCCGGCCGATGGTTTTGGCCAAGAGCGCGTCATAGACAAAGCCGGGATCGACGAATTTGCTGTGATGCTCGAAGGTGTCATAGCGCGAATGATAGACGCCGCCGGAACTGCCTTCGCCGCCATAGCCGAAATCGATGGTCTCGATGCCCAGATGCTGCAGGAAGGGCGTATAATCCGAGCCCGAACCCAGGGGCTCGATCGGCATGTCTTTGGCGGTATCGGCGGCGACACGGCCCATGAAGCGGGCATGATCGTCGGCGCTCGCGCTGGTTTCCAGCCGGGCGCGGCGCCGCGCTGCCACCGGCATGCCGGTTTCCGGATCAATGAGGCCGGCGATACTGTCGCGGGCGAATTTTTCCAGATCCTCGCTGCCACCGATATTGAGAATGCCGCGGCCATTGCCGTCACTGTTGATGTAAAGCACCGCTTTTTTCTGCAGTTCGGCGGCATGGTCCTCGGCCCATTCGGTTGAGCCCAGCAGCATGGGCTCTTCCGCATCCCAACTGGTGTAGACGATGCTGCGCTTGGGTTTCCAGCCCGCCTTGTGCATTTCGCCCAGCGCCTTGGCTTCCGCCATCATGGCCGTCATCCCGGCCAGGGGATCGCTGGCGCCGAACACCCAGCCGTCATGATGATTGCCGCGGATCACCCATTGATCGGGCGCAGTGCTTCCTTTCAAGGTGGCGATCACGTCATAGGCCGGCTTGAGGCCCCATTCCGACTTCACCGCTAGGTGCACCGGCGCCCCGCCGCCGCCGACGCGGTAGGTGATCGCCATATGGCCGCGCCAGGCGGCGGGCGCCACCGGCCCGTCCATCGCCGCCATCAGCACCGACGCATCGGCATAGGAAATCGGCAGGGCGGGAATCTTCATTATCGTTATCGCTTCTTCCCGCGTCAGCCGCTTGGCGTTTTCGGTCGCGGCCACGCCGGGCGTCAGCGGATCGCCGGGATAGATCATCATGTCCTGGGCCGAGCCGCGCTGAATGCCCTGGGGCGGACGTGCCGCGCCTTGTGGATAGGGCAGGTCGGTGGAATAGCCGTCATCGGCGGGATCGGAATAGATCAACACTCCCACCGCGCCATGATCCTGCGCCAGCTTGACCTTCAGCCCGCGCCAGCTTTCGCCATAGCGGGCGATGACGATCTTGCCCTTGACCGAAATGCCGGTCTGCTCCAGCCGCTTATAGTCGTCGACAATGCCGTAATTGACATAGACCAGCGGCGCGGTGACGTCGCCATCGCCCTGATAGGCCAGATAGGCAGGAAGCGCCGGCTCTTTTGCCGTGGCGCTGGTATCGCCGGGAATGGGCGGCTCCTGCAGCGTGGCGGTGAAGGGCTTTGGCCCCAACATCTCCAGCGTTTCGCTGAGCGGGGTGGGATAGAGCACCTTGTAGGTTTCGATATGCGCGTCCCAGCCCCAGCTTTTGAACTGGGCGAGAAGGAAATCGGCATTGGCCTTGTCATGGGGCGATCCGACATGGTTGGGCTCCGACGCCATCTGTTTCATCCAGTCGCGTATTTCGTCGGGATTGATATGGCTGTCGAGCTGGCTGGTCAGCGCGCTGTCCACCGGTTGGGCGGCCGAAGCGCCGGTCAACAGCAAACTGGCCAGAGCCAAAAATGCGGAATGGCGCATGATCTTCCCCTCGATAACCCAAAGGCATCGTAAGAGGTGGCACGAAAGCCGTCACGCCCAAAAAACCGGCTGTGCGCTTAGATCGCGCTCTCTATCCACTCTTTGATCTTGGACTTGGGCAGGGCGCCGACCTTGGTGGCGGCAACCTGTCCCTGGCTGAAGATCATCATGGTGGGGATACCGCGCACGCCATATTTGGTCGGCACATGCGGGTTTTCGTCGATATTGATCTTGGCGATGGTGAGCTTGTCGCCCATCTCGGTGGAAAGTTCGTCCAGCGCGGGCGCGATCATGCGGCAGGGGCCGCACCATTCCGCCCAGAAATCCACCAAAACCGGCTTTTTGGAATCCAGCACATCGGCTTGGAAGGAAGCGTCGGACACTTTGATGGGCATGGTGGTGATCCCTGATAGCGCTCTATATCTAGGAACGCCCTTGCTCCGGGTCAAGGCGCGCAGAAAGAACGGCGATCTGGCGGTCCAGAAGCCGATCGGACAGCCGCAAAAGCCGGGGGCCGTCGGTCCAGACCAGGCCGCAGACGATTCGCTTTCCCGGAAAAATCCGCGCCGCGCCGTCGCGGTAAAGCGCCATCTGGGCCAGATAGACCGGGTCCACCTCTTCCTCGCGGATGGGTGCGGGACGGTTGGTTTTGTAGTCCAGGATCAGGACTTGATCCGCTGTCACCGCCAGCCGGTCAATCCGCCCATTGACCTCGGCCCCATGCCCGAATTGGGGAAGAGCGGCCTGGAACGCCACTTCGGCCTGGCTGCCGGGCGCGAATGCGGCGGCGAAATCCGGATGGTTGATCACGGCCAGGACTTCATCCGCCAGCTCTCCGCCAAAGCCATTGGCCTCAGCAAACGCGATGGCTGCGGCGGCGCGCGCCTCAGGCGGCAATTCCGGCAGCCGGGCCAGCAGCGTGTGCGCTATCTGGCCGCGCCGGAAACGCTTGGCGCCTTCCAGCGGCGACAGCACCGGACCTTCGCCAAGCTCGGCGGCGTCGGATGGACGGATCAGGCGGGGAAGCGCCGTCTCGCGCGGCGCGGCGCGAGCGAGCCAGGCGGGCAAAGCGGAAGAATCCGCCGAGATGTCCGTCTCTTTCATCCGAGGCTGATGGCCGGTCTGGCCGAAAGTCTTGAGCGTGGTCTCGCCGCGGGTCAGCGGTGTGCCGAGTTCCTGCGCCGCCGCTTCCGCCAAGCGGTACCAGGTCCGGTCACGCGGCGCGATCTTGTTCTGGAAGCCGCAGATATAAAGCCGGTCGCGGGCGCGGGTGAGCGCGACATAAAGCAGGCGACGATGTTCCTTGAGGAGTTCGGCTTCCACCCGGCGCTTGGCGGTCTTTACGGTTTCGGGCGCTTCGCCGTCAGCAAGCGGAAACAGCACGCCGCCATCGGTGTAAAGCAGGTGGCCTTTTTTCCAGGGCATTTCCGGCAACCCGGTGGTATCGGGCAGGATCACGATATCGGCCTCCAGGCCCTTGGCGCCATGCACCGTCATCACCCGCACTTCGTTGCGGCCGCGTTCCATGTCGCGCTTGATCTCATTGCCGCCGCGCATGACCCAGTCGAGAAATCCTTCCAGCGACGGAGTCTGGCCCTGTTCATAACTCAGCGACAAAGTAAGGAATTCCTCGATCGCGTCGGCGGCTTCGGGACCAAGCCGGGCGATCAGGCTGCGGCGCCTGTCCAGCTGAACAAGAGCATGGCTGTAGAATTCAAACGGCGGCGCAAAATCGGCCCGCGCCAGCATCTCGGACAGAAACATGTGTGCTGTTTCAAAGGAGGGGCCCCGTGCCGCGGCCAAGGCGCGCCACAACCCGTCTTCGCGGCCATGACAGAGCGTGAACAGCTCGTCTTCGCTGAGGCCACAGAGCGGTGAGCGCAGCAGCGCTGCCAGATTGAGTTCATCGTCGCGTTGCAGGACAAAGCGGCCCAACGCCATCAGGTCCATTACCGCGATCTGCTCGGTAAGCACAATGCGGTCGGCCCCCGCCACGGGAATCTTGCGCAGCTTGAGCTGACGGATCACCTCGCCGCCGAAAGGCTCGCGGCGGGGCAGCAATATCATGATGTCGCCAGGTCGGATCGGTGCGTCATGGCCGGGCAAAGCCAGGCTGCCTCTGATCCAGCCTTGAATCTCATCCGCCAGGCTTGCCGCAAGCCGCGCGATGGGGCTGGATTTTTGCTCCACGTCCACCGGACGATAATAGTCCAATTCGGCCGCTTCCGCCGGCAGCAATACCTCCCAGAATTCCACGCCGCCCTGGGCGGTGCCGCGATGCGCCTGATGCGCGATGGCTTCGCCGCGCGAGGTCAGGCCGGCGCGCGCTTCTTCCCCCGCGAACAGCGTATCCACATAGCGCAGGATTTCCGGCGCCGAACGGCGCGAAACGGTCAGGGGCTGTTCGATAAAAGGCAATTCCATCCGCGCCAACTGTTCCTGAAAATGGCGGCGGTTGATGTCGAACTCGCGCGGGTCGGCGCCCTGGAAACTGAAAATGGACTGTTTCTCGTCGCCCACCGCGAACAAGGTGCGCGGCGCGCCGCCGGCACGCGCCTCACGGGAGAAAAATTCCTCCGTCAGGGCGCGGATGATGGCCCATTGTTCGGGGCTGGTATCCTGCGCCTCATCAATCAGAATGTGATCGAGCCCGTCATCCAGCTTGTACAGCACCCAGGGCGCGGCCTGGCGTTTTTCCAGAAGCTCCAGGGTTTTGGCAATCAGGTCGTCATAATCCAGCGCCCCACGGCGTTTCTTGGCCGCATCATAGGCCTGGCGCACCGAGTCAATCAGGGTGAGGGCGGCTTCGGCCAAGGCGGCGGCATGGGCGGCGCGCAGGCGGTTTTCCGCGGCACAATAGCGTTGCTGCAGATCGGAGAGATAGGCGAGCAGCCGCGTATCTTTTTTTGCGAGGGCTGCGCTTGCCAGCTTTTTGCGGGGCGTACCGGTTCCTGTCAGCAGCATCTTGCCCAGCACGCGAAAGCTCTCGACGGATAAATTCAAAGCCAGAACTTCACGCAGTACGCCGCTGTTTTCGACATCCTCGCTGCCGCCGCCACCCAGCCAAGCCTGCGCATCTTTCAGGATGGCGACATCATGTTTCAGCGCCGCGCAGAAAGTGCCAGGAATATCCTCATCCCGCGCCGCGCCATGCGCGCGCCAGACTGCGTCTGCGAAAGGGAAGTGGCCGGCGAAAAAGCGGTCCAGCTTGCGGCGGTCATTGCCCAGGGCGGCGGCCAGGATTCTGGTCAGACTTTCCTCGCCGCTCTCGCCGACCAGAAGGTCAAGCGCTTTTGCCAGCCTGTTATCGCCCGTACCCGCCCGGGTCAGCATGTTTTGACGGGCTTCAGCAATCAACCCGCGCGCCGAATTTTCATCCAGCACGCTGAAACCGGGCGGCACGCCGGCTTCAAGGGGAAAGCGCGACAGCACAATCTGGCAGAAAGCGTGGATGGTCAGAACTTTCAACCCGCCGGGTGTTTCCAGCGCCTGGGCAAACAGGCGGCGCGCCTTGGGCAGGTCATCGGCGGTGGCGCCGATGGCGGCGATTTCCTCCGCCAGCTTTGCGTCGGGCAGCATGGACCAGCGGCCCAACTGCGAGAACAATCTGCCCTGCATCTCGGCGGCGGCGGCTTTGGTGAATGTCAGGCAAAGAATGCGCTCCGGCTTCGCGCCGCTGAGCAACAGCCGCGCCACCCGATTGGCCAAGGTGTAGGTCTTGCCCGAACCGGCATTGGCCGCCACCCAGGCTGAGGTATGCGGATCGGAGGCGCGAACCGACGGGTCGGCGCTCATGTCTCCTCCGTCCAGCCCGACGGCGCCCATTCGCGCACCCGCGCCAGATGATCGTAATCGCCCACGCTTTTGGCGCTGTGCGGCGCGATGCGGGAATGATAGGGCGTCTTTTCGTCATCGAACCAGGCGATGCGCTGGGCCAGCCG
>Ga0182024_10016553_pt1 | contig 13970 bp, 14 predicted proteins | sample P32metaG_FD_120480 | JGI IMG/M metagenome (GOLD analysis project Ga0182024, IMG submission 120480) | Permafrost microbial communities from Stordalen Mire, Sweden - P3-2 metaG (Illumina Assembly) | ecosystem: Environmental > Terrestrial > Soil > Wetlands > Permafrost | place: Sweden: Stordalen... | reverse complement strand
TCCTCGGCGAAGACCCTGCTACACGCGCCGCACACCTGTCCCTGGTCGGCAAATGCGGCGACGCACACGCCGACGATCGCATCGTCCAGCTTCGCGTCGGCGAATACGACGCTCGCCGACTTACCGCCCAATTCCAGCGTCACACGTTTCAAACCCTCGCCGGCCTGCCGACCGATCTGCTTGCCAACCTCGAGTGAGCCCGTGAAGCTGACTTTCTGGACGCGAGGGTCGTTCACCAGCGGCGCGCCGACGGACCCGCCCGTCCCGGTCAGGACGTTCACGATTCCGTCTGGAATGCCGACCTCCTGAGCGATGCGCCCCAGCTCGAGCGCGGTAAGTGAGGTCTGCTCGGCCGGCTTCAGGATGCACGCGCAACCGGCGGCAAGCGCTGGAGCGAGCTTCTGAGCCGCCATGAGGATCGGGAAATTCCAAGGCGTGATCAGCGCAGCGACACCCATAGGCGTACTCCGGATGAGCGTCAGGCCGTGCGTCCCGACGGGCAGTGCCTCGCCGGCCAGTTTGGTGGGCCAACCGCTGTAGTACTCGAACAGGAACGCGGCCTCGTCGACGTCCTCCAACGCGGACGCGAGGCTCTTGCCGTTGTCGCTGACCTCGATCTGGGCGAGGCGCTCACGGTCGCGACTGACAACCTCGGAGAAACGCAGCAGCAACCGCTGGCGATCGCGAGCAGAGATGTTGGCCCATGCTCCCTTGTCGAAGGCACGGCGCGCCCCCGACACCGCCCGATCGGCGTCCTGCTGCGCTCCGGCGGGGATGGTCGCTATCAACTCGCCGGTCGCCGGATCATGGACGTCCAGCGTGCCGCCATCGGCCGCCGACACCCATGCCCCGTCGATGAGCATCTGCTTCGCCTCTACCTGCTCTGTTATCGACGATGAGGTTCCTACAAGGCTCGTCATACGTTCTCGCTTTCTCGACCCGAGGTCGCGCCTCCGACGGCCGTCTCTCCGACCGCTTCGGCCGTGATCTCGCCAAATGACATCGCGACGAGGCGGTCGTGTCGCACCTCATCCCCCTCCAGAAGGCCGATCGTGCGGCCACTCCTCACCACATGCACCCTGTCGCAGAGTTCTAGTTCGTCCAGCTCCGTCGAGTACCAAAGCACCCCACAGCCGGATGCGGCGAGTTCCTGGAAGAGGCCGTAGATCTGCTGTTTCGTGCGGATATCGATGCCGCGTGTCGGGTCGTTGAGGATCAGCAGGTTCGGACGTCCCATCAGCGCCCGAGCGAGCACCACCTTCTGCTGATTTCCACCGCTGAGTTCGCTGACTCGCTGAGACGGCCGACCGGAAACCTGCAGCCGGCGGACCATCTCGGCAACGGACGTTCGCTCACGCGATGTGCTCACGAAACCGAACCGACTCAGATAGCTTCGGCCGCCCAGCGAGATGTTCCAACGAACGGACCACTCGGGAAACACGCCCTCACGACGCGGATCAGCGCTCACAAAGGCGGCTCGCACGGGGACCGTCGCGCCGGTGCGGCGTCGAAACCAGGAGCGTCTCGACTGCCGAAACACTCCTGCGAGCAACTCCGCCTGCCCGTGGCCGTCGAGCCCACCCACACCGACCAGATCTCCTTCGCGGATTGTCAGCGTGGCAGACCGGACAGCAGGTGGATATGAGACCCCATCCAGGTGCACGAGCGTGCGCCGCTCCTCACCGACGCCGCCCACGGCAGAGCGGCTCTCGCCTCCGGACGAATCGCTCCGCGCAACACCGCCGACCGCCATCTGCTTTGCACCGGTATGAGCGCGGGCCGCGCCGCCCATGAGTTCGACGAGCCGCGCCTCCGTGATGTCGCCACCAGCCAGGGTCGCGATCATGTCACCGTCGGCCATCACGACCGCACGGTTGGCGATGCTCACCACCTCGCTCAGCCGGTGAGTGGTGAGGACCACGGCAAGGTTGTGCAAGCGTGCGGTATTGCTCATCCATGCCAGCAGTCTCGCGGTTAGCTCCGCGTCGGTACCGGACGTGGCCTCGTCGAGGATCACTAGGCGACAGCCCTCGCGGTAGTTCATGAACGCGAGGCAGACCTCGAGCATCTGTCGCTGCGAGAACGGATAGCTGCCGAGCGGTCGCTGCGTCGTGGCAAGCGTCTGGCCGAACATCCCGTGAAAGAGCGACGCGACAGCCGCACCCGCCTCGACCTTACGCCGCAGGCCCTTGAACCGCGAGGGATACGCAAGAACCGCGCACTCGGCGATCGACAGACTCACCGGCAGCGAAAGCTCCTGCCGCACACAACGGATCCCCTCAGCCCGAGCGGCCAAGACGCTCATTGACGCAACGTCACGGCCGCCCACGGTGATGGTCCCAGCATCGGGCGTGTTGTATCCGCTGAGGCAGCCGATCAGTGTGCTCTTGCCGGCGCCGTTGTGACCGACCAGGCCGGTGACCTCTCCTGCTCGCGCGGCGAACTCCACTCCATCCAAAGCGATGGTTGGCCCGTAAGCCCTTCGTAGTCCGTGCGTCGCGACTACATCGTCTGGGGTCATTCCCATGGCAACGACACTGTCCGCCGCTCGACCGCTACTCGACATTGCGAGCACTCCCCACCACTGACAGAAGACCCACGATGATCACGCCTTCGATGATCTGTTGTACGCCCGGACTCACGTTCAGGATGTCAGTGAGGGTGATCAGCAGCGTGAGAAACATCGCTGCGATCCCCACGCCTGGCGAATTCGCGACACCACCTGAGATGAAACATCCACCCAAGATGACGACTGCGACCGATCCCAACTGGTAACTGGTCCCCATATCAAGCGACCCCCCACCGATGTAACCGCCGAGCAAGACGCCTACCAGTGCTGCCATGACCGCGGAGATGCAGTATACGGTGACGGTGATGCGGTTGGTAGCCACACCGCTCAGCCGCGCAGCAGCGAGACTCTGTCCCATTGCGAGCAGCCGGCGCGCGAACCATGAGCGCCACAGAATCAGCTGAGCGATGACAACACAGCCGATCGCGATCACCGCCATGTACGAGAAACCCCCGAACCCACCAGTCGCAACATTCGAGACGGTGTTCCCGAGCTGGTTGCTGGCGTTGTGTGCGAGATTGCTTTGATGCGTGCCCAACTCGAGGTAACCCGATTCGATTAGGAAGCCAACGGCCAATGTGGCAACAATCGGCGGCACGTTCAGGTGGACGATCACTGTCGCGTTGGCGACCCCCACGGCGAGCCCGAAGGCGACGGTCACCACGACCGCGAGCAGTAAGCTGCCGCTGCCACCGTTGATGATCCCGCCCGCGAGGTAGGCGCCAAAAGTAAGGACGTACGGCACCGAGAGGTCGATATTCCCGCTGCCGGCGGCCACCACGAACATCTGCCCCAAACCGACGAGTGACAGGAACGCGCCGACTGTCAAAGTCGACTCAAGCGTAGCGCCGAACCGGCCGTGACTGTGGAGCGCCACGACAAACCAGAGAATCACCGTCCCGATCAGGACCGGGAGCCCGCGGTACCGTATCGCCGAACCCAGTAGATCCTTGACGGATCCACTCGCCGGGTGCGAGCCCTCGGGTGCTCCGTGCGGTTGAAACGACTCGCTCGTGGCACCCATCAGAGAGACGCTCCTGGCAGCTCAGGCGCAACCGACACCAGGTCCGGGACATCCTCGTTACCCGGTGCCTCGTCGCCGTCCGAGTCGCCCACCGTGAGGATTCGTCCGGCGACGTGCCTGATCTCAAGCCCCCGCAGCGATCGCCTGAGTCCGAGCGCGATCAGGAGGATCGCGCCCTCAACACCGGACACCAGATTGGAGGAGATCGACAGATAGGTGTCGATCGTTGATACAAGTCCGAACGCCACGGCTCCCAGGACCGCGCCGACAGGCCACGCGAGTCCGCCTCCGAACTCGCCGCCACCGAGGATGATGGCTGCGATGCTCACCAAGACGTATGACTGACCGGAGTTCGGATCGCCCGAACCGGACTGGGCGCTCAGCGCGAGGCCGCCGATAATGATCACGACAGCGGCAGTCGCGTACATAAGGATCTTCACGTTCACGGGCCCCCGTGTGTACTGCTGCACGGAGAGCTTCCGTGCGCCGATAGCCCTGATCAGCCGGCCCGGTCTGGTCATAGTCAGGTACATCCAGCTGACCACGGCAAAGCCGCTGATCAGCAGTATGGGCTCCGGCACCCACGGCACGGTCGCGCCAAAAGCCGTCGTCACCCAGGTCGGCACGGTCCCGCCCGGGTCGGGCAGGATGACAAGAGCGAGCCCCAGCCAGACGAAGCCGAATGCGAACGTCATCACCAGCGACGGCAGGCGCCGTAGCTCGATCAGGGCGCCCATCGCGACATAGGCGGCGACAAACCCGAGGAGCTCCAGAACTCCGATCACGGGATGTGAGTTAAGTGACGTCGCGCAAATTACATTCACCAAGCCGAACGCAGACCCGATCGAAAGATCGATGTCACCCCCCACCATGATCACCAGCTGTGCGACTGCGGCGCACACGAGAGGGACAAGTCCGATGAAGGTGAGGTCGAGCCCTTCGTAGCTGAACACAGCCGGCTCGACTGCTGCGGTAACCGCCAGAAGGGCGATGACCAGAACCGCTGACGGCAGATCTCGCCTCAGCAATAGGCCCCGGAGAGCCACGCTTCGTCCCGTGCCGCGCGTCCCGTGCGGGTGGGTGCGTCGACCAGATTCAGGTTGTTCGCACCGACTTGCGGGCATTGCACTCTCTCTCCCAGCACAACCGTGACAAGGCACACCTTGAACACAGGAGCGTTCCGTTGAACGGAACGCTCTCTCGCCTCAACGAAACGTGAGACTAGTTCCATGCAGAAGAGCTGTCAAGGCTTGAGGCGAACTGTCCGTCAAAAAAGAGCAGCCCGCGACCACGACTCGCCGAACTGGCAGCGTTGACCGGGGCGCTAAAGGTGCGCGCTCAAACCCAACCCGGGAAACCGTGACGGCGGCCATGGGATTCTCCCCGTAGGCGGCCACTGGTTCTCCCCGCTGGTGGCCACCGGTTCTCCCCGTGGGTGGCCATCGGATTTCCCCGCTGTCCTGTCCTGAGCGGCTTGTAGCTCGGGGTGCCTCATCAACGAGGCACGTCGAGGAGGGGCGCTTGAAGAAAGCGGAGGAAGTCATGGAGATCCTTGAAGCATTCGATTTGACTGGCACGCTGCGCGGGGCGGCGGAGCTCGTTGGCTGTGATCACAAGACGGTCGCGCGCTGGGTGGCGCTGAGGGAGGCTGCTGGTGGCGGGCTGCCGGTGTCTGCGCGTCCGCGGCCGCAGGTCGATCCCTTTGCCGAGAAGATCGAGGAGTGGGTCGATCGGTCACACGGCAAGATCCGTGCGGACAAGGCGCACGAGCGCCTGGTCGCGATGGGTTACCGCGGCTCGGAGCGCACGATGCGTCAGGCGGTCGCGCGAGCAAAGCGCGTCTACCGGCAGGAGCACGGTCGCAAGACAGGGCCGTGGGTGTGCGAGCCGGGGCTGTGGATGCAGTGGCACTACGGCGACGGGCCTGTGGTTGGCGGGCGCTCGACGGTGCCGTTCTGCGCCTGGCTTGCGTGGAGTCGCTTTCGCGTCGTCTTGCCGCTACGGGCTTACGATCGCGACCTGTGTCCCGGCCGACTCGCAGAGCAAGGGCGGCTCGGAGGCAACGGTCAAGATCGCCAAGGCCGACATCGTTCCGACCGATCACAACCTGAGGGAGGCCTACGCGAGCTTTGCCGAGCTCGAGGCTGCCTGCGAGGCGTTCTGCGAGCGCGTTAATGCGCGCGAGCACAGGGTCACACGCCAGGTGCCGGCGGTGATGGCCTCGAGGAGCGTCAGCGACTGCACGTCCTGCCGGCGATGCCCCACACGCTGTGCTTCGGCCAGACGCGCAAGGTCAGCTGGCAGTCAACGATCTCCCTCGGCGCCGCGCTCTACTCCGTGCCCTCGACGATCGTGGACGAGAGAGTGTGGGCGCGAACCGACGGATCCGAGCTGGTGATCGTTCACGCCGACTCACCGCAGGGCCCGCGCGAGGTCGCCCGCCACGAGCTCACGACGCCAGGACGTCCTGCGATCAACGACGAGCACTACCCGCCCCGGCCGCCCGGGGCGATCGAACGAGTGCCCAGGGCACGCAGCGCGGAGGAGGCCGCGTTCCTCGCGCTAGGCCCTGGCGCCAAGGCCTGGCTGATCAAGGCCGCCGCCGCGGGCACCCAGCGCGCGCGGCGCAAGATGGCCGAGGCGGTCGACTTGGCAAAGCTCCATGGCGCAGAGGACGTCGAGCACGCCTTGGCGGTCTGCGCCGATGCCGGCCGCTTCGGCGACGGCGACCTTGCGGCGATCCTCTCACACCACCAGGCCGCGACGGTGATCGCGTTCCCCACGAGGGCCTCGGAGGAGCAGACACTGCAGCGCTCCACCGCGGCCTGGGAAGGATTCGGGCGATGAGCGAGCGCTACAGCGAAGTTCACGCCGCAGTCAACCCCGACGATCTTCAGGAATACCCAAACGGGATCCGCGTCCAAGAGATCGAGGTCGTCTTCAACGACGACCCTGAGCGGCCACGGTGGCGCGCGCTCACGCCGGTGGCCTGCGCGATCAACGCGGCCAGAGCACGAGAGCTCGCGTTCGAGCTGCTCATGCTCGCCGAGGTCGCCGAGCAGTGGGAGCAAGCGCGATGACCGTGAAAGCACCTCCACCCCCACCGATCCCTGACGAACTCGACCGGCTGCTCAGGCGGCTGCGGATGCCCTATGTCCGCAAGGCCGCTCCAGAAGTCCTCGCCACCGCAGCATCCCAGCGCTGGGAGCCAGCCGAGGTCCTGCGCGTCCTGCTGACCGAGGAAGAGGCCGGTCGCGACAAAGCCACCACAGCGATGCGCCGCTGCGGCTCCGGACTGCCGGCGGGCAAGACCCTGAAGGCGTGGGAGGAGGACCGCACCTCGATCCCCAAGGCCACTCAGCAGGCGTTGCGGACACTGGAATGGGTCGGGCAGGCAGAGAACCTCTGCCTGGCCGGGCTGAGCGGCACAGGCAAGAGCCACTTCGTCGAAGCGCTCGGCCACCACGCGATCGACAAGGGCAAAACGGTCGCCTGGCACACACTGGAGTCCCTGGCAGCGCTGATGCGCCGCCACCGCGCTGATGACAGCGTCGCCAAGGCAATCGGCAAGCTCATCCGAGCCGACCTGATCGTGATCGATGACGTCGGCCTTCTTCCGGTCGCGCCCGACGCCGCCGAGGCCCTATTCCGCGTCGTTGACGCAGCCTATGAGAAACGCTCGATCGCGCTCACCTCAAACATCCACCCGGCGGGCTTCGACGAGCTGATGCCAAAAACGCTCGCCGCCGCCACCGTCGACCGGCTACTCCACCATGCCCACGTCCTGCTCACCGACGGCCTCGAGAGCTACCGGCTATCCCAAGCGACCGCCGGCAAGGGGGTGAGGCCCCTGGCCGAGTGATCGCGCCGCGACCTCGACTGCGCTACGGCCTACGGCCTTCGCTCCGTCGAGATCGCGAACCCCACGTCCTGGGGAGATCCAATGGCCGCCAGCGGGGACAGACCGCGTCCGCCAGCGGGGAGAACCGATGGCCGCAGCTGGGGAGAAACCGATGGCCGTTGACAAACCGTCAGCCGACGGCCCTGTGAGGATCCCGTAGGCCTCGCTCAAGCTCGTGTCGAGATCGCTTTCTGGGTTTCTGACCCAAGAGACGAATGCGGCCATCGACGTCCCGAGCAGCGCGTGGCCGATCGTTTGCGGAACTAGCCCGGCCGGTGATTCGTCTCGTCGTGACGCCACGAATTCAGCGACGACATCGCGCCAGTGTCAGCCAGGATCGCTAAATAGGCCGTGACGATCAGGCTGATGCTGGCGGTTAGCACTCCACAAGCGTGTGAACTATCCGCCGGGCAGAAGTCGTCACATCGCTGGGTCGAGCAACTCTATGAACGTGCAGGTCGCCACCAAGAGGGGCGACACGACGCGGGCCAGGGTCAACCGCGGTGACGCTCATGAGAAACGCGTCGCACCAGCCGACGCGAACTGGGAGCCACGAGCCAACCCTGGGACAGTTATGCGATGACGCTAACTCTGCGTCGATGACTGCGGTAGGGGGGGAGAGAACCCGTCGGGTACGAGCAGGTCGGCGGGGGACAGGTCATGCACGGAGTCGCGGCCGATGGCATTCAGTGTCTCGGACATCCCTGCCCGCAGTATCTCAAGCACGTTGGTCACGCCTGTTTGCCCGTTAGCTGCGAGTCCCCACAAGTAGGCGCGACCGATCATGACGGCGCTCGCCCCGAGCGCCACGGACTTGATAATGTCGCTGCCGCGGCGGATGCCGCCGTCGAGCACGATCTCTATCTCGTTCGCGACGGCTTCTACGATCGCGGGCAGCACCCGGACGGAGGCCGGCGTGCCGTCGAGGTTGTTGCCACCGTGGTTTGAAACCGAGATGGCGGTCGCCCCGACCTCAACCGCGCGGCGCGCATCGTCTGGGTGTGTGATGCCCTTGATCATCAGCGGCCCGTCCCACTGCTCACACAGCCATCCAACGTCGTCCCATGTGGGTGCTTCCGTCGTCATCCATTCGCCGTAAGCTTGGAAGAAAGTCGGCTTGTTGCCATCTGGGCCCGCTAGGTTCGGAACCCCTAGTGCCGGCGGTCCTCCTGCCCTAGCGAAGTTCCACAACCATCGCGGTCGGACAATGACCTCTGGTGCCATTTTCACTATGGTCTTGAGGTCGAGCCGCTCGGGGATGGCGGGGCTGCCCCAGTCGCGCCGGTGAGCGAACGACCAGTCGAGGGTCAGAATAATGCCCTTGATGCCGGCGTTGCGGGCTCTTTCTAGCAACTGGAGGATGCGCGCGCGCGATCCCAGCCAGTACATCTGGAAGAAGAGGAGCGGGGTGGCGGCGATGACTTCTTCGATGGGTTTACTGGCGAAGGAGCTGAGGCCCATTGCGATGCCGGCTTGGTGCGCGGCGCGTGCCACTGCAACTTCGCCGTCGGGATGCACGGCCTGCACACCGGTCGGAGAGATCAGCACCGGCATCGACAGTTGCTGACCCATTACCGTGGTTCCGAGCTCCCGCGCTCGGGGGCCGGTAGCGATGCGCGGAACCAGTCCGATTTCGCGGAACGCCGTGAGGTTGTCGTCTCTCGTAATCCCGGATTCTGCGCCGGCCATGAGCGCGCCGAACACGGATCGCGGGAGGCGTCGTCTGGCGCGCCGTTCGGCTTCGGCTACGGTTTCGAACCAATCCTTGGTACTCGCCATCTCAGCGCTTCGCTGACCCAGCCGCCATCGAGACCAGATCGAGCCCGGCGAGCGGGCTCTCATCGCAGTCACGTCCACGCGGCGTCAGCCGCGAGTGATCGACAGAGGAGTGTGGGACCTCGCCGGCGCGGGCGGCCAGCAACTCCTCCCCGTGCCCGAGCACGCATTCGGGATCGGGGCCGTCGAGCGGTAGGCCGGTGAAGAACTTGGCCGCCATGCATCCGCCCCGGCAGGAGTCGTAGAAGCCGCAACTGGTGCAAGCCCCGCCGGCACCGGGCGCGCGAAGCTCCGTGAACAGCTCGCTCTCCCGCCAGACGTGTACGAAGCCGCCGGGTTCGCGCACGTTGCCGGCGTGGAAGGCCTCGTGGATCGCGAACGGGCAGGCGTAGACGTCGCCGACCGGATCAATCAGACACACGACACGACCGGCGCCGCACAGGTTTAGGCCCGGGAGCTCACCGCCCAGCGGTGACAGATGGAAGAACGAGTCACCGGTCAGGACCTGCTCGCCGCGGGCCAGCAACCAGTGGTAGAGCACTTGCTGCTGCTCCGCCGTCGGATGCAGCTCGTCCCAGACGTCGACGGCGCGACCCGACGGACGCAGGCGAGTGATCCGCAGCTGCGCGCCGTAGCGGTCGGCGAGGCGCTCGAACTCATCGAGCTGGGAGACGTTCTCCCGCGTCACGACCACGGAGAGCTTGGCGTTCTCCACACCAGCGACATGCAGGCGCTCTAGCGCCGTGACCGCCATCTCCCATGATCCGGCGCCACGCACGCGGTCGTTCACTTCCGCGGTGGCCCCGTCGAGCGAGACCTGTACGTCGACGTAGTTACTATCAGCGAGCCAGGCCGCCCGGTCCGGGGTGATCCGGCTGCCGTTGGTGGAGAACTTGACGCCAATGTGGTGGGCGGTCGCGTAGTCAACGAGCTCCCAGAAATCGCGGCGGACGGTCGGCTCACCGCCGCCGATGTTCACGTAGAAGACCTGCATCCGCTCAAGCTCGTCGATCACGGCCTGGCACTCATCTGTGCTCAGCTCCCGCGGATCACGGCGGCCCGAGCTCGAGAGGCAATGCACACAGGCGAGATTGCAGGCGTAGGTGAGCTCCCATGTCAGGCAGATCGGCGCGTCGAGCCCGCGTGCGAACTGGTCGACGAGCTTCATGCCGCCCGCTCCACGATCATCCCGCGCTCAGCCAGCTCGGCGAGGGCGCGTAGGATCGGCGGGCGCTGGCCCTCCGATACCCCGGCGGCTGCACAAGCCTCGGCCGCGGTCGCAGCTCCCGGTAGTGCCTCCACCACCCTCACCAGAAGCGGGTGCTTGAGGAAGGAGAGACGCCGCGACTCAAAGTCGTATGCAAGCGCCCCGAACGGCTCTGTCCTCAATGACACGGTGGGCGGAAGCGCCCAGGCGCGGCGCTCGTCGAAGCCGTCGTTCATCTGCTTAGTAGACGCCGCACATGCCGTCGATCGAGACGTCCTCGACGAGCAGGTCGTCCTCGAGGATCAGATCCTCTTCGACCGACCCCGACGCGGTCAGCTCGGCAGGGACACTTTCTACGGAAGCGGTGGACTCGGCCATCAGCGGTTCTCCCTCAGACTCGTGGCAGCAGTCACAAGACTATAACTGCATCGGGTGTCACAAATCAAGGATCAACGGTTTGCGGTCGGTGATCGGTGTGATAGAGAGCACTGAGATGGCGGAAACCACCACTCGCGGCCGCGGCCGGCCGGCCAGCACGACACGCGACCAGGTCGCGCGGGTGGCCCTGCGGTTGTTCATCGAGCGCGGGTTCGACGAGACCACGATGGACGACATCGCCACCGAGCTTGGGGTCGGACGCCGGACGCTCTTCCGTTACTACCCGTCGAAGAACGACCTCGTCTGGGGCGAGTTCGACGAGGTCCTCGAGCGAATGCGCAGCGATCTGCGGTCTGGCGACCGGAGCCGGCCCGTGATGACCGTCATCCGTGAGGCTGCGGTCCGCTCGAACACCTACCCCGACTCGTTGCTTGACGAGCTCCATCATCGGCTGACTCTGATCCAGAACGTCCCGGCGCTGCAGGCGCATTCGATGTTGCGTTACGCCGACTGGCGGGCGGTGGTGGCCAAGTACGTGGCTGAGCGCTGCGGACTGAGCCCCGATGATCTGCTGCCGATTGCCCTTGCCTATGCCGCGCTGGGGGCATCGAGCGCGGCCTTCGGCCGCTGGGTGGCACATCCCGAGGAGGACATCCTCAAGCTGATCGACGCGAGTTACCGGCTGCTTGGGGACGGCTTCACGATCGAGATCGCGTCCGCAGTCGGCGCTTAGTGGCACCGAGTGTTGGTTTCTTGAAAGACTTGCCGCACAGATGCAAACGCTCGCCGACTCAACCTGGGAGGACGCCGCCGCACTTGCTGACCGTGTGCTGGTGGTCCCGCTCGGCGCGGTGGAGCAGCACGGCCCCCACCTCCCGCTGACGACCGATCTCGAGATTGCCGCCGCGCTGGGGGTGTGGCTCGCGGAGACGCTGCCCGAGGCCGTGGTGCTCGCCCCGCCGATCCCCTTCGGCGCAAGCGGCGAGCATCAGGGCTTCAGCGGCACGCTGTCCGTCGGGCAGGAGGCGATCGAGTACCTGCTGCTGGAGCTCGGCCGCTCGGCGACGTGCACTTGGCGGCGAGTGCTCTTCCTCTCCGCGCACGGCGGCAACGTCGCCCCCGTGCAGCGTGCGGTCCGCCAGCTCCTGGCCGAGGGCCGGGATGTCCGCGCCTGGACGCCAGCGTGGCATGGCGACGCGCATGCGGGATTCGTTGAGACGTCAGTGATGCTGGCCCTGCGCCCGCGCAGCGTCGAGTTAGACGCTGCGCGCGCGGGCGCGACTGCGCCGCTTTCCGAGCTGATGCCACGCTTGGTGCGGGAGGGCGTGGCGGCAGTCAGCCCCAACGGCGTGCTCGGCGACCCCGCCGGCGCCTCCGCCGCCACAGGCGAGCGACTGCTCGATGATGCGCTTGCCTCCTTGATGGCCGTGATCACCGGATGGGAAGCGAGTGCGGAGCGTGGCGGGCGTGCGGCGTAGCGCGATCGTGATCGGCGGTGGGCGTGGGATCGGCGCTGCAACGGCGACGCTCCTCGCAGCCGACGGCCACGACGTTACGATCGTCGACCGCGGCGCGGACGACCTGCGCCTCCCCTACCCGCTTGCGTCAGTCGCCGACATTGAGCGCTCGGCCGCCGCCGCGAAGGAGGTTGCCACCGGCGGCGAGGTCGTTGGTGTCGCTGCCGATGCCTGTGACGAGGGCGCGATCCGGCGTGTCGTCGAGGAGGTCGCGGCTCGCACCGGTGGACTCGATGTGATGGTTGTCACCGCCGGTGTGATCGCCGGCGGCGTACCGGTCTGGGAGCTGCCCGAGGCCGAGCTCGATGCCCTCTTGGACGTGGACCTGCGCGCCGTGATCATCGCGGCCCGCGCCGGTATCCCGGCGATGCGGCGCCGTCCCGAGCCACGCGCCGGGCGGTTCGTGGCGGTCGCCTCGGCCGCCGCCCATCGCGGGCTGCCGATGCTCTCCGTCTATGGTGCCGCGAAGGCCGGCGTGGTCGGCTTCGTGCGCGGGCTGGCGGCCGAGCTGCGAGCCACCGGGATCACCGCGAACACCGTTAGCCCTGGGTCCACCGACACGGCGATGTTGGTGGAGAGCGCCCGCCTCTATGCGCTCTCGGACGCGCGCGAGTTCATCGCCCATCAGCCGATCGGGCGGCTGATTGAGCCAGCGGAGATCGCGGCCGTGATCAGCTTCCTGGCCGGCGAGTCCTCGGGAGCCATCACCGGCGCCGACCACGTGGTGGACGGCGGGCTCACCATATGACCACCCCCGGGTCCGGCCCGGGTGAGCAGGGCAGGTTGCCACCAGGGAGCCTGTACGTGCGGATCGCGCCTGGCACCCTGATCAGGGACCAGGGTTCGCTGCTCATCGGCGGTACGCCTTCACGGATGGTCAGAACCAGACCTGCGGCGCGCCCGGTGATCGAGCGCTGGCGAGCGGGCGGGGCGATTGGACAGGACACCGCGGTGCGGACGCTTGCGCGGCGGCTGCTGGATGCCGGGATCCTGCTGCCCGACCCTGAACCCCGGTCGGTGAGCGGGCTGTCGGTTGTGGTGCCGGCGTATGGGCGGCTTGAGCAGCTCGCGCGCTGCCTCGAGTCGATTCGCACGACGGCGCCGGAGGCGGAAGTGACGGTTGTCGATGACTGCTCCCTGGAGGCGGAGGCGATCCAGCGGATCGCCTCCGCCTCCGCGGCGACTCTGATCCGTCACTCGTACCGCCGCGGGCCGGGCGCTGCCCGCAACACCGGCATGCACAAAGCGAGCTCGGAACTCGTCGCGTTCGTGGACTCGGACGTGCTGGTGAGCCCCGGATGCCTCCAGCGTCTGGTGGCCTACTTCGACGACCCGCTGACCGCGGTCGTCGCGCCACGGGTGTTGGCCGCCGAGGACGGACCTGGGGCGATCGCGAGCTACGAGGCCGCCCACTCGCCCCTCGACATGGGTCGCAACCCGAGTCGCGTCCGCGCACTCTGTCCAGTCCCCTATCTCCCCTCGGTGACGCTCGTCGTACGCCCCAGCGCCATGGGCACCGGGTTCAATGAGTCGCTGCAGATCGGTGAGGACGTCGATCTGATCTGGCGGGTCACCGAGGACGGTTGGGGAGTCTGGTA
>Ga0182024_10016552_pt1 | contig 13971 bp, 7 predicted proteins | sample P32metaG_FD_120480 | JGI IMG/M metagenome (GOLD analysis project Ga0182024, IMG submission 120480) | Permafrost microbial communities from Stordalen Mire, Sweden - P3-2 metaG (Illumina Assembly) | ecosystem: Environmental > Terrestrial > Soil > Wetlands > Permafrost | place: Sweden: Stordalen... | reverse complement strand
GCCGGCGCCGGCAAACGTCCGTGGCCGCTGGGAGCCTTGCTCGACGAGGCGCTCAGGCTGGTCGAACCGTTGGCCGCCGCGAAGCAAATCGCGCTGGGGACCGATTTCGACCAGCCGAATTGCTCGGTTCTAGCCGACCGTCGCCTGTTGGTCCAAGCGGCGGTTCAAGTGTTATCGAACGCCGTCAAATACACGCCGGCGGGGGGCAGGGTCGTGATGCGGAGTCGCGCCGTCGGCGATCGGGTGCGAGTCGAAATCGAAGACAACGGGGTTGGCTTGGGACCGGAAGACTGCATCAAAGTCTTTGAGAAGTTCTATCGGGTGCCCCAGTTCAAAGGCATGGCCCCCGGCACCGGTTTGGGACTGCCGCTGGCCAGGCATATTGTCGAAAACCTGCATGGCGGCACGCTGACCGTCGAAAGCCAGCCGGGCGAGGGAAGCCTGTTTGCCGTGGAGCTTTCACTGGCGGGCACGCGTTGACATTTTTCGCGAAGAAAGGAGTCGGAGATGGGCAAGAAAGTCTTATTGTGCGATGACGAGGCCCACATTCTGCGGGCGGCCCAGATCAAGCTGAGCCACGCGGGATACGACGTCTCGACGGCCGCCGATGGCCAGGAAGCCTGGGAGGCGATCGTGGCCAACCCGCCGGATATTCTGGTGACCGATTTACAGATGCCGCGAATGGACGGCCTGGAATTGAGCCGTCGGGTGCGTGAAACGCCGGCGACGGCGCACCTGCCGATCCTGATGCTGACGGCCAAGGGATTTGAGCTGGCGCACCTGGAATTGGCGGAAAAATGCGGGGTATTGGCGGTGCTGCCGAAGCCGTTCAGTCCCCGGGAACTGGTCCGCTACATCGATACGATTTTGAGCGAGGGGGCGGTTCCCAGTCACTAGCCGGCGGTGTGCTTTGGAAAAGATTTTTTAAACTCCGCTGGACGAAGTGCTTGACAGTTAGATTTTCTACAACTAGGATAACTAGCGTAACCACCCACAGCGGAGTTGCTGGGGGCTGAATTACGCGACGGATTGACTACTTGGTTTTGCAACAGAACTTTTAGTTTCGCAACAGAACTTCTAGCTTCGCAACAAGGAAAACGCTCGTGAAGGCCCGGCAGGCACCTCGGACGAAGATGTCCGGTGCTGCCCATCTGAACTGGATCACGCTGATCCATGGCCTTTGCGTGTTGCGGTGGGGATGCGAGATTTTCCCCTTCCCCGCTCAGACGATGTTGGGGCCTTCCGGTTAGCGCCATTCTTGTCGGCTGATTTTCTCGCGCCTGCGAGTGATTCGGCATTGGGCAGCCCCTGATTTTCTCCGCTGGCTTCTCCTCGCACGGACCGGTCGGTAACAGGATTTTTTCGATCCGCGGTTGAGCATTTGCGCTCGCTGTGCGCCCTGTAGTTTGCGCCTGCGAAGCGTCTTTTGCCCGACACGCGGCCGAAGGAATCCGCGCTTATCGGTCGGACGTTTTTGAGAAGCCGCGCTTGTGGTTGCGGTCTTGCATTGAGCGAGTCCGTAGCGACAGCGCGCGATGCGCATTTGCCAATGGCCTTCCACCGACGTCGATGGTTGCGCCCGTTTGTCAGCACGGGGATTGGTGCTGCAAAGAGAAAAGGCGAATGCGTATGCACACGACGAACAAATTCTGGTCCCTGTTGGTCCTGCTGGGGATGCTCGGCGCCGGGCAGATGCTTGGCGCTCGACAGGCGCGGGCCGACTTGGTGGCCTCGGATCCGTACTCGTTGTCGATTTCGGAAAGTCAGGCTGTCCTGGCGAATCCGGGCAACGATCTCGTGGCCGCGATGGCAGGATTGACGACGGGGCACGAGTTGGCGATCGAGCGGAGCGAGCCCTATTTCCTGTTGACGAATACTTCGGACCCGAGTTCGAACGGATCGATTGTCCAGTTCCAGATTTCGATCGGCGACACAAGCGATCATTTCCGGTTTGTCGATTTCATTAGTTCCGCGTCTGCCGCCGGCGCGCATCTGGTCAGCTCGTCGCTGGGGGCGGGAAACCAGGAGCTGACGCTCGATTTCAGCGGCCTTCCGTCGGGCGCGTCGGTCGAGTTTCGCGCCGGTCTGGCCGCGAACGATCCCAGCACGAATCCATTGCCCGATTACGCCCATATCCTTTTCAACAATGGTTCGGCCGGTACCGAGAATGCGGTGACGACGGTGACGTTCAGCAATCCGTCGCTGAGTTCCACTTCGACGCTCGGCGATCAGGCGGCCGTTGCCGCGGCGTCGGCCCTTACGAACTCGGCAAGTTGCAATTGCGGCAACCTGGGGGTGGGGGTGCAGGCGTTTAATTTCGTGCCCAGTATTACCGGCACCGGTGGCACGGGCACCGGGACTGCTGGCGACGGCACGGGCGGAACCGGCGACAATGGCGGCGGGGGTGGTAGCCCGGTTCTCACTCCCGAGCCAAGTTCGATCGTGCTGTCGGGATTGGGTTTGATCGGATTGGGTTTGGTGGCCTGGCGTAAGCGCCGGTCGACCTAGCCCTCGGGCTTTGGGGCTAGCGAAAATCTCGCGATTGCGATGCCATGTCGCTGCGGGGCGGCGAAAAATCTTCCAGCCGCTGAACGAGCACATGGACGATTTCTCCCTGCCGTTGCAATCGACCGTGGGCGACCAGAATGGTTGCCCGGGAAGCCGCCTCGAAAAATCGCCGCCAGACGTCTGGCCGCACGATGAGGTTGGCGATTCCCGTCTCGTCTTCCAGGGTGACAAACGTGATGCCGCTGGCGGTGGCCGGTCGTTGTCGCACCAGGACCAATCCGGCGACGCGCACGCTGGATCGATCGAGAAGCGTCGCCAGCAGCGCCGCGGGCACCACGCCGAGCCGCGAGAGCTTTTCTCGCTCGAACCGCAGCGGGTGAGCCCGCAGAGAGAGCCCCGTCGTCTGATAGTCGGCCACGACCTCTTCGTGCAGACCCAGCGGCGGAAGCGGGACCGCGCCGGTCGGGTGGTCCGGTCTGTCGGCGGTTAGCCTGTCGGCGGCTACGACGTCGGCAGCCAGGACGTCGGCAATGGGCGCACCGGCAAACAGGGGCAGGTTTTCGCGAGGATCGCCCTGCCCCAGCACTTGCCACAGCGCGCTGCGCCGGTCGCGCTCGAGCGAGGACAGGGCGTCGGCAGCCGCCAAACGGCGCATCACCCCCGGGCCCAGCCGAGTTCGCCGGGAAAAATCGTCGAGCGAACGAAACTTTCCCCGCTGCCGGGCTTGCTCGATCACCTGAGCATGTGAGAGGGATAGGCCGGAGATCAGTCGCAATCCCAAACGGAGCGCCCAGCGGCCCGCTGGGTCGGGATTTCCCAAGGGCTGCTCGGAGCCGGTTCCATTTTCTCTCAGGCTCACTCTCTCTTCCAGAGTGCAATCCCAGTGGCTGGCGGCGACATCGATGCCGCGCACTTCCACGCCATGCTCGCTGGCCGAGCGGACCAATTGGGCGGGAGCATAAAAGCCCATTGGCTGGCTGTTGAGCAGCGACGCCGCGAAAGCGGCCGGATAGTGACATTTCAGCCAGGCGGAGGCATAGACCAACAGGGCAAAACTGGCCGCGTGCGATTCGGGAAAACCGTATTCGCCAAAACCGCGAATCTGCTCGAACAAGTTATTGGCGAACTCTTCGGCCAGCCCGCGGGCGCGCATGCCTTCGATCAGCTTGCGGCGAAATTCGTCGATGATGCCCGGCCGCCGCCAGGCGCCCATGGCGCGGCGCAATTGGTCGGCCTGGCCCGGGGTAAAGCCGGCGGCCACCACCGCCAACCGCATGGCCTGTTCCTGAAACAGCGGCACGCCGAGCGTTCGCTCGAGCACGGCCCGGATTTCGTCGTTGGGATACGTGATCGGCTCGGTCCCCGAGCGGCGGCGCAAGTAGGGATGGACCATCTTTCCCTGGATCGGTCCGGGCCGAACGATCGCCACTTCGATCACCAGGTCGTAATATTCGCGCGGGCGCAGCCGAGGCAGCATGGCCATCTGGGCCCGGCTTTCGATTTGAAAGACCCCGATGGTGTCGGCCCGGCAAATCATGTCATAGACCTGCTCGTCGGCCTGAGGCAGAGTGCTCAAACTGAGCCAGCGGCCGGCATGACGGCCGACCAGCTCAAAGCACTTGCTCAAAGCGGTGAGCATGCCCAGAGAGAGGCAATCGACCTTGAGGATGCCCAGCTCGTCGAGATCGTCCTTGTCCCACTCGATGACGGTGCGGCCGGGCATGACGGCGTTTTCGATCGGCACCAGTTCGTTGAGAGGTCCGCGGGTGATGACCATGCCGCCGACGTGCTGCCCTAGATGTCGAGGAAAGCCGACCAATGTGCGGACCAGTCGCACCAGCCGGCTGCCGACCAGCGAGGCGGGGTCGATGCCCACGGCCTGGCAGTGGCTTTCGAAACGTTCGTCCAGCCGGTGGCTTTCCAGGTCTTTGGCCAGGCGATCGATTCGATCGGCCGACAGGCCGAGCGCCTTGCCGACGTCGCGGGTGGCCATGCGAGGGCGATAGGTGATGACTTCGGCGGTCATGCCCGCCCGATCGCGGCCATATTTTTCGTACAGATATTGCAGCACTTCCTCGCGGCGCTCGTGCTCGAAATCGACGTCGATGTCGGGTGCCTCGTTCCGCTCGCGACTGATGAAACGCTCGAACAGGGTCTCCAATCGATCGGGATCGACCGACGTAATTTCCAGGCAATAGCAGACGACCGAATTGGCCGCCGAACCGCGTCCCTGGCAAAGAATGCCACGCTCTCGAGCGAAGCGAACCAGGTCGAAGACCGTGAGAAAATAAGCCTCGTAGCGCAACTGCCCGATCAACTCCAGCTCGTGCTCGACCAACCGCACGATCCGCTCGGGAACACCGGCCGGATAGCGCCGCTCCGCTCCGCTCCAAGCCAACCGCGTGAGATAAGCCAGCGGCGTTTCACCCGGCGGCGCCAGCTCCTCGGGATACTCGTAACGCAACTCGTCGAGCGAAAAGGTCGAACGCCGGGCGATGCTGGCGGTGTGGGCCAGTGCGGCAGGCTGCCGCGAAAACCGCGCAGCCAGCGCCTCGAGCGATTGCAGATGACGCTCGGCATTCGGAAACAGCCGGCCACGCGCCTGGTTTACGGTTTCTCCCGATCGAATGGCCAACAGGACGTCGGCCAACGCCGCGCGATCGGCCGTGTGGTAGTGGACGTCGCCGGCGGCCACCAGCGGCAGATGCGCCTCTTGCGCCCGCAGGGCCAGACGGTCGAGCCGCTCGGGGTCGTCACCATCGAGGAACAATTCGGCCAACAGGTGGCAGCGGTCGCCGAAGCATTGGCGATAGCGCTCGAGCGAATCGAGATCGGGCAGCTCGCCGGGGGGACTGACGACGCCGGCCAACAAGCCTTCGGAGTGAGCCGCCACGTCTGAGAGCGAAACCCGAAACTCTCCTTTGGCTGCCCGTCGCCGCCCCAAGGTGATCAGCCGCGACAGCCGGCCGTAAGAGGCCCGATCGGTGGTCCACAAGACGACGGGAGGGGCATCGTCGGGCGTGATTTCGGCGCCGATCACCAACGGCAAACCGTACTGCCTGGCGGCGGCGTGCGCCCGCACCACGCCGGCCAACGTGTTGCGGTCGGTAATGGCCAGCGCTTGATAGCCCAAGGCGACGGCCTGGGCTACCAACTCGTCGGGATGCGAGGCTCCTTCGAGAAAAGAGAAATTCGTTTTGCAATGCAGTTCCGCGTAGGAGAGATCGAAGGCGCCGGCCGGCGCCGCGGGCGAGTCGGCAAACTGGCGTCGATGAGAGGGTGGAATTTCGGGCATGGCGGATGATTTTTCGAAGCGACTGGCCAGCGTATTTCAACTCGTCTTCATGCCACTAAGCGCGAAGCCACCCGCGCAATCGCAGGTACCTGCGAGGATCCTCGTCCTGTCTCCCTCGCGGGTACCCGCGCTTCAGCGTGGGTGGCTTCGCGCTTAGTGTTGCGTCAATCAAAAGCACCTTGCAGAAACCAACGATTCTCGGTGAGGCAGCGAAAGAGCCAGTAGCGCTCGGCCGTGGCGGTTTCGACACGGTAGTAATCGCGCCGCACCAGACGCGTTCGCCACCAGCCGGTCTCGATCCGCTGGGGCCCCCACGCCTGAGCGATGCGCTGCTGACTCCCCTGGTAGTGAAAACCGAGCGGTGCGTCATCGGGCGCCATGGCGACGTTGTGCAGGGGAATGGGAGACGGGTACAACCGCGTTGGCCTGGCCTGGGATGCCGCCGCGGCCAGCGGTTCGCGTGGCCGGCCAGCCGGCCGCTGTTTTCCGGCTGCCAGAGAAGATCCCGGCGAAGATTTGCCTCCGTCGCGAGCTCGCGTGAGCGGCAGATATTGACAAGCATATTCCGGCTGGGCATCGGCCAAGAGCAGTGGCTGCAAAACCGCCTCTCGACCCAGGCGGTGGGTCAGGCGATCGACCGCTTGGGCCAGATGGCGAGGCTCGGTCTGGTGCGAATCGACGGTGAACAAGGTTTGCTGCTCGAACTGCAAACGATCGGCCGCGGTCACTGCCAGATGGATCGCCGTTACCGGAGAGCGAAGTCGAATCGTTTCCAGACGCAAGCGGAACATGTCGAGCAGGTGCTGGCTGGAAGCACTCGGACGGAACAATCTCAAGACCACCTGGCAGGACTCGGCCGGCGGGCAATCGAGTCGGCCGGCAAGCTGGAGGACTCCGCGGCGCTGGAGGGCCAAAGGCCCGGTAAGCCGAGACAGCAACTGACCGAGCACGTACTCGATTTCGTCCTGCCTGGAAGTCGGCGATTCAAACAGCCAGGCCGCTTCGAACTGGGCCGGCAAGCGGCAAGAAGTGATCACCTCGGCCGTGACGGCCAGGGCTTCGTCGAGCCGGCGCAAAAGGGAGTGGCCAAAACGTGTTGCCAGGCCCGCGCGAGGCAGAGCCGCGAGTTGCTCGACGCGTTGCACCCCCAATTGCCCCAAGTCGTCGAGCGCCTTGGCGTCCAACCGCAAAGCCGCGATCGGCAGATCGGCCAGCGCCTCCGGCAGGCAACCGGGCGAAGCAATCAGGAGCCGACTGGCCGAAGCCGCCCAGTCGTCAGATGGTGAGTCGTCAGATGGCGAGGCGATCGGTGACAACCGTCCATAATGGGCCAATCCCCAGGCGGCTCCCACACTGTCGGCCACCGCTAACCGGGCGTAAAACCGGCGCTGGGCCAGCGAGCGAGCCACCTGGCGGGCCAACGCCCGCTCGCCGCCGAATCGCTCGCTCACCTTGCCGATGTCCAGCAACAAGCTTTCCGGACGCTCTCCTTCTTCGAGCCCCACGATGGGACTGAACTGCTGACACCACTCGGCCAATTGCACCAGTGCCAGGCGATCGGCCAGCGGATCGTGCGCTTCTAAATGAACTGACTCGGTGCGACCCGGTCGCCTGCCGCCGCGCTTTGACGAGCGGCGCAAGCCGGCCCACTGGTGCAAGGCGAGGGCTTCGGCCAGCGACATGCCGGGCTCGATGCGATAGCCTGCGTTCTCGGTTACTACGGGGCCCTCGGTTGCCGCTTTGCTCCCTGACGTTGTCGCTTCGGGCAGTGAGCCCAAGGCCGGGGAATAGCTCACCACGGCCAGGCCCCGGCGGGCTTGAGCTTCGTAGACGAGCACGGCCCGGCCGTTAAGCTCGGCGCGCGTGGCGGCGAGCCGCTGGAGCGGCCAGTGCGTCAGCCAGACGCAGAGAATGCGCCGCGTGGGAATTTGCCGTGTGAGAATTTGCTGTGCAGATCGATTCATGGACAAGCCCCGTCGATTCGTCGAGTTCCCAGTGAATGGCGTGAGGTTGTGACGCCCCGCCGATTCCCGAAGAGCGGCAGTGGAGAATTTTCAGGCACAGGCGCCGATTTCCGTCCGGCCGAGCAGCGTGTTGAAAAATTGGGACAGGCACCTCGCGATCGCCGTTTCTATCGGGATTCGCTGGATGCTGCTCGGAGCCAGTCCCATTTTTCAACGGGTTGGCCGTGGTCAACGGCTGGACGGCAAAACGAACGCTGGCCCAACAAGGGGTGCGGCGGGCCGCGGCGGGACGGATCAGCAATCCCAAACCTCCGCCGGCCTCGGCCGCCAGTTGCAGCCGGCGAAAGGCACGATCGTCTCCCGAGGGGATCCAAGCCAACACGGCGGCAATGCCCGGCTGGCGGAGCAACTGATCGAGGGCCCAGGCTTCATCCTGGCGACAAGCCGGGCGGATGATCAGCAGGCGCGAGCGGACGATCAGTCGGTCGGCGATGGCCGGCGGATAGAACGATCGCTCGGCATCGAGGACGGCCAGCATCCCGCCGGCTCGACAGGCCTGGCTGGCGGCCATCAGGGCAGCGGTGGTAGCGCCGCTGGCCGGTCCGGCGGCCAGCCATTCGACTAGGCTTCCGCGCTGCAGGCCGCCGCCGGGGAGCACCTGGTCGAGCAAGGCCGAACCGGTGCTGACCGTGGTCAGGCCGGCGGGAAGATGGCGCTGTTGGAGTTGGCCCACGGCTGCGGCCAATTGGGCGACCACGGCGGCGATGTCGGGCACTTTGGCCGGCTGGTGCAGCATCAGAAATCCCCTTTGGCTGATAATGTACATATGTACATGAATGCTAGCAAAGAGGAGTCTTTTTTTCCAGCTCCGAAATCGTGGGAATGTTTTGAGTAGGTCCCCCTCAACGGTTATGCCGATAATGCCTGAATAACGGGTATTACTGCCTTTACCGAATGTCGCAATTCGCCGCCGGACCTCGAAGCCGGAGCGAACGCGGCCGCAAAGCCTCATGGCAAACGGGGTAAGGTGGGTCAGTGCAGCAAGGCGAAGGGAGCCGAGCCAAGCATGGAGGCAGCGCGACCTCGAGGTAGCCCGGCCACCGGCCGGCTATCTCACGAGGGAAGCAGATTTTCGTCTCTTCGCGGAAGCCAAACGGCTTTCGCTTCGATGCTGCGCGGACGCCGGTTTTGGTTTGTCGCCTGCCTCGTGCTGGCGAGCGCCAGTGGTTGCACGACGTTTAAAGAATACGTGCACAACGGCTTCAAAGTGGGGCCCAACTATCAGCGGCCGGCGGCGCCGGTGGCCTCCGAGTGGATCGACGAGGACGACCAGCGGATTCGCAAACAAGAAGACGATTTGGCCCATTGGTGGACGGTGCTGAACGACCCGGCACTCAACGCTTTGGTGGCCGACGCCTATCGCCAAAATCTCACCTTGCGCGACGCCGGTTTCCGGGTGTTGCAAGCCCGGGCGCTGCTGGGAATCTCGATCGGCAATTTCTTTCCACAAACGCAAAACGTGTCTGGGGATTCACTGCGCGACGCCTACAGCCAGAAGGCGGCGAATCGCTCGTACCTCAGCCAACGCTTTTTCAATCAACGAGATTTGGGCTTCAATCTGGCTTGGGAACTCGATTTTTGGGGCCGGTTCCGCCGGGCCATCGAAGCGTCCGACGCCGATTTGAACGCCTCGGTCGAGTTCTACGACGACGTGCTGGTGACGTTGCTGGGCGACGTGGCCACGGCCTACGTGAACATTCGCTTGTACGAGCAGCAGATCATGCTCACCCGGGCGAATGTGGAATTGCAACGCCAGACATTGATCCTGGTCAAAGCGCGTTTCGAGGGGGGGCAGGTCAGCGAACTCGACGTCGACCAGGCACAAAGCCTGCTTTCGCAAACCGAGTCTCAGATTCCCGTCCTCGAAATCAGTTTGCGCACGGCGAACAACCAATTGTGCGTCCTGATGGGACGCCCGATGGTCAATCTCGAGCCGCAGATCGGGCCGGCAAATATTCCCACGGCGCCGAAAGACGTTGTGGTCGGAATTCCGGCCGATTTGCTCCGCCGTCGCCCCGACGTGCGGCGAGCGGAACGCCTGGCCGCGGGTCAGGCCGCCCGCATCGGCGTGGCGGTGTCCGACTGGTATCCCCATATTTCGATTCTGGGAACACTCGATTACCAGGCCCAGGATTTCCAACATCTGTTCAGCGGCCACGCGATCCAGGGAGACGTGGGACCGAGCTTTCAGTGGAACGTGCTCAACTATGGCCGCATCCTGAACAACGTGCGGGCGACCGATGCCCTGTTCCAGCAACTGGTGGTCGACTATCAAAACACGGTGCTGGTCGCGCAGCAGGAAACCGAAAACGGCCTGATCACGTTCGTCAAATCGCAGGAAGAGGCCAAGGATTTGATGGAAAGCGTCGTGGCGGCGCAAAAAGCGGTCGTGATTGCGCTGGCCCAATACAAGGCGGGCATGATCGACTTCAACCGGGTTTCGCTCTTGGAACAAAACCTGGTCACCTACCAAAACCAGCAGGCCCAGGCGCGCGGATCGATCGCCTTGGGATTGATTCAAACGTATCGCGCACTGGGAGGAGGCTGGACATCGCGGCTCGATCCCAATCTGCAAAATACGCCCGGCATCGAGGCGGAGGGGGCGCGGCCGCCGGGTGGGCCCGAACCGATTGCGCCGCCCGCCCCCGTGCCATTGCTTGACCCGCTGCTCGAGCCGCGGCCAATCGAACCGGCGAAAGCGTCGCTGCGCACGGATCCGAACGCACCGGCCAACGCACGAACCGGAACGTTTTTGCCTATAGCGGACCCGGCCACCAATCCCAGTGGAGCGGCCACGACCGAGGCGCCTGTCCCGGTGGCATCGTGGTCGCTGTCGAAGTTCACCCAATTGCTGGCGAGAGCCGGTATGACGCCGACGGAAATGAAGCCGACGCAAGAAGCTCCGCCATCGGCCGCCGCGGCCGCCGGGGGGCGGTCGGGAGGAATGACGCCGTTCGGGACCATGCCAGTCGGGGCAACGCCAACTTATGGACCATCGACGTCTCCCTTCGGCGGACCAACGCTCGCGCCACCCGCGTCGTCGCCGGTCGAGCGGCTGCCGCCATCGACGCCGAAGACTGACGATCCACAAGCGCCCACGACCGCGACGCCGCCAATGACTCAATTGCTGCCGGTGTACCAAGCCGCTCGAGGTTGGGCATGAGCAGGCGCGCGAGCCGCTGGTGGTCTCTTGCGGTGGCGCTAATGCTGGGCGCTGGGTGGCAGTGCGCTGGGTGGTTGAGCGCTGGGTGGCTGGGCGCTGCCCGCGCCGCGGTGCCCGACGCGCCATGCAGTCCGTGCCAGACGCCGGGCGGATGCTGCGCGTGGTGCTTGAACGATTATTGTCGCAAGCCGCTGCCGGCGATTCCGCGGACACCGTGTCAGTGGCTTTGCGACCTGTATGGTCGCAAGCCGCTGCCGGCCATCCCGATGACGCCGTGCCAATGGCAGCCGAACGACTATTGTCGGCAGCCGCTGGTTCCGGTGCCGCGCAACTGCGAGCCATGGTATCGCTGTGTGCCGACAGAGCCGAACCGGCCGTAACAGGCGCGTCGGGCGGAATAGCAACGCGCGCCGCGCTTAATCGCCACGCATCGCGCGGCTTTGCGCAATCTCGTGCACGAGCGACCGCAAGCCATAATGCCGGTCTTTGACGCGGGCGACGATCTCGTCGATTTCGGAGCGGTCGGCGGTCGAAGGGGGCCGGCCGGTGGCGTAGAGGAGCAGTTTCAGTCCCAGCGCGCGGGCGAGATTTGCCTCGTCGGCCAACAGCAAAGTTTTGAACTGATCGACGTCGTGAAACGCGCGCCGGTCGGCCAGCTCGGCCGAGGCATCGACCGGCGGCCCTTCCAAGCTCAACCCCTTGTCGGTGATCACCCGATAGCGATCGCGCCAGCCGCCGATGACGTCGAAGTTTTCGAGCGCGAAGCCGGCCGGATCGAACTGGGCGTGACAACTAGCGCATTGGGCGCTGTCGCGATGTTTCGCCAGACGCTCCCGAATGGTCGTCGTCCCGCGCACATCGGGGTCGATCGCCGCCACGTTGGGTGGAGGCGGAGGGGGCTGCCGGCCGAGCAGGTTCGTCATCACCCAAGCTCCGCGGGTGACCGGGGACGTGGTGGTGCCATTGGCCGAGATTTTGAGGACGCTGGCTTGCGTCAGAATTCCGCCGCGATGGCTGCCAGCGGGAAGCGTCACGGAACGCATCGCGCTTCCGGACACGGCCGGCAGTCCATAGCGCCGGGCCATGATGTCGTTGAGCATCGCGAAATCGGATTGAATGACGTTCGACACGCCCAGGTCGTCGTGGAGCATCACCGCGAAGAAGGTCCGCGTTTCGGCCACCATCGAATCGAACAAATAGGGAGCGACGTCGGATTCGAGTTCCGCCAAGGGATACAGGTCTTTGTCGGGGGACGTGGCGGTGATCCGGCGCAGACGGAGCCACTGGCCGGTAAAATCTTCGACGAAGCGAGATGATTTGGAATCGGCGAGCAGACGCTCGGTTTGAGCGCGCAACACTTCCGGCCGATGGAGCGATCGGTCGAGCGCACACTGCGTCAGTTCGGCATCGGGCAGGGAGCCCCAGAGAAAATAAGAGAGCCGCGAGGCGAGTGCGGTGTCGTCCGGCTGTGCAGGATCGTCCTGCAGGAACAAGAAGGCGGGGGAGCAGAGAACCGCTTTGTAGGCCGTCCGCAGGGCTTCTTCGAGCGTGGCGTGCCGATCGAGAGTTTGGCCGACCAAGGCGAGAAAAGGAGCGGTCTCTTCGGCTGCGACCGGGCGGCGATACGCGCGCTCCATGAAACGGACCAGTAGTAATTGGGCGTCGGCCAGCGGCGCGCCGGAAACGACCGTGTGCAGGGGAGGACGTTTGGCCATGCCCGTTTGCTGGCGATGATTTCGCGGCGGGATGGTGGTTTTCGACTCAGGCCGCCAGGGCGCGAGCGCGAGCTCGCCGTACAGCAGGTTGCGGACCGGCGGCGGCCATTGACGATAGATCGGCCCTTCGATCTCGATCGACTCGACCGCGACGCCGGGTCCGACGTATCCTTCGGCCCCTCGATCCAAACCGGCGCCGTGGCGGAGACTGACCGGATTGAAGTGGAAATCGTCGGTCGGCTCGAGCCAGGCGTCGAAAGTGCTCACCGCGGCGTCATTGGGCGGGGCGTCGAAATAGCCGAGCAGACGCGACGAGGTGCCGAGTCGGAAGGGCCTTGTCTCGGCCGCCGGCAGCAAACGGCCGTGATCCCAGTCGAAGCTGTAGGTGGAAACGCGTACCTGATACATGCCCGACTGCGGAATGCGGTTTTTACCAAAGGTTAGCCGGCCCGCGCCGTCGTAGTGGAAGAAGGTTCCGCAGGCCTTGATCGGGGGCAGATCGGTAAACTCTTCGACCTTCTTGAACTTGCTGACGCCGGTCGCCACGTCGTAGATCGACAAGTCGGGCCCGTCGGCGGCCAGTGGAATCACCGCCCCGCCGAACAGGCGATTGATCCAAAAGTACTCGTACTGCGGCCGAAAAACGGTTTTGCTCGTTTCGGGCTGAACCGGCTGCAAGGCGATTTCGGTGGCCTGGTCGAGCGCCACGTCGACGGCATCGAGATAGCCGGCAATCTGCACGTACGAAATGCCGAGCGCATCGCCGACCTTGTCGAAGCCTTGCGACAGGCCGTCGGCCGGCAACAGGTTTTGCACGTCGAGGGCCGGCAGGTCGAAAACGTCGCGCAGGGTGTTTTCGAATTCGACCCGGGTGAGCCGCCGAGTGCTTTTGGGTTTTGCCGCGCCGCGCGTTTGATCGGCCACCCAAGTCAGCAGGGCGGTCGTTTCGCCGGCATCGGGCCGCGGTCGCGGCTCGGGAGGCATCTCGCCGTCGTGCAGGCGCTGCCACACGCGAGCCCAGGCTTCGGCTACTTCGGGATCGCGAAAATCGCGCCCCAAGCGATCAAGTCGCAAATCGCCCTTGGTGACCGCCTCGCCGTGGCAAGCGAGGCAGTTTTTGGCAAAGAACCGGTCGGCCAGATCAGCTTTGGCGGCGATCTCCTCGGCCGGACTCTCGGCCCGGGCGATGTGCGCAAGGCACAGCGCCAGCGCGGGCAGCAAGCACAACAGCCGAAAGAGAGTCGATCGCAGGTGCGTCATGGTGGT
>Ga0182024_10016551_pt1 | contig 13972 bp, 14 predicted proteins | sample P32metaG_FD_120480 | JGI IMG/M metagenome (GOLD analysis project Ga0182024, IMG submission 120480) | Permafrost microbial communities from Stordalen Mire, Sweden - P3-2 metaG (Illumina Assembly) | ecosystem: Environmental > Terrestrial > Soil > Wetlands > Permafrost | place: Sweden: Stordalen... | reverse complement strand
TACTGTGGTGGGAACGTGGTACGAGCATGGCGTTCCGGTGCCCGACGGCACCATTTTTAAGACTGGCTTGAGAATCACGCATCCTTGGTGGAGGGTTGACGGCCAGTGGTTTCGTGATGACGCCGGCGAATGTGTAATTGGAGCCGCGTTAGCCGCGAAGCACCCTGACGAGATGAAGATCGGGAAGACTTTGGTTGTTAGTCGGGACGGAAATGCGGGTTCTTCTGCTTATCCTCTTCTGATTACTGGAATTGTTTCGACGGGCGACGCCGACGATAACACCATACTCACGCCGCTCTCCGTTGCGCAAAATCTTTCGCGACATCCGGGTCAGTTCCGATCGTTATTTGTCAGCGCACTCACAAAACCAGCAGACGCGCTGGCGGAACGCGGCGAGATGGCGTTGAACGATAAGAACATCCAGCTGACGCCTACCGAATACGATCGCTGGTTTTGCTCTCCCTATATTTCCTCGATCAGCTATCAGATCAAGACTGTTCTTCCCGGAACCGATGTGCGCGCAATCCGCCGAGTTGCCGATACAGAAGGGCAAGTTCTTTCCCGAGTGGGCGCGTTGCTGTGGATCGTGACGCTGGCAGCGCTGATTGCCGCAGCTCTCGCCGTAGCAGCGACCAGTGCCACGACAGTTCTGGAGCGCCGGTCCGAGATAGGTGTTATGAAGGCGCTTGGCGCGAGCAACTTTTCGATCACCGGATTGTTTGTAATTGAACAGCTCCTGCTCGCTGTCGGAGGTGGTGCGATAGGCTTCGTTTTTGGTGCGGTGCTCGCACGTATTCTCGGAGCCAGCATTTTTGGTACCCCCGCAACACCCCGCTTCCTGCTTGTTCCAGTGGTTCTCGGCCTTGCGGCACTGGTGGCGCTGGTTGGAAGCCTAATTCCTTTGCGCCGCGTTGCGCATCTGCGTCCTGCACTTACGCTGCGAGGTCAGTAGTGTTTTGGCGCTTGGTATTTCAACTGTTGCGGGGAAATCGCGCGCGACTAACCGTCGCAATTCTGGCTCTGGTCAGCGGTTCTGCGGTTATTTCAGGTTTGCTCAATCTCGATTTGGGCGTCGAATACCAACTCACGCAACAATTTCGAACGCTTGGCCCAAACATCGTGATTGCCGCGAGTCCTATCGCATCCGCGCCGGGTTCCGGGCCTGCTGACTCCGCGTTAATCAATGAGGATGCGGTATTAATTCCGGTGCAGAAAATTGCCGGACCGGATGTATCGTTCGCACCCTTTGCATTTGTTATCGCGCGTACTCAGGATACCCAGGTAGTCGTAGTCGGTACATGGCTCGATCAACTCCGAAATCTGAATCCGACGTGGAAGCTGGAAGGGAACTGGATCTCCTCACGCGACGATCAAGCGGAATGTTTAGTTGGGCGGAACGCAGCGAGGCAGTTGCACCTAACATCGGGCAGCCGGCTGCATGTCCAGTATTTGGCTCGCAATTCGGACTGCACAATTTCCGGAATCGTTGACTCCGGCGCAACCGACGATAATCAAGTCTTCATGAATCTTCGCGCGGTGCAAACACTTGCTGAAGTACCTGGAAAGATCAACCTCGTTCAGCTGAACGTAAGTGCAACTCCAAAAGTGATTGCCACTTTCGCAACGCGACTAAGCGACACCCTGCCGAAGTTTCAGGTTCGTCCCATTCGGAAGGTGACGGAGGCAGAGGGCTCGTTGCTGGCCCACATTCGTCTCCTGATTGTAGCTATGATATTCCTCATCCTGATTCTTACCGCGCTCTGCGTATTGGCTACGATGGCGGCACTGGCGCTGGAACGGAGGGAGGACGTCGGGCTCATGAAAGCGCTTGGCGGCTCAATTTCACGCATCGTTGGATTTTTCGTTGCTGAAGTAGGCGTATTAGGGGCATTCGGCGGATTTATTGGCGCGATATTGGGCGCCGCACTTTCCTACTGGATGGGTTTGCGCGTCTTTGGCACCGCAATTTCGCCCCGATGGGAGGTTTTTCCCGTCACGGTTCTACTGATGACGATTGTGGCGATGGCCGGTGCATTGCCGCTTCGTATGCTGGCCGAAGTGAAGCCTGCGATTATCCTGCGCGGAGAATAAAAATTCTTGGCGACTGTCGTACAAATCGAAAACCTGCGAAAGGATTTCGGTAAGGTGTGTGCGCTCGACGGTGTATCGTTCGGAATCGAGGAGGGTGAATGGATCGCCATAATGGGACCTTCCGGCTCGGGCAAGACTACTCTTATAAACATTCTCGGCGGGCTGGAAACTCCAACTTCTGGCAAAGCCATTGTCGACGGCGTTGATGTAGGAAGGTTGGACGAAGGCGGCCTCACGCGCTTTCGTGCCGAAAAGATTGGGTTTGTGTTCCAGCAGTTTCATCTCGTGTCGTATCTCACAGCGATTGAAAATGTCATGCTGGCCCAGTATTTTCACAGCACGACGGACGAAAAAGAAGCCCAGCAGGCACTCGAGCGCGTTGGGCTTGCCGATCGTCTCGAACACTTGCCCTCACAAATGTCCGGAGGCGAGCAACAGCGTGTTGCGGTGGCTCGAGCATTGATCAACCATCCCAAGTTGATTCTTGCGGATGAACCAACCGGCAATCTGGACGAAGCCAACGAAAAAATCGTTATCGACTTGCTGCGCGAGTTGCACGCCGAGCGGCGCACCATCTTGATGGTGACACACGCTCCATCGATTGGTTCGCTTGCGGATCGGCGTATCGATTTCTCGCACGGTCACGTCGTTCCATCCATCCCCGCACTTACTCCGGGACGTCCTTAGATTTTTGATGGCGGCGGGGAACCGCGCGAGTTCAGAAATATGGGACACTGAGATGGGCGTAAGTTCGCATCATACCGAGTACTCGTTTCTGAGCCACTCCACACAACCGGGTCAAGATGCCAATTCCATTGGACGTTAGGAAAAAACCGACCAGCTTGAAGGTTCACCTTTCGACGGGGGAGGGTGTGGATATCACTTGGGCAGACATGCACACGAGCCATTACGATTTTCCCTACCTTCGAGATTCATGCCCATGCGCGATGTGTAACGACGAGCGCGAGAAGAAAGAGAAATCCGGCACCGGTACCGGCAGTGCGGCTGTTCTGCCAATGTTCAAACCTCGCGTGACAGCCAAAGCTGCAAATCCTGTGGGAAATTATGCAATTCAAATTCAATTTTCCGATAGTCACGCGACGGGTATTTTCAGCTTCAGCCATCTTCGCGAAATTTGTCCGTGCGAAGCCTGCGCTCGGGAGTTTCGCAAGCCCGCTGGCGAAGCAGCCGGATAGTTCAGCATTCTAGCGATCGATTGTCTTCATTCCAGATATCGCGTCAGGCTTCCCTTGTGCCGTGGTTTCAAAGTATAGTTCTTTACCCGCAACTAATTTATTTATGGCATCGAACTCAACAGGTCCTACATTCACGCCAGGCCGCGTGCGTCCCGTCGCAAAAGTCCTCGTCGCTACCACGGCGATGCTGGCGTTCATCTCTTTCTGGCGGGCCGCAGCGATCGTCCTCAACGATCTGGCGTCGTCGGCATATTACGCCGGTGGTGAAGCGGAACAATTTATCGGCAAGACGGCTCCCTGGTTCATCCTGGGCATCATGTTGTTCTCGTATGCCGTTCGCGCGGTATACGTGGAAAGTTGCAGCATGTTCGTGCGCGGCGGCGTCTATCGCGTCGTAAAGGAAGCACTTGGCGGCACCCTCGCGAAATTTTCCGTCTCCGCCCTGATGTTTGATTACGTGCTGACCGGTCCGATCAGCGGCGTTTCGGCAGGTCAGTATCTTGTGGGCGTCATCAACGAAGTATTCGCTTTTGCGCACCTTCCGTTTCACATGAATGTCAACGCCACGGCTGCGTCCGTTGCCATTCTTATTACGCTTTATTTCTGGTGGGAAAACGTAAAGGGCGTCCCGGAATCGAGCGGAAAAGCGCTCCGGATTATGGAGCTCACCACGATCATGGTCGTGATGCTGATCGCCTGGTGCGTCTACACACTGGTGGTGCACACCGGTTGGCACCTGCCTCCGCTGCCAAATGCATCGAACATGAAACTCGACAAGGGTTCTCTCGGATGGCTGGATCGCTACCATTGGGCGCACACCGTCACGTTGATTATCATTTTTGTGGGACTGGGTCATTCTGTACTGGCCATGAGTGGTGAAGAGTCGCTCGCGCAGGTGTATCGGGAAATTGAGCATCCTAAACTAAAGAACCTGAAAAAAGCAGGACTCGTCATATTCATTTACAGCCTGGTATTCACTTCGCTTGTCTCCTTCTTCGCGGTGATGATTATTCCGGACGATGTTCGTGGCAACTTTACCGAGAACCTGATCGGTGGCCTTTCGATGCACCTCGCGGGAAGTTACAACCTTCGCCTGGCGTTTCACGTCTTCGTAGTCGTCGTAGGCACGCTGATTCTTGCTGGCGCCGTGAACACCGCAATTGTGGGATCGAACGGTGTACTGAACCGGGTATCGGAAGACGGCGTACTCACGGACTGGTTCCGTCATCCTCATCCTCGATTTGGTACCACGCATCGTCTTATCAACATGGTTGTCGCATTTCAGATCATTACCATCATTATCAGCCGCGGTGACGTCACATTTCTCGGCAACTTGTATGCATTTGGCGTGATCTGGAGCTTTTCCATGAAGGGTGTTGCGGTGCTGGTTCTCCGGTACACGCACCCGCAGGACCGCGAATATCGCGTTCCCATTAACCCGGTTATTTTCGGCAGAGAGATCCCGGTTGGCCTGGGGCTGATCACCCTGACGCTACTCGCCATCGCGATCATCAATTTGTTTACGAAGCCCTCCGCGACAATTGCCGGTATCACCTTCACTGTTCTGCTTTTCTGTATCTTTGAGTATTCCGAACATCGCATGAGAGTGAAGGCTGCGGGCGCCACGCATGTGGAGTTGGACCAATTCAATTTGGCACAAGAAGCAGAGCTCACTCCGACGAGCGTGGGCGTCGCGCCGGGAAGCATCTTAGTTCCGGTCAGCACCTACTACTCGCTGTACCACCTCGAGGCGGCCCTGCGTCGCGTCCGTCAAAAACAGGCTGAAATCGTGGTGATCCACGTTCGCCTGCTACGCCGCGCCGCCTCTGGCGAATATGAACTGGCGCCCGATCAGCTTTTCAGCACGATCGAGCAGCTTCTTTTTACCAAAGTGCTCGCACTGGCCGAAAAAGAAGGCAAACCTGTGCGGCTGGCCGTTGCTGCCGCGAATGATCTGTGGGAAGGCATCCTGCGCACCGCGGTGAATTTGCAGGCGAGTACGATCGTGGCAGGCAGTTCGTCGAAGATGCCGGTGATCGAGCAAGCTCGTGCGATAGGACTTACCTGGGAACGCATGCCCGAGCCGCGGCCGCGCGTGACACTCGAAATATTTACACCCTCCGGCCAGGAACAGATTTTTTATCTAGGCCCGCACGCCCCTAGGCTCACGCCGAACGAAATTGATCTCTTGCACCGGATCTGGTTGCAGCTTAGTGACCAGCTGCCGGGAGAAGAAATCCATCACCACGACATCGTGCACTTCGCCTTGGGCGAAGTCGAACGAGAAATGGACGAAGGCCAACAGGCAGCCGTACTCGAACGGCTCCGTTTACACGTGCACTCCATTCAGGGCAATCGGTTGGACTCCCCGGACGACCCCAAGAAACTTAGTGGGAAATAATTTTGTTGGTCACACCGAGATGCAATCGGCGAAACTAGGGCCGCAACTCGGAAGTGCAATTCGGGCAACGAGTGGCTTTCTCCGGAATTTTAGACGCGCAGAACGGGCATTCCTTCATGGGAACAGTTGGTGCCGGCACGGGCTTGTTCCAGCGGTTTACCATCCGTACTAGGAGAAAGATTGCGAGCGCCACGATCACGAAATCCACGATGTTGTTCAGGAAGATTCCGTAGTTGATGGTTGCGGCTCCTGCCGCCTTCGCCTCCGCCAGCGACGAATAGGATTTGCCGGAAATATTTATGAATAAATTCGAAAAATCGACTTTACCGAGGATCAAGCCAAACGGTGGCATGATGATGTCACTTACAAGAGACGTCACGATTTTTCCAAACGCCGCACCGATTATGAAACCGACTGCCAAATCCAAAACATTTCCCTTCATTGCGAATTCTTTGAACTCTTTTAACATTGGTTCATCTCCCCATTTTGTGATTCACGGCCGTCCTTGAATTTACCCAAAGCACGGCCACAATTCCTTGGAATACCAGCCGGAGAATAACCGGAGTCTGCGCCGGCGGCAAGCTTATCACTTCTCCAGTGCCGTCGTGTGGAAGCGTTCGGTCGAGCTTGTCGATTTCCCGCACGCGGGAAATCGCCTGTCGTGGTCGGGCAAAAGGACGAGGTCTGCCGGAAACTAGCCTTGTATCCGTAGAATGATATAATCAGCGATTCGGCTCTGCATCGTCGCGCACCCTACGCTCATCCAATTCGCGAGGTATAAATAAGTGAACAAAGTGATCATCATTGGCAGCGGTTGTGCCGGGTTGACGGCAGCGATTTACGCGGCGCGCGCGGACCTGAAGCCGATTGTCCTGGATGGCTATGAGCCGGGTGGTCAGCTTGCTTTAACTACCATGGTCGAGAATTTCCCCGGTTTTCCCGACGGTATTTTGGGCCCAGAACTTGTCGAAAATGCTCGTAAGCAGGCCCAGCGTTTTGGCACGGAGTTTCGAGCGGGTGCCGTCACCGCGGCGGATCTGAACAGCCGCCCATTTAAAGTCACCGCAGGCAATGAAACCTACGAAACGGAGACTTTGATCGTTGCAGCCGGAGCTTCCGCTCGCATGCTCGGTATTGATTCCGAAAGACATCTGCTCGGGCACGGAGTTTCGACCTGCGCCACCTGCGATGGATTTTTCTTTCGCGGGAAGGATATCATCGTTGTTGGGGGCGGTGATACCGCCATGGAAGAGGCCACCTTCCTGACAAAATTCGCAAAGACGGTTACTTTGCTGCACCGCCGGAATGAATTCCGTGCCACCAAGATCATGCTCGACCGCGCACACGCCAATGAGAAGATTCGTTTCATGACGCCTTATGTCATCGAAGAAGTTCACGATGTAAACAAGAAAAACGTGGAAAAAGTCCGGCTTCGTAATGTTGAGAGGCAAGAAACACAGGAACTGGAAACTTCGGGTGTTTTCGTTGCCATTGGCCACGATCCCAACACCAAAGTGTTCAAGGGCCAGCTTGATATGGACCAAGACGGATACCTCATCACCCACGATGGTCCCAAAACAAACATTGCCGGAGTTTTCGCGGCGGGAGACGTGCAGGACCACAATTACCGGCAGGCTATCACGGCCGCAGGTTCCGGTTGTATGGCTGCGATTGAGGCGGAACGGTTCCTCTCCGGGCACAAGGCCTGACGTACTCCTGCGGATTGCGGCATACTTTGGGGTCAATGAAAGCAGCTTTCAGTCACTTCCGCAGTCAGCCTGAGGATTCATCTCGCTAATGCGTGAATTCCTGTTGCGCCTTTCCGAAAATAAGCGGCTTGCTCCGTTCATCATCCATAACGGGGTGAGCCGGCGTGTCGCGCGCCGTTTCGTGGCAGGCGAAACTCTTGACGATGCAATTGTGGCTGCCGAGGGGGTGAACCGCGCATTGCAGCTCGCGAGTCTCGATTTGCTCGGCGAAAATGTTTCCGATGAAGCTGGCGCTCGCAGTGCCGCTGCCGGATACCGTGCTATTTTTGACCGAATCGCGCGGGAACGGCTCGACGCAAATGTGTCCCTGAAACTCACTCAACTGGGTCTCGATCTGAATGAAGATCTTTGCCGGGAGCTTCTCGAAGGTATCGTTGAGCACGCCACCAGCCTGGGAAATTTCGTGCGCATCGATATGGAAGGTTCGGCCTATACCCAACGCACCGTCGATATGACGAAGCGCGTTCGAGCCGAATATTCAGCGGTAGGAACTGTAATGCAGGCGTATTTGTTCCGAACCGAGCAGGACGTGCGCGACCTTCTCGCGGCAGGGTGCCGGATGCGTCTCTGCAAAGGCGCTTACAAGGAACCGCCTGACGTAGCATTCGCCAAAAAATCGGACGTTGATGCAAACTACGTCCAGCTGATGAAATTGCTTCTTCCCAGCGGAATTTACCATGGCATTGCCACGCACGACCCGGCGATGATTCAAGCCACCAAAGATTTCGCGCGCGATAACGGCATTGCGAGCGATAAATTTGAGTTTCAAATGCTCTACGGAATTCGAACGGACTTGCAGAGACAGCTTGTTCGCGAAGGGTTTCGGGTTCGTGTTTACATTCCCTTCGGTACCGATTGGTTTCCGTATTTTATGCGCCGGCTCGCTGAGCGGCCCGCAAACGTCACATTCTTTCTGCGGAATTTACTGCCCCGAGGAGCGAATGGAGAGAAGAGGTAGGTGCTGCGGTCCACGGATAAAAAAAGACATCGTGTTACCCGCCAAAACACGTCTACATTTCCGGCTCGCGCAACCGCTCACCGTCAATCCAGCGCCCGCGAACTAACGGAAAAATTCACAAGCCCATCGTTCCCCAGAACTTTCTCGAGTAAGTTCTTGCTAGCTCTTGCGGCAGACGGCGACGCCATCGCGCAACGGCACAATTACCGGAAAGAGTATTTTCGATTCGTAAACCATTCTGTTGAATTCGAGGATTCCGCGCGTCGCATCGTCTTTCGGCATTTCCGTTACTTTTCCTGACCACAGCACATTGTCTGTGATTACCAGTCCACCGCGTTTCAGGCGCGGCACGGCTTTCTTGAGCGCGTCGGGATACTGATTCTTGTTCACATCGATCAAAATGATGTCGAACTCCCCGCTTACGGTGTCCAGGAGATCGAGCGCGTCTCCCGTCAGAATGCGAACTTCGGATGTGATGCCTGCTCTCACGAAGTTTTCGCGAGCCAAATTCGCATTCTTTGGATCGCCGTCAGTGAAATAAATCTCCGCCTTCGGTCCCGCAGCGCGAGCAAACCAAATCGCAGAATAGCCGATCGCCGATCCCATTTCGAAAATTCGTTTTGCTCCGGAAATCTGTGTCAGCAAATACAACAATCGTCCGCATTCCGGCCCAATAATTGGCACATCGTGCTTCTTCGCGTATGCCTCCATTTCGGCAAGCACCGGGTCGCGCGGTGGAAGGATTTCAGAGAGATATTTTTCGATTGCCGGAGTCAGTAAATTTGGCACCGTGTCTCCTTGCTCGATGTAGGTCGCTACCGGGAAGCTGTCTGCGCGCTGGTGCCACCGAGCGATTCGCCCGGTTTGAGGGAATGTATTTCGAGGCCGTCGATATCATGCGTTAACTGACGCAGTTGCTCAGGACGGCCAGAAAGTGCGGGGAAGGTTCCAAAATGCATCGGAATGACGTGACGAACGTTCAGCAGCCGAATGGCAAGTGCCGCCTCGCGCGGACCCATTGTGAAGTGATCTCCGATCGGCAGCATGGCGACATCGGGTGCATACAAATCTGCGATGATCTTCATGTCTCCGAAAACACAAGTGTCGCCGGCGTGGTAAATCGTCAAACCACCCGGCAAACGTACGACGTAGCCACACGCTTCGCCACCATAAATGATCTGGTCGCCGTCTTTAATTCCGCAGGAATGCACGGCATTGACCATAGTCAATTCGATTTCGCCCACTTTCTGCGTGCCACCCTTGTTCATGGCGCTCGTGTTTCCGACGCCCTTGGAGTCCAACCACGCGCACAGCTCAAAAATTCCTACCACCTGCGGCTTGAATTTCTTTCCAAGTTCCACCGCATCGGCGATGTGATCGAAATGTCCATGGGTGACCAACATCGTATCGAGACGATCGAATTTCTTGTCTTTCTCGGGGCACATGGGATTCGTCAAAATCCAAGGATCAATCAGGATGACTTGGCCCGCGGCAGTTTCAATTTTGAACGCGGCGTGGCCCAGCCAGGTCAGTTTATTTCCTCGAGTTTGCAGCATGAAAATTCTCCTTATTTTGTGGCGGCGAACGCCTAACGCACCGCCCGGGTTACTTTGCGCCGGATGTTCCGGACGCTGTCGTTCCGCCTAAGGTTGCACGAAAAGCCTCTTCGAATTGCGGGCGAGGCCGGCTGCCCAGAAAGAATCCAACCACATTGCCGTCTCGGCCATAAAAAATCGTTTGCGGCATTGTTCCTTTCCATTGTGGATTTACGCCATCGTAGAAATGATCGAGATCAATGCCAGGTTTCTGCCGGTAATTCGGAAAACCAGGTTGCATCCGCGCAATAAACCTGCGAACCAGGTTCATGTCCGATTCGTCATCCATGTCGATGCCCACTACCTCCACGCCCTGCGCCTTAAACTGCTTGGCCAGCTCCACCATCATCGGGTATTCGTCCCGGCACGGCTCGCACCAGGTCGCCCAGAAATTTACCACTAGAGGCTTACCGTGGTACTTCGCCACCAATTGTTGATAACCGGCCAAGTCGATCAGCGGCGGGTCTGCACTTGGTGCCGTCTTGCTCGTATGCGCCGCGCTCTTCGCCGGGGCGGACTGGGCACGGCCAGGAGGGGCCACGCCCACCATCATTAAGATTGCCATTCCAAGTCCTGCAACTGTCCGCCGGCCCAAAGTGCCCACGTTACGCTCCTCAAATTCGTGTTGCTATCCTCTCAATTATACGCGCAGCCATTCAACCCCCGCTACGCACCATTAGATGCCTCGCGCTTGTGCCCTACTACCAATGGTGATATAAAAATTATTCAGGCATCGCGTGCCTTCGTTGCTGCGGAAACCTGAAAGCTCTGAATAACCTCACGCTCGAGGAGAAATTGAAATGGCGTATGTAATTGCCGAGCCCTGTATCGGAACCAAGGACACTGCCTGCGTTGACGTCTGCCCGGTCGATTGCATACATCCCCGTAAAGACGAAGCGGGCTTCGAGGCCGAAACGCAGCTTTATATTCATCCCGACGAGTGCATCGACTGCGGCGCCTGCGTTCCGGTTTGCCCGGTCACTGCGATTTTCGCTCTGGAAGATTTGCCGGAGAAATGGACGAGTTTCACTCCCGTAAACGCGGACTGGTTCAAGAAGAAGGCCTGAGCGCGAGCGTATTTCCGGTAATTTCTACGGCGCTCAATTTTTTTGAAGCTTACGAAGCGGCGGCCCAGGCGGACCGCCGTTTTTTTGTGGCAGCAGCGTTTTTACACTTCCAGGCCCAGGACCTGCCGTCCATTCGGGCTGATCATGCTCGGATTCCATTCCGGTTCCCAAACAATGTCCACGGTCACGTCGTTCACTTCGTCCACGGCCGCCACGCGAGAGCGCACCTGTTCGGGTATGGCCTGAGCCGAAGGGCAACCTTGTGTAGTTAACGTCATTTTCACGGTCACATTCCCTGCATCATCGCTCTGCACGTCATAGATCAAGCCGAGATCCACAATATTGATGGGAATCTCTGGGTCGTAACACTGCCGGATCGCATCCATTATTTTTTCACGTTCAATCGCCATTTGTACTCCGTTAATTCTGCCCGGACGCCAATCGAACGCCAATCGGATGCCGCAATTGCCTGAAGAGCAGCACTCTTTTGCAGAACCAGCGTTCCACATCCGGCTGGGGGTGTCAACTTTATGGCGCTACCGCGCGACGTGCAACGTGCCTTTGACTGATACAATTCCACCTTGACGGCGAAACCGGATTTCGTCTGCTCACCTCGCAAGAAGCCTGGAGAAAAAAAGCTATGAAGTCATTCAGGAGATCGGCAATGTTTCTCGCGCTCGCGGCGATGCTCATACCAGCCGCGCCAGCGGTAGTGCGCCCGCAAATTGCTCAACAGCCGGATCCGCACTCGCCAACCAACCGGCCGGTTCGAGTTATTAGTATCGCTGCGAAGGGCTCTACCTTTGACCCTGCTGTCGTTCAATTGAAGGTTGACGAAAAAATTGAACTGGATGTTACCGCCGTCGGCCAGCCTATCGGAATCCGGATAAGCCCGTTCACTGACGGTGCCAAAGCGAATACTCCACCCGGCCTATCCTTCCTGTTCGGCGAAGACTGTTACAAAATAAAAAAGGACCAAACAGTGCCGATTTTAATAGAAGGTACTGAACCCGGAACCTACACGTTTCGTTGTTGCAAAGCATGCGGCAATCACAAAAGCATGGAGGGCCGAATTATTGTGTCCGCTAATCCCTAACTGCAATTGCCGAACGCCGAAATTGTTTTCGTAATGCCTAACGAGGATTCGTGCAGATACAAATAAAATTACCTGAAGTGAAGCTCGGAATCATCGAAGCTCAGAATGCGCGTGTGGAAGCCGATCACCCAGACCTCACCAAATTGCTGGACGAAGTGTGCCAACGCAAGCAGAACGAATTCACGGTCGAAACCCTCGCGGAAGCGGAGCCGGTACGCGCGATTCGGGCCCTCTTCAGGAGTTGGGACATGGATCCTTCGAAGTATCGTCCTTCTTCGGAAGCCCTTTTGCGGCGCGTGGTTCAGGGTAAGGGTCTGTACCGTGTATCGAACGTTGTGGACGTCGGCAATCTCTTTTCGATCGAAACCGGATGGCCCGTAGGCTGCTACGACCGATCGCGCATCCAGGAACCCGCCACGCTTCGCCATGGAACGGCCGGGGAAAGCTACGAGGGAATTGGCAAAAAGACCTGGAATTTGGAGGGCCGGCCGGTGCTTGCCGATCCGACGGGTCCATTCGGGAGTCCGATCAGCGATTCAACTCGCACTATGATCACGGATTCGGCCAAGGAAGTAATAATAGTTGTCTACATTCCGGGGAAATCCCCTGATGAGACTGCCGAGCGCGCGCTAACGCGGCTCCGCGAACGCCTGACTAGATTCACCGGGGCTTCGGATGTGCAATCTGTAATCTCTCATTCATAAAGTTCGTGGCAGCGAGGCGAGCTCTACCCACTTGGGAATCCACTGTATGTGAACCCTTCGACATTCGGGTTATCCTGTTAATGCTTCACCGAGGGCCCGCGTGCCGAAATTTCAGTTCGTTCTGCTCATGCATGCGCACCAACCGGTCGGGAACTTCGATGACGTCGTCGAACGGGCCTATCAGCATTCTTACCTTCCGTTCATTGACGTTCTATCTCGCCATCCTTCCATTCGCATCGGGCTGCATTTTACTGGCTCACTTCTTGAATTACTGGAACGTTCTCACCCGGAGTACTTCGAACGGCTTCGTGCCATGGTCAAGAGCGGCCAGATTGAAATGATTGGTGGAGGCTACTACGAGCCAATCCTTATAGCGATCCCGCCGCAGGACCGCCATGAACAGATTGTCCGGCTCGCCGATTACATAGAAAATCATTTTGGGCATCGGCCTCGCGGAGCGTGGCTCGCGGAGCGCGTCTGGGAGCCTCAATTGCCCTCGTCTCTTGCACCATCGGGTATTGGCTATACGCTCGTGGACGACAATCATTTTCTCGGCGCCGGATTCGAGCTCAATCAACTGTACGGGCACTATCTCGCCGAGGATCAAGGGCATGTGGTTAAAATTCTGCCTGGATTGAAATCGCTCCGTTACTTCATCCCATTTCGTTCGCCTTCCGACACCGTTGAATTTCTGCGCTCCTCCGCTTCCACGCACCCGACTGGCTACGCAGCTATGGGGGACGACCTCGAAAAGTTTGGCGTCTGGCCTGGAACCTTCAAACTCTGCTATCAGGACAACTGGCTGGAGAATTTCTTTTCCGCATTGGAACAGAACGCCGATTGGCTGGAGATGTCCACCCCGGGTGCGGCTGTAGCTTCACACGCGCCATTAGGCCGTGCCGACCTTCCCACCGCCTCCTACACGGAAATGATGGAATGGTCTCTTCCCACGCTCGCGCGAAATCGCTACCACTCCTTGATTGGCGAATTTGCAAATCGTGGCGATGTTCTTCCATTCTTGCGTGGGGGAATCTGGCGAAACTTCTTCTCGAAATACGCAGAGTCAAATCTTCTCCACAAGAAGATGCTGCACGT